>Ga0209093_1000785_pt1 | contig 17664 bp, 16 predicted proteins | sample SidtaG_4_FD_187450 | JGI IMG/M metagenome (GOLD analysis project Ga0209093, IMG submission 187450) | Marine algal microbial communities from Sidmouth, United Kingdom - Sidmouth_Male1 metaG (SPAdes) (version 2) | ecosystem: Host-associated > Algae > Red algae > Unclassified | place: Sidmouth... | reverse complement strand
ACGGGTGGGGGGGGGGCAGCACCAGTGAAGCGGGGAGCAGCACTAGTGGGAGGAATGGGCAGCAGTTGCGGGGGGCGGAGCCCTGGTAGGGAGGGCCAGAACCTGTGACGAAAGGCAGCAGCGAAGAGGGGATGCAGTAGGATAGCGGGAAGGCGGCAGGAATCGGGGGACGCAGCGGGGATGGGGGGGCGCAGCAGCGATGTCGGGAGGCAGCGGCGGTGGGGGGAGGCAGCGGCGATGGACGGAGGCTGATGCACTGGAAGATAGATGGCTTGTGGAACAGCCAATCCGACCTCATTTGTACGCCCTGTCGTCGGCTCTGGCTATCTCCCCATGCCTTGTGGCGATGTTTTTCTCTGAATACCCAGGGGGGTGCAAGTTTGATTTCCGCGTCAGAAACCATGTATTTATAGAATTGCCACGTGTTGGTTATAAATGTCGTATTGACTCTCTTTCATAACGTTTAATCGATACTTGTGGCGGGGCAGCCAACGCGGCGGCTGCAGTCAGCGGCGCGCCGACCGACCCGGCCTGCGGCTCGCTGCGCACGCCTGCCACTGTCGGGGCTGCGGTGACGACGGCGGTGGTGGCGGCAATGGTCGCCGGCAGCGTCAGCAGCAGCCACGTCGCCGTCCCCCCGCCCTCCCGGGCAGCAAAAATCAGGCGGCAGAAGCCCTACAGTGGAGTGTCGTGTGGCTGCGCGCGGCGCACAACCGCCACGAGCACGTCCACCGCTGCGGCGGCCGCCGTCGCTGACGCCGCCGCCGCCGTCCCGCCCCCCCCCCTAGTTGTACTCAGCAACCGTCGTGCCGCCATCAGTGCTGCCGCCGGCTCCATGTCCGCGGGGCCAGCCCAGAATGACCGCTGCTCGCGGGTTGGGGAGTCCCCCGCCCCTTGCCCCAACCGAGCAGCAGCGGTAGCGCTGCAGTGGTGGCAACGGTGGCAAGTGCGGACGGTGCCAGCAACCCACGTTTGTTGCGAGTGTACGTAATTGAACTTCTTCACCATTGTTCCTTTTCCCGCGCCGTTATGCTTCACTACCAGGAAGGAGCTCCAGGCGCTTTCAGGCGGCCCAGAGTTTCCGCTACTGTACTCCAACCTGGGCGCCCAAACAGAGCACCATGCTGACGGATTGGTCGGATGAGGTGCGATTGCCGTCCCGACGGGCGGCAGTGGCCGACGACCGCCGCCGCAGAGGTGGCGCCCCCCCTCTGGTGCCCGTCCGCCGCGGGACGGACGTGGTGCACGCCCCGGGATGGGCGTGTCCGCACGTGGTGTGCGGTCTGTACGTGCTGCGGTAGTGCGGGCGGGCTAGAGACGGAACTCCCTGAGGGCAGCATACATAAAGTCGAGCCCCGGGGGCTAGACCCGGGCGTAGGGCAGAGTCAGAGTGTTCACCTCCTCATCTGCGACTAGCTACCACAGGGGAGGACGAGCACACGAAAGCGCAGTCGATCCAGGGGCGCGCGTCATTGGCCAAGCTCTCACAGAAGACTGCCGCCACTGTCGTCGGACAAGGACCGGGGAGGGGGAGCAAGTACACCGTGCTCCCCCTAGCCTGGTGTCAGCCGGCGGTATGAGCGACCGGGACCGGGATTCGAGGAGAGCACCCGAGCAGCATGAGTGATGACACGGAGGGATAGGTGTGCGTGGCGGGCAGAGGGACGCGGGTAGGCTCACGTGCCGGTGGGGGGGCAGGCGAGGCTGTCGGTCGGTCGGCGCAGCAGCGTGCGCCTGGGCGAGAGGAAAGTGCAGGACGGGGAACGAGTCCAGGACGGGCGAGTGAGAGCAGCGGGGCGAGGGGGCCGACAGAGGGCTGCGAGCACCGCCTTGAGAGGATATAGCTGACTGCAGCGGGGACTAGCCCCGGAGTAATGGAGAAGACGAGGCATTCCTTTTTCATCCATCTAGCTCTGGTTGAAGCGCAAGCACGCGGACGGCGTGCTTGCGTGCGGACAAACGAAAGGCGGGCGGCGCGTTCGTGTGAGGTGCCTCACAACAGCCACGGCCGCCGCTTACCACATCCGCCGCCACCGCGACGGCCGCGGCGTTGCCAACAGATCCCGTCGCTGGCATACCCACCGACGCCGGCGGTTTGTCTCGAGCAGCCTGTTGACGGCCCCTGGTTCCACCGATCGCTTCAGCGGTGATGTGACCGCCGGACGTCGGCCCGGCGGCTGGGCCCAACGCGCCGCCAAAGGGCCGACCCGGCCGTCACTGCCTACCATTGTGCCGCCCGACGAGAGCCGTGTATCTCCCCGCCTCTTGTTGCGCGAGCGGCTCCCTGCTCTCACCGTCCGCAGCCGCAGCGGTGACGCCGGCAGCTTCAGAGCGGCACGTCTGTCGGTCAGCCGCCACTCTTGGCGCGACGGGGTATGGAGCGGGGCGGGAGGGGTTTTTTCCTGTTGCGGCCGGCGAAGCGAGCGGCTGGCACCGTCGATACCATCGCCGACGTGCTAGCTGGTGCCACAGGGCGCGGCAGCAGTATGGAGTCATTGTATCTCCCCTCTGAGGTCGTGACCTCGTCTTTGTCGCACGAGCTGCCAAGCTTGAAATCGACTTCGTGCAGAAGTGTGGCAACAAAGAAGGCGCGAGCAAATACCCTGTGGCAACACTGAAAAATAGAGAAGAGAAGGACCCAAAGGGTCGACCTCCCGAGAGGACCTAGACGGCGCAAAGGCGCGCAAGGGCTAGGACTCGAGAGAGACGCCAAGATTTAGATGGCGAGCTAGACGGGGCGGCGCGGGCCGTGGCCGGCGCCAAAAGAGCAAGACGGAATCAGACGAAAAAGAGAGACGAAATAGCAACCCCGGGCCCGAATAGGGGGGGCTACTTAGGGAGGACAGCCGTCCCATAGCCCGCAATCCGAAGTACGGAGAGGCTGGTGCAAGTCTCGTCAGGGGCATATGTACTGGACTCAGCACTTGCCAATTGCAACACCCCCCCCGGGCCAAGACCTGGCGGTCACCCGCCAGCAAGGACGGATGCCGGGCCGCGTGTGCCGAGCATCCGTGAGGGGTCGCCAGCGCGCGGGCGCCGGGCGGGGTCGCCCGAGCGACGCGGATCCCTTGGGGCGCGCGCGCGGGCAGCACGCGACGGCGGCGCGGACGCCCCGCCTTGCGGCGGCCGGCGACGACGAGGACGGCGGCAGCGGAGGCGGCACGCGCGGACGCCAACGGCGTGGGAGTGCCGCCGGCGCGGGCGGATGACGGGGGTCGGGGAAGCGGCGGCGATGGCCTTCGTTGCGCCGCCCTTACGGGACGCGTTGAAGTCGGGCTTGAGGCGGTACGCCGAGAGCGTACTGGCGGACCACGACGGGATGCCGGAGCAGGCGCAGTTGCCGGGGCCCGACCCGCGGAACCAGCCGGTGGTCGACCGCATGCGGGCTGGCGTACGCATGGCGTATTGGCACGGCGGCATCTACGAGGTGCACTCGCAGCGGTGCGACGGCGAGTTGGCCGTCCGCTTCAGCCGGGAGGTGGCGCGCTACGGATCGCCGTTGCCGTCGTGGTTTTTGCGGACGGCGTTTACGTTCGTGCGGACGGACGGGGACGTCGGGGACCTCCGCGCGTGTGTGCCGTGGGTGGCGCACTGCTGGGGCCGGCTCATGAGCCTCATGCCGGACGCAGTGACGCCGCCGGCGGAGTACCTGCCGGAGTTGTCGCTTCCGTATCTACGGACGGCGGCGGACCTCGAGAACGTGCAGGCCGCCGAGGCGCAGCACCGGGACGCGTTGGACGCGGCGGCGTATTACTACGGGGAGGCGGCGGACAAGAACGCTCGCCGGGTTGCCGCGGGGGCGGCGCCGCGGCCAGTCCCGCCGTACGAGCGACCGGACATCAGCTCTTGGCCGAAACCCGATCGGGTTCGGCGGGAACTGACGCTCCTCCTGGCGGAGGGGGACCGCGTGGCGGTCAACCAAGCGCGGAAGGAGGTGGACGTTCGGGTGCGCAAGGGCGATGACGTGCCGTGCCTCATGACGGCCGGCCACCACGCCAAGGGGTTGAACGGCGCCGGCTGGCGGCGCGTGCCGGAGGCGCTGGACGACTTGGACCCGCCGCGGGGGTTGCACGTGGCGTACCCCACCGTGCTGTCGTATTATTACCACCGCATGATGGGGGACGACCGGAGCTGCCTCGGGGACATGTACGTGGTGGAGCGGGTGCAGCTCACCGCCATCACGCTGCTGGCGGACCTCGCCGGCGGGCGCGTGCACCGCATCTCCCTTGCCCTAATCCATCGGTTGGAGCGTCTCCGATTGGATGACATGGCGGCGGGGAGTGCGGGCGAGCATGCCCGGTTGCAGCGGCTGTTGCACGGCCTCGCGGTGTTGCTCCCCAAATGGGGAGCCGTGGTGGAGGCCGCGGGCGTGCCGTTCGGGCAGACGCCGTTGCTGGCGGAGGGGGACGACGCGAAGAACCCATACGGGTTTTGACTAGCGTTGGACGCCGGGGGTGTCGACTTCCCGAGTCGGGCCGAGCGCGCGTCTTCGAGGAGCGCGACGGCGCGGACGCCGCCGGATGCGGCCGGAGGCGCGGGGGCGGGGCACACCCGGGGCGGAGGCAGCGACGACGCCCCAGGGGGCGGGGCGGCGGCACGCCCAGAGGCCCCATCGTGGCAGGCCGCGTTGCCGACGCGGTCGTCACCGGGGGGACGTGGCCGGGCCGGAGCCCGGCGGTCGTCGGCATGGACGCCGCCGGCGGAGGCGTCCACCACGCGGACGCGGACGCGGACGCCCGGCCGGGAGTCTCCCGGGCGGTCCGCATCACCGTGTCGGAAGGCGTCGCCGCGTCGGTCGTCGTCGCTTCGTCGAGCGCCGTCGCCGCGTCGGTCGGCGTCGCCCCGTCGAGCGCCGTCGCCGCGTCGGTCGGCGTCGCCGCGTCGAGCGCCGTCGCCGCTTCGGTCGGCGTCGCCGCGTCGCGCACCGTCGCCGCGTCGAGCGCCGTCGCCACTGCGACGGCGGTCGCCAACGCCCCCGCCGCAGCGCGGGCGGGCGCCGCCGCCGAGACGCGGGACGCCACGTCCTCGTCGGGGCCCGGCGCCGCGTCGGGCAACGCCGCCGACGGCTCTGTCTCAACGGAGCGGCGCGGCGTCCAAGGGGGACTCCACGAGGAGCAGCCAACGGTCGTGGTCGCCGCCAACGGCGCCGGCACGCCGGCGGAAGCCGCCGGCGGACGCGGGGGCGTCGGGGCGGACGGAGGGCGGAACGGCGGCGCCGCAGGCGGGCGACGGGCGGCGCGGCCGGACGCCGATCGGCACCGACGGCGCGCCTCGGTAGACGGCGGGGGCAACCGGGTCGCGGCGGAGCGGGGGGCCGACGCGGGGGAAACGGCCGCGGCCGACCGACGGGCAGGAGGTGGAGCCGCCGTACACAGCGTACCACAAGTGGTACCGCGTGGGCTCCATCACGGCGGAAGGCGACGCGCTCCGGGCGCACCTGTCAGCGGCGGCGGTGAATCGCCTGGCCGCAGCAGGCGGTGCGCCGGCGGGCGCCGTGGGGCTGGCCATCAGCCGGGTTCTACGCAGTTGCGTGGACCGGTTGCATGCGTCCCTGCGGACGTCCAGCGACCGCACGGTGGGGGAGGCGATGGACGGGGTCGTCAAGGTCGTCAAGGAGTTGCGCCGCGAGACGCACATGGAGGACGACATCGGTCGTATCCTGAACGAGGTGCGGGCGGCGGATCCGGTGGCGTCCGCCGATGAGCGGTTTGTCTATGACTACAGCGACGAGTCGGGTGGCAGCCGGCCCGCTGGCCCGCGGCGGCGGCACCGCGAAGCGGTGGCGCCGGCGCTGACCCGGGCGGTGTGAGATTTCTCGAAGCGGAAGATCACCACGCGCCACGCAGGCGGCGGGGAGGAGGCTGTGCGGCCAGACACCGTAAACGTAGGATAGGGGGGGTTAAGTAGCACCCGCGCGGCGCAGTAGCGCGTGGCGAGCGCCGACCAGGACTGGTGTTGCCTGCGCGGAGCGACGAGGGTGAGGTCACAAGGGTAGGAAACGACGCGGGCGACGACCTGTGGTAAAAAGGAGAAGGGGGGGTTGGCCCACCCGTTCTCCACTGCCCAGGCGACAGAGAACGCCGCGACACAGCCGCGGCTGGCGTCCGCGGGGGTAAGGGGCAGGATCCGGGGCAGCTGGGTGGCCGTGGCGGCGGTGAACAGGTCGACCGTATGGGGGCCCCAGGCCGCATCGAGTTTCTCGAAGGCGGGTCGTCCCAGTGCCCAGTGGGCAGGTGGTGGATCATCGGGGAACTCCGCTAGGAGGGAGGTTGCCCAAAGGGCAGGGACGGTCTCCTCATGGCTGGTTGTCGCGGACGTTCAGCGGACATCGACGAGCACGGCGACCGTCTCGTCGGTGTGCTGCTGAACCGCGACGCACACCCAATCTGGTTGCCGCGGGCACGGGGCGAGGACGACCGGCGTCGTCGGGAAGGGGTCGTCTGGTAGCGTAAACTTGTTCTGCTTTGCCAAGCGGATGACGAGATGCTTCGGCAAACCCGAAATGGGTTCCCACGAGTCATCGCCCCGGCCATATGTGGCCCATCGGACTTTCGCCACGATGCCGTTATCGGCGTCATGGCGAATAGCCAACAGCCGGTCGATTTCCCAGGTCGGGTCCTCATCAGAGGAGTTCACGTCGGGGAGCGGGGCTTGTGTAAGCCAATGCGGCTGGGAATCCTGTCCCGACACCGGGCGCGGTGCCGGTGTGACGTCATTGCTGCTGACCCGTCCTTCGCCGTCGCCTTGGTCGACGGCGAAGTAGGTCCCGTCCGTATCGATAATCTCGAACGGACCAAGGGCCTCGGGCAGCAGCTTATGCCCGCAGCGGTGGGAGAGGATGTAGACGAAGTCTCCGACCGCCAGGTCCTTGTTCTTCGGCCGCACCCGGCTGTCCCAGTTTCGCTTGTAGCGAGCTTGGTACTTGTCGAGGGAGGCGCGCACCGTCGGGATGAGCTTCTTCAGGCCCTGAATGATGGCGCGCTTCACCATGAGTGGGGAGCCATCGGCGGATGCCAGCGGTGACGAGCCCGCTAGGCCCTCAACCGTCAGGTTGGGCATGCGGCGGGGGATCAAGAGGTCGAACGGCGCCATACCGGTGGCTCGATGCGGGCAGGTGTTGTAGGCCAGGCTCAGGGCGGGGAGGAGGCGGTCCCACTGTCGCGGGTGCTCCTCACAGAAAGCTCAGATCGGGTTCAGCAGCGTACGGTAATACCGTTCCACCTGACCGTTGGTCTGCGGGTGGTAGGGCGTCGTGTACTTGCACCTCGTGCCTAGCATCTTCATGACGGCAAGGAAGAACGAGTTGTCCATCTGCCAACCCTGGTCCGATAGGACGTAGTCGGGGGGCCCGTAGGCCGCGACCCAGGCGGTCAGGAACGCCGACGCGACAGTGACGGCAGTGATGCGTCGGGGCGCAACCGTACGGGTTAGCTTCGAGAAGCGGTCGGACATGACGAACACATACCGGTTGCCGTCAACCGTGTTGAGCAGCGGGCCGAGGATGTCGATGCCAACCTCGGTCAGCGGTTCCTCTGGCGGGAACAAGGTCATGGGGGACGTATGACGTCGCTCCTGCAGCCGGTTCTTCGCGCACGGCGGGCACTGCCGAACGAAGTCGTACAGGTCGACAATCTTCGACTCCCAATAGAAGCAACGCATCATGGCAGCGTACATACGCTGCACGCCAGGGTGACCCTTGGACGTCGGGTAGTGCTCGAGGCCCATTACGCGGCCGCGTAGGGCCTCGGGGATATACACCTGCATCGCGTCCGTCGTCGTTTGGCGACGCACGAGGCGGCCTTCCTCATCGAGGACGAACCGCGTCCGTTTTCCCGAGTCGATCACGGCGCGGAGCTGCTGGCAACGGCCATCCGCGCCTTGTGCGCGGAGGAGCTTCTCCGCCGTGACTGGGGGGGGTGGCACCGGCGCCGAGAAGTTGTTGGCGTCCATGCCCCGTGCGGCCTGGGCCAGCAGGAAGCACGGGATGTCGTCGTCCAGCTCCTTCTGGTCCAGAACCGTCGTGGGGATTCTGGACAGGGCATCGGGGAGCTGGTGGTTCGCCCCCTTCTCGTACTTCACCTCGAAGTCGAACTCCGCTAAGCGGAGGCGCCAACGGAGAAGCCGACCGGTGGCTGTCGTCAACCGGTAGATCCAGCTGAGGCATTCGTGGTCGGTACGTACCGTGAACCGCGAGCCCTCCACATAATGGCGGAGGTGGAGCACGGCCCAGACGAGGCCCAGGCACTCCTTCTCGGTGGCCGAATAGATGCGCTGCTCGGGCTGCAAGGCGCGGCTGTAAAATCCCACGGGTTTCAGCTGGCTGTCCGGCTGCTCCCGGAGCAGGGCGCACCCCAATTGAGTGTCGCACGCGTCGACGTCGATGGTGAAGGGCGCGCCGCGGCGGGGGAGCGCCAGTACTGGCGGGTGAAGCAGAGCGTCGCGTAGGCGTGTGAACGCGGCGGCCTGCGCCTCGGTCAACTCCGGGAGCGTTTCGCCGTACGCCTTGGTCGTCAGCTGGTTCAAGGGAGCAGCGATTCGTGCGTAGTTCGCGACGAAGCGTCGGTACACGTTGCACATGGCAAGGAAGCTACGCAATTGCGTCTTCGTCCGCGGGTGACCCACCTTCGCGAACGCTTCCAGGTTCTTGTTGTGCACGCGCATTTCCCCGGGGGATATGATGTGCCCGAGGTATTCGACGGACGTTTGGATGAACTGGCACTTCTTGGCCTTCAGAGTGACGCAGGCCCGACCCAATCGGGTTAGGGCTTCGTCGAGCGCCCTCACGTGGTTCTCCGGGGTGTCGGAGAAGACGATGACATCGGCGAGGTACACAAGGTACGTTTTCCAGGTCATCCCGGACAGGATGATGTCCAGGGCACGTTGGAAGGTCGCGGGGGCATTCGTGAGGCCGAAGGCCATCTTCAGGTACTCGTACGTGCCCATGTGGCAGGTGAAGGCGGTCTTGTCGATGTCGTCCGGGGCCATGGGTATCTGCGAATACCCGGCATTGCAGTCGAGCGTTGAGAAGACACGGGCGTCTCCCAGCGAGTCGATGCAATCCTCCATCCGCGGGATGGGATAGGAGTCCTTTTTGGTCACCGCATTGAGACGACGGTAGTCAACGCAAAAGCGTGGCGACCCGTCTTTCTTGAGGACGACAACGACAGGGCTGGCCCATTTACTGGTGCTTGGTCGGACGACCTTGGCTTCCAGCATCCGGTTGACCTCGCCACGGATCATGTCGCGGGAGTGGTGGCCCGTGCAGTACGGTTGCTGCCGTATCGGTTTGGTCCCGCGTTGAATCTCCACACGGTGGACGGTGGCGTCGATGGACCCGAGCGTCCCGTCCAGCATATATGCATGCCGGCAGATGAGTGCCTGGACATCCGGGAGCAGCCGATCGGGGACGCCGGAGAGATCGACTTGGTCGAGCACCACCTCTGCTGCTGCGGCGGGCGATCCCGCGTCGTCAGTGACGAGCAGGCAATCGACGTCGTCGACTGGGCTGCCGGTGGCGATAACAGTTCCCTTGCGGAGGCAGACCGGTTCGTCGCTGAGGTTCGCGACTTCAACGCTGAAGCGCTGCCCCGGGAAGACGACGGCCAGGCCGCGTGCGGTTTGACAGCGGTGGCGCTTGTTGAGGCGGTTGTACGGCGTGACCAAGATCTGACCAGCGAGATCGGCTGTAACCAGCATGGCCGTGCGTGACCGCGGGGGCAGCACCCGTCGCTGCGAGAGGCGCACCGTCGCATCCCGTGGGGATCGGCGGCGTTCTCTCTTGCCGCGGACCGTACACGACAAAATGGGTACCGAAGCGTCGGTGGACCATCTGACGCGTTGGCGGCGAGGGTAGAGCGCCTCGACGTGGCGGTTGATGAAACTGGTGCCCAGAAGCACGGGTACGGCGAGGCGCTGGAAGACGACAAAGTCGACGTCAGTGGCGAAGCCGCCGGAGCGCAGGCGCAAGGTGATCATCCCCCGGGCAGAGATAGGGTTTTTACTTGCGTCCACAATGTGGGGCAAATGCGGGCGCGGATACAGCCGCATCTCCCATCTCTTGGGAAGGGCATCCACCCGGATGATCTAGAGTCCGGCGCCTGTGTCCAGTGTCGGTGTCATCAGCCGCATCCGCGCCTTGTCAAAGCCGAGGGCTGCGGGGATATTATACTGCCGGTATACCGGGGCCAAGACGCGGTGTACCCGTACCTTCGGACCCTGCGGACTGGGGCCGGCACGGGGCGACCGAGCCGCTAGCCGCACGCCCCGTGCACGTTTCCCGCTCCGGGGGAGGCAGGTGGGTCCACCATCGGGTCCGTGTCCGCTTGCGGGTCCCCGACCGCATCGCCGACGGGTTAGCCTCCGCTGAGGGAGCCGGTGTCGTCCGGCACCAGCGGGTCTCCCCAGGGGTCTCCGGCAATGGCCGCCATTGCGTATTGCATCCGACTAGGGCATAACGCAGGGCGACCAGCTCCAGTGGGTCCCTGCGCTGCCACAGGTGGCGCGCGCGGCCCCATAGCGCGGTCGGGCGAGGGACACGCACGGGCGTAGTGCCCAAAACCGCGGCAGCGGTGACACTGCACCTGGCTCAGGGGGACCATGGCCGGCCGTCCCGTCGGGGCACCCGACCGGAGAACCCGTGGGGTTTCCGTCCCGTATGACGGTGCCCGGGCCGCTGGTGGCGTAGGGGTAAACGCCTGGAACGGCTGCTGCGGTGGCGGCCGACCCAAGGGGGGCCGGCCCTGGGGCGGCGTGGCTTCCGGCATCGTCGCTGGCGGCGCCACCCAGAGGACCGGTTCGACCTTCGCCCCGCTCGCGGAGCCAAGCTGCAGAACGCTCTTGGCCTTGGTGTACCGGTCGGCTTTGACGACGGTGACCTTGACCGCTCGGAGGCCATCGCCGATCTTTTGCGAGAGCGCCACGAGTTCGTCGAAGGTGGTACACGTGCGGTCGGCCAGCTCGGCTTGGGCCTGTACCGAGGGGTGGAGCCCCTTCAAGAACAGGTACCGGAGCTGCCCGGGGTCGTACATTCCCATGAGCCGGCGGCCTATCCGCATCAACCGCTGGTAGAAAGCGCGTTCACCTTCGTCTTGGCGCTGCTCCGCGGTACGGAGGGCCATTTCGGCGGTGTGCAGGGCGTCCTCGGGCGCATAGCGAGTCAACAGGTAGTTGATCGTGTGCGGGAAGCTGGTACCGACGGCACTGCCGTGTGGTCGATACGTTTCCTGAACGAAGTCGTCCTTGGCCTCACCGCCAATGCGGTAGGCTAGCAGGTACGGGGCCTCGCCCAGGGTGACATCTATTTCGTCCGCAGCGGTGCGGAAGCGAGTGAGGAGAGCCAGGATGGCCAACGGATCCGAGCCATCGAAGAGCGAGACCCCGTGGAACGGACCGTCCAGCAGGCGGCGGCGCCTACGGAGCTGGCTTGCTTTCGACCGGCCGTACGTCGGATCCGCATTGCGGACGAGGTAGCGGCGGTAGTCGAGTAGTAACGAGAACGGGCCGTGCTTGGACGTCAAGGGGAGCGGCCAGGGGATGACCGTCCGTTGCGTCAAAGCTGTAGGGCCGGCGCCAAACGTGTGGGTGCATCGGCGCGCGTGGGAGCGGCGACGTGTGGGTCCGGTGCTGTCGCTGCTGCTACTGCTGATCGAGTCCCGTGGTGGCTCGTCGTCATTAGCGGACCGCGAGGAGCGGGCATCGGAATCCGATCGCGCCCTCGCACTCCGAGCTGCCAATGGCGACGTTGAGGCGGCGGACCTGCGTGACCGGTGCCGGTCACGCGGGGCCGGGGTGTTTGCCGGTGTCGGGTCAGTGGGCCGGGGACCACTGGGAGTTGACATCGCCAATGTCCCAGTTGGGTCACGCAACGTTGTCACGTCGACGCGTAGCTCTCTGACGGATGCTGCCAATGTACGCACCAGCGTCGTGAGCTCGGCCACTGCCGATTGCTCCGCGTGTCGACCAGCGTTGCTGGGGGATGCACCCGAATCGCCCGTGGCCCTAGCCGCTGCGGCGGGGTCGGGGAGGTTCGAAGCACCTTGGGGAGGAGGGGGAGTCGTATCCGCCGGGACTGACACATCGGCGGTACGCCGAGCGTCAGTACCCGCATCATGAGGAGGGGCAAAGCGCGGGGGATCGGCACCCCCGCTCGCCATCGGCGATGGATTGGCTTCTTGTCTCGAGATAGCACGAACCCAGACACGACGGCGCCACGGCCCGTCGGGCACCGTCGAGTGACTCCCCCGGCCTGCAACAACAGCCGCCGGGTGACCGGGACCACAAAGTGGTTGCGTCACGAGTACCGTCAGTGGCGTTCGCACCGTTGTCGCCGGGGCTCGTGAGAGGAGAGGCGTCCCTCACAAGGGACGACGCCCTCTCCCCTGCTGCTCCACCAAGTGTGGCAAGAAAGAAGGCGCGAGCAAATACCCTGTGGCAACACTGACAATACAGAAGAGAAGGACCCAAAGGGTCGACCTCCCGAAAGGACCTAGACGACGCAAAGGCGCGCAAGGGCTAGGACTCGAGAGAGACGCCAAGATTTAGATGGCGATCAAGACGGGGCGGCGCGGGCCGTGGCCGGCGCCAAAAGAGCAAGACGGAAACAGACGAAAAAGAGAGACGAAATAGTAACCCCGGGCCCGAATAGAGGGGGCTACTTGGGGAAGGACAGCCGTCCCATAGCCCGCAATCCGAAGTACGGAGAGGCGGGTGCAAGTCCCGTCAGGGACAAAAGTACTGGACTTAGCCCCTGCCAATTGCAACAAAAAGCATGGAGATGAGATGGACTATACTAAGACTTGGCTGCTGAAATGTGGATTTAACGATGAATGAGTGGCCTGAACAGGCCCCCGTTCAGTGTCACCACATGGACAATCCCTGGCCGCAACAATTAAACGGCCGATTTCGAAAATGCTCCCTGGTTGGCGGAGGCAGGTGAGATAACGAAAGATAAAGTTCGCATCGACCAATCCGAGGCCACTTTATCTGAGATAACCTACTCTCATTCGAGCTACGGAGACCACCGGGGGTACCGGGGATTTGATAACGACTCGATTGGGTTCCTGACAGCAGAGCGCCATGATTTCATTGGTCGATTCTCATCGCTATCCAACCAATCACATGTCCCGGAATGCACGTATCATCTTTCTATATAAATTTGGTAGCGAGCACTGTGGCGAGAAACGCAGTGTCAGCGAGGCACCGTCCGGGCCCGCAGAGGAGGCGCGCAGCGCCGGAGCCGGGCCCCGACGGTGCCGAGATGACACTCCGTTTTTCGCGCAGAGCGGAGCGTGGCTGCCTCTAGGATTTGCCCTGGGAAACATTGCACAGCGGCCCCCAGATGGCAGAGGTTAAAAGGTCAACCTCTAAATCTGGAAATTCACCTGGGAGCGCTGCATGTCGGCTCCCGCTTTGGTTCTTAAACCTCTCGAGTGCGCCATGTAGCTGTAGAGGGTGCTCCGCGGACGTGCGCGGTCCCGCCGCATGCCGAGCGGCCCCCCTTGCGGTCCCCCCCAAGAATAAATCGGCTTATTCCAACTTATCCTCCCTGGGGGGACCGCTTGTAGAGCGCCGGTCTTCCCGGCGGTCCCCCCACAGGGATAACCACCCCAAGCCACCGGGGCCTGGCCGCGGGCTCTGCCTCCCTTCTCCACTGTGTGTTGGAATGAAGATCCGTGTCTTTGTTAAAATATATTACTCCATTATAAATAAGGCTCTATAATTGGGATTCGACTCACGGCAGCTCCACGGAATATCCGCAGGCAAGTTCCATGATCGATGTGAGATCATCTCAGATCATATCATCTTTGGTATGATAGGATATTCCAGCGGCGTGGTACTGGACTTATCCCACAGTAATCCACGGATTAATGTGAGATCAGGCGACCGATGAACCCGGGATCTATCCAGGAACTGTTCCCAAGATTGTATGTGGGATAGTTCTGCGGCGCATCCAGTGGCACTGACCCTGGACTGTCCTACCGATTGAATGCTGACAAAGCCATCCGCTCACAAATTGGATTGGACGGAGATAACTTCAGTGATCTTGCCGTAGGATTGAGTCGCCACAGCAGCCGGCGCCCGTTCTCCATTCTGTTCTTTATTTAAAGACACAGGCAGACGCGTGGAAAGGCAGCAAACTCATACGGACAAAAGTTTCCGGAACAGCACTGGAGCAGGGCCGCAACATTGACGAAGAGACCATCCTGACGCCAACTGCTGCAACAAAGCAGAACATGACTTTTTGGCATGATTGAGGAGCTGCCAACCAGACTATCCGTGGGCAGCTTCATGGAGCCGCCTGAGGGTTTTCCATCGTGCTGTTTGGGGGCCTCCCTTCATGATCGACTGCGAAACAGTGTCAGACGAAATCCTGCCCAATTTTGCATGTTCTGCACTGAGGATAATCACAGAGATTCATCGCACGCACATTCTCTCACTACGGTGCAAGACTGGTTGTTATAGATTATTTCACGGATAAAAACAGAAAAAATAGCAAAGAAAGCAAACAAAAAGAGCAGCCACTCTGAGGAGGTGATCAATGCGCCCGCTTCCACGGGTAGAAAGCAACGTCCCTCGGCCGGGGACACAGGACCGCCAAGGGCATGAAGTAAGCCATGGCTGTCCAACGTCAGCTGCTCAACGCTGTAGCCGTCGAGTCTTCGTAAAGCGTCCCCTTGACGGTCAATTGAGCGTGTTCTCCAGTCAGCTTCCTCATTAGAGAGATCAATATCACCGGCCTCCAGATCCTTCAGCTCGTCCCGCATGCAGCGAACAACGCTCTTGCGAGCCTCAGCGCTCTCAGGACGTAATATTTTGGGAAAATCCACAGCATGCACGTACTTCTGCAAGCAGGCCGCTCCACCAGCCCGAACAGAGGTCCACACTTCAGTAGCATCCAAAAGAAGCATCTCAGCAATGATGTACGTCGCAGCCCCATTCAGTTCAAGCGCTCGCTCCATCTCTCGGGCGCCGTCCTTTAGCTTCAAGCGGTAACTGACGCTTCCCGGGGTAGCCAGCGCGGTCAGCTCGGCTGCTTCAGACGCATTTTGCACATCAGTGGCGATAACGACGCGCTCCATTGAGGCCTCCTTGACATCATTGTCCATGTACACTCCCATTGTACGATACGCGAGCAGTCTAGCAGAGGTGCGCCTGCGGTTGCAGCGAGTACGCAGTCCCTTTTTCAATGCTGCCTTTACTGTGCGTCGCCTGCTCGTCCAGCCACTTGCAACATAGTCAATGTTCCCCGCGCATTTTTCAACCGCTTTATTCACGACGCATCGAAGAGGAAGAGTTCAGTCTCTGTTCGGGCCTTACAGCTGTCCGGGCGGGGTCAACCATGAGAGACAATCGTGTTCGGGCGAGTCGACCGCGCTCCCGTTGATACCAGGGCTCACGGATCCGTTGCAAATCTTCTTGAGCATGGCTTGAGCGTAGCGAGAAAAGTAACTAACCACCTCATCCTGAAGCAGCAGCAGCTCCAACGGCACAATCAACCAAAACACATAATACACAAAAAGCAACCAGTGTCGTGTCAGCTTACGGTTCTGCCCGACATGATTGTGACAGCAGCGTCGTGTGTGTCGTCTACCAAGCCACGCTCGCACGATCCTGTATCATATTAACATGTAGGTGAGGGCCAGGAAGCAAAGTATCATACCCCGTGGGAGCTCCACACGCTCAAGAAGAGGACAGCATCGACGGCAGGAGAACAGGGCCCCGGAGACCCTGCGGGTGCGCCGTCGGCGTCTTCAACATCACTGTTGGGCATTATCGCGGCCTGATAGGTCTTGGGTAGCAACACAAGGCACAGTGTTTACTGGAAGCCGTCGGCGAGGCCGATGTCAACCAGGGCAGTGTGCTATCGATGAGAGTCGAGGTCGGATCGCAAGCACGCCTGGCACAATGTCTCCTCATTTGTTGTCGGCGACAGTTGACCTCCCGAGCCATGATCACAACGCAGGACAAATGCCAATCATGCAAGCGGATAAAGAACAGTTTTAAAGGACAGGCTGTGATTCTGAGGAAAGCACAGCTCCACAGTATTTTCCATGACCCGCACTGTCTCGAAGATCATTACAGATGGTGCCGCACACGGGCGGCTATCCCGGACAGCTTCGTGGTCAGGAGGACTCACCAATGAGTGGGGACGGAGAGCATGTCTTCGGGACCATCTCAGATTGCTTGGCCGATCTCACTTTACGAGGCCATTGATGATCGACTTCTAAGTACATGAGTCCTCTACAATTCTTCAATTGATCGGAGATATATCGATTATCCGGCTCGCTCGGTTTTGGCCGACGAGTGATCTCCCTCGAGCTTGTCGCGCCGTCCCCGTCGGGTTCAGCGTCTGTGGCCGCCCGTTCAGATCGCGCCACACGGGGACTCCACGGAAGGGCGTCGTGCGGGGACGCCTGGGGCGGTCACCGTTTGTGAGCATGTCAGGGTCGTGGCAGACGCTCTGAACACAGTCACCGCACCTCTCCACCGTAGCGGGACGCACCTGCACCCACTTCCGACGCACCGCGCGACGCCCTTTCCGCACCGCGGTGACCGTACTCGCCCCGTCTTGCTCGCCGACCTGCACGTGCGACGACGCGCGTGGCGGACGCAGATCGCACTTCACTCTCCGATCTGTTGCCTTCTTTTCTTTCATACAGATCACCCGACACCAACCCTCTTTACCCCACTCTGCCCTCTTTGCTTTCTAGTCTGTTGGTGCTCAGGTCGCGGTTGAGTCGCTGTTCCATGATACTCCCCGTGGGGGACGGCCCTACTGTTGCGGTGCCTGCCTTTGTGTCTCGCTCTCGCGCACACACGCCTGTGATAATTCTTTCCGTGTCCGTTCAACCGGTGCGGCGGACACGCGTGTGGCTTCTCGTCTTCCACGCCATCTATCTGGGCGAACGACGGCCAGATCCGCCCGGTACGCGTTTCCGCATCCCCGGCTTACGCGCAATGTTACGCTTCGCTCGGGCCCGCCCCACCGGCGTGGCGGTGCCGAGAAGTGAATCCGGTCGTCCTCGCCCTCTGTCAGGGCGAGGGACGGCTGGATCGGCCGGGGACACGCGTTTTTGCATCTCCGGCTGACGCTCGTCGTTGCGCTCCACTCGGGCCCGCCCCACCGGCGTGGCGGTCCCGAGAAGTGAGTCTGGTCGTCCTCGCCCTCTTTCAGGGCGAGGGACGGCTGGATCGGCCGGGGACACGCGTTTTCGCATCCCCGGCTGACGCACGTCCTTGCGCTCCACTCGAGCCCGCCCCACCGGCGTGGCGGTCCCGAGAACTGAGTCTGGTCGTCCTCGCCCTCTGTCAGGGTGAGGGACGGCTCGATCGACCGGGGACACGCGCTTTCGCATCATCCGCTGACGTACGCCCTTGCACTGCATTCGGGCCCGCCCCACCGGCGTGGCGGTCCCGAGAAGTGAGTCCGGACGTCCTCGCCCTCTGTCAGGGCGAGGGACGGCTGGATCGGCCGGGGACACGCGTTTTTGCATCTCCGGCTGACGCTCGTCGTTGCGCTCCACTCGGGCCCGCCCCAACGGCGTGGCGGTCCCGAGAAGTGAGTCTGGTCGTCCTCGCCCTCTTTCAGGGCGAGGGACGGCTGGATCGGCCGGGGACACGCGTTTTCGCATCCCCGGCTGACGCACGTCCTTGCGCTCCACTCGA
>Ga0209093_1000784_pt1 | contig 17668 bp, 26 predicted proteins | sample SidtaG_4_FD_187450 | JGI IMG/M metagenome (GOLD analysis project Ga0209093, IMG submission 187450) | Marine algal microbial communities from Sidmouth, United Kingdom - Sidmouth_Male1 metaG (SPAdes) (version 2) | ecosystem: Host-associated > Algae > Red algae > Unclassified | place: Sidmouth... | reverse complement strand
GGGGGGGGGGGGGGGGGGGGGGGGGGGGGGGGGGGGGGGGGGCAGCGGCTGTCCCTCCGGCGGAGTGCCGGGCGGCAGCTGCGCGCAGCCGCACCAGTAGAGAAGGGCTGGAAAAAGGCGGGACGGGCTGTTCACCGACCGCCCATGACATGTCCATGGAAGAGGATACAAGAAAGAAGCCAATTCGTGGGGTCGCTTGTGAGGCCTGAGCATGCGCCTCGTGCACCCCCGTCCCTGCGCCTCGTCCACAGGATTCTCCATTCCGAGCTGCAGCCTGCGAGAAGGAGCGGTGCGCCGCCACCGTAGTCTCCATCGCCGGCAGTAAGATTTCTGGGTGGCGTGCGCGCCGGCACTCCCTGGATAATGGGCTTCTTGTCGGACATATCATGGGCTTGGGCCTACTTGAAGGGCCTGGTTGGTCATGAGCTACCGCCGATCACAGCAAGAACTGTCTCTGTCACTGGAACGCCGTGACGCCACTCGTGCTGCCCCCTTTAACCTCACCGCTATGTCGTCACAGCAGTCGCTGTCTCTTTTCCGTTCTTCTCCTGCAAACATTGTCCATCTCGTGGATATGCTGTAGCTTCCCGTGCAATTGGGTGGGGCACGCTTGTCTGTGGCACCCATCGAGTGCCTTTGTCTGTTTTTTCGGAGGCTGTCCGTTCCATCTCGGTGGCGTGACCTCGAGGAGCCTTTTGGAAGGAGCTCGACTGCGCTTCGCACTTTCTTGTACACACTGTGGAGGGTAGGATGCACATGTGTCGTCACGTTCCTACTGTGTGGCGTGTCGAGTTTTTGCGAGAAAATGCGTCGTTGTACTTGGAGAGAGGAGAGGCGGCTGGAGCGTACCTGTAAAAGTTTGCTGGTTGAATTCGCGGCACCGCCATCTATGTTTCACGGCATCCAGGCAGCCTGCAGAGGGCCTTCTACATGGTACATACGAGGAGGAATGTTGTGAAGATTAAAGGTGTGCTCACCTCAGACGGGCTCTGTGCTTATTCTTTCGGACCTCTGGCGGGGCGTCCTTACGGCCCTGACTGCAGGCAGCCTTCACCGGCACGATTACGCCTGATCAGGAGGATGTCATAGAGACGAAGAGGGTCCCTCGGGCACCCGCAGTATGGGGCTACAGAGATGTCAATAGAACCTTCTCGCTCATGCACTCTCCAGGAAGACTAAAGCTGCGTGAATGTCCCGTGGGACAGCTGCATTGCGCCGCAGACGTCGTATAGATTACGCGATGCTGAACGTACGGATGAGCGACGTTTACCCCTTTGCGGGGGAAACCCCCTGTCAGGGGTGACACGACCCCCCGGCATGAGCCGGGGACGGGTCGTGAACAGTCACGCAACACCCCCCTAGGGGAGTAGCGTGGGACAACTCCCTTCGGTGGATGTCCAGGAAGCCCCAGGGCCACACATGAAACGACCCCTCTAGAGGGGCGTGAGGCGGGGAACACCCGATCGGGCCCCCCTGGGGGGGTCTGGCACACACAAGGGAGACACACGTCTTCCCGCATCCGAGCCCTCTGGGGGGACCGGGAAGATTGTAGAAGCTTCCGCAATCCGAGCGTAAGGCAGACCGAGATATGATCTCGACCAGGGATAAAATCCCACCGGAATTCTATCCGGGAAAATTGAAGAATCTTGGGATAAGTCCCGAGGTATTGGTTTTGGGTAAATCCTGAAATCTGGGAAGTCTTAGTGACTTTCCTGCTTCTGCCCGAGACGGGAGGGGGTCCTCTTCCAGTAGAAGGTCTGTCAGGGATGCTGGGCAGGGGCCACAAGAGGCCCGGGCCTGAGACCGTGGCCCGTTAGGTACCGGTCCCCCCATGGTAGCGCCAGGGGGTCGAAATTGTGCACGTCCTGCATCTTGTTTCTGAGGGTATATGAGAGTATGCTTTGGGGTCATCGTGCGTGTTAGAATATATCATCGTTGCGTTTGCGCTACTTCCGTCGTTTTTGTGCGCTTCGCGCCCAGTGATCCCGGCGTTCGCGTTGTGACTCTAGCGTAGCGTTCCGCATCCTGTGCTGGATGTTCCGACGGGGTTATACCCCGTTGGCTGTGAGGGCAGGATCCACTACACCCTTTCAAGTGCCCCCCGCCTACCCACAAAGAATACTTGGGTCCTCTCCCTGTTACCCATGGTAACGGTGGAGACAATAACGATTGGGGCCGCAGCACGGTCGGAGGTGAGAGCGGTGGAGGAGTCCACGGCCACGGCTTCTACGCCGATGGGGTCGACAGCGGTTCCGATCATGGCGGCGGTTGTGAGGCCAGGGCTGAGGCCGACGCTACAGATGGCGCAAAAAAGGCTCTTGGGGTCCGCGGCGATGGTTTCCATTGAGAAGGGGCAGGTGCTGTAACTGGAAGAGATTCTCGGGTGCTGATTGAGGGAGTTGGCACAAAAGCGGAATCTCACTTGCTTCGGCCACCGATGGGCGCCGGGCCGCGACTGCACCATCGACGCCCTCCCGTCAACGACGGTCACGACCACTTTCCGACCCCGCTCCTCGAACTCTACCTCGACACAGCCGTCCCTCCACCCCCCTCCCCCCTGCCGGCCTGCCTCTGCCGTCGCGCCGTCAACCTTAAAGACGGGCCAGCGGCATCGCCTGACGAGGGTCGCGGTCATGTGCGATGCGCACAGTCACGAGCGCAGCCGGTCCGCTGCCGGCGTGCCCCCCGGCCGCGACCGGCCGCTGGCGTCCTACAAGTGCGCATACTGCGGTCGCATAACGCGGCGCCGGGCCGTGCCACTGGACGGTATGGTCACCAACGGGGCACCGATCGTCTGGGATGACAAAGCGTGACTCAGATCGGACAGGTAGCTCTGTCTTTGTTGACTGGGATCTTGATTGATTGTGGGTCGTCTGCATTTGCGCGTCACTTGCGTGAAATATCTGCTGGACAGTAGGGGGTCCACTGTTATGGATTCCCAGATCACCGACTGGGAGGGCTAATTTGTGAGATTCGGGGCCATTTGGGCCCGCTTGCTCGGATAGATCAAGGGGACAGCGGGGCGCCCGTGGCCTGTCTTCCCCGCAACAAAGTATAACTACTCTCTCACGACCTTCCTCCCTCTTCGAGCCTTCAGGTGTGTTCCTGGGTGACCGTGTCACCGGGCGAGAGTAGATCAAGGGTGTTCGGGCGGGTGCCCTCAGCTGGGAAGGTGTCCTTATCTGTTTCTGTGGGCAGTGGTGTCACGTCGTGTTATGCGACACCCATAAACAAGGGAAGGACGACGATCACGACGGCCGTTCCGCTGGCGGCTCCGCTCCCGCCCCCCCCCGCCCACCCCGCAATATCCGAGCGCGGCCGTCGCCACGCTCGTAGAGGGATAAATAAAACTCTGGCTGGTATTCTTCGGGCGGGAGTCGGACGCCACCGCCAGCCGCACTGCGGCGCGCCGCCGCTGCTGAGCGTGTGCGGGGGAAAATTCTCCTTAGCCACCCCCGTCTGCCACGGGGTCGTTGCCCTCCCAGCCCCCGCCCGCCCCACGACCGCCCCCCCCCCCCACGCACAAGAAGACTCACCGCCGCTCCTGGGGGAGGCGGCCCCTCCCAAGCGGCAACAGCGTCACGGGCGGGTCCATCTCCATTGGTGTCAGGCCGCCGCCGCCACCGCCGCCATGGGCCGGGGCCGGGGTGGCCGCCGCCGCCGCCGACGCCATCTCCGCCGCCATCACCGTCGCCTCCGCCGTGGCCATCGCCGCCGCCGCGCGCGCGGCGGCCGCCGGTGGTCCTTCGCGGCCGCCGCCGTTCGCACTGGGTTCCCGCCGCGGGCGGCCGTAGGTGGTGCTACGACCCCCCACTGAAACCGCCGGGCCGCGGCAGTCCCCACGGCCGCTTGCGTCAGCGCGAAACGCGACAGAGACGCATGCCATCCCACGCCCGGCCGTGCCTGCGTTCCTTGGGATATTTGTTGCATGTGCGAGAGATGGGGTGGCGGCGTCTGCCACCGCCGGCATGCAGGGGCCCCAGGAGGTGGCGATGCACGACCGTCGTGGTCGCGTCAGTGGCGCCCTGGGGTTGGTGCTGGCCTTTGCCGTGGCGGCAGGAGTGAAGCGCGGCTGCGGCGGCGATGTCTGCAGAGGTGGTGGTGGAGGTCGGCGGCGATGGCAGCTCCGGAATTGTTTCCGATGCGCTCCACACGGTGCGCATGGGCGTGATGCTTCCATCTCTTCTTTGGCCGGCAGGCGTTGAGTGGGGGGGTGTCACGCGACCTGCTGGCAGTCCTTAGACTCCGCACCAACGCCTACGGCGACGCCGGCCGTTTCGATTCTCCGGGGGCAACGACCGTGGGGGGCGAATGCGACCCGCTCCCTTCGGCGGCGAGGGGCGCCTGCGCGTCCTGTCCACCAGTGTTTCCGGGTGCGGCCGGCGCCGCGCCCACGGCCTCCCCGGCGTACTTTCCACTGCCGCTGCCGTCGCCGCTTCCTCCGCCCGTGTCGTCGCCTGTGTTTCCATTCGATGGCGTGGGTGCGGCCCGACATCCGGACCTGGTCGTCGGGGTGAAGGCAAGACGCCGGCCCGACCTCCAGAGCGCGGTGGGGGGGGGGGTTGTCGGAAGCGGAGTCGGAAATGGTGGTGGTGCAGGTTTTGGTGATTCGTGTGAAGACGGTGGGGGGGACCAGTCGGGTACCGCCCTCTGTCAACCGTACCTGTCTTTGAATTTTCGAAGAGCGATAGCGTAGATATTCACCTGAGGCATATACACAAAGAAGCACTCTGCAAAAGAACCAAACATAGAAAACATTCATGCTGTCAGCCCAGTTTGAGCAATACAGCCGCGAGAAGGACTCTCTGCTTCGACCTCTCCCGCCGATTCTCTGCATCCTTACGGTCGAGGCGGGCCAACTCAGCCTCTTGGACGCCGCATTCCTGCTCGAAGTGACTCTTCACACGGCGTGGTTGTTTTTACTTGTCGCAGGTGAGTGGAGGGCGCCTCATGGAACTGAAAAACGGCCTCATGAGGGCTCCGTCCAGGCCCACTGACGGCAAACCCTGCAATGTCGGACCCATTCTCCATTTAGGCAATTCTAGGGGTGAAACGTGTGGCACGCTGAGTAGAAAGCCCATTCTGGTGACCCAGTTTGGGGTCAGGCAGCATACACTTACCGATCCTGCCGTCTGTAACGGGTCACAAGATGGTTGAATTGGGGCCGGCATTGGTGGGTTGTTCGAGGTCCCATTCTGGTGGATCATACTGGCAAGAAACATGAGGATCGGTCCAGGCTCCGATTCAGCGCTTAATGGTGCAGAAACGGGAAGAGAGTCCGCAAAACTTTTTAAAAGGTCACAGTGAGGACGCGACGTCGCGGCAAAGAGGTGAATATGTTACCATTTCCGGCTGAACGGTACAACAACGTATAGGAAAGAGCCACCGCAACCGACAAAGACGCCGACACTTGGCACGCCACGACACAAACTGTGAAACCAGGACGGGCGGAAGCGCCGGCCAGTGCCCGATCTGCCATGGTGCAGGTCTGTGGCCTGCCATTTCGTCGGATCGGGGCACTCACGACGCGTTCGCGAGCGTGTTGGGCTAAAGGGAACGACAAACGGCGTCACTCACGCGATCGATAACGAGGGAATCGGCTGTCACGAGAAGATCCCCATCAGATCCTTCCGGCCGTCGATGCTATTTAGAAACATATTCGAATCGCGCAGGTTGAAGAGGAGGGCCATGATTGGCTATGTCAGCAAAGCGATCAGGTTCATCGCCGTCGGTTTTTCAAATTGGGAGAAACGGAGAGATCTGGGGAAAGCTGTAGTTCTCTGGAAGGATCTCTTTTGGTCCGTCACTCGGCCGCTCGGCGACCTTTGGCCCCGGTGATTGCATCTAGTCATATGCCATTGGTCGAGGGCCGTCGAGCGTGTCGCCGGCCTCACTTCGTGGACACTGCGACGCCAGCAAACAGATGGCCAGGATACACACTGAATCCGCCTGCTTCTGTATTGGAACGGTCCCCACGATTCGGCAGTCTGAGTGTAAGACGTCTGGCCCTTCACGCCACGTGGAAACCTACTTTCAACATTTTATCCATTTCAAACATCACTTTCCACGTGGCACGCTTCCTTCGTGACTCGCTGTACGCGTCCAACATCCGCTATAGTGGCCTCCATCTTTTTAGTGGAAGCTACGGACACGCCGATTGACCTGATCCGGCGTGAGGCCATCCAGCGCCTCGCTGACTCATCATGATGCGGCGTCTGACTCCGGATGATTCGGCGTCAGCTCTAATGCACCAATGGGAGTTGGTGCCAGTCGTGTAGGCCTATTGGGACGCGACCTCATTGTCAGCGACCCTGAGAATCCGTTACTACGATCCGGGGCCAGCAGGGCTGGGTCGGTTATGCCCTGCTGTTGGGGCTGTCGAGCGCCGCACTATCCAATGGGCAGTGCCCTCTGTTCTCGGCTTTCGTGTCGAAAGCCGCCTGCTTCTCCACGTTTCTTTACTTGCGTTTCTGAGCCTTTTGGTGCCTCAATTTGGCGGCACGCGCCCGTCTGCCTTCGTTTCTGAGCCATTTGGTGCCGCGTTTTGGCGGCACACGCCCGTCTCTCTTTTTTTTTGGCCCTTATGGTGCCGCGCCGTGTGGAGACGAGCGCATGCATGTTCTGGGGCACCTTATGTGCCCCAGGGAGAGTATATAGTCAAGCGAGCCGAGCTCCTTTGGGGGGATCGAGAGGAGCAGCCTCAGTTCCAAAGACAACCTTTTCCCGTGTGACCCCTCCCGGTCTTTTCCACTGTCGTCACACCCATCGACATGCCTAGTGTCCTCCTTCGTCGCCCCCATCGTCTTCGACGGGGCCTTCCCCGTCACCGGTTGCCCCTCCCGAGTACGTTTGATTCGCCACGTGTCCTGGCGCGTCTCACATTTGGTAGCTTCAGGTGGTTTCCGGCTCTACTGGCTTTCTGGCTGCCGATTGGCCCTGATTTTGTACCGCCTGTGTTTGTGTTTTGGTGCGGTCTCCTGTGTTCGGCGTGCCTCGGGCATCGTAATACGAATTCAGTGGGCTCCACCAATCACACGGAAACGGACACCTGGCCTGACAAAACCCGTGGTTTTGCTCTTGTCTTGTGTTCTTTTCTTGCCATTTGATTGGAACACAGTGGGCGCGAATGCAGGGTCTTTATCGAATGACTCCCCGGCGGTGACGACCGCCGCGAAGTCATCGACGGCGGCGCGCCCATAGTCGTCATCAACGGCGGCCCGCTCATCCTCGTCATCCACGGCGGCGCGCGCATCATCGTCATCCACGGCGGCGCTCAAATCATCCTCATCCACGGCGGCCCGGGCATCCACGGTTGCTGCGAACAGCCCGAAGGCGGGGCCGGGCCGCAAGAGCCCACTGCTGCCGCCCAAATCGCCCGAACGGCGCTACGTGGCGCCGCCGGCACCGCGCGTCGCCAAGATTCGGCCATCCACGGCTCGCGCCGGCGAACAGCGCGAAGTGCGCCAGGCCGTGAAGACGACACGCGGCCCGGTGGTCCGGTACCGCTGTCGTCCTTTTGGTGTAAGCTGCAATAGCATTGCAGTGCTGTGCGACCACAAGGAGTCCCGCCGGCATAATTTCACAATCAACCGCCCAACAGAGTTCCCGCGTTGCACACCCTGTGGTGGGTTGTTCGAGACGACTTCTGACCAGGCCCGCCACCAGCGAGGCCGTGCGCACGCGCGTGTCGTGGCCCGTCGCCAATGATGGCGCGAAATTGCTCTGCGATTGGTCGGTTGGTCGGTTTATTCGTGTCCTCGATTGTGGGCATCGTTGCACTCGTCGTTAAATTTCAAAATCAACATTTTCATCATTCGACTGGAGTTCAACTAGCGAACAACGCTGGTGTTTGTCGCTACAAATCTCTTGATCTCTGTGCGTGTCAAATCGCTCCGGTCGATTCCAGATTCGTTGCAACCAAATCCACTTGACATCATGGCTGACCCAAGCGGTTCTGGGGCTCCGCCGTTGGTCGCTGATTGGATGCAGCTTATGGCGTTCGTGCAGCATCTCGGCGACGGTCTCGAGAAGACCAAGGATGAGTTAACGCGGACAAAGCATTTGCTGGCGACTAAGGACCACGCGGCTAAGCCTCATAAGCCTTCGCTGTTTTTCGGCAAATCTGGCACGATCGAGGCGTGGTGCTCGCACATGGACGCATATGTGTCGGGCAGCGAGCCCGATGAGGCGTGCCGCATTGCGTGTACCTACCTCGATGGTGAAGCTTTCACCTGGTGGCAGTCGTACAACGCTGCGACTAGCGTCCCCGACTGGGACACGCTCCGCACGTGCCTCATCCGCCGCTTCAACCGCCTGAAGAAGGTGCAAGCGGCGCGCAACAAGTTGCACCGCTGGCGTCAGCTGAAAGACGTCGGGAGCTTCAACAAGACGTTCCTCAGCATCGTCATGGACATCGCAGACATCACGGAGTCGGAAACAATCGACCGTTACAGCCATGGGCTGAAGCGAGCGATCTTCGAACCTCTGTGCATCCGAACTTATGACAACCTTGAGTCGCTCATGACAGACGCGCTCCGCATTGAATCTGCCAAGGCCGGGACGTTCCGGTCTCCTGGCGGCAGTGCGAGCCACACTGCCGCCCTGGCCGACTTCGGCGTGTCGCCCATGGACCTGTCGACCATCAAGGTGTTAAAACTGGCACCTGAAGAGTGTCCGCGTTGCATGCGCGAGGGCCTCTGCCTCCGGTGCCGCGAGAAGAGCCATCTTTCTAAGGACTGCCCAAATGGTCAGCGGAGCTGAAGCTGCCTCGGCCGTCTCCACGTGAAGCCCTGGCCCCTTTGGTTCCGCCATGTATCTCGTCTCCTTTTATCGGCCCTTCCCGAGGGCTGTTGCTGTCAACTGCTTCAATCAATGGCAAGGTTGTGCGGGTTCTGTTTGCCGACGGGTCTCCTATCAGCTTTGTGTCCTGGCGCCTCGTGTGTTCGCTTTGTGTCAATACCAGGACGAACAATTTCGCGGCCGACATGCCTGACGGCCGCTACCATGTACTGGACGCCACAGATGCCCTCGATGTCGAGATTGGGGGATATCGGGAGCGTCTTCCCTTTGCAGTTTGCGATTTGAGTCGCTACGACGTCATCATCGGCATGTGCTGGCGCGAGGGCAAAGGCGCCCGCATCAACTACAAGAACAATAAGATCACCATCAAGCACGAGCGCAAGTCTATCACTATCAAGGCTACCCTCGAACAGAGCAACACCATCAGCCGGCAGCGCCTTGTTCGCAATCTGAAGCATCGGACTCCTATTTTTTCCGTGCTCCTCCACCGTGGTGAGCCCGGGTGTCACCTTGACGTCAACTCAATCGGCGTTCGAGCGGAAGCGGACCCCTCAGGGGTCCAGCAGCTGCTAGTCAAGTACGAAGACGTGTTGCCAAAGCATCTTCAAGCCGGACTACCACCAGAGCGCAGTCGGGAGTTCCACATCGAGCTTGAAGAACCGGAGCGGCATGTACCGCCTCTCCGAGTCCGAGTTAGCGGACCTCAAGTCTCAAATCGCCCGCCTCATACAAAAAGGCTTCATACAGCCCAGCTCCTCACCATAGGGCTCTTCTGTTCTCTTCGCAGCCAAGAGGGATGGTGGCTGGCGATTGTGTATCGACTACCGAGCCCTAAACAAGGCTACTATCAAGAACGCCTATCCTCTGCCACGCATCGACGATATCTTCGACCAATTACGGCATGCCAAGTACTCTACCAAGATCGACCTTTGCTCCGGGTACCACCAAATCCGGCTGGACACCGCATCAAGACCTCTGACGGCCTTCCGCACCAAGTACGGCTTCTATGAGTTTACTGTGGTCCCCTTCGGCCTCACCAACGCTGCTGCCGTCTTCATGAACCTGATCAATTATGTCTTCCAAGAATACTTCGACAAATTCATTTGCGTCTATCTAGATGACATCCTTGTGTACAGCGAGAACCTGGACGACCATTTGAGACATCTACGGCTGACGCTGGACCAGTTGCGAGAACATAAGCTCTACGCCAAGCGGAGCAAGTTCCAGTTCGCGGAGACTACCATGGACCATCTCGGGCATGTTACCTCAGCCCACGGTTTCTCCATGGAAGATGAAAAAGTCAATGCCATCCGAACGTGGACCACTCCTCAATCCAACAAGGATGTGCAGTCTTTTCTCGGAATGGTTAACTTTTATCGACGCTTCATCATCAACATGGCAGAAGTCGCGGTACCCCTGACTCGTCATACCGGCAACGTCGATTTCGAGTGGACCTCAGACGCGGAAGCGTCTTTTCAACGCCTAAAGATGCTGGTAACAAGTGCACCAGTACTGCGCGGCTTCGACAAGCGGCATCCCATTTACTTTTCTACCGACGCGAGCGGGTACGCCATCGGTGCTGTACTGGAGAAAGACGATGGCCAAGGGAGAAGACCAGTGGCCTACTTCTCCCATGTTTTGAAAATTCAAGAGCAACGCTACTCTATCCGGGAGCGCGAGCTGCTGGCTGTTGTTAAATCCGTTCGCTACTGGCGCTGCTCCTTGTACGGACGCACCTTCGTTGTCCAAATCGACCACGAGTCCCTTAAGTACCTGAGGACCCAAGAGAAGCTGAACAACGGGCAAGTACGCTGGTTGGAGCTGCTCGACCAGTACCAGTTTAAGATTTTGCCGGTCAAGGGCACGGCTAACGCCGTTGCAGACGCCTTGTCGCGTCAAACTACAGATGCCCCCGACAAGGACATTCTCAACCAAGACCTGCTTAGCTGCGTTATAGCTAAGACCATTGACAATCACCCCAAGCAACCTGAGATCAACAGCCTCTTGACCACGCACCTGAGTGAAAAAGACCTTGCCACCCTACGAGAGGAGTACCGTGCGGACCCTGAGTTTGCCACCCTATCCCAAGAACCCGCAGCACCATTTACCCAAGACATGGGGTTGTTGAAGCGAGGTGACCGTACGTGCATCCCCGCTGGTACTCTTCGCACAAAGATACTCCACGACTACCGCGATGTTACTAGCCAAGGGCATATGGGCGTCAGAAAGACCGCCAAGGCGCTGGCTACCAAGTACTACTGGAAGATCATGCGCAAGGACATCCAAAGTTACGTACAAGCATGTGATCCGTGCTAACGCAACAAAGCCGGCACTCATTCACCTCTGGGTCACCTCAGACCTTTAGATCCACCGACCTAAAGATGGGCAAGCGTCCCCATGGACTTCATTTCACCTCTACCTCAGACGTCCCGCGGTCACAATGGCATTTATGTCGTCGTGGATCGCCTCACCAAGATGATTCGCCTGGCGGCGACAAAACCAGACTGTACGGTTGCTGCCGTTGCCCTTCTCTTCCATGACCACGAGTAACGGGATCACGGCCTTCCCAAGGATGTGGTGTGCGACCGTGACCCCGTCTTTCTCTTTAATTTTGGAAAGCCCTCTCGGACATCCTCAAGGTCAAAATCCGTCCGTCGTCTGTTTATCATCCCCAAACGGACGGGCAGACGGAGATTATAACCAAAAAGGTCGAAGAAATGTTACGCAACTTCGTGGACCAGAACCAGAGCGACTGGGATCTCTACCTTGTCGATGTCGAAGTCGCGTTCAACCGATCTCCAAGCGCGGTCACCACCTACACTCCATTCTTCTTGGTCTACGGCTACGAGCCTTCCTCTGTCCCGTCCGACCTACACTGCTCAACGGCGACAAACGTCGCGTCCGTTTCGGAGTGGCTCCAGGGCTTACAAAAAGCCCAAACTCATGCCACGAAGGGCACTTACAAGGCCAACGAAGCGCGGGCGCTTTACGGCAACCGCCGTCGCCGGCCGTGTACCATCGCCGTAGGTGACTTTTTCCTGCTCAGCACCGAGCACCTGCTGCTGGACGCCTATCAAGGCGCCCGGAAGCTGATGCCCAAGTACGCCGGTGCCTATCGTGTGACGGAGAGCATCAACGAAATCACGTTTTGCCTAGATCTTCCCCAAGCCGTTTTGGATCGCAAGGTCCACAACGCCTTCCACGCGAGTCTCCTCAAGCCGTACCGCTCCGACCCGTATGACCGACTTCCGCCCGCTCCGCCCCCGAACAACTTCCCGGACGGCGCCGTTGAGTACGAAGTCGACAGCATCCTGCCGTCGCGCAAGCGTCGCGGTCGCCTCCAGTGTTTGGTCAAGTGGCGCGGTCATGACGTGAGTGAGAGCACTTGGCAATCTTCTGCCGACCTCAAGCACGCCCAAGACGTTCTGGCCGCAATCCTTCGTTCCGAGGCCTGACGCGGGGGGGGTGTAAGACGTCTGGCCCTTCACGCCACGTGGAAACCTACTTTCAACATTTTATCCATTTCAAACATCACTTTCCACGTGGCACGCTTCCTTCGTGACTCGCTGTACGCGTCCAACATCCGCTATAGTGGCCTCCATCTTTTTAGTGGAAGCTACGGACACGCCGATTGACCTGATCCGGCGTGAGGCCATCCAGCGCCTCGCTGACTCATCATGATGCGGCGTCTGACTCCGGATGATTCGGCGTCAGCTCTAATGCACCAATGGGAGTTGGTGCCAGTCGTGTAGGCCTATTGGGACGCGACCTCATTGTCAGCGACCCTGAGAATCCGTTACTACGATCCGGGGCCAGCAGGGCTGGGTCGGTTATGCCCTGCTGTTGGGGCTGTCGAGCGCCGCACTATCCAATGGGCAGTGCCCTCTGTTCTCGGCTTTCGTGTCGAAAGCCGCCTGCTTCTCCACGTTTCTTTACTTGCGTTTCTGAGCCTTTTGGTGCCTCAATTTGGCGGCACGCGCCCGTCTGCCTTCGTTTCTGAGCCATTTGGTGCCGCGTTTTGGCGGCACACGCCCGTCTCTCTTTTTTTTTGGCCCTTATGGTGCCGCGCCGTGTGGAGACGAGCGCATGCATGTTCTGGGGCACCTTATGTGCCCCAGGGAGAGTATATAGTCAAGCGAGCCGAGCTCCTTTGGGGGGATCGAGAGGAGCAGCCTCAGTTCCAAAGACAACCTTTTCCCGTGTGACCCCTCCCGGTCTTTTCCACTGTCGTCACACCCATCGACATGCCTAGTGTCCTCCTTCGTCGCCCCCATCGTCTTCGACGGGGCCTTCCCCGTCACCGGTTGCCCCTCCCGAGTACGTTTGATTCGCCACGTGTCCTGGCGCGTCTCACATTTGGTAGCTTCAGGTGGTTTCCGGCTCTACTGGCTTTCTGGCTGCCGATTGGCCCTGATTTTGTACCGCCTGTGTTTGTGTTTTGGTGCGGTCTCCTGTGTTCGGCGTGCCTCGGGCATCGTAATACGAATTCAGTGGGCTCCACCAATCACACGGAAACGGACACCTGGCCTGACAAAACCCGTGGTTTTGCTCTTGTCTTGTGTTCTTTTCTTGCCATTTGATTGGAACACAGTGGGCGCGAATGCAGGGTCTTTATCGAATGACTCCCCGGCGGTGACGACCGCCGCGAAGTCATCGACGGCGGCGCGCCCATAGTCGTCATCAACGGCGGCCCGCTCATCCTCGTCATCCACGGCGGCGCGCGCATCATCGTCATCCACGGCGGCGCTCAAATCATCCTCATCCACGGCGGCCCGGGCATCCACGGTTGCTGCGAACAGCCCGAAGGCGGGGCCGGGCCGCAAGAGCCCACTGCTGCCGCCCAAATCGCCCGAACGGCGCTACGTGGCGCCGCCGGCACCGCGCGTCGCCAAGATTCGGCCATCCACGGCTCGCGCCGGCGAACAGCGCGAAGTGCGCCAGGCCGTGAAGACGACACGCGGCCCGGTGGTCCGGTACCGCTGTCGTCCTTTTGGTGTAAGCTGCAATAGCATTGCAGTGCTGTGCGACCACAAGGAGTCCCGCCGGCATAATTCCACAATCAACCGCCCAACAGAGTTCCCGCGTTGCACACCCTGTGGGATCTCTTCTTCATCCGACGTCACATCCGGTGCATTGCAAAGCACATATCCGGTCCAAGATCCCACCAAGATCCCACAAAAGTCCCACCAACGACCTTCGAAAACTCTCTAATGTTACCTCTATGTTGTCGACCCGTCGGGTGTGGGCTCCCCGCCCCTGGGCCGCAAGTCGGCCGCGCCCGCCGTCGGGCACGGCCGTGCCGGCACGCGCGGTCGCTGCGGCGGCCGCGCGGCAGCGGCGGCGGCGCCACCGCGCTGTGCTCCGTCAAGGGGGTAGGACCACAAAGCCAGTTTGTCCTATGAAATGGCGTTGTGCCGTGTTCCCACAATGTTGGATTTTGGTCCACATTGTGGATTTGGACGACAACAGTCTGTTGCACTGCCTGTGGGCACAGCGCAGACGCGCATAGAGAATCTCCACCAATGGAACCAACCGTCCAACCCAGCGGCCACGTGTGCGCATCTTGTATCGCTGGCACTGGCTCTCCAAACGGAAAGCCAAAACTATGAAAGTGACGTCTCAATGTCTCGCTCGCCTGGGTGCTCTCTGTGGTTGGCCTCTTTTGTGGCGCGCCAACTATCCGAAAGTGCCTGACAGAGAATCTCCATGGATGGCAGATCGTCACGCGACTGTCTGAGCGCCACGGGTCACGCACTTCATTGGTGATCGTGGTTCGTATAAGGAACCAGGGGTTGGCCAAACGACTGCGGGCGTCTCCAAACCGGCCTGTTCGGAGTCGCGCTGCTGTTCAAGCTCCAAAGCAAGGGCGATCCCGCGAGGCGTCCACGAGATGGGTTCGAGGATTAAAAAACGTGAACCGGTCTACTTATGGGTCGTCACGCCCCCGTCACATCTTAGTTTTGGAAGGCTGGTTCTGGTTCTGGAAGTTCTTCGATACCTGCTTGGGTCGTTGAAGCAGAAGGAGAAAGACAGCCAGAGGGAAAAGGAACATACAAATTGTAGACCAAGGATGTTGCAGAAACCGACATCCAGTCAACATCTGCACACATGACCGACCTTGGACCCCACCAGGAACCGCACACGATCCCGCCAGTACAGAGAGGAACAAGGTGATAAAAACATTCAAGGGCTGCAAAAAGGAAACAAACATACCACAACTTGCTCGGTGACGTCCAGAAACTCTACATCCACGCAGAGGGCGCTGGCCAGAACAGAAGTGGCATAGTCCACACTGGCCTCCTCGAGCAGCCCTTGGACAGAGTTGGCCAACCGGGCCGTGTCCTCGGCCGAGTGTCCAAATGCCAGGTGGCGAAATTGCATAGCCGAGTGCACCAAGAAGAGGAAGGGGACGTTGGAGCCCTTCATAGAGTCGCAACGTGTCATCATCGCCTGTGTCTGTGGCCGCCTAGACGGCGGCGAGAGGAGCGCGGTCGTGGAGCACGCTGCCGCTAGTCGAGCCGCTGCCATGCTCGCTGCAGTCGCGGCGGGTGTGGTGGCTTCCGCAGGAGGCGAAAGCCCGGGTGTCGCCGATGGTTACCTGCGGGGTGCCGCCTCAGCCACTACCCCGCTGTCGTCCGCTTAGAAAGACGAAGACAGCGCACTCGGGATGTTTGGTGCGGACCGGGATGGGTCGCCCCCGGCATCACTTAGTTTGGGTTTATCGTCGGCATCTTCGGGCGAGTCTGAGCGCCCCGCGTCAACGGCTCAACTGCAGAGACGAGCGCGACTGGCTGCTCTTCGCTCGTTCTTCCCCCCGCCCGAGCTGCTGCCGTTGGTGTTCTCTCGCCCCGCTGTATACAGCTCGTGAGAGGCGGTGGCAGCCCTGCAGGGCGAGGGTGCCAAATCGGCGGCGGAGGTCAACGCCCTCCTGCTCGAGCAGGCAGCCGTTCTGCGCCTCTTTGTGCAGCGTACCAAGTCGTACCCATTTGCTAAGTGGGAGACGGGTGGCTCAGTCAACGGGGAGGATGTTGGCACCGCGGCCGCGGCGCTGCTCCAGCGCCTGCGTCGCGCCTACTTGGAGCGGATAGAGTGGGACATCGAAGGTGGGAGGCCCAATGACGCTTGATTGTTGAGTTTTGTGGGAGCGTTCGTCGGCAGGTCGCGCCATGGGGGGTGGGGTGGACGAGACGAGCGTCGGGCGGTATGCTGAAGAGCGATGCTGGGAGCCGGTGCTGGAGCCAGAAGCGGTGCCAGTGGTGTCGCCAGAGACGTGCAAGAACGAACAACCCAGGTCGCGCTGCGCTTCCCTCCGACAGGTGGACCGGTGGCGTGCAAGAAATCTGCACGGCAGCACCGACTCGTACACAAAAAATGCATTACGTTTTCGGAATTTCTGCATATCAACGGATCGGGATACATAATTTCTGCACTTGCTTGTGCAAACGCGCTTGCATGAGCTCAGTCTGCGAGGTACAAGAATTTTGCGCACAAGAAACACGTCTGTGAGCTCCCCGTGCGCATGAAGAGGAGGCCAGGTCTCATTTTCTTCATACTCATAAACACCTCCACTGAGGTACGAAAGGTGTAGAAAAGGGATCTGGGCAACGTCTTTATAGCCCAGGGGCATCGCTCTTCAAGGGTCTTGTGCAGCGCACACGCTCCGGAAGGGTCAGAATCGTGTAGTAATCCTGAGATAACCTCGCGGGCTAGGATTGGTATACCGAGGGGCGTGGGAGGGTTGTTTACAATGCCCCACACGCCCGGGAACGGGCCACGATTCGGGCCCAAATTGTCAAACCAGGCACTGTCCAACACAGGCCGCACCCAACACCAGCCACCACAACCAGCCGCCCCACACACACCCGAAGGCCACGGAACTCCCAGCCCAACAACCGCCACCCGCCTCCCGCCACTGTCGGCCTGCGCTCCTTCTGACCACGCACGCGTCGGGGTCGCCGCCAGCGACCGCCGGCGGGGGCGGCGGCCAGCGGTGGGGGCGGCACCAGACGCGGGGGCGGGGGGAAGCGGCAAGGGAGGCGGCCAGGGGCGGGTGCGGCGGCCAGCGATGGGGGCGGCACCAGCGGCGGGGGCGGCGGCATGCAGCAAGGGAGGCAACCAGGGGCGGGGGCGGCGCCAGCAGCGGAAACCGCGGTCAGGGGCGGGGGCAGCGCCAGCGGTGGGGGCGGCGACAGCAGGGTGAGTGGCGGCTAGCGGCGGTGGAGACGGCCAGCGGCGAAGGCGGCGGCCGGAGGCGGGGGCGGCGGCAGTACGGTGGGTGGCGGCCAGCGGCGGGGGCGACGGCCAGGGGCGGGGGCGGCGTCTGGAGGCGGGGAAGCGCTGGATTACACCACTTGCTGGCTCTGTCGGCTCCCCACTTCACAGGTCCATCTGAATGAGAACGGCCGGGCCAAGGTGGGTGGCCCGAGCGGCCGACCAAATGCCGATGACGGCTGTCAATATTTCAGTTTGGGCTGAGCCACGTGGGGATCTATGCTTCCTTCTTTCGTTCCCTCCCCCCTCGGTATACCGTTCCTAGCCCGCGAGGTTATCTGCCGAATACTGCCTCGTCAGAATCAACGACTGCAGGATTTCTGCACGCCTGTGTGCAAGCCATTTACACGGAAATGCAGATCTTCCAGGCACGTGGTTTAAGCCCCACTGTGCGGCGGCCGCGCTGCGGCGCCGCCGGTGGCGCCCCGCCCCGGGCCGCGTGGGTGTGGGGGAAACCCCCTGACAGGGGTGCCACGACCCCCCGGCATGAGCCGGGGACGGGTCGTGAACAGTCACGCAACACCCCCCTAGGGGGGTAGCGTGGGACAACCCCCTTGGGGGGGTGTCCAGGGAGCCCCAGGGCCACACATGAAACGAC
>Ga0209093_1000783_pt1 | contig 17671 bp, 33 predicted proteins | sample SidtaG_4_FD_187450 | JGI IMG/M metagenome (GOLD analysis project Ga0209093, IMG submission 187450) | Marine algal microbial communities from Sidmouth, United Kingdom - Sidmouth_Male1 metaG (SPAdes) (version 2) | ecosystem: Host-associated > Algae > Red algae > Unclassified | place: Sidmouth... | reverse complement strand
GGGGGGGGGGGGGGGGGGGGGGGGGGGGGGGGGGGGGGGGGGGGGGGGGGGGGGGGGGGGGGGGCGCGGCAGGGGTGGAGGGAGAGGGACGATGGGCCGCGCAGAGGAAATCTTGCAAGCGGCCGACGATCTGGCGAGCCAGACGCTCTGCCGAGCTGCCACTTTCCGCACCAGAGGCCATCGCAGCCTCTGCCGGCCACGCAAGAATCGAGTCTCTTTCAGGCAACTTCTGTCAAGCGATCCTCGTTTTCAGATCCAGAAGAGCCACTTTAACTATCACGATACAGCGACCATCGGGACGCTGCTCAAAGGGGCGTTCCGTGAGGAGCGGAGCCCGCTCTCTGTCCCTCCCTCCTCGCTGCCGTCGCTCGCTCTGTCGCTCAAGTTAATGGGCCCGTTTGGCGACGAGTGGGTACGCCCCCATCTCCCGCCGACGTCCTCATCGGCGACGCACAGCTCACGGATGACGGCAGACTGCTCTTCTTCGCACAAGATCATTTGTAGCGCCACAACCAGGCCGCGTTTCTTGCTCCTCTCATTCATGTATTCGAAACTTTCATGCAAGTTCTCGGTGACGGTATCTCATTTCGAAAGGTTGCCACGCGCACGCAGCTCGTCCCCCAGATGCATGACCAGTCGGTGCAGCGTCGTCGTGTTTACGTGGCCGCACAAATTCTGAAAGGAGTCTACACCCAACCACATGGCCGTCTCTTCCATGTCCTTGATTGTCTCCTAGGTGATGGAGGTCGCGTCCGCGACGTTGTCGCCGAGGAGCATGCCGCCCAGGCGCGCTGAAAAACGTCTCCAGGTACGCGTCGGCACCAGCATGTTAATAATGTAATCCTAGAAGTCACTTGAATGCGCGAGTTTCTCGTTCGGCATGGCGCTGTCCACCTCGTCTGGTACGGAAATTACATCGCCAAAAGCCGCCCGCCATCCATCATTCCGGGTGCCCGAAAAATTCCCCACCGACGATCGCGAGGAGGCACTTGCAGCATCCTCTTCATCTTCGCTTGAAGATCCACCTGGAGTACTCGCCGCAGACCGGCTACGGAGCGAAAGGAGACCGGTAGGCGCGACGGAGGCGTCGTTGTCGGCTCCCAGCGAGTGTTCCACCGCCTCAGTGGGACAAACAAGACCAAAAACCGTAGAATGCCACATCACGCTGAATTGACGCAACCTGCGTCCTGTCGTTGTTGCGTGTGGCTCAGAGGCGGGTACAAAACAGCTGCAGACAGGAAATGCACGCGTGAGAGCGAGTGAGAACAAAAAGAGCACCCCAAAGCAGGTCAGTGCTTGTTCTTCGCAGCTCCCTATCTGTCATTTCTGTCGTCATTGGCGACCCGGCGTTCTCTTGCTTCTTCCCAGTGCTTCTATCGGCCGTACTGCACGGCGCGTGTGATGAGGTCAATCGTGCAAGTGAATGATTTGACGCAATGTTCCCGTCTCCCTGCTCGGAGCTCACGCTCCAGCACGCCGCACAACTCGTGTCATCCATGTGCGACTCTTGCACGGCAGGAGAACTCTGCGTGTCCCTCAAAGAAACTGGCAGAATAAAGTGCCCTGGCTCGCAAGCAAGGGCACGGAGCCGACTCGGACGCGGGTCCTCAGCGCGCACAAGAGCGGCCACCACATTACGGGCAGATCGCAGGATAATTAATAGCAGCGACTGCCGAATCAGCCAGATTTTTTCCTTGGCGCGGAGTGAGGTCCCACACGGCAGCATCGCCGAAAGCAGGGCTTCGACCACGCAGAGCTGGGCAGGATTACAATATTTTTATTTTTCTGAATTGGTGTGTGCCGCAACCTCTCTCAAGAATGCATATAATTGGGGCTGCCGGGTCAGAGGGGGGAAGGTCTGGAAGGGTGAGACCAGAACTACCTATTTCCCTGCTGTCTGTCAGCACCTCTCTTCTGGACATCTTCCTCTGGTGGGCACGACGCCGTTACATGGCCTTGTCGCTTTCCTCCCGGCCAACACCCCACCCCAGTCACCTCCCCACCTTCCACATCATCATTCCCTTCTGCCTCTTCCGTCCGCCTCCCCTTTGCTGCCACTCCGCCGCTGCCTCCCCACCGCTGCCTAGCCCCGCCACAGCGCCAGCCGGGCATCACCGTGCGTCGACCTCCCCCCCCTCCCGCCATCATACTTGCCACACGCTGCCCCATCCCTGCCACCCCTCAGGCCTGGCTTTACCGTCTCGCGTTTGTCCTCGACACCCATTTCTCTTGCTCGCTTGTGCTTGCAGCTTGTGCATGCAGCTAGCCGTTTTTTCCGCTTTCCTCTCCTGGATTTCATTCGGTCTTGCTCTGTAGATGCACAGTGACGAAATCTTGGGGCCAGGGTTTCGACCTCTACTGGGTCAGGTGCATCGTCTCAGGATGAGCTGTTTCTGAGGACAAGACCCCTGACGTTGTGCCCCTGTACCGCTTTCTCACTCCTCTCCACTTTTACATGCGCCTCCCCTTCCATGCTGCATTTCATCGTCTTCTTTCGTTCTTCTATTCTCATGTCCTCTCTACACTTCTCTGCGATGTGTCGTTTTTTTACTAGAAAGCTGTGTCTTCGTCGTATTCCGCAGGTAGACCGACGTGGGAGAGCGTCTTTGCTTGAGAGTGGGGTGGGGGTGGTTTGGGTGCTGGGTGGGGGCGGTGTGTCATGCGCATGAGTCAATGCCTTGCTTAATAATACTAGTCTTCAGTAACAGTTCATAAAATTTATTCCAATCAAAATATGGAGTGACTGGTTCGTAAGCCGTCCCCTCTTCGTTCTGTGTTTGAGAGCATGCATGTTAGAGCCAATGAGATCTGTCCGTGGACGCATTCTGAGCAGCACACATTACTGCTCATCGTGTGAGGGTGACTGAACGGACAGACCAGGCCACCCTACTATTCAGTCACTGTGGCCCTCAGAGACAGTCAAAAATCTCTCGTAGGGCCATCTGTGTCTCCAGCGCTGTCGTGACGTCCCGGGCGCCCGCACGAACACCGATCAAGCCGCCACACATGGATTTGTCCTCCGTGCAGGGACAGGGAAAAAACGGTCAAAGGTTGCCCATCAGCGCGAGGACACTTCACTCCGCCACCTGGTTCACGAAAGGGCCCACCACGGTGGGAACAAGCTGTACAGGGCCGAGCTCAGCCACTGGCGCAGTGACGCCATTCTTGTTGGCGCTTGTGAATGCGCGCAGGGCAACAGCCAGACACTTGTGAAGCAGTGCGTTCCGCAAGTCGCCTACGACGAGCTTCGCCGCGGCAGTCCGAGACACCGCCTTGCAGATGTGCTCCAGGTATCCAACTGTCTGCCACTGCCCACCGTTGTTGAGAAATTTGAAAACGTTCATCCGCAGCGAAAACATGTAGTGAGCCGCAGTCCAAGGTACAAGCGCCTGGTCGGCGAGCGGCTGCATCCCCGCCACGCGAGCGTCTTGGCTATGAATCACAGCGCACAGCCCGACTCTCGTCAACGTAGAGGTCGGAACCGAGCGTCCAAACGCGCACGAGGTCGTCGGGAACGATCCACCCTGCAGGATTCGTGGCTGCTGCTTTCGCAGCCTGAGATTGCAGTTCGCCAAAAGAGACCGCGCCTGCGCTCGCCAGGCAGTCCATAACCACCCGCAACAAGTCCCGATGGTAGTAGTTTAACGTCGTCCCCGATATTTCCACGGAATACTTCATCCATCGTCACTTGGCCAGCATGCGGTTCTGCTTGTGGCGCACCGCTCTGAGGAAACCGTGCGCGGACGGGACTTCCGACGACATGAATCCCCTTGAGCCGTGGCCCTCCGATTTGTCTAGCTCTACCGCGCACAATGACTGAGCGTAGGCCACGCGGTCTCGCTGCGTCAGGCCGCACTCACCCGCCGTTAAAGCAAAGCGGAGGGCACCTGGCACAGCCACGGTAGGAAACCGCGGAAGGCGCCGCTCCAAGGACGATCGGACAACAGACGTCGACAGAAACGGCTCAGGCATGTCAAAATACTACGACCGAATCCTGGCGGCAGGGCTCTAAAATCAAACATGCCGCCGCAGATCACGAGCAAGCGGCAAGGCGTCGGGCACGTGAGCCGCGTAGGACCCAGGGAAGAAGCCGAGCGTGCCCGAGGCACCTTCTTCCACCTCCCTGTCTTCCAAAAATTTTCATGCGCCAATATTGGCACTTTCATCATTGCTAGAGTCATCAACGGGCGCAACGCCGATGCCGTCTACGACAGCGCCCTCAGCGATCGGTGACGCGCATTGGGCAAGACCCACGTTGGCAAAGACCCCGGCGCTCGCCCGACCCACCGCGTCCAGCAACGGAGTCCCAAATGCAGCCACGATATCCGCCAGGGACGCGCGCGAGAGCGCGCAAGTCAAGACGGAGGACGCCTCTGAAGCGGCCGCGCATCGCCTCTCGGTCTTGTGAGATGACTGCACATGGCGATCCATATGCACAGTCTTGGTGAACGTCAAGCAACAGAGCGGGCACGGGATAGGGACGGCGGCAGCGCGACGATGCAGCGACATGGAGATGCCCTGGGGTAATTTCGTGGGGAGGGTACGACGCTAAAGTTGAGTAAAAGGACCGCAGCAGAGTACGGGAGAAACGCGGCAGTCGAAGTGAGAGGCGGACGGATGAGCAGGGCTGCGAATCGAGGCGAAGAGCATGGCGGTCTCAGGCTATTAACTGGCCTCAGCGCATCTAGCTGGAATCTGAGCGTTCCTGCGCGTCATCGCCTCACTACCGACGTGCGGCGGAGCGGTGGGTGACAACAAAACACAGAGCGCTCCCCGCCCCCCGTACATGAAAGTGAGTACACGAACGTACCTGGAGATGAGGTTCCTTTTGAGCGCGTCCAGCACGCCTCCGGGAGCATGGCTGGACGGAGCCGTCCAACCAGGGACGTACGTACTCACATCACGGTACCCGTGCGCCGGTACGTTTCCCTCGACCATTGGCGTGAACGTGCTTCAAACTGGCGCCGGGCTCATGCCGTAGCCTCCAGTGTCGCACAATGCGTTGGAGCCACCCCCGCTTCCACATAGAGCCATAAGTGGCTCCTCAAGACAGGAAAAATACGAGCGTAGTGCGGGATGCGTCCAGGAAGATTTTGCACAGCACTTGGATCGCTACTGCGCAGCAACCAGCGCACGGGCGCTGGGTGAGAACCCCATGGCTACGGCGGCGTGCCGCTGGGAGACAGCGGCCGCTCGTCTGCGCACCGCGATGTTGCCGCGCAGAACAGTCGGGCCTAGCTCTGTACGAACACACACTTGCAGCAGAGAAAGAAGCGTGTCTGCTCCCGGCACTGGCCAATCCACCTGTCAGGGCAGAGTGACTTCTCGTCAAGCCGTCCTCAGAACGGGTGGTGCTCATGGCCCTTAAGATGTTGTGGGCAGCATGATGGGAGAAGACCTTGCCCGGACTCACGGCCGGCGTAACCAGAGCAGCGCTCTCAGCTACCGTCATACATTTGTTCGACGTAGTGGGACAATGAAACACCGTCGCGGGCGCCCCTGCCAAGACATAAGAGCGACCGGAGGCCAAGAGACAAGGTGGCATTAGAGGACGCGTTCAAGAGCCTCCTCCGCACTGCTTTCTACCAGCAGATCTCACTTGAAAAGGGAACGGAGAGGATGCATTTCGAGACCTCGTCTGCGTTCGAGACGCCCGACCCGTGTCGGTTTTAAAGCGCTGTAAAGGCCGTCGCAGACGATGCGCAACCAAAGTCAAGGACAACTACCGTAGAAGGTTCATGGAGTAGACGTGAAGCGCAGGAAAAGCCGAGACGGCGTTGAAAGCACACACTGAAGCCGATTGTGTCGCTGATGAAATGATTGCGCCCACGGGCCCGACGCAGGGCTCACACACAGTGGTCATTGGGCGCGCAGCGTGGCATTCGCGCTCGATATTCCTGCGTGAGCGGTGCCAGTCGCGTCTCAATAAAGGGGCGCTAATTTTCCGAATGGCTGCGAGCCGCCCTTCGACAGCCAATAGATGGTGATGGGCAATGTTGTCGCGCCAGTGCATTCAATGACGTGGGTGCCGGTCCGACTGAGACTTTCTTCAGATGAAATCCGTGTCTTCACAGTCCTTTCCGACGCGCTTTTTCGGCAAACTTGTGCACCACAAGCGCCATTGACTTGGACCGTCGCGTCTTGCGGTTCCGCGAGCCCTCTTACCGATCTTTGCCCCAGCTGTCGGACGGCGGGCGCCACACATTCACTTCTCCGTCTGCGGTCTGTCCGTCTGAAGGCTGGAACCGGCCAGCCTGGCAACTTTCTTGGACTTCACTGTGTCTGCCGTCTTAGACCCAGATCTATTTCGCAACGCCAGTATGCGGCGGCGCTCCACCCCCTATCAATCCATGTAAGCGGTTAGGGCGTGGGCTATGTGCTCCTGACCCAGCCTCTACAAGCGGCTGGCTCCAGGGTGCCGCGCAGTGACGGCAGTTCTGAATCTTGGGACCCGGCCAGTGTATGTGTTGGTGGTGCTGCTACACACGCACAATTGACGAGGGAGCAGTAGCGGTTGTGTGAGAAACTACCGCGGTGAACGCGAGTAAACGCTCTGTCGTCGCACCGGGGTGTTTCTGTTTTGCTCGTGTGGCGTGTGGTCTGTTCGGCGGCGGCAGAGAGGCGCCTGGAAGCACTACTGCGACAGGTACGCCTCACAGCGGTACTTCCGTCTTGCCTAGATACCTCTCTCTATAAGCGGTTCCGAAAAAGCGCATCGGACCATCTAACGGACCTGTTCCCGCACTCTTTTACCCTTTGCTGCTCATCCATGTCCCATTGCTTCCTGCTTCGTGTCGCATCTGTGCAGTTGTGAACGCGGCGTTCCCCCTTGTTTGGTCTCTTTCCCGCTCATAGTGCCTGGTGATCTGGACTTTGCTGCGTGTAGTATTGATCTGGCGTTCGTGCCCCATCAGCATGGCAGGAGTTCAGCTCCCGATGATGCGGACTTGCTGCCTTTCATGTCGGAAGCGTCGAACCCCGCCGCTGACACCGCTTACCGCTCGTCGACCGCGTTACCAAGTCCGTCAGGGCTTCTTCGTCCGGCTGTTCGCCCGTTCCTCGACCGTTTGTTCTCTTCCTTTCCGAAGGTCGCATCTGGGTATCCATATAGAGGGCAGAACCACCTGTACCGTGTTTCTCCCATCGGAAGTCAGGAGCCGCCAATGACGGCACTGGCCATGTAAGGAGTGGCTGTCGGCCCCTTGATGGCCGCACCGGCAGTGGGTGCTGCCTCCAGTGGCTGGTGCGCGCCTCGTAACATTGGCACGCCTTCGGCTCGGCCGTCCGCTTCTGCGAATATGCCTTCAGGTCACGGGCCGGCCGTGCCATCGCGCGCGTCCGAGGGCGCTGCGCAGTCCCCTGGTCACCCCGACATGCGCTTGATCGTACGTCGCCGTCCAGTTGATGATGCTGATGAAGAAAAAGATGAAAACTGCTTGTCCGTCGAAAGTGACGGCAGCTACACGCCGGTCGAGAAACGAGGCACGACACAAAGTCTGTCTATGGCCAGCTCTGACTCGTTCCTGACAGCAAAAAGAAAGCGCCGCAGCAGGGCTGCCCCGCGTGTTGCTTCGGAAGTCCCGACGCCACCAAACCTTGGCCGTTTGCGTGCCGGCGGCGGGAAAGAGGCGGGATGCCCTTCTAGAAGCGCTGCTGCCAGCGACACTGGCACCAGATTTGGAGTCATTGGCGCCGGCATGAATCACGCACGGAAAGCTAGCAACGGGCGCAATACACCAACGGCAACGCGCAAGAGACGCGCCAACAGGTTGAGAGCCCGGAGACCAGGCGCGGCCGCGGCACCCGTCTCCGACGCCGGAAGGGCCACAAACGAAATGAAACCTCCGCCCCAGTTGAATCCGGGACCGATGGGAGCACCTTCATCACCAGAGTAGGCATCCGACGCCGACTCCAAGCCCTCGGACGCCGACGACGACATTATTTTCTTGTGCTGGACAGTCATCATCTGGTACCGGGACTCCTTCTTCTCTTTTTTTCTGCCGCCTCCGAAACCGGACATCCTCCGAGAGACAAGGTGGGTGCTGGGGATGTCGGGAATGGTGAGGAGCCCCACGACGTTCTTGAATAAGGTGGTAACTAGAGATAACCAGAAAAGATGGGGGGGACACACATGCGGGCTCTCCTTCTGCACGACGTGCGCTCTTCTCCCCACGTTTACCCCTGGAAACCCTCCGTACCAAGATCTGCCCGCTTTGAGGACCACGACCACGCCGGGAACCGGTGGGGCCCGAGCACGAGACGAACATGATCCGAGCTTCAATGCCACGCCACGCGACCGACGGGACACCGAAGGGTCGTGACAGGACACCGATCAGGGAACTACCTTGGCTGGCCCGGGACAGTTCAAGCTTAGAAGGGAGCTATGTCGCATTGAGAGGCACTGGTTCGCGCCCCGTGGCTGGCCCAGATGTCTGCGGGGCATCGAGAGACGCGGATGACGCGGCGCGACCCGGTTTGGACATGTGTCTCTGTCCTTGCTGGCTGGGATCTTGATTGATTGTCGGTCGCTTGCCCTTGAGTGTCAACTGGTAATCATCTGCTTTACAGAAAGGGGGCCCACTGCAGGGGTTGTCAGAATACCGTTTTCTGGCCCTAATGGGATACGGATACGCCGCGTTCCACCGTCTCCGAATAAGGATAATTCTCATCCCTGAAGATTAGGATGAGAATAAAACCTCACCAAGCCGGATTATTAAGTGGAATATATTCAGATTCGGATACTATTATCGTATCCGGGTATAATGGCTTACATCCGATCGATGACCTCACTAAAGCAACAGGAGCCGCACTTGGATAGCAGAACAGCAGTGAACTACTACTTGAGAGCTGTACTTGTTTTCAAAGTCCCCACTGCCCCCGTACAAGCGCTTCCACAAAGCATGCAATAAAATACGATAGTCGTTCTGTGCTGGCGTTACAGAAGTTTAACACCACGTAGATGGATCGTAACAATACAAGGGCTATCGCCGATTCTCTCAAGTACGCTGCTGGCATCCGGCTCTGTGCGGCCTCTTTGTGTCCGGTGCTGGCGTGTGCCTGCGGTCGCTCACCTCCTCAATGTTTCCTGCAGCCGGTGCTCTCCACTGCTCGCTGCCAGCAATAGCCGGATAGCCTGGGCGCTACTGCAGTAGTTCCACTGGAAGCCGGCGCTTGCGCCGTCGCCGACCACCCGCCACGTGACCACCGGACGCCAACCTCAGTCTCGGAGCTTTCGGACACACTTTCAAAGTCCTAAAACGAACGTGGGATGGCGGAGGTGTGAAAGTCGCCTCTGGCTGTCGGCGGGGTCCCGTTCGCCCAGTTTCTTCGAGACAGCGACTGCAGGGGGGACGGCGGACTAGGGAACTCTGGCGATAGCCGTGTGCATGACCCTGGCGACACCTCAAAACACCGCCATGGCTCTGGACGGCGTGGTCGCGGAGGCGCGAAATCTGACGCCGTCGTTTTCCGGCACCGCGCCTTTTCTCGAGATAAACGTTACGACGGTGGCCGGGGAGTGAGTAGGGGCGGTTGAGACATCATCAGCCGTTGGCGGCACCCCTCTCCAGCTCATGAATGGCACGGTGGCTCGGGGGCGGCTGGCGACAGAATGACAGTGGCGGGGAGCGTCGCTGCACCCATTTCGAATGAAAATGCGCCGGAGGTGGCTGAGGTCGCGGACGTGTGACAGAAGGCGCCGGACGTCGGCGGCGCCCCGACCCCGCCCAAGTTCTACGAGGCGGCGAGGGAGGGAACAGCGGCGGCGGTGGGTCATCTGGTGGTCGCTGTTGGCGTCGCTTCTCGAAGAGGCTCTGTGACTGCGCGAATATTGGGCGTAACTCAACATCAACAAGCACAACATACACAGTACGTACTAGTATCCGGGAGACGAGCAATGCATTCTCTTGCGAGTGTCCTATCCATGTCGCCGTTATCGCATCAACTGCATAGCTGCTTGCTGCAGCGAAACGAGCGAGCAACCCCATGAGAAGTACGCACCCGCTGGCAGGTTCCTGACTACGAGGCTTCTGTCGCTACCCGCATCCTCATCGGGACAGATGACTCACACCAATAATCACCACTCTCCGCTGGCATTCCGTCTTCGCCGTAACCGTGACCTCGCCGAAAAGCGTCTCCAAACATGGGAAACCCCATGCTGATCGGATATACTCGAATATAATAAATCGCCAGAGAATACGATATAATTTGCCGCTTGTGCTGTCTGGAGGATGATTATACGCTAGGACAGAAAAGCATGCTCAGATCCGAATATGTCGTCGAGACCCATATTCCGGATTATTAAGGATATAATGCCTGGATATATTCCTCTGAGATTTATCCGGGACAACCCCTGGTCCACTGGTATGGATCCCCAGATCTCCCTCTGGGGAGGCTTCTGTGCTAGATTCATGTTCATTTTTGCCCGCGTGCTCGGATATCTCCAGCGGACATCGGGGCGCCCGTGGCCCGGCTTCCCCACGAAAAAGTAGCTGCGTTCTCACGACCTTCCTCCATCTTCGAGCCTTCGGGTGTTTTCCTAGGTGACCGTACCACCGGGAGAGAGTAGATAAAGGGTGTGCGGGCGGGCTCCCTCAGCAGGGCTGATGCCCTTATCTGTTTCTGTTGGCTGGGGTCACACGGATTCTCATGCGACAAGATTCTCCCATCCTGGCCGTTTTTTTGGAAAAGGCAGCCGCAAGACCGACCTGCAGACCGCCTGTTGAGACCGACTGCACTCTCTCCCTACGTGGAGGTATGGATGGCTCTGTTATTGAAGCGTGGCTCCCCCAAACGTGGAATCTCTTCCTGTCCAGACGTCTCACCGCGCGTTCCCCGAGCGGCGTCACGTCTTTCCCAGCCTTGAGCGAGTGGTGGAGAACGTGGAGGACGAAGGACAGCGCGCCAGTCCACAGCTCCTGTTCCGCACCGGGGTCCATCAGTGCCGCTGGAACGCGCTGCATAATATAGCGGTTGGCTTGCTCTGCCTTTCCGTTTTGCTGCCATAGGAACGGCGCCGTCTTCTACGACGTGATGCCCTTGTCATCAAACCACTCGTTTTGTTCTTGGCTGACATAATCCTTGGCGCCATCATGGCGCATGCGCCTCGCCTCAAGCGCCGTCAGGGTCTCTAGATGCTTGATGCGGGCCTTGAGGATCAAGGGAACTATCCCTCTGGTCTTGATAGGCGTCGCCGTGACAATCTGGGTGAGAGCCTTCATCAGCGTGAAGAAGTAGACAGAACCGCCCTGCTATACCGTCAAAGGTCTATCGACATCCGAGTGAACCGGGTCACACATGGAGGTTGTCGTCGTCCAGCGGTGATGCGGAGAGGGCGCCATCTTTACGCCGACGCACGGCCTGCAAAATGTTCCGGGACCGCGCTTGGCATCGGCTACCGTCATTGAAATCCCATCGACCAACCCAAGCACCCGCTTGCGGTTCTCGACGCCCAAGTGGTTGAAGCTGCGGTGCCAGAGCTCGGCCTCTACCTCCATGAGTGTGGAGGCAGCAATTTCCGACGCCGTGACCGCCGCCACGTAGAGCTCGCCGCTGTCGGACTCGCTGACTGAAACTATGACTAGCGCCCTGTTCAGAACTCCGCTCGCGACCACCGCTGCCCCATCAGTGAGGATGTAGCAGGCGTCGCTAACAAACACCACAGCATCGCCACCGAGGTCTACCTCTCGGACAGACAGATGGATATCTGTCAGATCCAGCACAAACACCGCATCTCCGAGGACAATGCGAGCCTTGTTGATTCCCTGCCTCACCTCCATGGAGACTGAACTGTGCCCCCTGATGGACATCTGATGCCCATCGGCCAGAGTGACCTTGACCCCACTCTCCGCCATCTAGATGGTAAAGCCTTTGTCTTCGGCGGCCATGTGGTTGGTCGCGCAGGATTCGAGCACTCCGGCCGACGACCAGCTGGTGCTCCCGCCATTCTGGTGGCTACCGGCCTTTCTTGCAGAGGCGGCAAAATCCAGCACCACACGAGGAGGCTAATCGTCGCCATTGGCGCCACCGCGGCGACCGCCGCTTGGCGTTTTTCTGCCCTTGGCGTCGGCAGTTTTCTTCTTGAGGCAGTCGCGCTCCATGTGACCGTTCTTGGCATAGCAGTAGCACACGATCGTCTTCTTGTCCCGCCGATTCCTGGCACATGACGCCGCAAACGCCTGTGACTTGGCACCATTTGTCGATGACGACGGCCCAGTGCTTCCCCGCAGCTCCACCGTGAGCAGCTTCGCGCTGACGTCTGCGAGGTTGTGCTTCTCGCCCATGTTCTGCAGGAAGGTCTTGATCATTTCGTACTCTTCAGGAACGCTGGACAGGATTTATGGCACAAGCCTCTTCTCTTTCACCTGGTTTCCCAGAATGGCGAGTTCTTGGCGGACGGGCTTGGCGCACGGAGTGTACCTGAGAATGATTTTTGTCGCCGCCTTTCTTGAAGTTTCTCAGCTCGTGGAAGATCTTCAGCAGGCGTGCATTGTCGCGTTCCTCAAAGATGCACTTGAGTGCGTCTTAAGTCTTCTTGGACCTACTCACTGCCACCACCGAGTGGAGATAAACAGGCTTGACCATCGTCTGGATGGCTGCTCACACAGACGCTTTCATTATGTCCCACGCCTCAGCCGCCACGCTGCTCTTAGCGTCGCTCCCAAAAGCGGGGCGGTCCGTCACGACCGCCACCCGGACCTTCTCCTTGATCATCTGCGCAAGGGAAGTACACAGCCCAGACCTTGAAGTCGTCTTCAAGCTGCGCGAAGCGAGGGCCAGCGTGCCGACCATACTGCGACATAACGACGACAACTGCGCCCGGCGGCGCGACGCTCACGACTTGGGAGGATAGACTCGCCTGACTGACGCGGCAACACGCCCCAGCGCAGCCAAGGTCGCTCCGCTGGCGACAGCAAGGACGACGAAGATGACAACCAGCAACAGTGGGCCCATAGCCCGTAAAGAGGATGGTCTTTGGTGGGTGCATTAATCTCTGATGGACGCTTCCGTGGCCCCAGACAGGTCACCAAATACTCTTTCAGCGTCCCCAAGGCTCAGAGAACCCCCCAGAGCTCCTTCCTCGATGGGTGCGCTGTCGCGTATCGCCATGCGTCGCCGCGGCACTGGCCGGTACGGTTGCCAGCGGGGCACCGATCGTCGGGGATGACATGGCGTGTCCCGGATTGGACAGGTGGCATTTTCCTTGCTGACTGATATCTTGATTGATTGTGGGTCGTTTGCATGTGAGTGTTTATTGCTTGATTTATCTGCTTTACAGTAGGGGGGTCCACTGGTATGGATCCCCAGATCTCCCCATGGGGAGGCTACTGTGTGGGATTCGGGGCCGTCTGGGCCCGCTTGCTCGGATAGCTTAAGGGGACAGCGGGGCGCCCGTGGCCCGGCTTCCCCACAAAAACATAACTGCGTTCTCACCTCCTTCCTCCCTCTTTGCGCCTTCGGGTGTTTTCCTAGGTCATCGTGTCACCGGGCGAGAGTAGAGCAAGGGTGTGCGGGTGGGTTCCCTCAGCTGGGCAGGTATCCCTATCTGTTTCTGTGGGCTGGGGTGACACGACGTTTTATGCGACATGCGCCACAGGCACGTAGTTGCGCTGCTCAAGCAGAGCGCACCCCTTCGGTGAGCACAGCCACTCAGCGCACCACATGCGGCGAGATAAACGCGTCACTACCACACAAATCCCGACGCAGCACCTGGCCAATACCCCAGACACCGACCCCACCTGGGTGACCTCCGACAAGAAAGCACAATCAATTTCACGAGAATGCAAAACAGTCGGTTCAAGACACGGAAGACAATAAAAATGACCGTGCGGAGTTGCCGATGGAAGAACAACACTGTGGCTCCGCGCCGGCTCCACTCGTGCCCCTGGGCGCAGGGCAACCGCCGGCACCAGTCGACCTGTCCACTTTCTCAGCTACCGCCACCCCCTCGGGCGCCCGCGCATTCTTCCACCTCGAAAAAACCAAAGAGCGTGCTTCTTCAGACGGCGGTGCAGACGGGGAGGGCAGCTCCTCCGATGAGCCGGCTGCGGGTGGGCCCGGGGCGGACTAGGCGGGCGGCGACCCTTCCCGTTCCAAGGGACACGATTAGGGGGAAGCCCCATCCGTGGGCTGCCCCCGGCCGCTGTCCGACTCAGGGCTTGCCGGCATTGTGAAACCACGGACAGTTGCGTGCGCCTGGTCCGTACGCGGGGTGATGGCCGTGAACCAGGCCCCCACACTCGGGGAACCAGATCCCTCCCATTCGCGAGGGGACACAGGGATTCGAGAAGTCAGCCGGTCGAAGCCGGTCATGGCGAGACGGTCCCGGGCCCTTGCGCGGGTAACATGTCCTACTAGCGAATATTTAAAGCCGCCCCGGTCGTGATGCACCTGTGGGGCGCTCGTGAAGCACCACCGTAAGCATTCTAACGACTGTTCCCTGGGGCCACTTCCCCTCAGTGAACATGGCCCCCACACACGGGCCCTAGCTTGTGTAAGCCCGACTACGGCCTCCGAAGAGGTGTACACCTGGCGCCTGACACTGGTGCCGCCTGAAGTTTTACGTATTCACGCTCAGCTCCTTGCTTTAAGGCGGTGCCAGAAGCTTCGGCTCCCTTCCGAGAGTCTGGCCCCGTAGGCTCTGAGGGGAGGGTCTGTGGTGAAGTGGTTTCCGGAGCTGTTGGGAGGGGGGCGAGCGAGTGGGCCGACTGGAAGAGGGCCTGGAGCGGTATAAGATGGCGAAGCGTAAGTGTCGTTTTGAGGCCTTTGACGCGAGCAAGTCAACTTCCGGTCATACAACTCGTGTTTGTCGCTCGGGGGGCCTTCCCCCTGTCGACGACGTGCGTGTGTGCTTTTCGGGGTTTCCTTCCGGGACGAGTATTCCCAGACAGGACTACCCAACGACACGGTCAGGCTCGCCTCTCTCCCAACTGGGTGGGGTTCGCTGGGCGTGTTGATACTGTTCGTGAAGCAGCAGAAGACGAAGGCGACTCAGTTCTCATCGGCGCGGTGGCGGTGCGCCAACCCGCCTCGGGGGTAACTTGGATGGTCCAGCTCACCCTGGTGCGTAGCGCTGTGGGCGGCGCCCCGCAACGCCAGGATTGGCTGAGTCCGGCTCGGTCGATGACCGATGAGGGGGGGCATGGAGACCCCCCTGGTGTCGAAGTGCTTGGTGTCGGGGGGGATGGGACGTCCCCCCCCGAAGGCGGATCATCGGTGGTCGATCGCCCCACAAGTGCAGGCCCCATGGATTTGGGTGCCTGTGGGGAGCGGAGTTTGGTCCAGCCCCTGTCCCCGGGCCTCGATCCGACTAGGACTTTCCCCATGGCGGGAGAGCCCTCGGGTTGTACTCACCTCGAGGCGGCTGCGTCGCGTGGTGGCACGCATTTCGGCGGAGGACAACCGCCCGACGTGAACACTTGGGGCGGTGGGTCTGTGCCACCACCGGCACAGATACCTGCGGTTGCAAGCTCTAGTTTTGCTCCCCCAGGTTCACGGAGTGCCAAGGGTGCCCCGGCGCGCGAACACGGCGCCGGGAACCGCAGTATCGGTCCAAAGGCTCTCGGGCTCGGTGGGCGATCCCCTCTCGGTGCGTGGGACGGCAAGGAATCGGCAAGGGAGCCTGCGGGTTGGAGCTCTAGGCGTGATCCCTGAGGCTCACAGGGTTCCAGGGAAGGCCAGGGTCTCGAGTGGCGAGAGGCCGTGGCCGACGGCGTTCGGTCCAAAGTTACCCTTTCGTTAGTTACCATGTTGAGGGGCTCTACGCCCAGAACGGCTGAACGCCGGGGCAGAGCCGGCAATCTTCCTGTCGGCGTCGACGCGTCTGTGGCTGTTATGGCTCCCCGCAAAACCGGGGGGCGACCCCTCAGTGGTGGGGGGCCCGCCGAGAGAGGCGTCTGTCGCACTACGCGTCCCGGCCCACGCCCCGTGGCTGGCCAGGAGGTCGATGGCGCGCCGGGCGACGCGGATGACGTGGCACGCGCCGGTTCGGACAGGTGGCGCTGTCGGTGCTGGTTGAGATCTTGATTGATTGTGGGTCGTCTGCATTTGTATGTCAATTGCTTGAATTATCTGCTTTACAGTAGGGGGGTCCACTGGTATGGATCCCCAGATCTCCCCATGGGGAGGCTACTTTGTGGGATTCGGGGCCGTCTGGGCCCGCTTGCTCGGATAGCTTAAGGGGACAGCGGGGCGCCCGTGGCCCGGCTTCCCCACAAAAACATAACTGCGTTCTCACCTCCTTCCTCCCTCTTTGCGCCTTCGGGTGTTTTCCTAGGTCATCGTGTCACCGGGCGAGAGTAGAGCAAGGGTGTGCGGGTGGGTTCCCTCAGCTGGGCAGGTGTCCCTATCTGTTTCTGTGGGCTGGGGTGACACGGCGTTTTATGCGTCAGATTGGTGGAACAGCAGGGGATTTTCTGGCTGACATCCGGTGCCGGTACGCGTGTAGCGGGCGATCTTGCCCGTGTAACGGGTGAGCTCTCGTGTGCGTGGCCTTGCGAGGACGGGATTACAATCTCCCGACTTGTGTCGGGATGCCTACCTCGTATCTCGCTGCCACATCTTCTTTCTTGGTCGTACGTGTCTCCCCGTTCGCCTGGCTGTTGAGCGCCAGAGACCACTATGCCGACCCCGACGACCTCTTCGGGAGAGACGTCGCCCCGGCGTAAGTCGACGGACACGCCCCCGGCTCCGGCTGGGGCTGGGATACCTGTTTCTTCGGGTTTGGTTCCGCCCCCGCCGACGCCGGCTGACGTTGCGGGGCCTGGTGGTTCTTCCCGGGTGATAAAGACCGTCAAGACCGAGATTCCGAGACCCGCGGTGGCGGGCACCGGCACGTCCAAGGGCAAACAGGAGTGGGCCCCGACTCCAGCGAGCCCGGGTCGACGTGATGCGAGCGGTGTCCCCCCGGACGTCGCATTCTCTCCAGCCGTGATGTCCTTCCTGGAATCCCTCCGCGAGGAGCTCCGGGCGGACATGGCTGGGGCTGTCGAGACTCTGACCGCGGGGCGAACACCCGGCAGGCTGGCATCCCCAAGCGCTGGTATGGGGCTGTCAGGGAACCGGGTGGTGACGGGTGGAGGCGGAGGTGACGACGGGGGACCGGACGGGAGTACCAGTGGGGACTCTCGCCGGGACCGTCGGTCGCGCCGGAGCCGGCGTAGCCATCAGCGTCGTCGCCCCCGGTCTTCCTCGAGGGACTCCTCCTCCCGGAGTGACGGGGAGACGGTCCGGCAGACGCTGGTGGATTTCCAGATCCCTGTCCATAAGGTCGGGGACAACTTGCTCAACACGGTGACGGACTGGCACTCCTATCGCCTGGACAACCAGAACCAGACGTTCACGAGCCGGATGCGTCTCCGGATTACACAAGACCGGAAGAAACTACGGGTTTCCATGGACCGGGTTCGCTTTGACGGGACCAAGCCGGCCGAGCTCTTCTCCTTTTTGCGCCGGTTTGTCCGGGCCTGCAACGACAGCAACGTCTGGGAGGGCAAGGCGCTCTACCTGGTCGGCTCATTCCTGACCGGGGCAGCCGCCACTCGGTTCAACAAGATCCTCCCTGACACGGCCGGGCACATCCCGGGCCGGACTGTTGCATCCTTCCAGGAGGCGGTGCACTGGCTCCTGGTCAATTACGCGGACTCCATCACCCTGAACCAAGCCGTGTCGGACG
>Ga0209093_1000782_pt1 | contig 17673 bp, 17 predicted proteins | sample SidtaG_4_FD_187450 | JGI IMG/M metagenome (GOLD analysis project Ga0209093, IMG submission 187450) | Marine algal microbial communities from Sidmouth, United Kingdom - Sidmouth_Male1 metaG (SPAdes) (version 2) | ecosystem: Host-associated > Algae > Red algae > Unclassified | place: Sidmouth... | reverse complement strand
CAGTGGAAGGGCTGTCAGGGATGCTGGGCAGGGGCCACTAGAGGCCCGGGCCTGAGACCGTGGCCCGTTGGGTACCGGTCCCCCCATGGTAGCGCCAGGGGGTCGGGATTGTGCACGTCCTGCGTCATGTTTCTGAGGGTATATGAGCGTATGCTTTGGGGTCATCGTGCGTGTTCGAATAAATCATCGATGCGTTTGCGTTACTTCCGTCTTTTTTGTGCGCTTCGCGCCCAGTGATCCCGGCGTTCGCGTTGTGACTCTAGCGTAGCGTTCCGCATCCTGTGCTAGGTTTTCCGACGGGGTTATGCCCCTTTGGCTGTGAGGGCAGGATCCACCACACGAACGGGACTCCCGCTCGGACTCTCGTTCTAGATACAGTCTTTGTGACGATGCGGACACATGATTCGTCCTGCACGGTTGCCGCACCGCCGTTCGGCGCGTCGGGGGCGCCGCCGTCCGACACGTCCGCTGCTCCGTCTTCCCAACCGTCGCACCTGCTAACAGCCGGTCGTCCGGCCACACGGACAGCCAGCGTGTCCTCCCCTCGCGTGTGTGGCACGCGGTGCCCTCGCGTGTGTGTGTGCATGGGACAGGGTGCCCCCCCGTACCATGCACACACACATGGTTGCCGGATAAGTCGCCGATCCTCAGCCTATCGTTACTAGACCTCGTTGTAACGATAGGCTTTCATCGCTCCTCTGATGGCTTCTCAGCCATCCGCCTAACCATAGGATGTCCGCTCGCCACGGGTCAGTGATCTCAGCCGCTGAATCATCCGGCATAGACGTGGCATGATCCTCTTTCACAACTTTACGATGTACTATCTGGCCCCACTCATGTCCGCATCCTGCAATCGCAGGTCTGCGTAGTTTTCAATGTGAAATATTCAGAATCATCCACGTACTCGACAACTTACAGCTGCTGCCATGACGGATATAACTTCTTCAGGATAGCAGTTGCCGCCCAACGTACCTGCAGCCAGTGTGTCTTTCGGGGCGCCAACCACCGACGCAGGGGAGTGGAAACAGTCAGTGCCCCGCCCTGCCCCCCCCCTCGAACAGGGGCGCCCCACCCCCCAGCCAGCGTCAGAAAGACGGCGCGCCCCATGCGGGGGCGCGGCGGCGCTGGCCTTGGCCAAGGCCAGTGCCGCCGCGCCCCCACCAGCATCCGTCGGCAGCCATCCCCACCACGGGTGCCGGCAACCACCACCCCCCCCCCCACACCGCGCGCGGCGCCCTCCCATTGGTGCCGCCGTCTCCGGCGGGGCGCACCGCCGCTGTCACCGCCGCGACGGGCCGGGCTGACTGGGCGCCGACGACGCGCGACATGGGCACGGGCGCCACGGCGGGCGGCACCGTAGCCGCCGTGCCGCCGCCGCCCGCCGCCATCGCGAGCGCCGGCGGCGGCGCTCGCGGCGCGCCCGCGCGACACGGAGCTCACGAACGCGGCGGCGGTGGACGACTATCCGGCCGCCTGCGGCGGGCGCCACCCACCCTGCCGTGGTGGCGGCTGCCGCCGCCGCCGTCGCGTCGCGTGTTGCAGGTCCACCTACTGCCGCTGTGGCGGTCGCGGTGCCAGCAGCCGGCGCGCGGCGTGGATGGCGGAGCGCCACCACCGCTGCCGTCGTCTTCGCCGCCGCCGCTGCCACCGCCGCCGCCACCGCCGCCGCGGCCGGTTGGTGGCGGCGGCTGGGCGCGACGGGCGGTTTCCAGGTGCCCCCCGAGTGCGAAGACCGCCTGCTTTGCGCCGGCGGTCGGCGGCGGCGGCGGGGGGGGGGTGACGTGCGCCGTGCGCTGCGCGCGGGGGACGGGCGCTGTGCCGCTTCGGGGGCGCCTATGCCGGACGTGCCCGCCCGCCACGGCGAGCAGTGGATTTAAATGGCATGGGCTGATCTTTTGAAGTGGACATGAAAGTACGGAACCTATGTTGATTTATTTGACCGGATACTGGTGCACAACTCTTCAATGCAATGCTTTCCGCTTCGCGGAAATCAAGAAAACGAATCATGAGTCCGCATCCAGACTCCGTGTCCGTTACAGCACCTGCAGTGCTGGAGCTCGGTTATTGGACAATCCGGATGCTGGTGCACAACTCTTCAATGCAATGCTTTCCGCTTCGCGGAAATCAAGAAAACGAATCTTGTGTCCGCATCCAGACTCCGTGTCCGTTACAGCACCTGCAGTGCTGGAGCTCGGTTAATGGACAATCGAGACTGTGGGTCTCGCGCGGGCGCCTCGCGCGCGCACCACCGATTGCCGGTCGGCTTCCATCGCGTCCTGTACACGATGCTCACACCCCAAGCCAGCCTCTGGAGGCACGTCGTGTCTATCGACAGCCCAGGGCGCACTCCCGACTCTGCCCCGTTGCAGAGCCGCACGAGTATAAACAGAAGTTAGACGAATATTACAGTTAATATCCAGTTGTATGGCACCCTTGCGCACTTTGTATCTAGCTTTCGTGCCAGCGATGCATTCTCACGGCGCCGAGACGCCCCCGCTTCAGGACCGCTGGCAGTTGCAAACCGTGTGACGGTATACCGGCGTGACGGCGGTATACATCTGCAAAAGACCTTTGGCGTACCGTCTCGCGCATGAAATCAAGTACACAATTGTTTTCGTCAGAGACGCAGGATTTCTATCGCCATCAGGCGCGGACAAGACCGACCGTCGAACCATCCACCGCGCCACCGACCGCCATGCAGCTTGTCAACGCACGGCGACCGTCAACATGGACCCCGTCCCCATCCTACGAGCGGGCGCCTTCGTGACGTCGCTGGCGGGGGTAGTGCATTCTAGCCCGAGTATCTGTTTATGACCCACTCAATACACAACCACTCGCGTTTCTTTTTCCCATGTGCGAACTCGTTACGGTCCCTACTTTGAGCGCGCGGTGCGCATGTCTGACGGCGACGGTCACCCGAGATGCCATTATTGTCAGCTGCCGTGTCGCGCACCGCGATGGGTGTTCCCAACGGGGGGGGGGTGGGGGGGAATGGTGTGCAGTTTGAAAGGGCAGCGGGTGGGGAGGGTTGCAGCGAACAGTGCCATGCAGCGCGGTGCGTCTCGAGTGGGCTGTGGTGCGCGGGTCGACTTCTCAGGCCCGATCGCAGCGGCGTGTGTCGCCACACCGGCGAGGAGCTTCCTGATTGTCGACGACTCGTTTGACAGTTCTTGCAAGAGAGGAATTCACACGCAAGACGTGGAATTCCCCGTTCTCAGACGGTATACCGCGGTATGAACATACGCGGGGATCCCGCGTATGTCTGTACCGGTATACCGTCACATGATGGGCTCGGCCAATCAAATCAACGTTACGTCGGTATACCGTCACACGGTTTGCAACTGCGAACGGGCCTCACTTCCGATCGTTCCCGTCTTGATCGAGAAAGGTCTCGGTGTTCGCAGGATTTAATGGCCCGTTCAGTTGGTCGGTCGAGTGAGGGGGTATCCAATTACAAATTTGATGTGTCGTCGAGTTCCGTGCCCCACGCGCGGCGCACGACGATAGAATCCTCATTCTAATTGAGCATGGTCGAGGCGAGATGTAATATCCTCGATACAAAAATGTGCGTTCCAAAGTCGCAACATCCGACCTTCCCTCAGCGACCCGAACAGATCCGACTGGTACCCCTGAGGGCCCATTTTTGAGGTGTTTAAATCAGCCGCATCTGGTTGGTGGCTAGTTCTGTCGGACTGGCCGAATCATCACCGCTGGAGCTGACCGGGTGGTCGCCAGCGTTACCCCCTCCTGTCATGCCCCTGGCCGTGATGCCCGCGCTGGTGATGGTCGGACAGGGTGCCGCACGCCACACTCGAACGTTCAAACCCGGGCCCAATTGTCAGACACAACTGCAGGCCCTCGGGATTCTATAAAGAAAACGCACAATGTTTTCCGTTCTATAAGTAACTAGAAGGTGTAAAATTCACTGCTTCAGGCACCAGAAGCCCACATCTGGTTGAATGACGAAAAAAGCAGCGGCGCTGTGTAGCTCTTGTCATGGCGCTTCCAGCTGTGGTGCTAAATGAAAATGTGCAATGCCAAACGAAATGAGGTTTCTATCATTGTGCGCCACAAATAGAGTGGGCGCGATCCACGGTCCGTCGACCACCTATGGCCTGCACGAGTGGCCGCACCCGTAACGTACCGTACGCAAGGTCCAGTAGTTGTGCGCTTGCAGACGTGTGCTTTATTGCAGTCTGCCCAATTTTGGCCGTTCCGAACAGGAACACGAACACAAGGGGAGCGAGAACAGGAGTGCGAAGTACGGACTGACGACCTTTAAGGACCAAATCAACTACATCTGAGGCCCTGTGCTGCGAAACTTCTGACTGAGAATCAAACTGTCAGAGAGTTGATGAAGTGGGGGGTGCCCTGCCTCCCCTACCACGGTCGATTTGGTCCGATCGTGATTTGAAAATCACGATCCGGCGGGCATACGCGAGCCACGGCCGTACCTGCTTCGGCAACCCCGTGCCTGTGCCGACAGCCGCACATTTGTCTTCGTGCTTCTGTCCCGCTCGTGGAGCGGCAAAGACAGGAGAATGAAAGAAACTACACAAGATCCAAGAAAGAAAAGCACACGCACACGACGCTAATGGGAGCCGTACAGCTCCTTCGCCTCAGCCAGGAACCAATCATGGTCGATGAGGTCCCTGATGGCAACCGACCTCTTGGTCGGGACATTCGACTTGCCCGCTGTCGAGTTCTCGACGGTCAGCTAAGAGGCACCAGCCGCCGATCCCGAGGGGGACGCCAGCTCCTGGACGACCGCCATCATTTGACTTGCAGTCATGACCTCCTGCTCCATGTCTGCTGCAGTTGTGGCGTCGTTTGACCTGCCGCCGGGTCCACCGCTCGCCGCCATCTCGTCAGCCAGCTCACGCTCCATCCCCTTCTCGACGCCCAGTAGCTCGGCTGCAAGACCGTCGTCGGAGTCGGAGTCGGGATCTTCAGGCTCTCTCAGCCCATCACCCGTCCCTCCCCCGTCACCACCATCCCCCGCCATCCTCTGACAACTCCCGCCGCCCCCAGCGTCCCCCAACCTCGTTCCATGCAATATCATCGACGCCGCCGTGCACTCGTTGGCACTGTCCATGGAGCTTCCAGCAACGTACAGTCGATGCTCGGGCTTTGAGCCGCCATCTTGCTGTCGAAGTGTCTCGATGATGTTGGCCATCTTCGTGATGCGGTCTGGGGAGATTCGAGTCCGCAGGTCCGTTGTGGTGAGACCCAACAGAGACCAGACGCGTTCGAGCTCTGTAGCGCGCGGTGGCGCCGAAAGCAGCCGCTGGGCAACGTCAGACAGCACCGTGTCATTGTGCTGCGAGCAAAGATCCCACAGCTCAACGGCCGTGATGACGTGCCGCCGTGCCTCTGACGCGGCGGTCATGGCTGCCATCAAGGCGCTGGAACCTCCGTGCTGAAGGTACTTATGCGCAGCACGCATCTTCCGACCAACGATTGCCCGCTGCTGCGAGGGGGGGAGGTCGCCTCGTCCTGACAAGCTGAAGCGTGCTCAGGGCCCGACGATCATGGCTAGCACACTGGATGGGGAAGCAAAGGAGCCGGCCGCCGTCCGAAAGCCCGCTATCTGTCGGCTGGGGTCAAGAATGCGCGCCGGCACCATCAGACCCGCATCGTAATAGAAGCTCCATCGCCACTGCAGGTAGCAGATGATGTTTCTGGATATCTCCACGGTGAGCGTCGTGGCAAGCGTCACCATACCGTCCGGCGGCGTCGCCGCCGCCGCCGCCGCGTTGTCATAGAAGGCGTGGAGTCGCCCGAACATGTCGACGACGCTACGAAGGTGCGCCGTCCGCTTCTCAGTCAGCCCCAACGCCACCACCAAAGGCTGCAGAGAGGAGCGCAGGACCTCCACCATCTCCCAATATTCCCAGCTCGGCAGCATCTTCAGCACGTCTGGCCCCTGCTTCGTCTTCTTGATGCCGGCGTGGAGAAAGTAGACGTTGCTGAACTCGGTGAGAGCCGCCTTCACGTCCAGGATGCGCCTGACCATGCCGTGTTGGGAGAACCAACGCGTGTCCCCTTTCTTGATAAACTCCAAGCGCCTCCCCAGCACTCTGTCCTGTATCACGTGGAGCAAGCCCATGAAGAGAGCTGACTTGGTGAAGAATCCCACGAGCACACAGCACAAGGAGGACGCCTCCTTTATCTTGGAGTGGGTAATGATGTTTCCCATGATCAGGTTGAGCTGGTGAGCGGCGCAGGAGAGGATGATCAGGGCGGGGTACTTCTGCTGCAACCGCCTCTTGGCAGCCACGTTGACGCTCGCCGAGTCCGACACTATCGCCACGAGCGTCGACGCAGACGGCACGGACGCATCACCGGGTCGCGCGTACAGGCCCGCCTCAAAGCAGTCGTCAATTTTCTTTCCCAACAGGCCTAGCACAAGATGAGCCGTCTCCGAGACGCCCGTGATGTCATGCGTCGACCGCAGGTCCGACAGCGCCTTCCCAGTCGTCTTGTTGACGGTGTTGGCCAGCACGCCCACGATTTTGGTCTTCGCGGCGGTCTTGTAGCCGTCCATCTGATAGGAGACGTAGGTACGGTCAGAGAGCACTCGGTTCGCTTCGGAGCAGACGGAGCTGTGTACACGCGGCAGCACAACCACACTGAGGTCGTGGCGCATCGGTGTCTTCTTGAGCCCGCCCACCCACTTGAGCAAAATGTCGCGCATCGCTGCAGACTCCAACGAGTTGAAAGAGAAGGAGCAAAGCAGGGTCAGCTTGAAGACATCCTCCTCACAATCCTTGTACTGCCGCTCAGACTGCGGCCTGGGCACGTACTGATCCATCAAGCCGGCTGGCGTGGATGACACGGTCTGGATGGGCGCCGAGCGGTGGTTGCGGGTGCCCCGCGCTTCGGCGGCGATCTTGAGCACCTCCTTTGCATCCTTGTGCTTGGCGAGGTGAGGACGCGACAACAGGTGGTTGGCCATGGTTTCCCCGCGACCGCTGATGCGTTTGGCCTGGCCTCCCTGCTGGCAAAACGTGCAGTACGCCACGCGCGGCTCCTGCCCCACCTTGTACGGCTCGTCAGTGTGGTTGAAGTAGGGCTACACAGGTACTTGCTTTCGGTGCCGCTTGCGCAAAACGAGGCCGGCATCTTGACAAGCGGAAGCGCCAGTCCCCCCTGCATTGCCGTCCACGGCAGCTCCAGCTTCAGCGGCGGCCCCACTCAGCGCAGTGCCTGCTGCAGCAGCGGCACCAGTACCAGTCACATCACCGGTACCCGCGGCGCGTCCAGCACTATCGCCACCATCGTCTGCGCCAGCACTTGGGGGACCTCCATCGTCAGGGTTGGATGTAGAATATCTCCTTAATATTCGGATATTGGGCCCGGTAGCCCCCCTGACTGGTCAGTATTCACGTGGAGGATTGAACTGACTTGTGGCTCGCCTTTTGGGAGGTTACTTCCGTCTTGTATATCTGTCCTTTCTTTTATCGTCTCTATTTTGGTGTTTATTCGATCTTTATGATCGCTCGGTCGATCGACCCCGCCCCTTTACCATCTGATAATAAAAGCACCATGGGACCGCTGTTGGCCGTCGTCGGCACTTCCGGCTCCCCATCGGATGTTGCACGAACAAAGGTTCTTCATCCTCGCCTCTAAGGCGATAGCGTTCGCTTTATCGCGCGTCCACGGTCGGTCGCCATTTACTGGCTATTTAACCAACGTCATTAATCCCACATTTGGTGGAGCAGCAGGGGATACTCTTGCCTGCCGCGTGCATCTGCACGCGGTGCCCGAGATCTGTCTCTTGTTGCCAAGTGGCACAGTGACGGGTATTGCACCCATTGGCTTGACGCGCGGGGCGCGTCTCCCACTTGTGTGCGCCACGACGCTGGGCGTCGTGGGTGGTGATCTCCAATTGGAGCGCGGGGCGCTTCTGTTGGCACTTTTCCGGTTGAGCAATGACCCCTGGTGGTGCCGACGGGCAACGTGGCAATGGGAAGGGTAAGGGAAACGCCCTGCCTTCCGACTACGTCCCGCCGGGAGGCGTTCGTACGAACATGCGAGACTCCAGCACCCTAGGTGGTTCCCTCTCGGGATCACCTGCGTCGAACGCGGCGGCCTCTGGCCAACCGCTCGACGCGGAGAGCCTTGAGGCGGAGGTGGAGGCACTTCGTCTCCGTCTGACGGCCCAACAAGCGACTAACCGCTCGTTAGCGGAGGCCAACGACGAACTGATCGCAAGCGTGGAGGCTATGCGCCAGGAGGACATCGAGTCCGATGCCGGGGCGAAAAAGTCGCGTCGCAAGACGAAGAGCAAGGCCAAGGTCAAGCTCGACCCCAAGGGGGGCGAGTCGTCTTCCTCTCGTCCAGAGCCAGTTGGCCAAGCGACCGAACGTCGGGAACAAAAGCGCAAGCTTCGCAAGAAGGCGCGTAAGATCCAAGGGTTGTCAGGATATGCAATTTGGGCCGTAATAGAATACGGATACACGCCGATGCTTCGTATCTGATTACGGATAACTCCGTCAGCTCAGATCCGGATACGGATCTCTGCCTCCAAAACCGGATTATTATTGCTAACCTCCAAAAAATGGCGGTTGCAGAGAGCAGGGAGGCCGAGCCGACGACAGGGCGTAGAAATGAAGTTGGATTGGCTGTTCCACAAGCCACGATCGAACTATTGGCTGAGAGCTGCCGCCAGTAATCTTGCAAGCCAATCACCGTGCCTTGCAGGAGTCACGCGGAGCCAGTGCAACCCACAATGAGATTTCCTGAGATTTTTGGGCCACTTGCTTGGGCCTGAAGAGGGCATCGAGAGGGTTCTGGGCCAGACCTGTGATTTCTCATGAGATCAACAAATTTCTTCAGATTTCTTGAGATCCTGATGTGCGTTTCCAGTGCGCAGAGCTGCATGGGGAGACGCTGTAAGGAACTCAGATGATTCCTATCCTTTCCATTGGTCCACGTACGCTGTTGAATGATTGCAACCACTCTGCAACCGCCATTTTTTGGAGGTCAGCAATATATGCTTTCTTTCTGCGACTCCATTTGTCAATTGCAATCATTATTTCATGATTGATTGTTGAAATGATAAGTCTATCCCATACACGGTTAGTGCGTCAGTTTCAAATCGATAGAGTCATCCGATAGTACAAGTCTTTCCGTTGTTCGCATTGACTCGTAGAGTACGTGCACAGGTTCTTCTGGGAGTCAACGGACAGCGTGCAACGTTCTCACCCGCGTCGCTTCGCGCTTTCACTCTCACGCGGACCTCGTTGCTGTCATCGCCGCACTTGAGTACACGCTGTACTGCTCTTGCGGAGGCGCGCTTGGCTGTTGTGGCACGTGGCGGCATTGGTGACGGGATGGCTAAAGTCGACAAGCCATCTACTCTGAGGACGGACTCATTGGTCCAGAGGTGCGTTGATGTCCACACGGGCGCATAGATAAGCCACCACGGCGACGCCCCGGGACCGATCTTGACTCTCTGCTTTCACATATTAGATCATGGCGCGCTGCTCTGTTTCATCATGGGTTCTTGATTCTCAGAATGGCACGGATCTTCGCTCAAGCATCTGACTGGTACCAGTTTATTTTGCCGGTACTGGCTTTATCCAGTGCTTGAGTCCTATGAAACGTTCTCTTCCGCATACGTGGTTGCCTAATAGTCGCGATTGTCTGCATGTGTTCCACCTGTCCGATATAGTCCGCCTCGTAATGGCATCAAACGACGCCATTGACATTCCTCAGACATGCTCTCCGTCGTTGGAGTTGCTCGGCAGCTTGACGGCGAGCTGCCCCGTGACTGGGTGTCTGATAGTGATTGGCGCAGCCACTCTTGGGCCCGTCTGCTCCAGTGCTCATCTGGCCACGAGAACACCGTCTTTGTGGACTCCCGGTGCAATGGGTGGTGCGGTTTCATCTAATCAAGAGTGGTCGGCACCCAAGCCAGGTGCAGCGGGGGGCGCACAGGACGTTATTAAGGTCTGTTCGCGTCGAGCACCGCCGAGGCTATCATGCCCAGTTACCGGTTTGAAGATGGATCGGCCGGTGAAAAGGTACGTGCCTACTTGTGCGGATGTCTGGAGCCTCTGTTCTCCTTTTCTTGCATCCAGTGCACGTGCGTGCGCACAACTTGACCCTCGATTGCGCGGACGGCTGCCTAACTCCGACCCCTCTCAATGGCTTGGTCTTCATGTACGTACGTTTCTTTTGTTTGTCGTTGGGCTTGGCACCGCACGCTGTCTGGGACCTCTGGTTGCTCAGCCGCTGCTGTGCCCATACTTATTCCCTCGAGGGCATTGTTCACCACATTCTCGCTTCGAACAGCGCGGCCGCTGTCGTCCGACGCGCTCCAGCGGCGCTTGAGAACGTGGGCTCGGCAACTTCCAAATGCCCAAAGGCGGGGTGCCCACAGGTTGTCGGGGAGAGCACTATAGATCAAGACTCTGCCACACGAGATTGAGGTGGCGCGGGAGTGAAAGCCCACGTGAGGAACCTATTTCTTGCGCGTTTCAAGCACGGGCGGATGTCCGGTAGAGTACTCTTTGCACGATTGTGCACGTCTGACGGTTTCTCTCGTTCACCAGCATACCAGTGCCATTCTTTTGAACCTGTCGGGTATGTCTCTATGTGCTGCGGCCAACTATTCCGTGAGAGGTGAACAGACACGAAAAGAAGGGACGGCGTATTCTTTGAGACGTAGGAGCGCGTTCCAAGTGAGTTCCGAGATTCTTCCGCATCGCGCGCGAATCCTGTTGCAGTGCCGGTGGTAGTTGCTGTCGCAAACGGCGTCGCTCCTTTTCAAAAAGACAGCACGACCGTCTTCCTTTACACAATAGAGAAGACGTGAAGCGCAGCAAACAGCCTCCAACTGTGCCACCAGAGCAGTCCTGCAAGGCAAGCGCCAAGCCGAACGAGAAACAACATGACCGCCATACAGCTGCTGGGAAGGTTAGACGTTTTCGGTCCTATCTAGCACACCCGTGCCGCCAGACGCGCCAGACCTCTCAGTCCCCGCGCCCACGCCACAGTCGTCTGCGCGTGCACCAAAGCCTCACGGCCGAATCATTGCCGGCCACTCGCCGGCATCCGCTCTTTCACGCGCAACACTGCCGGTCGCGGGCAGCATCCGCGGACCGGCCACAGTATCCGGCCATGGCGGCGGCCGAAGCACATGGCACCAGCGCGGGCGTCGCGTACTTCACGAACGTGCGATGGCTTAGTACCTGCGGGTGACTTTTACCAACTTCTCGCAGGCTGAATCCCACACCAGCCCTGTCTCCTGCCGCCACCATCGACCATCGACTCCCCGTCGCACGCAGCCGGTGCTGGCATCCCTCTGGCTTCCCGCGCGGCGGCCGCAGCGGCCGTGGCTAATTTTCCACCACCTTTTGTGCCGTCGCTCTCCTGATGCGTACAGAGTGCGCGGCGACGGTGGAAAAAAAAGTACAGCCGCGTCGCCGTGACAAGACGACGCCGACAGAGGCAGACGCACTCTTCGCCGCCGGATAGCATCTTTGGCTGGGTGGGAGGCGGAAAGAGTGGCCGGCGAAAGCCGCGCGGCGCCCACGCGCCCGTGATTGGGTGGCGCTGCGAGCGGGACCGCTGTTCCGCACGTGGGGGGGCCGTCAGACCGCAGATGGGGCGCTTGCCGTAGGCGGCAACCGTCACACAGGGCGGTGCAGCCGCGGGGTGCCCGCTCAACCACTGCCGTTTCCGAGAAGCTAGGATGCATTGCCGCCACATCGTCTCCGAAATTGATTGATATTGAACGTATAGTATAGTTTTAGGGTGAGATTTTCACAACATTTACAATTATTCATGCAAACGGCAACATCTACACATAGAATTGAACATGTTGCTACCAACATTAGCGCACGGAACTCCGTCAGTCGCACCGCACAGAAGCACTCGTGAGAGTGAACGCTCATTGTCCGATATCGACCGGCGGCCGCGCATGTAGGAGAAGCGCGGCTGTCTCCTTCTTCAAGGACGTGCGACCACCAAGCGGTCCCATGATAGAAAAGGTGGCGATCCGAGCGGCTGCCGAGGGCATCCTCGGCAACCGTTTCATGCACGAGGACTTCAGAGATGGACAACTCGAGGCCGTCAGAGCGGTGGTCGACATGGGCGTTCCTAACGTCAGCGTCCTGTCCATTATGGGCACTGGCCACGGAAAGGTACTACTTATCTCATCTTCTCTGATTATGGCACTCCAAGACGCTACCTTCAACTCAAATGTGGCATTTGTTGATTTTTCGGGCTCATTTTGACTCCAGAATCGCTTTTCTTTCTCTCGAATGCTTCTGGCGCGCGTTACAAACAGACCGTGATCGTGGGCGTAGCAGCAGCGCTCTTGCACATGCACGAGCGGTCTCTTACGGTGTTTGTGACTCAGCTCAACGGCATCGGTCGGCAGCACGTCCGGACATTCCAGGAGGCTGGCATCGAGTGTCGCGGGCTTTGGGGCAGCACAACCGAGATGGAGCGCCTGAACCATAACGCAGCTGTGGCCTCCCGTACTCTTGTCATCCTTGTTGCGTCTCCTGAGGCCATTGTCAACAACCCTACCCTGATCAGCAAGATCGAAGCCGAGCGACTCGGACTCGTCGCCTTTGATGAGGCCCACTTGCTCGAATCTTGGAGCCGCTGGCGTCCCGATGTCACCCTCGCTGCCTCAAGTTTGGATTGCGGCCGACACCTAGCGCTGTCGGCGACTGTGCCGATCGGCAAGACGTCCATTATTTAAGCGGCATTAAAATTCGACGAGCCTCTGGTCGTTCACCGCGGTCCCTTCCTGCGCCGCAACCTTGTCATCCGAGTCATTCGCCGTGACTCTGCTTACGGCGGTGGCGGCTCCTCTCGCATTGACAAGTGCCGTGCCGACCTCGAGCATGCGCAACGCGTTGGGTACGCCTTTCAAATGGCCACTACCTGTCGAGACGTTGGTGGAAACATGATCATCTTCACTCCGTCTCGGTCAGAGGCGGCTCGTGTCGGCTCGGAGCTTAAGAGCTTGTCCGAGTCGTTAGCGCGCCTTGATCGCTGTCAGGTGGAGCCTCTTCAAGGTGTCATCTACCACGCTGGGCTCGACAATCGGGCCGCGACTGAGCAGCTGCTCGCCTCAACGACAGGGATCGTTGTCGTCGCCACAATCGCCTTTGGAATGGGCGTGCATTTTGCTGATGTGCGAGCAGTGCTGCACTTTGTACGTGTTGCGCATGTCCTACTTCTCACACTCACTTGCTTCCACCCATGTGTGATTGCATCTCAGACAACTGGCCCTGATCGTCAGTGTGTCGACGCTGACCATCGTCAGTTCGACGGAGTGAGGTTCCTAGATCCATTTGTGTGCTTCGTTTTAACTAACTTGTTTACTTGTAATCACTGTGTTCCTGAGTTTGGTACCTTGCTCTCTACTGCCGCTTGTTTCCTACTCTTTTGACGACCAGGGAGGTGCTTGCTCTGTTTCGGAGTACGCGCAGCAGATTGGTAGGGCTGGCCGTGACGGTGGTCAAGCTGTTTGCGTCTGCTTCTTCAATCCACGCGACTCGTGTGGTGTGCGTCACCGCATCAATGAGAAGAGGATGACGGAGAGTGAGTCGTCGACGCTCTTCGCCGAAATCGTCGACCACACAACCGTAACCTGCAGAACCTCATTCATGCACGTGGCGGACTTCCGGGCAGCATGCGTCGGGCCCAAGCAGGTCAGCCACGTGCTGGCCGCTCTCCAGCGTTTAGGTGCCAGCAGGGCTGGAAGAGCCGTTCCATGCCGTGTTGCTGTGCGGCCATGCAAGAGCACCCTCGACGGCAGTGAAGATCTCTCTGACGATGCGCTGCCGCTCTGGCGGGGGCACATTTCTCCGCAGTTCCGTCGGCGCTCGGCACACAGAGTGCCAATGGCGAGGTTCGACGTACGCTCTGTGTGCGGTTCAGTCCCATTTCTGTACCGCGGAGCGGCGGGCCCTGCTGCAGTGCATGAAGCCGTTGAAGAAGTGCGCCACGAAGGACTTCTTGTCGTGGACACCAGCGAGACTTTCACCAATGTCACGCCTCTCGAAATTGTCGCCGACATCGACCAGGACGGCGGGCCGAAGCGTCTGGTCGACATCCTCAAGGCCGATTCCCAAGCGGACCTCGAATCACTTTTGGACACGCACTCCTTCCTGCAATCGAGCGGCTGCATCAGTTGGCAGCTCGCCTCTCGCTTTGGAGCTGAGTCGTAAGTTGGTCTTCCTCTTTCAAATTGCCTGTGCAGCGTCTGCGCTCCTGATGGGCCTTCCTTACGTGCTCGTTGTCCTATCCTTCCGGAGATGTAGATCTGGTCCCCACTCTCTCTTTGTGATAGGCTTCTTTTGTTCTCCCTTCTCTTTTGTTTTTCTTCTTTCGCTGCATTTGTTTTTTTCATGCCTTTCACTCGTTGCAACTTCACTTGTACACGGCTGGATACGCTTGTGTTCTTTTAGTGTTCATCGGGGATGGTGTGGCTCGCTGTGTGGTTCGCGGTCACACGCATCCCACCCCCGCTGTTCTTGCCTGATCCATGTCACTTGTAGGCCGGCGATGTCATTGATTTTGACGTTTGATTTTCAGGTGTGATTCGATGCGCAATGTTGCCTGTTGTTTGAGCTCTTTTGCTTTACAGGATAGATGTACGAACGACGGTATTTTTTGAGCTCTCGTTGGTACATGGATTGTCGTGGAATGAGAGACACTTGTAGAGTCGAGGGGCGCACCGCTCCTGTGCCGAAGTGCCAGGGTCGTGTCGGACGCGCATCCCGCCGCCGCCCTCGTTGGTCCTCGTGTGCGGTAGTGTCGGAGTATAGGGACAGCAGCTGTGCACAGCCCCGCGCACGAAACGCGACATAGCGTAGTCACTCCACGTTGACCTATCACTTTTCCCTTCTCTTTGCGCATCATACCCAGCACTACATGACCGCCTCTTACAAAATGTGGGCCGCCAACACGATAAACGATCTCGATGCCAAAACATGATGATCGGTATTTCCATGCAACGCCGCACTCGGGTGGCCCCCGGCACCTAGTGCGCGATCTGCGGCTTGCTGTTTGGGGCGACGTCGGTGCTGAACCTCAACAGTGTCCGCGCGTGCGTTACAGCTGTTGTCGTACGCACACGTGCGACATTATCGACGGAAAACAAATCCGCAGCGTCGTAGCGCGTCGGCGCGTCGGCTTCTGGCGCTTGCTACCTGCAGGACGTGCGTCCACATCATCCTCCTTTTTTATTTAGTTCTGTGCGTTCGACGGCGCCGCGTTCTGAGCGGCGCGGGCGCCGCCCAGCGTGGTGGCGCGCAGCGTGCGATTCTTGAGGATGCCGAATGGTAAACGAGCAGCACGATCCCGCCCGCCGCCGCCGCCACCCGAGCGCCACCTAAAAAGCAAGATCCCCCCCTGCCATCGCTGCCGCCTTCCGATCGCCGCCAATCATCGCCGCATCACCGACTGTACAAACACCACCAAATACTTGCCGGTGTAGGCCAGCATGGGGAGTGGGGGCTGCAGCGACGGCCAACTCGCACGGCGGCTGCACCGCGCTCGCTCGCTTCGTCCACTTACAGCGCAATCAGCGGCTGCGGGTGCGGAGACGTCAGCTCCCCTGGTCCGCCGTCCCCACCACCCCCCACCGGTGCCTACAAGCCACCGCCGGCGGGGGGATTGATCCGAGCTCCCACGTCCGGGCGGCGCGCAGCGGCGGGCGGCGCGGAGAGGGGTGGTCGGGGTGCCCGCAGGCCGCCGACGGGCCGCTTCTTCCGCGTGCAAGCCCGCGATGTCCGCGCTGAGCTCGGCTTCGCGCGCCGGAGACAAGAGGGCGAGGGCGGCCAAGATGCCGCCACCGCCGCAGCCTCCGACGCCGACGCCGCCGCCATCACCACCACCAGCACCGCCGCCGACGGGCGTCGGCGGCATCGGCGAAGGCGGCGGTGACAAAGGCGATGCGTTGGCGTCTTCGGCTGCGGCGGCCGCGGCTGCCGCCGCGTCTGCCTCCGCCGCCTGCCCGCCATCATCGTCGAGACTGTCGCAGTCGCCTTGAGAGGCGGCGGCGGCGGCGGCGGCAGCGAGCGACGCATCCGACCAGCCCGTGTCGCTCGTGTAGGGGGTGCCGGCTACAGCGGGGGGCGCCGCGCCACGGGCGGCGGCGGGGTGCGTCGGGACTTTGGTGTGCAAGAAGGGCTCCCAGTCCACTCGTCTTCGGCGGCGGCGTGGCCGGCAGCGGCGGCGGTGGTCGGCGCACCGGCGACGTGCGGGGCGCCCGCGGCTGCGACCGCCGCGTCAGCAGAGCCGGTGATGGGTGGGAGAGACCAGTCCGCTGGCGGGATGGAACACTCCACGTGAGATATCCGTCGCCCGCGGTGCGCACGGTCGGCTGCCGCTGGCCCCGCGCCGTGAGCATCTTCCGCACGCGCCGTCCCTGATGTTGCCGCCGCCACAGTCGCCGCCGCCGCCGCCGTCGCTGGCGCCGCCCCCCTCGACAGATGCGAGCTCTCCGTCGACAGCGGCTGCTGGAGCAGCGAGTTGAAAACCTTCTCCTGTTCTGCCTCTTCGGCCCAGCCGCCGCCGGGCGCATCCACGTCATCCCCCCCACCGTCCCCGCTGCCGCAGGCAGCAGCCACCCCGAGAGGGCGCGCCGACGGCTGCCGCGCCTACGTCGCCGTAACGGACCCCCCGGCGGCGCCGCCGCCGCCCGGCGCGCGCGAGGTGGCCGTGCCCGACCACTCCATGGCACCCAAGTACGCTTGGGAGGGGCCAAACAGGGCGGCGGTGGCATTTGCGGCGGCAACGGTCGCCACCGCCAACCCGTCGGGGGACGCCCAGCCCCCGTCCGCGGCCCAGAAGTCGGGCGGCGGCGGCGGCGGCCATGGCGGCGTCGCCGTCGCCGGTTCAGCGGCGCCGGTAGCAACGGCTGGGGCGGCGGCAGCCGCGCGGCCGCCGGCGGCGGGGTCTCCCCCGCACTCGACGCGTGGCGTGGGCGGCGCGGGCGCGCTTGGCGGCAGACCGCTTGCGGCGCCGCCGCGCGGTGCTATTGTGATCGCCGCGGGGGGTCCCGCCGGCCGCCTGCCCCGCCGCCTCTCGCGCTCAGTGCGCCCACCCAGCCCAGTGAGATGGCCGGAGACCATCTGGGCCATCGGTGTGCATTTGATTCAAGTCGCAACGACAAATTTCTATACTAAGCCCGATCGTTGTCGCGCAGGCCTTGAGTTAGGGAGGTCGTCGAAGATTAGAGTGCAGATCGACTTATGCGAGTGTACAATCGTCATGAATCCGCATGCGATCATCTGCAATCGACTCGAATTGTCCCCCGGTCGCTTCTCAGCAATTCAGCGATCGGCCAGATTGCATGCTGCAAGGCACCCCCCTCTGGGAAACACGTTCCAGAGCCTGTAATGCGATTTGGGTTTCCCAGACCGCTCTATCCCCAAGTTATGGTGGGGTGAGATGCGCTGGGACCGATAGGTAGTCTGGGTTGGGGTGAAGCGGGGAGAGTACGGTAGGATACTGTTTTGGAACTGGCATGTTGGAGCCGCAGTCAATGAGTGTTAATTAGAGTTTTCTTATGGTGCGTGTCCCAAAAATGAGACAGCGCGGTTTTTTTTTTTTTTCTCGGCCCACTGGCCTTCTGCAGCGGTCCGATCATTTAATGTGACCCACTCGGACCCTCTGCGTTGCCAGAACGGCCCC
>Ga0209093_1000780_pt1 | contig 17679 bp, 12 predicted proteins | sample SidtaG_4_FD_187450 | JGI IMG/M metagenome (GOLD analysis project Ga0209093, IMG submission 187450) | Marine algal microbial communities from Sidmouth, United Kingdom - Sidmouth_Male1 metaG (SPAdes) (version 2) | ecosystem: Host-associated > Algae > Red algae > Unclassified | place: Sidmouth... | reverse complement strand
CGCGCGTCATTACGCAACGCCCTGATTGGTTGCCACTTGTGGCGTTCGTGGTGGCGGATCAGTCGATCTGCGCCCACTCGCCGGGACGGCTCGAATCTCATTACAGGGGTATGTAGCATATCTCCTCAATATTTGGATATTGGGCCCGGTAGCCCCCCTGACTGGTCAGTATTCACGTGGAGGATTGAACTGACTTGTGGCTCGCTCTTTGGGAGGTTACTTCCGTCTTGTATATCTGTCCTTTCTTTAATCGTCTCTATTTTGGTGGTTATTCGATCTTTATGATCGCTCGGACGATCGACCCCGCCCCTTTACCGTCTGATAATAAAAGCACCATGGGACCGGGGTTCGCCGTCGTCGGCACCCCCGGCTCCCCTTCGGATGTTGCACGAACAAAGGTTCTTCTTCCTCGCCTCTAAGGCGATAGCGTTCGCTTTATCGCGCGTCTACGGTCGGTCGCCATTTACTGGTTAGTTAACCAACGTCATTAATACCACACCATGTGCAGCAGTGCTTCTCACCACGCTGCTCGACTGAAAACCAGATGCGTACACGAGGGCATGCTGCCCGTCTGCGCGTCTGGCGCAACACACATAGGTGTAGCGCTCGCCGCTGACCTCGTCTAGTTGCTTCAGCGATCATCTCACCACCCTGGCAATCGCACGCAGGTCACCAGCCAAGAAAGGCATGGCAGCGGGAGTGTCACGTGCGCACACTCGGCGGCACACAAAGGCACACGGCAGACCACACGGCAGCCCTCGCAACTCGCGCGCCGGCACAGGTGCTGGTGGCACACGGCGGCACACGGCGGCGCACGGACTCACAAGGTACAGCGCGTGCGCAGAGACGCGCGGAGGGGGGGGCGGGGGGGGCTCCACGCCACCAAGTCAAAAGGCACACAATCGTCATGCGGGGGGGGTCGGGCAACGCCATACAGCCAAAGCGCGGGCAGAGACCTTGTCCCGGGCGCAAGTCGCGCGGCGCATCCGCCTGATGCAGACATGCAGAGGCAAAGGCTGCTGCACGAAGCGAACTTCCCAGAAAGCTGGGGGGCTAAATGCATACGAAACACATTTCCTGTCGTTCCGCCAAAAAGTGGAGAGTCCAGATCTGATGAAAAGATTGTCCCACCTTGACGCATTGATGTCACCGCGTTCCCCATCCGTATGATGGAATCCAAGCTACTACCCCCCCCGTCCTTCGATCATAGGCTCATCCAAAAAAGAAGACCATCCAGAGTCATCATAGTGCTCAACTTGGCCCGGTCTGCAACGAGCATGATGGCGACCCGGTTTGCTCCAGATCGACGCGATTCGCATGGTTCAATAGATAGTAGACTTTCGATTTATCGCATTTTGTGAAAAACACGTGTGCTGTGAATGCTCCTGAGACGCCCTGATGCGCCTGCTGCAAGCTACGGTTGGGACACGTCTTCAGAAAGCTGGTTCCAACCGCTGGACAAGTGAAAAGTGTCTGACACCTACCAATCTGGCCAATGAATGGCCGGTAATCCCAATGTCCGAAAAAGGAGTGTCTTAACTGGGCGTGGGCGGCAAGGCAGACGCGCTCCCTTCTCGGGCGCGCCCCCCCCCCTTCTCAACGCGTGGCGCCCTCCGCCGCCCCCCCATAGTCCCTGACCCCCCCCACGAGCGCCGCCTCCCACACCAAATGCGTTGTGGCCGCGTCGGTCATGTCGCTGTGGCTGCCAACGGCTTTGCCGCCCAGCCCGCCCTCGACCTTGTCAATAAACGCCCCCGCGTCGACATTAACAAACGTGCCGTTCGGCGTTAAGCCATAGGCCTGGTGCACCGCCGTCATGCTCACCCGCCGCGGCGTCGACGGGCGGGTGTGCGTCGCCCCGACGCGGCCGAGGAGCTCCCCCCCGTTCGCGCGGCCGTAAAACCACAGCGCCCTGTCCGACGACGAGTGCGTGGCAACAATGGCGCCCGCGACCCGGCTGTTAGCGGCCGTCAGCGCACCATACGCACCGCCTGCGCCGTACGCGTCGGCGGGCACGGCTCCCTGCACGAGGGCGAGCGAGTGCACCCTGGCCGGCGACGTCCGCCGGTCGCCGCGCAGCCCGACGATCGCCGACGAGACGACGTGGGCGCCGAGCGAGTGCCCCGCCGCGTGGAATTTGATTATCCCCCGCGTCGCCTGCCCGCCCGTCGCGACTATGAGCGTGGCGAGCAGCTGCCGCACGCCCGTGCGGCCAACGACTTTGGCACGCCGCTGGTACCGCCCAAAGAGGGTGATGATGGCGGTGCGGCGGAGGAGGAGCGCCGTCGCCGCCGTCGCTGCCGCGCTGGCAAGAAAGGTAAAGAAGCCGCGCGACGCGACGGTCGTGCCCGTCGGTCCCGCCGTCGCACCCGCGGCCACGTCGGCGGGCGGCGGGGACGCCGCCGCCTTTGCCGCCGCCGCCGCTTCGGCCGTGAGCTCGTCGACGGCCGCCCCAAATGCCACATCGGGGTCCACGGGCTCGACCGGCTCGTCGCCGTCCTCCCCATCGGTCAATTCCGCGTCGACTGCGGCCAGATCCGTGGCCATGGCTTGGAAGGCGGCTTTCAGGGAGGGCGGCAGCGACCGCTTGGCGCCCTCGACGCCAGTGCCCGCGTCGATGGCAGTGGCAGCGGTAGCCACCTCGTCCGGTGGGTGCATCGAGGCGTCGGCAATAGTGTGGAGGGCGTTCTTGACAGCGGCGCGAGCAGCCACGGCCGCGGCGTCCTCGTTGATGTTTTCGACGAGCTCGCCGTGCTGCCGCTCCACCGCCGCGTCCGTGGTGGCGCCCGCAGCGGCGGCCGACATTTTGCCCATCGAGCGGGGCGCGGGGCTCGACTTGCCCGCCAGTCGACCAGCAAACTTGGCGGTCCAAAGCTTGGACGACCACTGGATGCCAATCATCAGCGCACAGAACGGTTTTCCAACCGCTGCCCGGCGCGCCGCGTCGGCTGCCGCCCGGTCAGCCTTGTCGTCGGCCATGGCGCCCATCCTTATTTGGTAACTGTCTTCTACGTCGTGGATGTCCGTATTAAACCCGTGTGAACAGATGAATACGTCCGTGTAGGGGCAGGTGGCGCGGTCTGCGAGCTTGACGGCGAGCGTTTCGCTCAGGAGGCTGCCGTCGGCCTCGCGCTTCTCCTCGTCTTTGCGCGTGTAGCGGACGAGGTAGTAATGGAGGTCGGCACGGCCGCCCTTGTCGGCGCACCACCTCTCTGTGGCCGTGGCCTGGGAGGCTTCGACAGCGGTAGCGACCTGGGCCAGGGCCGCGGCCAACCCGCTGACGGTGTGAGGAGAGCAGGGATCCGCCGCGACGGGGGAAGAACCGAGCGGCAGATTGAAATCGTCGTCAGCAGTGCTGACCACCGTCATGTCGTCGTCTGGCTCGAACGACGTTGTTTCGCATTTAGGGGGAGCGTAAGACATTAGCCAGTCCATCTCACGGAGCGATGGCAACACAGACATGGCGGGTGTACTGCCGGCGCCGCTAATCGAGCAAGCGGCGTCCAAGTGCCATTCTGGGATAGCAAGGCTGCGGCTGCTCTGCGATGTTGACAGCGTGGAAGCCGGTGCACGGCCCTTGAATGGGAGCGTCGACGCGCTTACAGCCACTGACGGCACCATCCTCGCCGTCACCTCCTCATAGTGACACGCGAGGCACTCAGCATAGGCCATGACGGAGTGATGGCTTACAAATGCGATGCCCGCAACGGAAAGGTACGGTACTCGAGGAACGGTCGTGCTAGTCTTCCGCGCATTCCCGGCCACAGACAGCGCCCAATGCTCGTCCGCTTACAACACGGCGTACACCCCCACACTTGGAGATAGGCTGAGGCCAACGCATGGGGAATGAGGAAGGCCGGCAATTGGGTCTTGTGCGACAAACAAGCGCTGGTGCCACGTCTTGCTCGACACCAGCGCCTGGAAGGCTGTGTCCCCCACCCCGGGGCACCCAAAAGTGATCAGCGTCGACGACTTCACCTCAGCGTTGATGCCAGCCGGCTCCCACGCGGCGGCCATCAGCTGCGCCACCGCTGCGCCTAGGCCGTGGCCGCAGAATACGATGGCAGCCACCGGCGTGGCTTCGCGCAGGGACCGGTCCAAGGCGGCACAGATGGCTGCGGGCACCAACCGCTGCGCATGAAACGCATACCAAGCGTCACGGTTCACGGCAACGTCGGCAGGCAGTGTGGCACAAGCATGGAGGGGACGCGAGGGGAAGTTTTTTGTGCTCACTGGGACGGTGGGCGCGGCAAAAAAGTCGACCCAGCCCCGCCAAGACAACACCCCCGCCGTCGCCACGTACAGCGACCGCCCATGCCGCAACAGGGTGGTGGACACGCCGCCGCCGCCTTTGATACAAGCGACTGCCGTGTAGCCCGCTCCCGTCCCAAATTGGTTCCGCAGCCAACGAGGCGAAACGTCAAAGCCGGCGTAGGCCACCAGAGATGCGGCGAACGCGTGGTGCACGTCTCCACCCAGCACGTCGACAGCGGCCGGCGCCACTCGAGCGAGGTCCGGCAGGACAACTTCAGAAAAGTCAGGGGCAGCCGGTGAAGGCGGGGCGCCAGGGAAAAGCTGCGACCACCGAGCTTCAAGTGCCGCCAGGCAAGAGCGGCGCAGCTCGGCCCCACTGCCGCTGCTAGAGAAGTAAGGGTCGCTGCTCTGCAAGGTCGACGCGGTCGCGGACTCGGAAGAGGCCAGCGCCGCTACAATGTCCTCGTCCGTTTCGGCGGCCTCCGTGCGCTCATTGTCATCCATGGGGCACGACTGAGAAGGTGGCCGGCTCAGGGGGAGCTCCTTCTGTTGAAGGGGTGTAGGGCGGGAAGGCACTGTGTCTGGATGGTCTGGATGGTGGCATAGAAATCGCTTACGCAAGTTCACAGGACACAAGCGACCAAAAGTTAATACAACCACAACAGGCTGCCCCGAGACCAAGCACGTCGGACCGTACATGCGCCGCATGTAGCAGCGTCGGCGGCCCCGCGTCAGCTATCTCACATCCACGATCGTGAATACAGGTAGAGCGGCGCGTCGGACAAGCACCCCCCGCCCCCGCTCTTGGCGGTGGCGCTCCAACGTGCACATCTTGCACCGGCCGAGGAGCCCGACAAGGACCAGGCGCTCAAATTTTGTTTGTGCCGTTGCCCTGCTGCTACGGGCCAGTGGAGCGGCTACAACCGCGGTGGCCAGCGGGCATCCGAAAATCCTCCACGCACCTTCACACCAGGGGTCTTCAAGCGTACCCAATTCAGGTCAGCGTTCCCGTATTTGGGATTTTCTTAGACAAGCGTGTGCGTATTCCGTGAGAGAGACTCCAAGCAAGCGTACTGTGTCATCCGATGACCAGCAAGCGCCTTTTTCGGGTACTTTTTGGCCGAAATGTGTGACCGTGTACTTTTGTTCCTGGGAGTGGTACAGCGTACTGTGTGGGTGTTTTTCACTGCCGGACCGGACCTCTGCCACCAGTCTGGCTTGCGAGCGACCCGACCCGATTCTGACGGGCACAGTACCTACTTTCGAGAGCAGCTCCGTACAAGGCCACGGCTATGTGACGCGGATGACCCAATTACGAAAGCTACCGACAGAATACCATTCACACGCCGCCACCGCAGCCGCCGCCCGCCGCCGAGCGTGAGCGCGCGGTGCGTGCGCAGCGGTCCATCCGCCGTGCCTTCTTAGGCGGTAGACGCGTCTATTGCGATTGTGGCGGCTGCGACAATCGCCTCCACACTCCGTGGCTTGTGCTGCGCGTGACATTGGAAGCAGGTCTAGGCGACAACGAAAAATGGGAGTCACTGCAGTGACTCCTTCAGCTGGCGGTCGACGACCGGCTGGGACACGCAAAACGGAACAACTGGGCGCCCACCCCGCCCCTTCCCGAGCCGGCAGGCTGGGCGGGCCTCCAGCGACGCCGCTCGCTGCCCCCCTTCCCGCTTGCTACGGGAAGGTGTGGAGCACGCAGCCGCTTCAGGGGCCGCCGCTGCCACCCGCAACCTAACAAAGTAAGTTTCAAGTCTTGTGTAGACCCATGAACACAAGTTCAGGGACTGAGGCTGCAGTAGAACTCGCTGAAAAATATCAGGCCAGCGTACTTCTTGGCATAAGTCACTGGGTATGGGTATGTCCAAATAATACCCGGTTGGGGCGAGTTCAGTCGTTCTTCGGTCAATGGGATTATTTGGGTAGCGTACAATTTCAGGAAAGGAAAACTTCAAGCGTTTGGGTATATACCCGAATCAAATACGCGCGGATACGCTTGGGGAAAACTACGCTTGAAGACCCCGGCTTCACACGCTCCGACATGCCGCGCAGCAGGCTGAAACCGTCAAAGCTCCACACGCCACCACAAAGCCAAGAAGAAGGGCCCACGAAGGCCAAGTACTCAATTGGACGCGGCTACGCATCAACAATGGCCCCAACCACGCTGGGTGCCTCCCCATATGCTTGAAACAGACTCAAACCGACGTGCCCCCAGACCCAGGAAACGGAGATTTCAGCGACGCAGGCCTCGCCCGAAGCAGAGACTCGAACGGCGATTCATTGGTAGAAACAGACTCGAACGGGAACTGGATTTAGCATGTACCGCCACGCGCACAGTTGCTGAACCGCCAGGCCAACGTCGGTGGCCTTCGCCAGGTGAAGGGCTCAGCGACCTCAGCTGATGGGGACAGGAGCACGTGACAGACGCACAGGCCCAGCGCCACGAGCCGGCCAGCGCGCCTTCCATTCCAAGTGGCGCCGCGGTGTGATTCTGGTCCAGTCGATTGTCAACGATGTGCACCACCACACTCAGTGCACTGACATCAATGGCAACTGGCATTGGTTGAGTGAGCTGGCAACTCGATGATTCGCGCCAGTTGGGTTCGTGCTTCGTAGACTCATCGTCTATATTTGAGCCGACCTCTATCGAACTTCCTCTTCGACGGCACATTGATGTGACATTGTGCAAGCATCAAAACCGGTCTTCGTCGCCTATTCTCAACCATTGAGATCTCGAACGGTGTTTGATGAAGTGCAATGACAACTTCGGACGCTCCCGTCACGTACTCGGATTCTGACGGTCCGGAGGTGGGGGTACTCATTCTAAATAGCTCACGGGACTGATAACCACCATGCCAGGTGACCAATGAAATCGCTCTACTGCGCCTGACACTGATAATTTATTCCCTATTTTACGCATCATCGACAAGTAGTCAGTCAGTCGAAATATTATTGAAATGTGTTGTTGCTTCGGGCTTCGATGCGCACGGAGCCACTGTGTCGAACACTGGTTTTGACGCTCGATGCCCCTCGCTTTTGCTCGATAGAAGCTTATTGGAAATCGACTCTCTATGTAGAACGATTATTAATACCATGTGGGACCAAAGAATCGCGACCCTGCCTCTTGTGCCTTTGCCACCACCATGAGAGCGTGCCGCCCAAGGCTGGCCTGGCCCACCCTGGTGGGCCGCGTCAGAGGAGCCCTCGCTCGGCGTCAGACGCATCCTGCGTGGCTGAGAAGCATCCGGCGCGACAACCATCTCGTCTAAAACCAAGCGCTTGATGAGGCGGTTCGGCTCGCATATAGACGCGGTCAGCTTGCACACGGCTAGTGTGACACCCCCAGCCGTCGACGTGGACCCGTTGGTCCGGGCGCTTTTTGTGTTGGTCACTGTTGCTGAGCGCATTGGCCAAGCTGAGATGCGGACATCGTTGGCGGATGAAATGGACTGGTGCACCTACCACGCGCTCCTCGTTTCCTTTCTCGCCTACCGAGCCAAGCATGTGCTCTCTTCCGAGGCGGTCGTAAGCAGCACCGAGGGCGGCGGCGACTTCCAGCTACTTGCTCGCAACCTCGCTAACATTGTGGCACAACACACTCCGAATACGGAGCCTCTGCGGTACGTCGTGCGCGCCAGGTGCTGCTCGTTACTCGCACCGGCTATGCTCGTGCGCTTTAAGAGCACCTTGTACGTGGGATGTCGGGGAGCCAGTTCGGTGCAGAAGGCGGTGAAGGACCTCAAGATTGGGTTGACGGCGGTGGACATCGACGGGCAGCTGCCTCACCCTGCACGAGTGCACACGGGCTTCCTCGATCCCTACAATAACAAAACACTGCATATACAGGGTTTTCTGAGTCATAATCCCGGGTCAACCTGGGATTCCGACGAAAATCGGTATGCAGCAGGCAGATTACCTGGGATTGTTGAGAGCTGGGATCAGACCAATGCAGAAATCCCGTGTGATCCTCAACGATGGCTCAAATGAAGATCCATGGAAACCACATTATGAGAGTGTCCTGCGGTGAACCCGATTTTTGGGTCTGCACGCGCGGACCGTAGCGAAGCAAAGGAACCCTGCACTCGCTATCCGGCGCGCCCCCGACCGCTGACCGATTCGGAACATCCCCACGTCCCACCGTGCTTCTGATCGGAGGGGGCGGGCCCTCTCGAGGTCTTCAGGTCGGCGCGACAAGCGGAAGATTCGTGTGGAAAACGGGCTGAAGTGAAGGGTGAGCGAGCAGGCCTCATCGCGTTATGTGGCGCAGGTGCAGCTTCAAAACAGCAGCAAGGCATCGATGGCCTCTCGCTTGGACGCGAAAGGTCACATAAAGTGAAGCCGGACAAAGATATGGAGGCCTAAAGGGTATTGACAGCCTCTCGCGTGAAAGCTGAAGGTCAGAACTGCGGCTGCTGGGCCTCCTGGTCCTCTCCTAAGCAGGCACTGGAAAGATCGAGAAGGTATCCCGCATTTCCGAGACCTTCGAGTGTTTCGCCGCAATGCTGGTCCCCCATTGGCCCGGTGGGACGTCGAAATCAGTATAAATACGGCTCCTCCGGCATCCACTGTGCCTCCTCATCTCAGCCATCGACACCAATACACCGCCGAGGACACCAAACCCCGTGGTTGTGACCACTTCAACATCGTCGTGTCCGTCCCGTCCGAGTTGTCGAGCCCCCCCCTCACCCCTCCTGACCCCCCGCAAGCATGATGCAGTCCTCCAACGGCGGGGACAGATACCCCTGCTACTGCTTCTCGTGTACGGGTGGTGGCCGGGCCGGCCCGCAAATGGTGTGCCGTGCGACACGGTTCATCCACAATGCGTCCGAGAAGCGCCGCCGCCTGTCCCTGTGAGGCGCGGCAGCTAGACAACCACCAAGTCCGAGTGCACAGACGGTGTCAGCCGGTGGCTCGTCAGGTGGGGGCGCGCCGGCCACTCCTGGTTTGGGCTCAGCATCCGGCGCTGCCGTTAATCAAGGTGGATTTGGGAACAGGCGGCGTTGCGATGCAGACGACACGCCAGAGACAAGCGTCGAAAGTACCGATGTTAGCACTGATGAAGATCCGCAAGATGTTCCACCACCCGAAATTTTCCAAGATCCCGAACCGGACGTAGACGATGGAGCACCTCTTGCGTCGATTTATCAGACAACCACACCGACGAACGAAATTCGACTCTCGGTGGAGAAGTTCAAGGACCGCGCAGCCGATTTGGCCTCGTACTCCTACACGGTTCATCACGATCTGACGCAGGTGGCGATTGCAGATTTACTCAAGTTGAGCACCTCAGCACCAAAGTACCGATCTCCCTACCTCATGGAGCAGTTTATTGACGCAAGTGTTAACATCGAGACGCGCGCTGTTAACTGCTGTGTGAATGTCTGTCTCGCCTTCACGTTCAAACGCGCGCAACAAACCGCGTCCGACGCATGCGGCGCTCCGCGACTCAAAAGTGACGAAAAACCAGCAAGACAGGTGACGTACTGGTCCCTGGCCTCATGGCTAGCTCACCTTCTTGGCGACCCCGTCAACGGGAAGTCCATGCTGGAAAATATGGAGAAGGCCCGCCTCGCCGCGGATGAGGATGCCGACGGGGTACACGACTACTACCACTCGGAGAAGTTCCGTTTCCTACGGGACCGAGGGCTACTCGGCGGCACCTTCGTGCCGGTCAATTTGGGCTCCGATGGCCTTCAATTTTGGCGCCAGAACGGGTTTGAAGACTGGCCGATTGTTGCCACCCCGCTTGGTCTGAGCCCGAAACAACGATCCGACAACAAGTACCAGCTTCTTCTCGCCGTCACGCCAGGGCCTAAGCAACCAGTCGATCTTGAATCTCTTCTACACCCTATCGTCGAGGAGTTAAACCAGCTGGCACGCGGGATTCCTGGGCTCAAGGTCCCTAATCTACCAACTACACAAGTATTAAGAGCCGGTGTGCTCAACTTTACCACGGACCAACCAGGAGGCGACAAGCTCACTCGATTTAAGGGCGTAAACAGCTTGGTCTACAACCAGCTTCGCGAATTTGAAGGTGTTTACATGGCAGCTAGCAACCACGTCTACAATTGTTGATCCCCGAATTTTGTCCCGGGGGACAAAGATAGAGACTGACTGTGAATAAGAGCATTCTATTGGTCTAAAACGACAGTAAGAGGACATCGAAGCCAATAGAAAGCCCGCATTTGGTACCAGGACCATGCACCCAGCAGAACTCACTGTTTGTTGCCGCTTGATCCGCTTTTCTTGGCATGGAGCAAGCTGCCCAGGCGAGATCTTGGGATTTTCTACTGTTTCCTTGCCAGAAGTGCAGAAAAAAAGAGTAGCTGATGTCGCTTTCCAGGCCGTATGGGCACATGTAAGCACTCAGAAGCTCCAAGTCAGTCCCAAGGGCGCATCTGATTGGTGGAGAGAGTCGGTCCCCAACTCAGTCTCGGTCCACCAGGACAAAGTTCGGGGATCAGCAATACCCACCCCATGATCCCACGCCGGGTAGGGCCAACAAGCAGCTATTTTCAGTGTACACCCTCGCGACACCGCGACGCACGGCAGCAAGCATCGCGGCAAACGCGTCTGCCGCGGAAAACGCTCGCTCGGAGGGAAAGAGCGTGGCGGTCCAAACCCGTCTCCAGCAGAAGACCGGTGTCAAGGGCTACTCCCTTCTCTTTGCGGGGCGCCCGGCAATGCGCACGGCGTACACGCACCTTATGTATTTGTGGGACATGGGCCCGACGGCTGCCCCGTACGACTTCATGCACCTGATTCTTTTCAACGTCGTACCTCATCTGTGAAAGCTGTTTGCCGGCTTAAAAAGGGTGGAAAAGGACAAGGACGAATCGTATATCGTTCCCAAGTCCACCGTCGCCCTGATGGGGAAAGAGCTTCGCTCTGCCCGGCGGACTGTGCCAAGGGCCCAAGCAAGGTCCCTGCGAAACATCGACGTGCACCATAAGTCGTTCAAGGCTGTTGACTGGATGCACTTTATTCTGTGCTCAGGACCAGTACTTCTGGCTGGACGTATGCCAAGCGAGTTCCACGCGATATTTATGGCGCTCAGCCGGTCTTGCCGTCTGCTCCTCCGACCACGAGGTCTCTCCGAGGCGGACATTACGGCGATCGCTGTCAATATCAAGTACTTTGTCGCTAACTACTACACCAAGTTCTACCGCGGCAAGTTCGCGAGGCTGCCGCTGTGTCTGTCGACAATCGCAACTCTTTTGGACGTCGTTCCGCTGCTGCGGGCGTGTGGCCCGGCCTGGGTTTTCTGGCAATTCCCGATGGAGCGAAAGATCGGGACGCTCAACAAGCTCATCCGATCCCACTCGAGACCTCATGCAAGTCTTCAGGAGAATCTCATGCGACACTGCAAAGCTGACCTCATCAAGTCCTTTGGTGAAAACTATCTGCCGAACGAGTGGGCACAAACAACTGGCAAGCGGCCGGTTGCTAATGGTCTTCCTCGCGGCAGCCTACAAGTGCCTCAAAGTACTGGTCCCGACTGCGCTCTTCGGCCACCAAGGAGTGCACATGCCGAGTTGGTCGGCACTGAACTGGCGGCAAAGCGCGCGGTGCTTGTTCAAGAAGGTGCAACCCAAGTTCCACAGGATATTATCGCAAAGAAGTACTTCCGAGCTAATCTGGCGTCGGGCCTAATTTCTGGTTCAAAGCCGGATGGGTCGGACTGTGACACGCACCGACGTCGGAACTACTTGGTGCGCATCAATTCAACTGAGAGGGTTTTCCTTCCCGACGGGACTGTGGCAGTGCGCCCCGTGTCGACCTTTGGAGCCGTGCTGCACTACGCTGCTGTGTTCATTGACGTGCGCCCCATGGGCTTTGCGTATGTGGAGCGTGCCAAGTCCGCCAAGGATCGGCGTGGCCGGTATGGATACGCCTCGTCCATGTATGGGATCGAGTGCTTCATCGGGCTTGGGGGGGTGCCGTACTATGTGCCCATCGGTGCTGTTGGCGAAGTTGATGGCACATTTGAGAGGGATGGGGTGCAGTTTGTATTGTTTACTCGGGAGCCCTTTTCTGAGGGACAGTAAGTATGAGCTCGAGAGCGGCGTTCTCGAGATTTTCATCACTTGCGGGTAGTTGTTCTCTCTCTTGATCCATAACATGCTTTGTGCTAGTGGAATGTTTACCTCGAGGTTTGTGGACTTATCATATGCAAGCCTCTATTTGGAAGTCCGCGACAGAGTGATGTTAGGGCGCTGCAGTAATCTTCGTCGAGTCGTGTTGGGCCATCTCGATCTCGGCGAGCCCGGGCCACGTCGAAGCTTCTCCGCCGTAGAATCTCGAAAACGAGGTGGAGCGCGCCGCACAGCATAGAGCCTGTCCTATCAGCGGGGAGGCTCGTGGCGGGTCTGGGATACAGCAGCTGGCACAGCGCGTTCTGAGAGGGGTGTGGTCGCCACATTTGGAATGCGGGCCGCATTGAGGGGAGGTGCCCCAGACGCAGCTGTGCCGGCATGCCGTGAGAGCGCGACACGCTGTGTCACAGACACACAGTACACGACCTTGTGTGACGCGCGCCCGGCGTCGCCGTGCCATTGTCGACGTTGCACACGCCGCTCTCCGCTCGCCGTCTCATGCTCTGGCGACCTGGTCGTGCGCCAGGGGCACGAGCCACGCACGCCGCGGCGGTGGCTCCCCACGGCCCCCCTTTCATGATTTTTTGTCACGTAACCTGACCCGTGCGCTTCCACGTGCCGACGTTGTGCCTGTGCGCCATGGCGCGCGTCAAGCGCACCCGTGCTGATGCATCTGTCGGTACGTTTGAGCGCTTGCTTACTTGGTCCACATTGTGTCATTCGGATGACCGCGCCCCACCTTCCCACTCTGCGACCCCATCACTGAGTGTTGTGTGAGTGCCAGACGGTCTTCTTTTGCTGTGAACGGCAGTCGTCTCTGTTGTGACGAACGCGGGGAGCAATTTCAGTCACAGTTGATTGACATCGTGATGGGCCTACCCCTTTCTTTTTTCTTCTTTTGCTCGCATGTTTGCATGTATGTGCATCTCGTACGTTACTTTTTTCACGTCCGTTCCTAGCAGGCGATTTGGCTGCTGTTGCAGCAGGGGCGTCAGGCTTTCCTGCCGCACCGGCGGTCGAGGAGCCACCCCCGCCGACTACACGCGCAAGATCTCCCCGCCGCAAGTCGCCAAGGACCAAGCTGCAAAGCATGCCGTCGCAGGCCGCGTCATTGGCGGGCCAGCCGGCTACTATCCGGCCGCAAACATCACCCCCTCCTCCCCAAGAACGGCCGCTGCCGCCCCGCCAGACGCGACCACACCCACCCCCTCACCGCTTGGTGGCGTCCACGCGGCGCGGGCATCCGACACCACCTGCCACGGGCCGACTGGGATCCCACCTGGGCCAGCCTCGGCCGAGTTCAAGAATGGGGCGGCCGTATCCGGCCACGACGGGGGCTACTTCTGTGGCGGCCGCTCCAATATTTGTGGTTCCTCCTGGCAGTGCGCATGCCACACGGCAGCCGCCGCAACCGGCTCGGAGGCTGGGGAGGACCAACGGACGGATGGGTTTTGTCCTCGATATTGACCCCCACGCCGCGCGGCGGAGCGTAGAAATGCCTGAGAACTGCCCCTCCATCAACCGCATGAGCGTGTTCAACGAGCCCGCCCTGGGCATCTCCAACGCTGACAAGAAGCACCTGCGCCTTTTGACGTCCCGCGCGATCGAGTACTGTCAGAAAGACCGCCCCTTCTGCCAACAGGCGCGCCACATCATTGCCGGCGCCATCACCTACCTCGAGCTCCACGAGCCCCGCCTGGCGTTGTGTGTGCGCTCGTGGGGCAGCTGCTCGCTGCTGTCTAAGAGGGTCAACAACGCCTACGAACACCACCGACGCATGGATGCCAGGCGCCTAGCAGCAGGCGAGCCGCCCGCCGCGGCACCACCTCCGCAGGCCCCGCCCGCGCAGACACCAGCGCTGGCCCCACAGGTTGCGCATGGTGATACCGCTGCACTGGCGACGGCGCAGCGTAACTTTTTTGCATCTATTGCGTAGGCTAGTTAATTTTAGTATGCGATTGATAATCTCCATCCACACATGTGCAATACCGAAGAAACGTCCCCAAAACCGTAGCTAGCACACATCATTATTTCTAGCACATGTTCAGTATTGGTCAAGTATGACACGGTATCTTTATTAGTGCACTCCCGACGAACTCACTATATGTTGAAGTTCATAAAGTAAAATTATTCGCTGCATTCAAGTTGTGGCTGCTGATCAGGCAGCTGACACTGAGAATTCTTAGCCAATCATTTCTACACGTGGATGCCTGTGAGCGAGTCAAAGTCTACGTGATCCCGGGGACACCCGTTATGGCCAATGGCCCTGGAAGCATGCGTCAGAGGGTGTGTTCCCGAGATTTTCAGCACGGACGACGTCCGAAATCCCGGGTTGGCCAGCACGTCATGCCACTCCCAGGGGCAACTGGGCGGTGTATTGTAGACGTTCGACCTGGGATATCAGGTTGACACGTGCCCGGTTTATACCGACTCATTTTTCTTGTAGGGGATGCCTCCCAATGTCAGGCCCGAGCGGTGCTTGACAAGGTCGACGACGAGGCGGGGGAGCGGACGGTGGTGTTTTGTGGCCACAGTCTGGGCGGCGCGGTCGCCCTGTTGCTCGGCCTCGCCTGTGCACTTCGCCGGCGCCAGTCGGGGTCAAACGAAACCATCGCCACGGTCATGACGTTTGGGTGCCCTCGCATCGGCGATGAGGACCTGCGGCGGCACCTCAAGGAGTTTATTGACCACAGGCGATTGTTCGTGGACGAGGACTCCATCGCTGGAATGCCGAGCTCTACCATCAAGGAGCTGTGCGTTTGGAGTCAAAGGGACGAGTATGCCAGCCACGTGGCCAAGGAACACTGGCTGCTGCCGGTCACCGGGTGTGCCAACACAAGCGGCTCGACGTTGCCGTCCGTAACGTCGGCGCTGCGGCACATGCACTACCTTGACCGACACGCGCTGGCCACGTATGCGACCAAGCTCGTGGAGCACCGCGAGTCGTGTGAGACGGAGGTCAATGCCTCGGCGCGGCGCGAGCGTGCGGCGCGGGCGCCCGCACCGCCAGCTCCCACGGCGGCCGCTGGATCGAGCGGGATTGGCCACTGATGTCGCGCCTGCTTGCTTGGTTCCGCCACCTCCCCCGCAGCGCCGCGGCGCGGAATCCTAGTGACGCGCGCCGCACGCTCTTTCTGGAACGCGTGCCGCGCAATGCTGGGTTGGCGGCGGCCGTGCCGTGGCCGCCTGCGGCACGCCTGCCGCTGCGCCGGCCGGCCGGCCGGCAGGCTGCCGCATTGTTGCAACCGCGGCGGCCGGCACGGCCGCCCGACCCGTTTCCGCCCGCCCACCTGTGAGTGATCCGCGTGACCCCGCGCCGCGGCCCGGCCGCCTGCCGGGGCGCCGCGCGCCAGCCGCGCGCCCCGCCGCCTGCGCGCGCCGGCTGGCCGACGCTCGCTTGCTTGCGTTGCACCTTCCCTGCTTTTTCTTCGCTTTGCCTGTTTTGCACCGCCGCCCGCTTGTCCCCCCGCTGCCGGCGGCTTTCCGTTGGACCTCGTTGCTCCTGCTCTGGTTTCTTCCTTTTCTTGTCTTCCACATCGTGTCGCCCCCTCTGCTGGCTCCTTTCGCGCCACCCCGCGCCGCTGCCCTGACACGACGCGTTGCGACCGCGGCGGCGGGCCGCAGCGCGGCCGCTTTTGGTGAGTCGCGGCCCGCGCACTCGGGCGTACACAACCGTTGGTGGCGCGCCCGCTGACGCTTCCGTCCGCGGCCGCCGCGTCTGTGTGGCGGCCACCCCCGCGGCCGCCGCGCTGCCATGCAGGCGCGCGCTGCCGCCACAGCTGTCCCCACATACGCTCCCGCATGTACCCCCCCCCACCCCCCCGCGCCGCCCACCACTGGCGGTGCCCCCCACCGCCTGCGTGTCTCTGCTGCCGCAGCCGTCCCCACTGTCCCCACGACCATCGGATGACGCCTCCCCACGACCCCACCGCCGCCGCGATGGACTTCGCCGACCGAGACAGGCGGCGCCGCGCGGTCCACCGCCTGCCCTTGTCGGCGGCTCGGCGCGTGCGCGGCCGTTGCCGACGCCGACCGCACGTAGCGGCAGGCGTCGTGGCGGCGCCGCGGCGTTGCGCCGCCCGCGTGGCCCGCCTCGGTGTCGTCGGGCGCACGCGCTGCTGCTGGGGGAACCTGTCGGTCGTGAGGTGGGGGGGGCAGGGCGACGACAGCGGCGGTGGCGGCGACGGCAACGTCGGCGACGGAGGTAGCGGTGGCCCGCCGTGCCGCGTCGCCGGTGACGGACATTGAAGTTAGCGCGGACGGAGGGACGCCGCGTGAGTAGCAGCGGCAGTCGTGACTGATGCGGCACGCGAAGTCGCCGGGGGCGATGCGGCTTGCCGCCGCCAGAGTGGTGGGCGCCGCGGCGTAGGCCAGTGTGCACCACCGGCTCGACGGGCGCCTGTTTTCTGCGGCCCACTCATGGCGGCAGTGTCGTCGGCTCACTTGGGTTCGGCGTTGTGGGCATCCCCCGCCGCATGATTGTCGAGCTGGCGCTCTCTCTTGGCGCCTCCCATCTGCTGTGTGCTGACCACCAGGGTGGCGGCGAACCGCGCCGTTGGAAAGCGCATCGTCGGCCGCCGTGGCCGCCCCTTCATTTGTGCGCGTCGTGGAACCGGATGTGGCGGCGCTCAGCGCCCATCCCAGCCGGCGAAATGGTGTGCCGCCTCCCTACTGCCATTCTGAGCATTACGGTCAAGACGCGAGACATCGTCAGTACAGTTGTTCCACAAAAAACCTAGCACTGGGCTGAGATCAATGGTGGCACTCATATGTTCTCTCTTTGGAGTCAACCACGCTCCAAACGTCCGACGCGTCACGAACTGATCTCAAAGGCACTTCCATGCGCAAAAGGTGTTGTGTCCTGAGACACACCGGCAGCGCATGACAGCAATGAGCCCTGCATCGCCTTCTCTGGCCCAACAGAACGTACAGCCCGGTCTATCGATCGATTGAACTGTTCCACTAGTTGGTAGCGTGCTAGGGGTCGCACGTCGCGTTCGAACTATTAGATTCAGAGGCGGGCCGGCGCGTCGACCTATTTGGTTGACTGCCCAGTGCGAGGTCGACAGTGACCAGCAGATCTCCGTTTTCTTGCCATTTTGGGATCATGACAAGTCCATTGCAATATCATCAGGAATCGCAGCATTCTTTGATGGTATTCTGATCACTGAACGGTGGCCCGATGGTCGAGATCACAGGCCCGTTCTCGCCTGCTCGAAATTGCTTGATGAAAGTTGTGACGCGCCGGAATCGGATATCCACTGGACGCCGCCGTCGACAATCCAGACCACGACGGGAAATCGATCCGCCCCCCTCCCCCCCC
>Ga0209093_1000779_pt1 | contig 17705 bp, 17 predicted proteins | sample SidtaG_4_FD_187450 | JGI IMG/M metagenome (GOLD analysis project Ga0209093, IMG submission 187450) | Marine algal microbial communities from Sidmouth, United Kingdom - Sidmouth_Male1 metaG (SPAdes) (version 2) | ecosystem: Host-associated > Algae > Red algae > Unclassified | place: Sidmouth... | reverse complement strand
GGGGGGGGGGGGGGGGGGGGGGGGGGGGCGCGCCCAGGAGCCGTGTCAGAGAGTGGTGGCTGCGACGGTGGGGGTTGCCGCTGTCGCCGCCGCTGCCGCCGCTGCTGCTGTCGCTGCCGCGGGGGGGCGCCGGCGAGGAGGGGGAGCGTGGGGACGTCGGCGGCGAGCACGTCGAGGAGGAGGTACGTGTCCTCCGAGGGGGGGTACACGGTGGCCGTCTCCAGGGTGGTCATTACGGGTGCGAGGGGCAGAGGAGCAGAACGGGGGGTGAGTCGAGCAGACGACGGCGGCGGCGGCGGCGGCGCGCGTGGGGGGCGGGATGCGCGATGGAAGCGGTGGGGCGGGTGCGGGTGGGGGCGGGCGCGGATGCCGTTGCCGTGCGGATCAACGGGAAGAGGCGTGTAAGCCGCATCGTCGTCAAGCTGACGTCGTGGCCAGCAGGACGGCAGCATCCTGGAGGTTTTAAAAAACAAAAGCTGCCAAGCAGCAGCCTGGCTGATTGACATTTTTTCACGTGTGCGGGGCCTGTCCATCGCCGCCACGCCGACACTCCTCCTGGTTTAGGCGGACGCCATCTCTGCCTCATCGCACGCCGCATCCAAGTGCTGGTGGGACCCCGGGCTTCGGCCGCCGGGCAAGCGGCTCTACCAAGGATATCATCAGCAAATTGGCAATGACGAGGGGCGAAGGTGCGAGGGGGTGGCAAACGCACCGCGCCTGGCGTAACATCAACAGACACAAAAGTAGAGAAAGAGAAAAAAAAAAGGAAAAGAGGAAGAGACACGAAGAGAAAGAACAAGCAAAAGACCAAGAAACCGGAAAAATATTATCAAAAAGGAGCTTCCCCCATGATAGCACCTGCCGCCCGGGTGTTGTCGTCCCAGTCCTCTTCATCCGCATCCTCCTCTTCCGCCGACAGCCGCAGGTACTCTAGCGCCGCAAAGCGCTCCCAGTCGGTCAGCTCGGGCGACGCGTGCTGCTGCCGGATTGCCACCGGGTCGCGGCTCTCCAGCGCAAAGAACTTGTTCAGATTGAAGAGCACGTTGAAGAAGGCGGGCGCTAGCCGGCAGCTCTTGAGGTCCCGCCGTCGGATCTGCGGCGGCCGAACCGACGGGCGAATCATGTCGAGCAACTGGCAGAGGATGTCCTCGACCGACACGGGCTCATGGCCAAGGTTCTCCATCCGCCGCAGCTGCTCCTTGTAGAAATACTCGCAGTCGAACAGCGTGACGACCCCATCCCCATCCAAGTCGACGCACCTGAACCAGAAGTCAATCGCCGTGTCGGAAGTCTTGTCCTCCTCAGAGAGACAGAACCACACAAAGTCGGTATAGCCCATCAAGCCCCCCCCGTTGCCGTTGGTCGACTCGCGCGCCGCGTCCAGCGGACGCGCGGCACCGCTAAACAGCCGGTCGACAATGCGGTAGGAGAGCGCGTGCCCGCCGTAGCGCTGTAGGTCCGCCCGGTCAATAAGCAGGTCGTGGTCACTGTCCAGCTCCCAGAAGCGGCAGTAGAGCACGTAAAAGTGCTCGTACGAGAAGTACCGCCGCTCCCTATTGATGTCGTCTTCCTCATCTACCAGCAGCAGCGTGTCAAGCAGGTGCGCCGTCCGCACGTCGCGGAGTGTCAACCGGCCCGCGTGCGTGCGCGCACAGCCGTAAAAGATGCGCTCTACGACGGTTTCGGCGTAGCGCTGCTGGAACTCGGGGGTGGCGTTGAGGAAGTTGAGGCCTGGGTGGCACGCGAGGAGGCTGTCGAGGACAGCCTTGAAGTCCGATGCAACCACGTAGTCCCGGTCCGCGTCGCCCCGCAGCGCCCGGAACATGCGGTCGTCGCGCGACACGCCCGCACACTCAGCTTCGTACCAGCGCTTGAAGGCCTCCTCAGAGAGGACCTCCGAACCTTCCGAATTCCAGTCCTTGGACGCAATGATCCGGGTGCGCACGAGGGTGGCAAAAAAGGAGGCCAGGCCGCCGACTTCGACGACCAGCTTGGCTACCTCCCCGTCGGTCAGTGGTGCGTCGGGGTTCTCCCGACGGCCCGCCCAGAACTTCTCCGAAGCTGCCCGCTCCCGCGCCTCCCGCTCCTCCGCATCGCGGCCGCTCGGGTAGTAAAAGCGCGGGATCGCGCCCGCCTCTCGCGATGGAGCCACCTTAGACGCGACCTGCGCCGCGATCTTGGACGCCGGTGGCCGTGGCACAGGCGGCTTGGTCGCCGTCGCCGTGTCCTTCTTAATCACCGTCGCCGCCGCCGCGGCGCCAGTGCCCGCCATCACCGTGTCCTCTGACTGTGCTGGTGTTAATGTGACGTCGTCGACCATCTGCTCCGACTCGGCAGATGGAGCGCCCGCAACGCCGGGGGTAGTCGACACGTCGTTCGGCACGCTGGGAGCAGTCGCGCCCGGCTCCGCCTTGGCAACACCGGGGGCGGCGCCGAGATCGGCAGCAAGCCCCACCCCTCCCGCCGCCCCACCCGCGCGCGCTGTAGCCGCGACAGGGCCAGCTGTTGCGGCGCCGTCTGCGCCCGCACCGCGCGCCGCCGACCGCTCCCCGTCATCGTCATCCATGTCAATCCCGTCCACGACCGGTACGCCCAGCACAGCACCATCGTCAGGGACGCCCATCGACGACGCGACTGCGGTGGTGGAGGCACGCTCCACGGAGCTCGTCACCCCCCCCTCCGATTCAACGTCGGCCATGTCCGAGTCGCTCGACGCGCCCGACGCCGGGACACTGGACTCGGGAGCGTCATGAAGGGCAATACTGTCCATAGCATCTTCCGCAGCCGCTGTGGCGTCCTTGTTTACCGCAGCCGCCCCACCAGCGACACTGGCGGGTGCCGTCGCCGCCGTCGACGGCAGCAGCGGGGACACCACCACCGGAGGTACTGTGGACGCATCAAGTGCGGTGCGGCGAGGGGATGCAGGGGAGCCGCGCGACGTCGGCATTTCTTGCTCCATCCGCGCATCACCGTCATCGCTAACTGGCTGCTGGGCGCCGGGCTTGGTCACCGGCGTCGCGTCGCTGCCCACAGAAGCAGCGCCCACACCGTCGGCAGACGTCTTGGTCACCGCTGCTGCCGCCGCCGCGTCTTCTAACGCAGCTGCGTCAAAAGAAGCCGTTCGGCCAACTTGCGCACCAGCGAAGGCGAGCGACGCCGCGACGGCGCCCGCCACATCGGGTGTTGCCCCGGCACCAACGGCGCGGCTTGGTGAGCCTGACCCTTCCACCAGCGTCCGTGAAGACGATCGCTTGGGCGTGCCCCCCGCTGAGGAGGAGGGTGTCGACGACGGCGACGAGGCAAGCTTGAACACCGACCGGTTGGGGGATCGCGGCGACGGCGGCGCGACATTCGCAGAGATAAACCGGGAGACAGGAGAGGACGGTGTCAGCGGCAGCGCGCCCCGGCTATACAATGCCGCTGTCGGAGTCCCTCCCAGCGTCGACGGGGAGTGCCCGTGGCCGGGCGCATGCGCCGCTCCGTGCGGCGGGGATCCTGCTGAATTCGCGTCGAGACCAGCGGCGGACCCACCACCGTGCAGTACGGCGGAACTCGGCGAGGCGGGCCCGCCAGGGTGGGCGCCTCCGCCCGAGACGGCTCCATGAATGGAGGACTGCGGCGGCGGCGGCAGCGGGCGCCCCGCTGCGGCGTCTTCCAAGAGCGATGCCACCAGCAGCCGAATGTCTGCCCGGGAGAGCCACGTGAAGAACAGCTCATCCAGCTTGATCTTGGCATAGGGAGCTGCGTCTGAATCGCCTGCAGCCAGCGTAGCGCCAGGGGCGGGCGGCAGGAACCCAATCGTTGCCGGTGCCGCCGCCAACGATTTCAACACCGACGACGAACCGCCGTGGCCACCGCCAGCGCTGCCGCCTGTGACGCCGCCCAACCCGCCCGCTCCGACACTGGGGGAGTGGGGAACGGCTGCGGGGACGGCAGCGGCGGCTGTTGCTGCGGTGGCCACAGCCGCCTGACCCGAGGTGGTCATGGCACCCATGCCGGCAGCCGTAGCGGCAGCCGCCGCCCCAGCAGCCGCAGCGTCCACGTCCATGGGCGCCTCGGTGTCGTCTGGTGGTGGCAAGTCCAAATGCAGTGCCAAGGGCGGCGGTAGCCTCCGTGCCGAGACGGGCGCGTCCGTCACCGCAGCACTGTCGATGTCCATCGCGAGGATGGGCAGCGGCCGCTACGTGGCCAACGTGTGATGCACGAGCAGCCGACACGCACGCTCGCCCCTCAGCAAGGAAACTCCAAAAAACGACCGGGATAGGCGGGCGAACCGATGCAGATCACACCGCCAGCGGCGACGGCAACACCTTGCAAACGCTGGACACGGTGGGCAGCTGCAACTCCCGATCGGGCAACCTGGAGGTATAGGTCAGCCGCAACGCTGCTCGTGTGCAGCTCGTACGCCAACCCGCCTCTGGCACGTCAACCGCTGCCGTTCATTCACCACCACGTACGCGGTACAACTTCCCCCACAGCTCCGGTGACCACCGCTGACGAGGAGCTGACAGGTCACTGCCACAGGAGGACAATCCCGATGATAGATCGCAACACTCCCTCACCGAAGGCCAGCAGCACCAAATCAAACGATGGCGCGTCGACCGGCAACACCTCGCACCGACGGACCGATGTATGCTACTCGACCGGACACCACGGCGCGCTACCCAGCGACACGGCGCAGGCCGCCTCCCTCCCCGCGTCCCCTCTCCGCCCAGACAACCGACCCACCTGCTCGTCGAAAGTTGCACACACAAACACACGCGTCGCAAGCGCAGCAAACAACGCGGTACCCCCCGTCACCCAGCCACCGTCCTGCAGCGAGCGGGACTCCCACCGGGAGCGCGGCGCGGCGGCTGTGGGCAGACGTAGGGAGGCGGCGGTAGCGCCGGCGGCGGGACGCCGTGGCACCGCGGCTCCCGGTGGACGACCGAGCCCGCGGCGGCGTCCCCGACGCGGCGGGCGTGGGCACGGCGCGTGCGCGCTTCCAGACGGCCGCCGTGTGCACTGACGTCGCGGCGCGGCGCGGACAGGCCCGCCAGCGCGTGTGGCGAGGGGGGTCGTGGCGGGGTCGAGCGGTGGCCGTCCTCCCTGTCCGTTCCTGTCTGCACGCGCGGGGGTGGCCCACAACGCCGCGACCGCCGCTGTCACTTTCGACAGTGTCGCGGGAATTTTTTGGAGCTGTCAAAAGGCTGGGAGGCCGTGGGTGGCGGTGGGCCGGCCCCAGACCGAGCTTTTCCACGTCATTGGTGGGCATCACGCAGCGACGACTAGCTGTAATGAGTGTAATACATGGAAATCTCAAACGCACTCTCTACTTTGAACAAAAAGTGGCGTCAAAATCTCCGTTCGAGAGTGGTCTCAAATTGAGGTGTCAGCCACAGGAAATGTACCTACTACTGTTCTAAAAATAGCTCCACTTTGGGCATACTTGGCAGTTCCGAAGGCAATTGCGGACATCAGTCGCTCCACACATGATTAGCGAAGCTTCTAGCTAGTGGGGATCCATTCGCGTCCTCAACGCTCAGGCAGCCACGTTGCATTAAATGGATGGCCCTGATCGGTTTGATGGTCACCCTCTAGGCCATGTTATTGGATGATCCCCCTTGTACGCCCAATCAAGCTTATCCACGTTTCAGGATTCAATGGCTCACGATCGCTGTGATCCAGAGGGATTTCACATGCAAGCGATTACAGATTCCTCAAAGACCGTTTACAAAAGCCTTCGTGGAACCCCTACTGTATTCCACAAGAAAGCCCAGAAATGGTCAGCAGCGCGTATCTTTGCGGCAGTGTGAGCACCGCGTCTCCGCCGCTCTCTTCCGTCGTCTCGCCATCTAGCTCCTCTGTCGGGCCTTTCCCACCACCCCTCCATCGTCTTCACCGCACCACCTTGCTCTCTCTTGGACACGCGCGCCGCATCCGCCCCTTTCTTTGCCCTCGCGCGCCGCATCCGCTCCTTTCTTTGCCTCCCACCCTCCCCCCCTCTGCTCACCAAGAAAGTCGCGCTGCACTCACGTACTTTTGTTGCCCTCCATGTGTTCCTTAATTTACTGCGGCATTTTTATCGATGTTGAAGAGGACAGAGCACCGTTTTCAGTCGGTGTAAAAATGCGCACTGGTGACTGGTGACTTCTTCCAGAATTGTGTGTCTCTCTTCTCACCAAAAATGGAAGCTTCGCTACCTGGTCCCTGCCCTAGGGGACCAACTTGTTCTCAGCACATTCACGATCACGTTGGACACATTGGACCTCCTTCGGCGCCGCACACGCCCAGTGCATTCACTGGGCGTGTGCGGCGTCTTCATGAACTCGCGACATTGGGAATTGACAGTTTCAATTTTTTTTCTCCCGAATTCGAGATCTGTGTGACTGGAAGCGGCTCTCTGGAGGGTGCCGTCGTCTGCCGACGTATCGATGACAGACGCTCTGCGTTTTCCAACACAAGGCTACCCACTGGTCGGCCCGCCCGGGAGGTACCGGCAATACTCCACCCCTGTTGCGGACGTTCTCACTTGGTGCGCGTTATCTTTGGGCGCCTTGACGGTGATGGAGGGCGCCGCGACGCCCGCAGTTGACGTGCTTTCCACGTAGGTGTGCATGGACAGCGTAAAGCGACGTGAAGCATGCGAAATTCTGTGACTTCTCTGCTCCGAGGAGGAGAAGCTGGGCCGTGCGCCACTTTGGTATTCGGGAACTGTACGGGAGTGGCATGCTGTCAAGTCAAACAGTAGACTGAATTCTACCTTTGCCCTTTCTTGTTGCCCACGTCGCAGTGGCGTGGATGCGGCCGCTGCGGTGGTCAAGGACATTTTCAGTTTTCTCACCTTGCACGTCACTGATGGAAATCTTGGTTAAGGTATCCCGTTCAAGGTTCGTTCCGAAGAAATCCGGGGGTATGACGGGGAAGATGGAGACGCACTTGCCTAGATGGAGCTTTTCACATTGGCTTTCGTGCTGAGCAGGGTACGTTCCTGGGGAGATGGACGGATTGTGTACTGTGACTTGGTTTGTGTGGCAGAGGGGGTGCTTGCGGGGGTTCCATTGATGTCTTGGCGGCGCATACTGACCGTCAAGAACAGCGGTGGATAGCTTTTGCTAAAGTGTGCCGATCCTTCAGCTCGTGCGACTGTGTTATCTGTTACCCTTGCATGTTCTTCTGTCCCTCGAGAGAGAGTACCTCTCTGCCGACGTCAGGAAGGTGAACGAGGGCGTGCTTCACGGCGAGAAGCAGGAGGCCGGGCGCGCCGTCTGGGCGAAAGAGTTGGCGTACCTGCATATGGAGTTTCATGAGGCAGAACACCACTGGGCGAAAACCTTAAAACAAGCCAGGAACATGACAACAGGGGGACCATTCCTCATTCACCCGAAGAAGGAGAGACCCCTGTTGCCCATTTGGGCTTCAAAATCAATGCACGTGCCGTCGATGATGACCTGACTGAGAGCAAGCACGCCAGTCATCGGCAGATGGAGCGGGACTAGGTGGCGGCGCGAAAGAGTGTCATGAGCCTAGACGCGGATGGGGTTTAGGGACAGGAGGGAAACAGTGGTGGTGGCGCGAGCAGCGGCGGCGACAACGCGCCGCCACATGGTGGGGCAGGCGGTCACGGAGGCGGTGGGGCGGGAAGTAGCGGTGGGGCTGGCCACGGCGGGCGTGGTGCCCCCGCCTATGCGCCGCAGGGCGGTGGGGCGCGAGATGTTGGTGGGACGGTCGATGGCGGAGGGGCGCGAGGTGGCGGTGGCGGCGGTCTTGGTGCCCTTTCCGATGCGCTCCCGGGCTGTGGGGCGGGCTGTGGCCGTGACGGTGGGCGTGGTGTCGCATCCGTTGCGCGGTCGGGCGATGGCGGTGGCGGGGAGAGGGATGACTTGGTTCGACGTGGTTGGGGGTAAGAGATGGCGGGCCTCAGCTTACCGCCGCTGCCTTCGATGCCGCTTCCGTCGGGTGCTGGGGTGCGGCGAGTTCCCGACTGGCACCGCCAACCCTTTGACAGCTCCGAATCTGCGGAGGAGAACGTCCGGAGACCGCAGAGAGAGAGGTCTGAAAGCGGCACCGGTTCGCGCGCGCGGCGGGCGCGGCGGACCGTAGAGACGAATCATATTTCTTCCCGAGCACTGTGGGGAGATAGAGCACTTATACCTGGCGCGTCAGATTGTGTGCCAGCTTCTGCTCGTGTTACTTCTTCTCTTGTCATTGTGTTGGGCCCGGTCTCATTTCTTTTTGTTTTCGTTGCTTTCTGGGCTTGCGTACCCATTGGCCTGGTGGACGCGGAGCGCGGGGGGCGGAGGGAGCGGGGTGGGGGACGGGGGGCGCGGTCGCCGAGTAGTAGCGGCCGCACTTGCGATTATCACGCGAAGCGAATAGGTCCACCGTCTGTGGCCCGTGTGCGCGCTTGAGGCGCCAAAATGCGCGGTTAGATAGCGACCAGTCCGTACTGTCCGGGTGGCGCGACAACTTGTCAGCCAGGTAATTGACCGCCGAGCGGATCCAGCTCGCACGCAACTTCACCCTCTCTCGCTCACACAGGGCGTGCAAGGAGCGCAGCTATTGCATCCTGACCTCCAAGCGGGAGGTGACGCTGTTGACCACGTGCACGCCGACCATTCAGTCCAGCATCCAAGCGCAGGACCGTGCCGTCATTTCGCAATAGCGGCAACAAAGACTGCACCGCCAGCCGCAAGGCCGCCAACTCGTGGACGTTGATGTGCAGGTGGCGACTCGTGGGCCCATAGAACCCCCTGTCTGGCACCATGCCGGTCCAGATCGCCCCCCAGCCGGATGCGCTCGCGTCCATCTGCACCACCGCGTCCTCGGGAGATGGCCGCAGCGCCCGACCGAGGAACGTGTGATCGCTCAGCCGCGCCCACCACCGAAGATCCGACAGCGCTTGGTGCCCCAGGAGCATGTCCCGGTCCTTGGGTCGCCCGGACAGCCCCGCGCGCAACAGCAGGCGCATCGCCGAGAAGAGTGACTGCGTGCGGTACCGGGCCTGTGGAACGGGCAGGGTAGTAGAGGTGGCCGCTGCGCAGAAGGAGCTCTGGGTTCCGAGCCGCACCCCAAGCCAGTTCTTTGCCGTGTGTCTAACAAGCGCCGCAGCCAACTACTAGACCTTCTCCAACCATTTGGGCAGTAGCTGGAAGATACCCCGGCGCGTGTCGACCACGCTCCCAATCAGTGGCAGCTCCGCGGTCCCATCGTGCTCTCATTTGGTCTTGTGCACCCGCAAGCTGAGAGACTAGAACAGCTCCTCCGCCTGCCTCCAGCCCGTGCGCGCGTCCGCCGTCTTCGCCACGTCTCCCTGCTTGAAGAGCGGGCGGCCACAAAATTCTTCTGCGTACACCGTCAGACGGACACCCAACTCCCGGAGACGCGCCACGACCGGGCGGAACACCTTCATCCAGGCGTACGGGGCCATCGACAAACCGAACGGCATGGACACCGGCACGAAGAATCTTCCAGCATGGTGAAGGCCATGTAGGCCTGATACTCCGGGCGGAGCCGCAGGTGGTGATACGCGTCGGCCACGTCCCACGAAATCTGGTGGTCGCCCGGCGAAAGTCCTGGGGCTAACTCCCACATCGTCTCGTACTTGAACCGACGCTGCTTGATATGGGCATGTAGTCCACAGCGAGCCTCGGCTTGCCCGCGCTCCAGGTCTCGAACGCCCCGACAACGCAGTGCATCCGCGCCGCCTCCGTGCTTTCAACCTCCCGCAAGTACCCCGCTGCCAACCAGCGGGCCAGCTCCCTCTCGGCCCAGGCCGCGTCGGGGGCGCTCAGCGTATAGCCCCTGCTGTGAAATCGGGGTGGGCCACGGGTCCAGGGAATCTGTACTCCGCGTCAGATGGTGTGAATCACCCAGCGCGAGGCCCCCAGCGACCCCTAATTCTTCATCGCCCGGAGAGTGACCACAAAAGGGGGCACGAGCGGCGGCGAAGCGGCGTCGGACAGGTGGGTGGGCGGGGGCATCAATCCCGCTACCGGGGCTTCCTGAATCTCGGCTCCCGGGGGTGAAAGCACTCCCCCGGAGGCAGGCTCAAAAGACTCAGGCGTTGGACGCAGCGTGCTTGTCGCCGCCGCCGCTACCGCCGCCGCCCGGTCGGTTCCCGCCGCCCTTTCCCGGTATCTTGTCCCCCTTCCCTCCACCACCCCCGCCGCCGCCACACCCCCGCCGCTTCCTCCGCCGCCGCCGCCGCCCGATTTCTCGGGGACGGCGCGGCGCCTGCGGTGCTTGGCCGCTTGCTCCTCGGCGGCGGCCTTGATGATGATCCCGACCTTGTCCCGGGCGACGGTGGAGCGCCACCGCCGTCCGCGCGAGCCCCGCAGCGTGTTCTGTGGGATAGCCTCGGGGCTCCGGAAGAGATCAGCGCCGACGGGGTCGCGCTGCCTGAACCCGAGGTAGTCGTACTGGGCGGTGGCCATATGGAAGAGCTGGCGCGAGGCGATGGCGGCACCTGCAAGACGGTCCTCGAGCGCGGCCGCGCTAAAATCCTCCAGCTGAGAGAACAGGGAGACTTCCCGAGTTGGAGAGCTCGTGCGTCCAGGGGGAGATCTGGTAGCAGAAGGCCGCCTCGTGGTAGCCCGCCTATCCGTCCTTGATCCGGGAGAGGAGGCGGGCGTCGATCGTCTCGAACGGGACGGTGATGCCGTCCTCCCGCCGGATCGCCGAGGGGATGTCGTACCCCGTGATGATTTCCTTGGCATCGAGAAGGTCTGGATCGTCCAAGCCGTCGAGGTGGGGAACCACATGTCGACGCCGGCTATGGGCGACGGCTTCTCCCCCACCACCTGCAGGCGCTCGGCCGTCGCCGAGCCCTCCAAGCAGGGAGTCGCTGTCGTCGCTTCTGGCAGCTCCCGAAGTTGCGTGGTTGTCGTTGCTCTTTTCGGCCGAAGCGTCGTCGTCGTTACCGGCGGCGACGCGTCAGAAGCTTGGCTGGCACCCAGCGAAGCCGGGTGCTCCGACGTAGCGGTGGCGCCGGCGGATCCATCGGCCCGGCTGGCTAGCAGTAGGCCGGCCAGCCTATCTACCATCCGTCCCTCCAGCGCAGTCAGCTCGTCCTGAGGGGCCTGCGCGCCACAGTCGAGGCTATCTGTCCGGAGCTGTCCCCCATGCTCAGGCCAGCGGCGCTGCAGCCCGCGTCCACCCAAGGCACATGGCCGGATGGTCCGCCTTACCGTTTGTATGTGACAACGCGGAAAGGAGGAGGAAGCTTCCGACCGCGGGCCGACGGGATAGCGGGCGGCCCCGGCGACCTCAAGGCCGCAGCGCCTGGTCGGCGACCCCCACCCCAGCCCGCGGCAGGGGGGGGGGGGGGGGGGGGTGGGGGAGGGCGGGTACCGCCCCGCACCGGCCACCAGGTGTAACCGACTGGCGCCCGTGCCTCAAGTATGGCGCCGCCGCTTCACGCCAACCACCCCGCCGGACATTCGTAGCGGCTGACCGCCACCAACGCGCCGGTTGTGCCGCCTCGGCTCTTCGGACGCGTACAACCCCCGCCGGCCGGGCCGCCCCAGGGACTAGCCAACGAAAAACCGTGTCCCAAACGGAGGGAAGATGATAGCTGCATCCCGACGAAATCAAAGGCAATATTTTATTGCTTTGGTACAATGACCGGTGTCACCCATACCACCCGACCCTACACACCTGCTCTCTCACTCGTTTTCATCCTCCTCAGCCAGAAAAATATCGACCGTCTGATCGATGGCCTCAACACCACTATCAGCCATCAACAAGCGGCGCACCCCCTGCGTCTGAGCTTGGTCGCCACGGCCGTCTAACTCGTACTCGGTCGTAGAAGCCATCACGGCCGCGAGGGCCGACACGTCCGCTTGCACGTTGTCGGAAAATGGGTGCACCTCACCCAGCTGGCGCTGCAGCTCCACCACAGCATCAGAGGGCAGGCAATCCGCCTTCCACCAGCACTTGTAATTCTGCTCCGAAGGGCCGGCAGCCCACTCCTTCATGAAGTTCGCGACGTCGAGAAGGTAGGCTTGACCGCCCTCCGCACGACAACCACTGCGCCGAACCCGAGGGTTTGCGGCGCCACTCACAAGAAGCCTGTCAAGGTTGGAGACAACACGCCTCAACAGACGCGACTTGTACCGGTTCTTTAGCGTCACGATGTCCCCCGCGCCGAGCGGTTAGTAGATTGCCGTCGTGTTGAGTGGCAGCTCGATGACGTTGATGTTCGGATGCGAGATGCCGTCGTAGCCGCCCATGTTGTCCATGATCCTGTTCACGTGGTGCGCCGTGCGGGCGCAGAACAAGGGGACGAAAACCTCCAGGAATCAGCGCTTGAACACAGTCGCATCCATCCAGGCCGAATGTTGCGAGAAGTCGGGCAATGGGGACTTGTTTCACTGGCCAGAATTGCACAGCGGCTGCATCGCATGACCATTCATTGTCACCGGCACCTTGTGCGAGCCGGAAGCATTGCAGCAGGGCGCAGAGGTGACCCGGTCCTTTCTATTCATCGCCTTTGAGCCGCGCGCAGAGCGGAGATCTTCTGACGGAACGTAAGAGCGCGACGGAAAGCCACGGTACAGAAGCCCCGTCTCGTCCACGTTGTAGATGAGGTCCAGGTCGACGCCCTAAAGCTTTTGCCGGATCTACTCCATACGCGCCGTCGCCTCAGCCACTTTTGCCGACACAACAGTCTCATGTAGCGATACGCTTATAAGACCGTGGCCGGGCGCCCAGTTTTGGATAAAGCCGTTCGAAGCCGCCCAGTCGCCAACACCGAGGTACTCTGAAATGTGCAACGCCTTCTGCCTGATTATGGAAAGAGACAGCGTCACGCGCTTGCGGCCACGGGCACGCATAGATACGAACCACTCCAGCGGCATGCGGTCCACTTCCGTGTAGTCGGTTGTCCGCGACGTCACCCAGCTCCCAGCTGGCCCACCTGCAGCACGAGCGAGCAGGGTGTCCTTCTGCTTGATGATGTTGTAGAGGACGCTCGTGTCTTGGATTTCACCCAGCTGACGGCTGTTGTAGTCGATGCTCTTCCCGTCCGCATGCCATCCGATGACGCGCAGCTTCGTGTCCAGCGGCATCGGTGTACGTTTGCGTCGGAAGCCACCAACAAGTCGAGCCGACCCCGCGGCCTGCGGGGGGAACGTAAGCACCGCGTTGGCCGTCATAGCCGTAGCCCGAGCGGCTGCTCGAAGGGCGGAAGCACGCTTGGCGGCCAGCGCCTGACTGTCCTTGACCAGAACTGCCTCGGCGGCCGCGGCAGCGGCGTCGATGGCATTGGCAAGCGTAATAATGGTGGTGGGTTGTCAATGTGGTGGGTGTGCTTGGGGTTGTAGGTGCTGTTTGCGAAAGGTGCAGGCGTGTTGGGATTGCGCGAGTTGGGCGTGGGATCAAGATCTGGAAGTCAAGCGGCTCTTTGCCCACTGAAAGCGGTCAGGGTGATCCAGGAACGCAAGGAGTTCTACCAGTACTTTTAAGTGGAATAAACCCTTAACACTCCTTTTTAGTTTCTTTGCCAGCTCGAAGTCCGCTTTCTCTTATCCACTGTGGATACCGTCATGTGATGAACGTGGAGTTAGGTTGGCATCGACCGATCACGAGCGCCGGTGGATGATGCACGCCACCCCCTCTGTCCTGTCAAATCGCGTCGGGGGGTGGGCTCGCCGCGAGGCGAGACCGCCACCACCGCCATGTGGCCAGAATGGGCTATTCCTTACAAAAACCAAGCCCCACTCTGAGCCCTAGTATCTATTCTACCACAGAATTGCATCAAATGATACGGTGCTGCGCATCAAATGATGCCGTGTCGGAATCGCGGCTGCCGGGGCATCTGAGTAGGAAATCGGCCCTTTTGGCACCTATAAACTCACGTTGTTGCTGTTCTCGTCGGGAATATGGAGCTGGGTGGTCGCCACTTCAGCCCAGCGTAAAGAAGACCCGTTGAGGATGACCCTCGAATGAGAAAAACTATCAAAACCCACTCAGAGGGCATCTGCCGGCGGGGCTGAGCATCGCCCTCCCCCCCCTCCCCCCTCCAGAACCCCCAAATACGTGGATTTGGACTTGCAACAGCCACGGTGGGGGCCCCGCGTACTCGTCTTGCTTGACGTACGGTGGCTGTCCGAACATTTTGTTTCTGCCTGGGGACACCTCCGTGTCTGATAGAAAGGGCATGTGGAGAACCCTGGGGCCGGACAACCCCTGGAGAGCTGTGCTTTGTGTGGGACGGGGGGGGGGGGGGGGGGGACATTGAAGGATGGTCTGCTGGGTGCTTTCGCGGCATGGCCTGTATGGGAAGGAAGTAATATATTCTGGGCGGCCTCCTTCTACGCCAAGGATGAGAAACCTACGCAGGACCCATTTCTACCGTCAGAATGAACAGCGGAGCAGCCGTTCTCTCGTAGCAGAAGACAGAAAAACCGCATCATTTGATGCGAATCGCATCAAATGATGCGGTCGGTAGAATAGACACTAGGTCCCTGTGGATATAGTCGAGACGGATAAGATCGATTAATGACCGTACTGCTTGTGCTCAAGGTGCCCGCATGGTTCCCAGACAGGTCTCTGCGCAGTGTCAGATTGTACTGGGCATCTAAAATGCGAATCTGAGGCCTTACCCGTCTGGACGAACACTGTGAAAAAGAGAGGTCCAGACTGGACTGGACCGTCCAGTGCAGGAGACACATCACATGCGAACATTGTGCTGTGGGGCCGTTTGGGATGATTTGAGATCATCTACAATTCCCGGGGCCAAGTCCCCACGGACGCTCTCAGTACGTGGTACATCTTCTTGACGAGGATGAGTAAATTAGTAATAGTTCTCTGCTCTTTCATCGAAACACAGCCGGGTTAGCTCAGTCGGTACAGGAAAGCGATTCAGAGCGCCAGACTCTTAATCTGGTGGTCGGGGGTTCGAGCCCCCCACTCGGTGTGCATCTTATTGGTCGAGAAGCCGTTGTCACGTTTCTGCCACCTTTTCGCAGGACGGCAACTGTCAGCTCTCACTTTTTGATGGTACATGTTTGCCAACCAGCGCGTCCCCCCTGCCCCTGTCACACGGATTGGGCCAGGGCGAGCCCCAGTCCATGTTTCTCCTTGGCGCGATGCGACCGCGTGCAACTGTACGCGCGGCCGCCGCTCGCCACGCCACGCCGGCCCGTCCGCGCCCTTGGCGACCACGTAGCTGCCACTTCTCGGCCTGTGCACACGGCGGCCGCAAGGGCCGCGTAGGAACGGCACGGCGGGCCTCGCGTCGGCCACCCCCCCCCCCCCCGCTCTCCTCTGTAGCCCCGCTGCTGTTGTGCCTGCGGCTCTGTGTCTCTCACCACTGCGCCGCCGCTGTCGGTGGCGCCGCTACTCACCGCCTCTGTCGTTGCCGCTTCCACACCCGCGCCGTGCGGGCCGTGTTTTCCGCTGCGGCTAAGTGAGCGGCGGTCGTGGGCGGTGCCTCTGGCGCGTGGAGCGCGCCCCCGCCCCTCTTCCCCGCTTCCCGTGCCGGCACCATGGGCAAAGGACGGGGCAGAGGGGGCTCCGAGTACGATGACGAGCTATCGCGCTCCCTCTTTCGCGTTATCCTCCCTGTCATGATTTGCATGACGCTCTCCATCTACCTGGTGCACTCGTTTGGGGACTCAGCCAAGTGCCAGGTCAAGCGTGTTGCGACGCCGCTGTCGTTGGAGGAGCCCTCGAACGCGCCGCGGACTGTGGACAATGACGCTGATGTCCGCTCACGCACCACGGCCTTTTTGTTTTTGGGCATCTTCATTGGCTGTATGGTAGTTTTCACGTTTGTGTTAGTGTTACTCTACAAGTACCACAAGGAGCGCATCATCCTCGGCTGGCTCTTTGTGGCAACTTTGCTGGTGTTTGGGTTCGTGGGTGGCCAGTACCTCTTCAAGTGGTCCCGCTCCCACTGCTTCCCGCTGGACTGGGTGACGCTCGTGTACATCACCATCAACTTTTCGGTGGTTGGCATGCTCGCCATCTTTTGGAAGGCGCCGCGGATGGTCAACCAGGCGTATCTCATTGTCATGTCGAGTCTCATGGCCTACATCTTCCGGTCGCTGGCGGTGTGGGCCACGTGGGTCATCCTCGGCGCGCTCGTCATATGGGACCTGTTTGCGGTGCTCTCTAAGTACGGGCCCCTGCGGATGCTCATTGAAATGGCGCGCGAGCGTGGGGACCCACTGCCCGCGCTAGTCTACGACACCAACCCGGCGTCAGTGGGGCGGGACGAGTCGGCGCAGCCGGCGGTGATTGTGCCGCCCAAGCGCTCGGCCGCCGACCGGGCGGCAGCAGAGGAGGAGCGGGCGGCCGCGACGGCCGCCAAGGACGCGCGGCGGGCTGCGCGAGCGGCACGGGAGGCGCGCGCCACGACGGCGGCGGCGGCGGCGGCGGCTTCGGAAGCCACCGACGCACCCTCATCGGCCCAGGAAGGTACATTGTCCAACGGGCCCAACGGGACTGCCCGGCGGTCGTCCGATCCCGGTGCGGAGGACGTGCAGGCTGTGGATGCTCACGGAGAGGGCAGTGCGTCGGGCGGGCAGCGACGCGGGGTTGGCACGATGGGCCGCCATCTCAAGCTTGGGCTTGGTGATTATGTCTTTTACTCGGTGCTCGTGTCAGCGGCGAGCCAGTTTGGACTTGTCACCGCCGTGGCCACCTTTGTGTCGATTACGGCGGGACTGGTTGGCACCCTCTTCTTGGTGGTGGTGTACCGCAAGGCGCTGCCGGCGCTGCCCATTTCCATTGTCATGGGCCTCGCTGTGTATTTTGTGACGCGATACGCCATCCACCCTTTTGCGGCCAACTTGTTGCCAGAGCTGCTCTTCCACTAGGGCGCCCCAGGGGGGTTGTGGCATGTACATGTTTTGGTATGGTCCTTCTATCGTGAACGACAATGAAGCTGCACTTTTACCCTTGGCTACCCAATACTGGTCTCGTCGCTTAAGGTCGGTTGCGTCGCGTTTCAAGAGGTTTGTGAGTGGAGGAAAAAACCGTTGCGGAAGCCCAGTTGTGGGCGGCTCGGCGAGTAGCCTGGCGAGATGCGGAGGTCCGTGTGGGGCTTGCGTGTGAGTTTACTTGGCGCCGAGCACGCGACCAAGCACGGTCCGCTCCGGCCGGTTATGCATGGTCGGTGGAGCAGACAAAGGAGCAGACAAAGGGATGCACGGAGCTAGTGCAGAGCAATACCATTAAGGAGACGGCTGAAAGTCCCCCAGAGCGCTCGCCAGGTCACTTGGCAAAGGTCGTCAGCTCCATCAACAGCCCGTTGAGCACGTCATTGTCAATCTTCCCCTCCTCCCGCAGGCTGGGGATGATGGCCTTGGCTTCTTCCGCCTGCCAGTGGATAACAGCAGTCGGTCGATCCCATACAGGTGTGTGGGAGACACAGAAAAGGGGGCACGGACAAGGAGCGATAGGAATCCACCGGGCAGATGGAAAACACGTCCAGCCGAGGACCACCGTGGTGCGAACAGTGAGCAAAAGAACAAGACCACAGAGGGGCGTACCGACGGCGGCCGATGGGATGATAGGTGAGTCACCAAAGCGCAGCTACGTTAGCCATGCCAGTCACTCCAACGCCACACGCGGCACGGCCGCCCCTGCCTGACGGGGCCGCGCCCACCCACCCACCCGCCAGCCCGGCAAGCAGCTCCACTGCGCGCTGCTGCGGCGTCCAGCCCGCCATACACTCCTCCCCCTGCCCTCGCCCCCGACTCTCAAACCCCCGCGTG
>Ga0209093_1000778_pt1 | contig 17717 bp, 7 predicted proteins | sample SidtaG_4_FD_187450 | JGI IMG/M metagenome (GOLD analysis project Ga0209093, IMG submission 187450) | Marine algal microbial communities from Sidmouth, United Kingdom - Sidmouth_Male1 metaG (SPAdes) (version 2) | ecosystem: Host-associated > Algae > Red algae > Unclassified | place: Sidmouth... | reverse complement strand
CTACGATCCGGGGCCAGCAGGGCTGGGTCGGTTCTGCCCTGCTGTTGGGGCTGTCGAGCGCCGCACTATCCAATGGGAAGTGCCCTCTGTTCTCGGCTTTCGTGTCGAAAGCCGCCTGCTTCTCCACTTTTCTGTACCTGCCTTTCTGAGCCATTTGGTGCCGCGTTTTGGCGGCACACGCCCGTCTCTCTTTGTTTTTGGCCCTTCTGGTGCCGCACCGTGTGGAGACGAGCGCATGCATGTTCTGGAGCACCTTAGGTGCCCCAGGGAGAGTATATAGTCAAGCGAACCGAGCTCCTTCGGGGGGATTGAGAGGGGCAGCCTCAGTTCCAAAGACAACCTTTTCCCTTGTGACCCATCCCGACCTTTTCCACCGTCGTCACACCCATCGACATCCCTAGTACCCTCCGTTGTCGCCCCCATCGTCTTAGGCGGGGCCTTCCCCGTCAACCGTTGCTCCTCCCGAGTACGTTTGATTCGCCACGTGTCCTGGCGGGTCTTACAAACTAGCCGCTTGACGAGGCGCCGTTCGGGTCCCTGAAGCGGTACGCCACCACGGAGAACGAGCAGTCGATTATCGACTCGCTCATGACGGAAACGAGCGCCCGGAACACGCTGCTGGAGAGCGCCTATGTCGCAGAGCAGGGAGCCTTGACCCCCTCCAACATTATCGGTGCCTTTGGGCGGTGTGTGTTGTGGCCTTTCGACCCAGCGGCCATGCAAGCACGGGTGCCGGCCAACGTGGGCATCGTGCCGGCCTGTGACACGACGGTGAGGCAGGAGGCCCGTGCTGCGGCGGCTGGGGTGCTTCAGGAGGCCCAGTAGCGCATCGCTGACACGCGTCGGCGGTCGGTGACCGGCCAGGAAACGGTGCCACGCGGGGTTTTGCACTCGCCTGAGGCGATCCTCCCACAGCAACGCGAGCGGGAGGCCGCCAAGGCGGCTGCGTTGGTGGAACGCGAGTCTAAGGCGGTCGAGGTAGAGGAGAGGCGGGTTGTTCGTGATGCTGAGGATGCGCGGCGCGCTGTGGTGCGGGAGCATATCCGTTGTATGGTGTGATGTGAGACTGTCCGACGGGGGGGGGGAGCATGGGTGGTCTGTGTTTGCAACACCTTTTGGGGTGTCCCGCTTGCGCTAAGACTGCGGCCGCCACACCAGCGCTTGCGGGACACTCCAAAGATTATACTGTCAAAGTTTCTGAGTCCGAGGGTGAAGAGGAAGAAGAGGAGGGCACCGGCAGCGCACCGGGCCCATATTCGTCGTCAAAAGCACGTCTGCTTTTTGGTGTTTTGGGGCGAACAGGAAATCTGCAAACCGCCCTGGGGCTCTTTCACGGCTGGTTTTTCCCAGAAAGGGCGCCAAAAATATGTTCGCCGGCATCGATGCATCTCCACTCGTAAAAAGAGAGACACAGCATGAGACGTATGCAGCTCACCCTTCTAGAGAGGGAGAGAGATGGAGAAGCATCTATGGCTCTGCTAGCTGGCGCTATGTGTGGAGGAAGGCATGATTCGTGTTCTCGCAAACACAAATATGCAAGGACCTCACAAGGGATGGGCTCTGAGAGCCTGTCAAGCGGGGTCGATCTGTTTTTTGCACCGGAATTCTGTTTCTTCAAACAGGAACACGGGCCACGAAGCGGCTCAGAACAGGCAAGAACAGACGTGCTTTTGACGACGGTTCTGGGCCCGCTGCGCAGTGAGTGAGTGTACGAGTCGCTTTTTTCTTCTTGAAACGGGGGTTTCACATTTCTCCCTAGAATTGCACATTTATCAGATTGACTCAATCTCGGTAGAGTATCACGCGTGCAACTGTGCGTCTCGCTCTGCGAATGGACCTCCGAGTCTCAGGTAAAGTATGAAAAGGTCGTTGATTGGTGTCAGAAGGACACTATACGGGCCCTGTCCGTGCCCATCCAATCGCCAAATGGGCCGACAATAATAATTCCACGACGAAGATCTTCGGTGAAGTGGGTCAGTGGGGTGGAGGATCAGTGATAGAGGCGGCAGCAAAGGAAAGACAACGACATCAGTGGCCGCGATCGAAAGGATGGCGACAGGGAGGGGCGGTCAACTTGTATCTGCCGTAGCTCGTGACGAAGACATCTAGATACCAGACATACGTGAAAGACAAGAAAGGACGAAAATAGCGACAGTTCACACTTTCATGCAGATCACAGAGGACTGATAGTTTGGCAAATCGCCATTTGGGGGGCTATTTTGTACATGATCACAGGTTTCCTTAGCGGAATCAAGTCCAAGAAACCTTTTCAGATCAAATCTTCACTTGTTTCTAAGAAACATGTCACACCCCGAAAAAATAGCACCGTCCAATCCGACCCACCAGCGCAGAGCCAGGGCACCCCCCCCCTTGCCTCGTCACGCGCAGGACGGGTCGGTCTGGACGCCAGCTGGTCACCGCATCCGCCTTCGCGCTTGCCGCGCTGGTGCGACGCTGCCAGTCGCCGGTGCACGGCTGGGGTGCTCTGTCCTCGGCGACTCCGGTTCGGCTCTAACGGCACTTTGCTGCCGCTCCCGTCGCTGCTGTGGCGGCCTCGTGGCAGTTCTTGTATATCACGTCTTCTTTTTTGCGTGCTCGGCCGCTGGGGAGACACCCGTCCAGGTGTCTCCCGTGACCTTTTTTTGATTGTTTCCGAGTTGTGGCCCTTCTCGGCCTGTCTCCGCCGGCCGATTTCTTTCTGCTTAGCGCTGGGGCACTGGTTGTCCTGGTCGACGTCTTGGCTGTTGTCGTCCGGCTCTTCCCTTTCCGGTCGTTCTACCTCCGGTGTTCATGCCGGGGCGAGAGCCTAGGGTGCCATTCGATCCGCTCTTGTCGTCTACGCGAACGCCGGCGGTGGCGGCGGTCCCGGTGGAGCGGTCCGCTGTGCCTGCCATCACGCAGGGTTTCGGCGCGGAGTAAGTTGTGCGCCTGCTTGCCGACGTGGGGGGACGTAGTCCGACTTGTGTCGGATGCTGGCCCGGCCAGCTGCTTGTATCCCTACATCATTGCGCTTGTACGCTCGCCCTAGCGGCAGCTATGTGTTTTCTTCTGCCTGCACCCAGGCGCAGCTGGCGCTGCGCGCGTCTGCGTTGCGTTGGTCGGGGGGCGCTTTGTCGCGCGTCTTTGTTGCACCGGTCGGTCTAGCCGCTCTGCGTCACAGTCGTCGCGGTACAGATGGTGCTGGGCCCAAGGGCCCTGTAACTGGTATCTAGCTGGTCATCGGACTCTACCACACCTAGAGGTGGTTGCATCTGCCTCGACATGTTCCGCAATCCGAGGCCTCGGCCCAACACGGTTGTGTACTAACCATCGACGGATTGTGTATTTTGCTCCTTGGTTCTTGGTGGCGGCGGCTCTCGTTTTTCTTGTCAGGCGGCTTGATGCCCCCGACTGTGAGCTGCGAGAGCAGCCCTGTGGCACGTCGGTCGCTCGGGAGCAGGCGGCTGCGCCTGGTGCGGTGATCACGCCGCGTGGGACCAAGCGGTCGAGGCCGACGTCGTCTGTCGACGAGTTTGTACCGCCCCTCGTGCTGGCCACGTCCACACGTCGTTCCTTGATGGACGGCGCTGCCGCGGACGTGTCCAGTGGGGATGAGCACGAGCGGACTGCCACCGACGCGGGCGGCGTCGCGGAGGCTGGTCAACCGAATGAGCCCGCCGCCGCTCCTGCTGTTGTGCCCGACGCTTCGCAGTTGCAGTCGACGCCCACGCCCACGCCCCCTTCAGCCGGCGCTGCCAGTGCTGATACGGAAGCCATGGACACGGGGCCAGCAATCGGTAGTGACCAACACCAGCAGCAGCTGGAGCAGCAGCATGATGGCATGCCGTCGCCGACACCAGTGGTCAGCAGCCCGCGTCTCGGCGGTGACGGAGCTGCTGGCCGGCGTTCTGATGCAGCTGACGTACAAGAGGCGTCGGCAAACGCGGCCACTGAGGCGGAGCACGTGTCAGGTTCCTCTCCAGCTGCATCGGGAACACCGGCGTTGCTAGAACAGCTGGGCAAGCTAGAGGTCTTCCAAGCAACGTCTGGGCGCGTTGAGCAGCAGCTGCGGACGGCCGACGAGCCGCTGTCTGCGATTCGGCGGCTGATGAGTTGCATGCTGTGCCTGATCAGCGTCTCCCGCGAGCTCCCCATGCTAGGCGGCCCCACCGGCTTCCGGCGGGCGGTGCTGGCTCAGGGCATTCCGCGCTCGCTGGTGTTGCTGCTCAAGCGGTTCATCGGCTTTCGGCGGGGTCCTTTGCGCGATGCGGCCTTGAGCACCCTTCGGGTCTCTGCCCGCCTGGTCGTATGTGCCCTGCCCCTGGACGTGCCTGAGGCGCTGGACATCCTGGCGCGCCTCTTCACGCTCGAAAATTACGGCACGGCGGTGTTGATCGTGTCGCAGTTTGGTCGTCGCGGCGGGGTGTACCGTAGTCAACCGATGGGGACATCGTTGGACACGTCCCCCCTGCTCGGGGACGACGATGCGGACATTGGGGACCTGGACGACGACGAGGATGACGACGTGGATGACAAGGCCACGGCGTTGGCCCTGGCGCTTTCCCGCCGGGAGCTCTCATCGTTTGATCTGGACCCCGCCGTTTTGGAGGCCATCTCGGGGGTGGTGGGAGACAAGGACTTTGTGGGGCCGCTGGTACAACCGCCTTCCTCTATGGCGTCATATTCCAGCTCGGGTTCGGAGGAGTCCATCGGCGTGCCGCCGATTCGCGATCGCTCACGCGACTTTGATGATCCGGTAGACATCACTAACGCGCTTGGCGATGACGGCGGCGATTTCGACTCGACTGTGGCCGCGCTGGCTCGTGCCGAAGCCGACAGCAAGTCCCGGGTTGAGGGCGCGGAGTCGTGGCGCGCTGGCGGCCTGGCTGGGGGAGCTGGTGCGCCTGCCGGTGGCGGGGCACTGGCGGACAGGCCGGCGCGAGCTCCTGCACGTAGCAGAGACGATTCGTGCGCTGCCGATCAAGCCGCTGGTGGCCAAGCGCCGCCCTCTGGCGATATTCCCGCTGGCGACACGGGTCGGGGTCCGTCTGATGAACGGCCAAGCCGTATGGACTTGCAGCAGTCCGTAGATGGGAGCCCCGACACGGACGTGGACGGTGCGGAGCCCGTGGACGTTGCTTGGAACGACCAGTACGTGACCTCGACGCTTTACTCAACGACCACCGAGGCGCAGACGGGTGCCACTCCGGACGCTAATGATGCGGTGCTCGGGTTGGCGTCGGTTGTCAACGTTTTTGGGCGGCACGGCGGTTTTGAGTATTTGCTGGCGCGCCTGCAGCGGGGCGTACCTCATCTCTTGCGCGTGGCTTCCGATGAGGCGCCGGTCGGCGGCGACAACGCGAGCCAGTCGGGACTGTCCCCACCAAAACCAGCCGATGCTGATCAATCGGAAGCTGCGGACGCAGCGGACGGCTTTTTGACAATGTACCAGGTGAAGGCCCTGCTCTTTGCGCCGTACAAGGTGCGCTTTTTGTTTGCACCTCCACGAGTCGACGCCCGCGGCGTGGTGTCCAAGGGCAAGCTGTCCATTTTTGCCAGTTCAGCACTCGAGGCGGTGTTCATGCGCATCCTGTCACTGTCGGACGAGGAGCTGAAGAACGAGGACCGGCAGGCCATTGACGCCGCCCTGCACATGGCCATTGATTTTGTGCGAGCTACTCGGGTGGCCACCGCGGTGCGCCGCAACGACATTGTGGTGACAGACGGGGCCGAGTTGAGCCCTGCGGTGCGGCGCGGCCTCATGGTCGCTGCCCAGCAGGCCGAGTTGCAAGCCGAGCAGGAGGTGGAGCATCTCTATCTCAAACTCATCGTCAAGCGGCTGCGGTCGCGTTTCCTCGAGCAGCGGCTGATCGGCATGGCCGACCTCAAAGCAAAGGTTGCGAGCGCAGCGCAAGAGGGCGTCGGGGCGGCCAGCGAAGCCAAGGTTTCTGGGCAGGGCGGCGCTAACGTGCAGGTCTCGTGTGCTACCGCAGCTGGGAGTGGGCGTAGCGCGGTTAACGTGGAGGGAGGCGTCACGGCCGCCACGGTTGGGGCGTCTACGACGGGCACTGCAGGTGCGCTCCAGCCTGTTGGTGCCGGTGATGAGAACGCGCCACCAGCGGGCCAACCACCTACGGCAGCTGAGCCCCCAGCTCTAGAACGACCAGGCCCAAGCCCCCTACTTGGGACGGTGGATGCGGGTTTGATTTCGGATGCGAGCGGGCATGTGCAGCCAGTGGCGGGCGAAGCCAAGGCGCCTGACGTCTCTCCAGCGCACGACGCGACGAGCTTGGTCATGCCAACCAAGCCGGTGGTGTCGGCCGCGACCCTGTGTGTTTGGCTGAACGACGCGGGCATCGTCGAGCTGATTTTCGATCGCGGGCGCCTGCACGCAGAGGTCATCAAGCGGTCGAGCGAGGTGCTGCAGTTTCTAGCGGCCCGCAACGCCTTGTCGGCGGCACACATTGACACATTGTGGGCGGCTACGCGGGGCACGCACGAGAGCGTCGCCCATACGGTCTACTTGGTGTTGGCGGAGCTGCCCCAGTCACTGCGACCGGGCCTCACGGACCAGCTCTGGTGTCGCATTCGCTCCGTCCCTGCGGCTGAGTACGACACGCAGCTCGTGCAGCTAGTCAGCTCGTTTACGTACGGGACGTTGATGAGCCCGATGATCACTTTTGTGCGTCGCGCGTCGCTGCACTCGGAGCAGAGGGTTCCCCCGCCACAAGGACCCGCGGACGGCGCTCAGGGCATGGACTGTGGTCCTATTGGCATGGAGGCGGCTGGTGCAGGCGCTGGCGCAACGCCCCTTGTCGGACCACCCGAGTGGTTTGGCATCACCCGGCTGTGGGAGCTCATCCAAGACGGTCAGGCGGTAGCGGACGCGGTGTTTGACTCTGCCTGGTCTTCTCTTCACGACTTTTTGGTTTGGGACGTTTGCGAGTCGCGGCGGAAGCCGATGATCCTCGCGTGCATCCGCAACCTCAAGCGCCACCAGTCGCAGCCGCAGAGCATCCAGCTTTTGTGCGCTCTCATCAGCACCAAGCCATCGGGCATGTCGGCGGGTTCGGCCGCCGGGGGCGTTGCTGACACCTTCGCTTCCTTCCTGCGAGCCTTGGACCGGGAGGTCAACCTCGTCCAGGTTGTCGTCGATGACTATCAAGTCTACTCTGCACAGGCGGTGCGCGCTGCGGTCCCCGGCGGCGCGTTCGGGCCAGGGATGGACCTCAACTACGCACGGTTGGTGCCGACGTCGCGGCCTGGCCACCTGCGGCAGGTGCATTTGCGGCTGCAGTTGCTGGCGCTTTGCATCACCAACCCCGCTGAGATATTTGCGCTCAGCCGCGCGCAGGTGGATGTCTTGTGGGCGTGCTCGGTGGACCGGGCAGTCACACGTGCAGAGCGGGACTCGTTCTTTTCGTGGTTGTGCTATTGCTGCACCGACTTAGTCGGTAGGCACGGCGCACAACCCGACGCGGCGGCTCCCGCCGGCGGCACGCTGCCGGCCCCGCCCTCTTCCATGATGACGGGCGTGACGGCAGCCGTGGATGCGCAGGCGGACGCGGCGCCCGCTGCCGACGCGGCCGGAGCGGACGGGTCGACGACGCGGTCCCCATCAGACGCCAATGTACATATCACCACGGCGTCTGGCGGGTTGAGCGTCGTCGAGTATATATTTTTTGAGAAGCTGCGCCGGATGAACGCAGAGGTGCTGTCGGAGCGGGCGGCGCTGTGTGCGGAGGTGTACTTTCGGCTCGTCAACTGGAGCGCCGGCCGCCTCCTGGTTGTCGATGCAGACGGCGCCCCAGCGGGTGACGGTCACGTTCGGAGCCAAATCCCCTTCACGACTAAGCTCAACAATCGGCTGTTTCCGTTTGATTGCGTGGTGGGCACGCCCGTCAGCAGCAACTTCGTGGTGCTCGCGCCGCAACTCCTTGGCGTGGACGTGATTTGGATGCTGGCGCTCGATGCCGAGGACGCGACGGACGGGGCACGGGCTAGTGCTCTTCTCTTGCGCTTGTACCTGCGGCACGAACGGCAGTTTTCGACGAGTACCGGCGCCCGTCTCTCTGAGTTTGTGTCTCTGTGCATGCAGCATCTGTCGACGGCGGCCACTGGGTCATCGGCATCGAAGCTGGCGCGGCAGCGAGCGGGTCGCTGCATCCTGCTGCTGCGTTCCTTCCTCGACGAGTTCGATGCGGTCATCTCGCGAGCCGGGCTGGCCGTAACGGACCGGCGGCACAGTGCTCGAACGCTTGGTAAGCCGCTCGTCCTCGGCGTCATTGTCATTTCGGGCGGGCGGCTCGAGTTGGAATGCCATTCTAATGATGCGCTGGGTGCGCTTCGAGCGCGCATTGCCAGCGGCCTCAACGCCCTGGGTGGATCGGCGGCGGTGCCGCCTGCTGGCGTCCGAATCATCACGGCGGGGAAGGAGCTGCGGGACGACGCGCGGACTCTTGGTGAGCTCCGCATCATCGACCGCCAGCAGCTGCATGTGGCGCGCCGCGTGCAGCCGGCTTCAAGCGGGAGTGCCCCCGCCAGTGGGGGTGGTCGCTCCAGCCTTTCGACCGTCGGCGATAGGGATGGCGGTGCCGCCCCCAGTGGCGACGGTGCCATGGACTCCGGCATTCCCCCCACTGTCGCCGCTCCGCGGTACGCCACCGTGAGCGCGTTGGACCTCGTGGAGCTGGGATCCGACGTGGTCCCCCGACGTGTGTTATCTCGCTCGCCTTACTTTGATCACCTGTTCCAGTTGATGGAGGGGAGCGACGAGGGCCTTAGCTCCCAGCTGTGGGAGCTCCTCATGCGGCTGCCAACTAACGAGGCGACGCTGGAGGCGCTGCAAAATCCCGACTCGGTTGCCGAGTGGCGGTCGCTGCTGGACGCGGCTTCCCCTTTTCGGGTGCACTATGCGCTGCAGATCATCGACTCACTATGTCAGAGCCACGCGGCGGACGATGTGGAGATGGACAAGGTCGGGGCCGATGCTAGAGTGTCGTCCGCAGCCGCTGCCGCAGGTGCGGAGGAAGCTGCTGTCGACGCGGCACCGGCTGACGGGCAGGTCGACGAGCAGCCATCCGCACCGCGGAGCTGGCGCACCCGCTTTGTATCGGGCGGCGGCTTGACATATCTGCTCGAAGTTTTGCAAACGTTCGACTTCCAGGCGGAGCCATGGCGCAGCCGTCGCCGCAGCTGCCTGACGCTGCTACTGAAGGTCGTCAACACCTTCCTGGTGTCGGGCGACTTGTCCTCGGATGCTGCCGAGCCCCCGAAGCTGGTATTAACCCCCGGTTTGACGCTCGAGGGCCCGGCGCTGCAGGCCCTGATGAAGAAGCTGCTGCAGATGTCCAAGGACTTGAGTCCCTGCACTCCTACGTCGGGCGGCTCGGCCGCAGTCGAGCACGGGGAGGATTTGATCGTCAAGCCCGTCGTGTCGCTTGTCGTGGCCGCCGCTCGGTCGTCGCCGGCGCTGCTTGATTGGTTTTGCGGCTGTGACGACTTCAGTTCGTGGCTCTACTCCATCTTGTTGCGATGCACCGACGAGCGGCGGCGAGAGGCGGCGGCGCTCTCCGTCCGGCTGCTGGCAACACTGTCGAGCGCTGCCCGCGCGGCGTTGCTTGTGCTGCTATTCAACCTGCTCGACTCAGTCGTCGTGGTTGACTCAAACAACTCGTACCTGACGACTGAGTACTTCGCGCTGCTGACCGAGCTGGTTGAGCAGTGCTTTCGGGATTCAGTCGCGGCCGCTGGGAGCGACGGCGAGTCGGTCGTGCCGGTGGACACAGCCGCTATCCCGGTGGCGGTGGTCGACATGCAAATGAAGCGCCTGGTGGACAGAGTTGTGGCACTGCCTGTGCGCGAACGACGCCCCAACGACGGGGTGGTGGATCAGGTATTGGTCGGGCTCCTGGAGGTCCTCCGCGTCTTCTTGCCTTGCTGCCAGGCCTGGGGCTTGTCTCACTCGGTGTCGGAGCTGCCCGCTACGGCGACGCCTGCATGGCATTCACAAGGTGCACTGTCGGCCGAAGCAGCTGCTCCTGCAACTGCCGTAAGTGCAGGGCAAGTCGCCCCATCTCGAGGTCAGCTTCTGGAGGGCCTGTGCCGCGTGTTGACGGAGCACCTGCATGTCTGCCTCTTTGGCAAGCCGACCTCAACGGACCATGGCCCGCTGGCGCCGCCTAAATGCAAAACGCGCGCGACGAGGGCTGCGGCGTTTCGCCTCCTGCTAGGCCTGACCGCTTTTTCGCCGGCCGTGCACGCCCAAGTTGTTGGCTGCCTACTCGAGACCCACCGGTCGATGCTTGAGACACGGCGGTCGGCCCTGCGCTTCCGTTCCGCGTGGCCGGGCTTGCCGCCCACGGGCGGCTCTGCGGAGAGCACCCATGCTGTGACGGCTGGCCAACTGGTCGTCGGAGCGCAACACTATCCCTGGGTGCCGCTCGTCTCATCGTCGGACAAGGCGGCGTGCGGCTTTGTTGGGCTCAAGAACTGTGGGACGACGTGCTACATGAACTCCCTGCTGCAGCAGCTGTTCATGATCCCCCAGTTCCGGACGTCCGTGCTCCGGGCGCCTATCGACGGCTCTCTGGACGACTCGCATACGCTTGCAGTCCACCTGCAGCTGCTATTCAGCAACTTGCTGCTGTCGGAGAAGCGGGCCTTTGACACTCGTGGGTTTTGCCTGGCGTACAAGGACTCGGACGGGCGACCGGTCAACACGGCGGTACAGATGGATGTGGACGAGTTCCTCAACGTGCTGTTCGACAAGCTCGAGAAGGCCGTGCGCGGCGGTCCCTATGAGAAGCTGCTGGAGGAGACCTTTTGCGGCAAGCTCGTGAACCAGGTCATTTGTCGTGACCTGCCGTTCGTGTCGGAGAGGGAGGAGTCGTTTTACGTCCTAAGCTTGGACGTCAAGGACAAGCGGTCGGTGCTTGACAGCCTCGACTTTTACGTACAGGGCGACGTGCTCGACGGAGACAACAAGTATTTTTGCTCGCAATATGACCAGCACGTGGTGGCACTCAAGCGCACGTGCCTAGGCGCGCTCCCACACACGCTCATCCTTCATCTCAAGAGGTTTGAGTTCGACTTTGACACGATGCGGAAAGTCAAGGTGAACGACTACTGCGAGTTCCCAGCGGTGCTCGACATGGGGCCGTACACCAAGCGCTCTCTCGCCCGTCGCGACGCGTCGTCCCACGCAGGTTTTGGTGCGGCACAGCGCGACGATGGTGGTTTGGCCGGCGATGGCGCCGGGGCGGCGCACGTGGCTGGCGCTGCTTCTGGTGACGCTACTGCGGAGGGGGACGCGACGTCGGGCGCAGCGGATGCTGCGGACGACACGCAGGGTCTTCAGTACCGCCTCGTTGGCATGCTCGTTCACGCGGGGACGGCGGACTCGGGCCACTACTACTCGTTCGTGCAGGAGCGCGGGACGGACCGCTGGATTCACTTCAACGACACAATCACGGAGCCGTTCGATCCGGCCGACATTCCGCGCACCTGTTACGGTGGCGTCGAGTCTGTGTCGCAGTGGGACCCGCAAGCCCAAAAGACTGTGCAATGGCTGCAGAGCAAGCAGCACTCTGCCTACATGCTGTTTTACGAGCGGATTGAGGAGGTGCCTGCGTCGTCGGGCGGCAGCGACGCTTCGGCGGTCCAGGTGTCTGCGACTGACCCCGGCATTGGTCTCGCTGGTGTCGGTACCGATGGAGCGGCCGCAGACGACGGGCACTCTGGTGCGGCTGGGATGGATACGCAGGTGGCCTCGGACGCGGGCCAAGTGGGGACCTGCGTTGAGCTGGTCCCTGCGACTTTGGCTGGCTCCGCGGGCAGCAGCCCTCACAGCACGGCGGAGGGCGCCTTGGCAGCTGCAGGCGTTGTGCCTGGGCCGAGCGACGCATCCGTGGGAGCGTCCATCCAAGCCATCCCTGCCGAGGTGTTTCGTCGCGTGTGGAACGAGAATGCGCTGCACTTCTTCGACAAGCACCGGCTGGACCCCGACTATGACGACTTCCTCATGGAGCTGATTTCTCGCAGCTGCCAGACCATCTCGGCCTCTCCGGTCGGGGACCGTCCGACGCCCGACCCCGAACTGGTCCTGCGATACGCCCAGGTCGGGCTGCACTTTTTGCTGGACGGTATGGCGCGGACGAAGGACAAGCTCAAAATTGCGTCGTGGTCGGTGCTGCTCGATCCGCTGCTTGCGCACGTACAAGCGTCGAAGTGGTTCTTGGATGTTTGTTGCGCAGAACCGTTTGAGTGGCCGCTGCAGCTGCTCGTCCGGTGTCCTCACGCCGAGACGCGCAAGAACGTGGCGTGCCTCCTGCGCTCGGCCATTGTGCGGTTGCGCACGGAGGAAGTGGAGAACAACCTTTATTTACGGTTCGCACCGGTCGTGCCCAAGGCGTCCTCGGACGGGTCGGTTATGCAAGACACGGCCGCTGGCGACTACCCGATGCCCGCCGTTCTGCGGCACGATCCAACCAAGCTCCGCACCACCCCCGTCGCGGCTCTCGGCGGAGCTCTGGCGCCTGGCAGCTTGGTGGCATCCTTCATCGACTCCCTGCTGTCGCTGCTGCCCGTGGCTCACGCCACGGGTGATTGGAAGCACCTAACGCAGCTTTTTTGGCTGCTGACGTGGTTTGCCTCGGAGACCGCTGCGGAGCGTGCTTTCCTGTTGCGGCGCCAAGTGTTGGCGCGAGTGCTGGACCTGTACCTTGGCGACGACTCTCCATGTGCGCCGTCCCGTGGAGATACTCCGCGGACCAAGCGGCCCAAGACGGAGGAGACCATGACGCGGGACGTGGTGCGTGCGGTCCTCCCACTGGTGGGCCTGCTTGCGCGGTCGATGAGCTTCGGCGATTCTCACATGTCGCCGATGGCTCTGCGAACGGTGCCTCAATGGGGCGGGCGCGACGACTCCCCGGGAGCTGCTGGGAACGGGATGGTGGTCGCTGGGAGCGACGCGGAAGCGCCGACTATTGCCCCGGCGCCCACAGCAAGCGCGGAGCCGTCGTCCGCCTCGCCTCCTTCAACCAAGGCCGTGGAGGAACGGGTGGTCACGGATGCGGCGCCGGAGTCGGTCGACGCTCCGAACTGCTCCTTGCCCGTTGCCGACGCAGCATCGGCAGAGGCGAACCCGCACGTCTCTCCGGCACTTCCGAGTGCGGCACTTGGGCAAGCATCATCCGATGATGCCGCGGTCCGCGAGTTGACGCTGCTCCCTTCTAGCCCGATGGATTTTGAGCTGCTCACCGCTCCACTCTTTTGGGCCAACGCGCTGCGCGATGACCAAAACGGCGTGGCTCTGTCGGAGGTGGCCGTGCACGTCTGCATTAACGGCGCGGCCGCTTCGCGAGTAATCATCGACACGGCCATTCGCGGTCTCAACGACGCGAACTACCCGTCTTTCGTCGCCTACTTCGCGGTGCTGCGACGGCTGTTAACCGATTGCGACGACCCGTTGCGGAACGCCCGAGTGGTGTACATGATGCGATCGTTTGTCCTCATGGTGCAGGACAACCAGGCCTACCAGCAGGCGACCCTACACGCGGTGCGTTTTGTGCTCTCCCTCGTCAACTCGACGTATTCCGTTACGTCTTTAGTCGCCGACTGGCTGGTGACCAACACGGAGCAGTGGCTGGCGGCGTGGCTGCTTTGGTCTGAGCACGCGCTGGTGCGGCTGGAGGCTCTGCAACTCGTGCGTCGCCTGGCGTCCTTGAGCACCGATTTCCACGGGCGGCTCTGTACGGACCTGATTACGCTGCTACCGGTCGCATTGACCATTGCGCGCGAAGCGCACGCTGCGCAGCAGCAAGCACCAGATCAGTCTGCGGGGCCGCAGCTGAACTTGCTGGCTGCGTATGTGCATGGCCTCCATGTGCTCCTGATGGAGGAGGGCTCTTACGCCGTCGCTGCCGGCGCAGCTGGGACTTCGCAGGTCGGTGACGCATCGGGACAAGGGCCATCGCCCTCGTCGCGTGTCGGGCTTTCGCGGCTGCTGCCGCATCTGGGTATGATCGGGGAGATTCTGCGGGTGGTTGACCTACGCCGCCTGCCGTGCGACGAGTCGCAGGTAGAGTTGATGAGCTTGCTGCGCGGGCTTTCCGGCATAGAGGGCGTGCCACTGTTGATGGCTCGCCAAGGACCAGTTGCGACGGCGCTGCGCAACTTCTTCATTTATGTGCATCAAGGCGACGAGGCGCTGATTGCGTACAATCTTCGCGTTTTGCCGCTGCTGTACGAGGTGTTGGAGCGCTGCTGCCGGGCGGATTCGACGTTTGTTACCCAGCTCATTGAGCAGGGGGACATGACATTTGCGCTCCTGTACATTTACTTGGCGATGGACTATGTGCAGCTGGTTTTGAGCCACATGCCCTCTCTCCATACGGTGTTGAGTTACTGTGCCGTGAGTAGCCCGCAGTTTCGGTCGAAGCATCGCTCGGCGGTCATCGAGCGGCTGTTCAAGATCCTGCCCTCCTCGGCGCTGGTGGCTAACGCCAACTTGTCGGTCCTTGCTGCCGCCGACGCCTCCCTCCGCTTTTTGCACCTCGTCACCCGGACGCGGGATGACGCGGCGGAACTACGGGTCAACGAGGCGGACTCTAAGAACCTGGTAGCAGTGCTCACCGTCCTCGCAGACGCGTCGGGCGCGTCAGCCGAGACGCACCACGTTGCTTTCCGTGCCGTGGACCTCTACCACCACATCGCGCTGCTGCAAGCGTCAGACACAGTCGGCACTCTCACGTCGCTTGTGCCTCTCTTTGCGCCTTCGCTGCTCAAGTTGCTGCAAGTGCGGACGTCCGCGTCTCGCCAAGCGGCCGTGTCGAGCCAGCGGGTGAGTGCGTACAACCTCATCTTGGCGTCTATGTCGTACCGGCCAGAGACATCTGCGCAGTGGATCGATGTTCTTCAAGAGGACTCGGAGAGCCATGCACGAATGATGTCGCGGAGCTCGGCCGGTGCGGAGCAACCACAGCAGCTGTCGGCTGCTACAGCTGCTGTTGCTGGTGATACGGACGATGCACAGTCGATGGCGGCTGCAGCAGAGCACGTACCACCAGAGGTCGAGCCTCCCATGCAGGTGACCGAGCCTCATGTGCAGACAGTCGATCCGCCGATACAAGGCGTACCCGCTGAGGAGGCGGCTGCTCGAGAGCCGAGTCGCTCGCCCGACCGCAAGTCGCCATCGTCAGAGTCGTGCCAGCAGCTCCAGCAACTGTCTGTCTCGGGGACGGCCGACGCTGGTGCTGCATCGGCCTCCAATGGTGGTGTTGTAGGGACTTCGCCCCGCCTAGACAATCAAGCGGCAGGCGCTCCCGGACAGCAGAGCACTGAAGCTGGTACGAGTGGTGCGGCAAACGGCGGGGGTGCTCCCGCCCCCGTCTCTGTCGCAAGCCCTCCGCCGACGTCGTCCCTGCGGGAACCCCCTGAGGACAAGATACGGCAGTCGGCAGCGTGGAAGAACATCCAACACCGTCTGCCGCTGCCCATCTACTCGACCCAGTCGGGCTACGATTTGCTGTTCATTGCCAGCATGGTTGCCCGCTTCGCTGCCTACTGCACCCAGTCCCACGGATCGGTCGCAGACGGTTCTTCGACGCGACCGCGGCCGGACACACAGCGGCGATTGAACGCGGCGAGCCGGCTCGTGTCGGCAGCGCTGCTTGTCAGTATTGAGAAGGACTCGGTGCACCCGGCGGTGGCAGACATTGTCAGCAACCTCTTAACCGAAGCAGAGCGTGGCCGCCGCGCGGCGGTCGATCGGGATGCGACCAGCGGCGGCGGCACAACTGCCGACGGCTATGAGCAGGGCGCGGCTGACGTCGGCGCATCACCACCAGCGGCGCTGGCGGGCACTGCTGCTAACGTACGGCCACCGTCGCCGGTGCTATTTGTGTCACCTGCAGCCCCCGTGGAGCCGATTTTGCTATTCTATCCCCGCCTCGCGTTGCGCTCCCGCTTCCTCTCCTTTGCCACCCTCTCCTCCGAGTCAGCGTTGGCGCTCGTCGAGCGCCTTCTCCGCTGTACCACGTCTCCATCCGCGGTGGTCGATAGCGCACTCTCGCTGTCCGATTTGACTGCCGTTCGCCAGATGTTGGTCGAGAACGTGGACGCTCTCGTGTCGTTTGCTTCGCCGGAGGCACCACACGGCTCGGAGGAGGCGAGGGAGGATGCCGCGAGCAGCCAAGGTGGTGCGAGAGATGGTGACGGTCATGTGCCACCTCGTGGTGTCGCTAACGGGGGGGAGGACGGCACCGCCGGCGCACCGGGGCACCCTGTGCCCTCTGCGGTTGACGTACCGCAGCCTTCCCTTGTGGATGGTCCTGCCGATGGCAGGGGCGGGGAGTCAACAACGTCGGCAACACCCGGCGCTGGAGGAGCGGGCGATGGTGTCACAGGCAACGTGCTGCCTGGCGTTGAGCCTCTCGTCCTCAAGCGGCTGTTGACACGCACGTCGGCCGTCTTGGGCACATTGGCGGTGGTCGTGTCGACGGGGAGCGCCCGTCAGCGGGCGTTTGTGCGGGCAATGGCTCTTGACTCCCCCACGTCGCCAGTCCGCCGCGTGCTGCCGCTGTCGCTTGGTGCGGTTTGGCACGAGTCACCGCCGCTGGAAGTGGTCCTGCGGGCGCGCGCGACGCGGCTGCTTTTGCTGGTGGCCGATGGCGGGGATGGTGGTGGAGGGGGGAGCGCGTGGTCGGATGGGGGATGCCCCGTCGGTGGCTCTTCTGCTACTAGCGGCGCCGCTGGGGCGCCGGTCGTAGCGATGGACGTGGCGGCCGTGGACGCGCCGCCACCGGCGCCACCGGTGCCCTCAGCGGGTCCTACCGATGCGTCGATTGCGGCAGTTGACGCGGTGATGGCGGCGGCTGGGTCGGCAGGCTCTGGTCCAGACGGTGCGGCCACCACCACGGCGCCCGCGGCGGAGGGCGCGGCGGGGGCTGCGCCGACCAGCGGGGAACCACAGCGGCCGGCCACACCCGTCGACACCAGCATTGTCACGCCACCACCATGAGGATCGTGCCTTTGTTTTTTTGGCTTTCTGTTTTTTTCTTCATGGGTCCCGCTTGCACCTTTTTTTGCTATTTCTCTGTGTGTTCACTTGTTCTGCGCGTGTGTTTCTTTTTCCATTCTTCCCACCGTTGCGGCGGGTACGTGCCTGCACACGACGCGTGTGGGGTTGTCGAACAAGGCCGTGTCAATTGGATTTTTCTTGTCATCGACGCGATTGTCGCCGACGCGCCGCCGGGGGGGTCGGTGGCCGTGGACCGCGTCGACGCTGTTGGCCGCGTCGGCACGGGGCGTGGTGCTCCCCACGCGACTGTGGCATCATGCCGGCCGTGGCGTCCCCATCCTGGTGCGACGCCACCCATGATGGAAAGACGCATCAGAGGCATCTCTCGGTTGTGGAGCGACGCCACACCAGATGGCGTGCCGCCACGGTCGCGCGGCGCGGGACCCGGCGGCCGGATCCCGTTTGCTCGCCCGCACGGTTTTTTGGATGGGTCGCCATTCCGGTTTCGCGTCCTTGTGTGGTGACCCAACACCCATGGGCCGACCCAACGCGGGAGTTTCCCTTGACATTTCAGTGTCGCCGCCCGATCGTCGCCCGCCAAACGCAGATCGCACACCGCCGACGATCGGCGCTTCCCGCCCCCACCCGCCGCCGCCGCGCCCGCGCCCGCGCGCGCCGCCGCCGCATCCGACGCGCGCGGCGAGCCGCCGCCGCCGCC
>Ga0209093_1000776_pt1 | contig 17746 bp, 6 predicted proteins | sample SidtaG_4_FD_187450 | JGI IMG/M metagenome (GOLD analysis project Ga0209093, IMG submission 187450) | Marine algal microbial communities from Sidmouth, United Kingdom - Sidmouth_Male1 metaG (SPAdes) (version 2) | ecosystem: Host-associated > Algae > Red algae > Unclassified | place: Sidmouth... | reverse complement strand
GGGGGGGGGGGGGGGGCGCCGGGCTGACGCCAGCGGGGCGGCGGGCGCGCCCACCACCGCCGTTGGCGACGCTGCGAGGCGGCGCGCGCGGGCGGTGCCGCGGAGCTCCCGCGCGGCTGCCGTGGGGGGCCAGTCGCGCCCACGCCGTGGGCGGGTGCGGTTGCCCGGCCGCCGCCACGCCCGCGGTGGTGGGGACCCCCCGCCGCCGGGCGCGGTCTTTGCCCCGCCGCCGGGCGCGGTCTTTGCCCCGCCGCCGGGCGCGGTCGTTGCGCCGCCGCCGGGCGCGGTCGTCGCCCCGCCGGTGACCATTTTTTTTTTTTTTCTTGCTTGCGCGGGAGTGCCCGCCGCCCGCCCGGGTGGACTGCCGGCTTGGCAGCCGCGCGCCCAGACGCGCGCCGAGCGGGGCGCCGCCCCGCCGCGCGCGGCGCGGGTGGCGCCCCCGCCGTGCGCGCGGCGGTCGCCGGCAGCCCCGCGGCGGTCCACGTTGGGCGCCCCCACCCGCAGCGGCGCTCGACCCGGTCGTACGTAGCACACACGGGGCGGGGCGGGGCGGGGCCCCGCGCGACGGCCGCGTGGTCGACCTGTTTTTTTGGGGGGGGGGGTCGCGGTCCCCCCATGCGTCTGTAGACGCACGGGGGGACCGCGACCTGTAGACGCACGGGGGGACCGCGACCCCCGCCCCCCCAAGAAAAGGTCGAGACGTCTGGGCAGATCCTGCCCGTGACCGCGTGTGGGCGGCGGGTGCCTCTGGCGGCAGCGGGGTGGGGCTGGGCCTGCCGACGGGCCCTTCCTCCCCCCCCTGCGTGCGGGCTGCGGCGGGTAGGGGTGGTGGGGGCGGCGGCGGGCGCGCCTCCCACGGGCCACTGGGCACGCGCGCGTCGGCCACCCCCCGCGCGCCCTTGCGACCGCCCGCGCACGCGGGGGCGTCCGCTCGCCGCGCGCGGTGCGGGCGGCGGCCGACACCGCCGGCGGCTCCGCACCGACCGCCCGCCGACCCGGACCGTCGCGGCCGCCGCCGACGCGCCGCGCCGACGGGTGGCGGACCGTCGCCGTCGCTCCGCCGCCGTCGGCTGGCCGGCCGCCGCGCGCGGTCCACGCGCGGGCGGGGAGGGGCGGGGGCATGGACCCGCCGGCCGCCCCCGGCGGTGCCAAGCGCCCGCCGCCCGCGGGCGTCGGCCGCGGCGGTCGCTGCGTGCGTGCCAAGGGGGCGGCGGCCCGCCCGCCGCCCGGCGGCGGCGGACCCCCGTCGGTCGGTGCCTCGCCGCCCGTGGATCCCACCGCGGCGAGCGCCGGCGCCCCGCCTGGGGCGGCGGCAGCCGACGCGGGCGGTCGCGGCGCTGCCGACGCTGCATCGGCCGCCGGCGGGGCGCCCGCGGCGGGCGGCGGGTCGATGGGGGCGCTCGGCCGGCGGCTCGGCCCTCCCCCGACGGCCTTCCCGACCCGCGCCGTCGACGGGGCGCCGCTGTGGTCGGCCGTCCGCGTCGGGGCGGCCAAGGCGTACGGAGACACCCCTCTGGGACGCCTCGAGGCGGCCGGCCTGGTCGGCATGCGCGTGTACCGGGTGGTGCCCCCCGCCGCCGCCGCCGCCGCCCCTGCGTCGGCCGCCGGCGGCGGCACGCCGGTGGCACCCACCCGCGAGCCCTACGACCTGTGGTATCTGCCGCCGCCGGCCGTCGAGCGCGCGGCGGCGGTGCACAAACTGCACACCCCCGCCGGGTGGTACGTGGCCGCGGCGGCCGGGGATGAGGTGGAGGTCGACCTTGTCGGCACGGCCGCCGACGACCATGGGCGGGTGGTCGACGCGGCGGTGGCGTCGCTGGCCGCCGGCCGCCACCCCCACCGCCCGCAGCTGCGCGGGAGCGTGCTCGTTGACGGGGGCTCCCTCGGCTACACGCAGGCGCTAGCCAACTTGGATGGGGGTGGGCTCCCGCCCACCTCCGTGCCTTTTTGCGGCTATGGCCGGTGGGAGGGTGGGGAGCTGGTGTACACGGCTCGCATCCGGCTCGGCAAGACGGTCGACGCGCACGCAACGACCGCCGGCGTGGCGGGGGGCGGTGCCGCCGTCGTCGCCAAGGGCGGCGCGGCGGCCGTCGGCAGCCTCACCGCCGAGTTTTTCGTGCGTGCCGAGGCGACCAAGCGCCGCCACGGGCACCGGCGGCCCCACCACAAGCCCCCGTCGGCGGGTGCCCCCCCCGCGGTGTTGTCCGAGAACGACGCCAACAAGAACAAGACGCTGTGCGCGGGGCGGGGGGCGCCGCTGGGCGCCCCCCCCCCCGACACCAAGGCGGGGGGTGCGCCGCCGTCGTGGGTGACGCGCACCCTCCAGTGCGTGTCGCTGCCGGCCCTCACCGTCGCCGTGCACGTGCGGGAGGCGGCCTGGTTTGGCCGCCACGGCTTTGCCGACGCCACCGGGGCGCCCGTGGGCGTCGACCGCGCGCGCCACGACGCGGTCGTGGCGGCGGCGGCGGCGGCCGACGCGGCGCGCCGCGCGGTGATCGACGCGGGCGTCCGTGCGTCGGCCGCCCGCGTGGCCGCAGCGGCGGCGACGGCGGCGGCGGGGGCGGCCGACGGGGGGGTGGCGGCGGGTGGGGGGGGCGGCGGCACGCCGCCGCGGCCGCGGCCGCCGCTGGTCGACCTGACCGCGACAGAGCCGACGGGGCAATAGCAAACTCGCCGTCATCCGATTGGCCGTGCAGCATTGACATTGTTTGTCGTTTGTACGTGTACCCTACACGTGTGATCAAAGAGCGACAAGCTGTGATAAAGTTGAGCCCATCCATCCGATTCCACCAAACGTTTCCCTCGCAGGTTTCATGAAAAACAGCTGGCCTTTGAGGCCCCCAGTTGGAGCATCCAACGGACCCAGGAGCACGGGCGGTTTGCACAGCTGCCGCTGCGGGGATTCCTGCTGGCGGGAGTTGCTGCCTCGTCCGCTGAAAGCCTGCCGTCTTTCTGGTGGGCGGCCATGACGTGAGCATCCCCCATTGTGTGCCAGCCGGTGTCGGCGCCAGCGAGCAAAGGATGGACACCTGGCACCTAATGGGAGACAGGTGTGCCTAGGGATGCGGCCACAGTCTCTGCGGACAGCTCCCTCAGGATGAAGGTACCGATGGCCGCATCAAGTGATGCGACAGCGAATCGGTCCTCTGTGCACCTCCACCAGCTTGGTCTCTCGTGCATTCATTTCACAGCCGTTGTTGGCGGCGAGGCTGTGGTAGCATTCATGATCTCCAAAGGAACAGAACCGAGGGTGATGAAAGAGAGCGGATTGGTGCAGCTGTTTCTGGCAGCCGCCCGGGGTGTGAGTATTTCTCTATGTCATAGCCTCTGAGGCCTGGCGTGAGCACTGCCGATCTAGCTCAGTGGTTGGGCACGCATTTTGCGTTCTCCTCAGTCATCACGGTACATCTAGCGAAGGTGACGCCGGTCGACATAACCTCCCGCCAGCAAGAGATGACGCACATGTTGCGCTAGAGGCGGGATAGGGGCTCGTAGAAGCCGGTTCTGGCCCAAGCCAGCGGCGATGGAGAGGCCGATATCGTGGGGCGGCAGACGACCCTGCATGCCGCCGCTGATGGCTCTGAAATAGGCGATTCCATGCCCAAAACTGAGGGGGGCTACAAATCCAAAGTCACTTGTAAGAAGCAGTGAACTCAACGTTACATCGGCGAAATTGGACTCACAGGTGACGTGGCGCAGGGCCGACGAATGACACACGCACAAACCCATAGACCACCGGCCAGAGGGTGCACGTCGCCGCGTACCCTGTACGCACCCCAGCGATGCCACGACACTGGCGTGGATGCCTCGCTACTCGGCGAAGAGGCGCGCTGCGCGGGCGCTAGGGGGTCGGAAAGCAGGCCAGTCGCATTTTCAGGCCGGTGGCAATCATATTTGACAGCAGTTGCCAGTCAGGCCGTGTCGCCTGACTCGACAGTGGAGGAGATGTGCGGGAGGGGGGCGGCGGGCCGGGCAGGCGGCAGCTGGTGATCCGTCGCTCCGCCGGAGGCGGATTCGAATCAAGAAAGACCCCAAGTGAATCGCAGACAATTCGTGCACATGGGCGTTTCTCCAGCGCAGCGCGCACCCCACCCAGCTGGGCCCCGTAGACGCTGCGCGTGCACGTCCTCCTGTCGATCTGTCTCCGCCTGAAGCAGGCACACGTGTTTTCGTCAACGCCGCACTGGCATGCGCACTTTCACCCGCCTGGGTCGAGTCATGGACCTGGGAAAACCTGATCACTCCCTGCATGAAACAGGGAAACACCACTAGTACATGTGGATCGATCGGTCGTCTCCTCTCGAAGAGCGTCAAGGCCCATCAAGCGGAGGCCTTGATGCAGTGGAACGCCACCACCCGGGCTCGCAGCCACTCTCGATTGCCTCCGCGCCTGCCCCCCTTGCAAGCCGTCGACATCGACCATGACGACCGGCGGATCCCGTGATGCGCAGTGCACAGAGTGGCCGAAACAACTGCGTGAGCACAGGGGGCAGGCGGAAGTGGGCAAATCCGACCTCTTGGGGGAAGTGGGGGGGAGGGCGTGAGGGGACCCGCTTCGGCCCACCCACCCGGGTGACCTGTCGGCCGCACTCCGTGAGTGACCGCACTATTTGTTTGCCGCTTCCGCGGCGCCTTGGCCGTCCGGCACTGGGGACACGGTCGACGAGACAGCCCCACCTCGCAAAGGGACATGGCGGGGTGACGCTCCGAATGGGGGCAGATTGACCACGTGCAGATTCGTCGTGGAGACGTGTCAGGACCCCCCCCCCCCACCCTTGATGGGGATGCTCGGGATGGCGTCAGGGCCGACGCGGGAGTGGTGCAGATCGGGAGGGACGACGCAGGGGGGGGGCGGTTGGGCGCGGCTACACACTGGTCCGTTGGGCCGGAGAGTGTCCCCAACCGCCTCCCCGCTGCCCCCTTGCCGATCAAGTGCGACGCAGCTGCTGCAGCGGCACGGGATTCATCGCGGCAGGTGTGTGCACGCAGATCGGCCGCCCCCCCCCGGCCTCCTCCCCGCCGCTGTGCAGTCAGCCTGTAAATCGGGCGCGAACCGCACGGCGGCACGAGCACGTCCCGCGCGCCATTCGCAGGCGGACCGGCCACTCACTGCACGCCCGCGCCACCCGGGGGGGTTGACACCATTTCACGGTCCCTCACGTGCTCTTCTCGCCCGGTAGCCAGCCGGCGCCATTTCAGCTTGCCAGGCAGCCGTACCGCACGACCTGCGCTGCCTCTACACGAGGCGTAGCTTCGCGTTTCCCTACGCCTCCCCCCCCCTGTCCCTCCTCCTTCCCCCCCCACTTGCACCTCCGTCACGATGGTCGCTCACATGCGCATTTCCCGCGTGCTCCTGGTTGGCGCCTTGGCCTTCGTCGTCGCCGCAACCGCCACCACCCCCGCGGCGGCTGCCAAGCTGGCAGCAGCCAAGCCCGCTGCGGCCAAGCCCGCTGCGGCCAAGCCTGCGGCCAAGCCTGCGGCCAAGCCTGTGGCCAAGCCGGCGCCCAAGCCGGCGCCCAAGGCGACGCCCAAGTCGGACAGCGCGGCGACCAAGGAGGCCTTGAACGTCGCTTTGGGCGAGATCAGGCGTGCAGAGGGGGAGCTCCGCCGGGCGCTGGCGGAGCTCGTTCGCGGCACCGCCGAAGGTTTCCGGGGCGACGAAGAGGACGGAAGGGCGGTTGGGGAGAAGGTGCGCGCGGCGGCGGAGAAGACGCGGGCTGGAGCCGAGTTGGCCCGGGAGACGGCCGATGACACTCGGGCGGTGGCCGATGGCAACCGCAACGGGAATGGGAAGGCGTCGGGGCTGCTGCCACCCAAGGCGGATGTCAAGCCTGAAACAGTGACGGTCGATGTTAAGAAGGAGGCGGCGGCGGCGATTGACAAGCTGACCAAGGCCACCGCCGAAGCGCGAGCGTATACAGAGGACACTGAGTTTGGTGGCGAGGAGGTTGACCGAGCCAACGCTGAGATCCTGCGGGCGATTGCTGAGCTGCGGCGGGCGGGAGCGGCCATCTTCCGTGCGATCGCCGAAGCGACGCGCGGCAGCGGAGAGAATGAGCGGGCGGGGGCGGGTCAGCAGCGGGCCGAGGCGGAACGCCTCCGCGCACTCGCCGAGGTGACTCGCTCCAACGCCGAGGAGACACGCAAGATTGTTGTTGGCTAGCCGTGCGGTGCGGTCTTCGTGTACTACCGTGAAGGTGGCGAGCGAAGTGGCTGGGCGGCAGAGAGGCAGTTGTACGGGCCGGCCGTACGGCTCTCAACGCGTCGCTGTGTGCATTAACCCGTTGTGCACTAATAAACAATAGTGATGGAAGCGGTACAACAGCAGGGGGCCTTGCTACTGTCGCGCAGGGGTCAATCCTCACCATAGCAAATGAGTGACGAAACGCTGCTCAGATGGACAGGTGGTAAAAAGGGCTCGTACTCATACAGGCGACCACATGGCCGACGGTCGGACGCCACAGCGCCAGTCGCAACCGACGAAAGAGAACACAAACATTACGCGTGCGCCACACCCTCAGTGGTGCGACGGAAGTGTCACGTGAACAAACACACAACGTTGAAACTAACTCAAGAGAGTGGGGCTGACGGCCACCCAGCTGCCGCCCCCAAAACATCTACCCCACAGAGGCCAAGCAGGCGACTAGCATCGAGCATCTTACTGCGGCGGCATTGCAAACGTTTGCATGTTAGCCGCCGCAGCCGCAGCAGACGGCCCAGCTTGCGGCGTCCACGTGATTTGCGGCACCGAGTTCATTGTGCCACCGCCGCCCGGAGGGGCCATAATCATTGGGACGCTTGGCCCCGCGTTGCCACCACCCGGTTGGAGGCCGTACAGCAGCACCGAAGGGTCGTCGTTGATGGCCTCCTCCTCTTCCTTGCGAGCATCCTCCACAGCGTCGCGCTTGTCCTGGCTCTCCTCCTCCAGGCCCATGATTCGGCCAGCCACCTCCTTGAGCGTCTGGATCATGTAGGGCATGGACCAGTCCATGACGCCGTAGCGCCACGCCAGCTCCAGCGCCACATCAGGGCGGAAGTACTCGAAGCAGGTGAAGAGAGTTGCAGTGAAGGCCTCCCGGAGGCCGGCCTCGAGGAAATACTCAGCCAGCTCCTCCGTCAGCTCCGCATCCGTCGACGCGGCCACCGTGTCAATGGCTTCCTTGTACAGCTTGTCCGCCTTCGCAATTGCCAGCGCCTGTTCGTACTTGCCGTTCCGACGGAAGACAGAGCACGCAATGCGCCGCATGGCCAACAGGCCGTGCGATTGCAGGCGGCGCGCGAGCGCCAGCTGGTCAAAGTTGTCGTGCGCAGCCACCGCCTCGGACAGCTCGTCGACCGCCTCCTCGGCAATGAGCACGTCGTGAAGGGCCTCATTGACGTCGGGCACATTGTCGTCCGACACCTTCAGGAGATACGCCTTGGCCAGCGGCAGGGCGCCTAGCGGGCCGAGCACGTCACCGCGCGCGGAACGCAGAAGAGAGACGGCGCGGGAGGACTCGATCTTGGGCGCCAGCACGGACAGCAACTCGTTAAGCCGCGACGGCTGCTCGTCGAGGTAAAAGCCCACCGCCCGGTACATGACGTCCAAGTTGCCGGCCTTGGTGATGACCTCCGTGAAGCCCGACGCCGACCACGCGTCCGGCGAGTGAGCCATCATGGTCGTCGCCGCATTGTCGTACTCCCCATACTGGATGTGCAAGTAGACGACCTCGGCCCAGAGGGCCACCACCTCGCAGGCGCGGACAAGGCGCGGCAGGTTGCACTTCTGCCACCACATCTTGCAGTGCTCCATCATGCTGTCCGGCCGGTGCTTGGACAGCAGCACACCCAGCTCCGTAAACATTGACGTGTGCGCGCGATCAAGCGACAAGCCGGCCTCGAGCAGCTCAATGATCTCGGCGTAGTGACCGCGGTCGGTGTAGTACTCGATGGTGTCCTGTAGCTCCTCTGCCTCAATGACCAGGTGCAGGCCGCAGATGTGGGCAAGGCGAAACTGCTCCGCGTCGACGCACGCGTACGTAACAGCGCGCCACGTGCGCACACGGTCCGCCTTCTTGGCAGCATCCACGGCGGCCGAAAACTCCCCAAGGCGCACAAGGACAGGGGCGAGCTTGCCATAGTTGCTGATCGTCGAGAAGAGCAGTTTGGCGGCCGGGTAGAGCTCCTCCGAGACGCAACGGTCACCAACCTCCTCCAGGTCCGCCGCATTGGGCTGCGAGACGAACTCCTCAATCTCCGTGAGGCGGTTGTCGCACTTGGCCAGCGCATAGACAATCTCCGTGTCGACCGCCTTGATATCCTTCACCTTGGTGCGGGAGAATTTGAGGAACTTCACGACAAGCGCGAAGTCCGCAGGAGACCCCCCGGCCTCGCGGGCAGCCGTGATGACAGCCTGGTACGGCGCCGGGTCCTTGGCGCGCAGCAGGCTCGACACACCATCGGCCAGATGCCCGCCTTCTAGCTGCGCGACACCCAGAGCCGACCAGACGTCGGGGCGGTCCGCCTTGACGGCGAAGTCCGCGGCCCGCTCGAAGTCGTTCATCTCCTTGAGAAGCACGCCAATGGCAGCCGCCGGCGTACCTGCCTTCTGGAAGACCGCAAACGCCTCCTCGTACAGGCCCGAGGCAACAGCCACCGATGCCACATCCTCCGCGTCGTACGCGTCCAGGCGCCGCACGTACTCCATGACGCGTGGCGGGTCCGCCTTGATGGCCGTCAGGATGAGCAGGTTCTGAAGGTTCCGGTTGCGGGAGAAGGCCGTGTTACTGGTTTGAAGAACCAGCTTCTCGAGCAGCTCGATCAGCACGCCCGGCAGGTCGGCCTGCATGAACGCCTTGACCGCAGCCGACACCTTTTCGGGCGCCGCCGTCTCAGGCAGCGCCGTCGCAATGACCTGGTCAATGACCGACCGGCGGTGCTCATTGTCCTCCTTGAGCACAGTAGCCCACAAGTCGGCCGACTCGCGGTCGACGAGGTACCGCGCCTGGTCCTTATACAGTGCGTGACCATTGGTCACCGCCAAAAGCTCATCGTCGCACGCCCCCCGCTTGTAGGCAACGAAAGCCAAGAAGGGGTCGCGCTTTTCGCAGAAGCGGCCGACATCCCGCGAATCGTAGTACGGATTGGTCTCGAGGAAGTGCTGAGGGTTGATGTTGGCCTCGACATAGCACTTGGCCACGCCCGAGTGCACCTCTGCGTCGGTCGCACCGTCGCCGACGCGGCTCTCCAGGAAGGGCAGCAGCAGCTTTAGGCGGCCGCGGGACTCGACGGCGGCGACCAGCGGCGCCACAGGCGTCATGTTTTTGACCGACAGGATCAGGCGGCTGATGATCTCGTCGTCCGCGTCCAAGTCAAGCAGAGCGCCAACCACTTCCGGGCAGCGCGTCGGGTTGACGCGCTGGACGTAGCCCTCCACAAATTTGACCTGGTTGTTCTTCATCAGGAAGCGCACCAGGTCGTCGACAAAGTCAAACCGGTCGCACACGTTGATGAGCGGCCGCGGGTCCCGCAGGCGCGCCTCCATGAGGTACACCTTGACGCGTTCCGGATCATAAAAGGAGCTCTCACGAGTGACGCGCTCCGCCTCGTCGTAGCGCTGCAACTTGCACGCCGAGTCGATGAACTGGAAGTGCACCTCGGGGTCTTGCGATGTGTTGACGACAGCGCCGAGGTAGAAGAAAAGAGCGTCGGGCAGCTTGACGCCGCGGAACACATCCATCAGACGGTCCGCACCCATCGCCTCGGTGTACTTAGCGCCGATGGTCACACACAGTTCCAAGTTGCCGCGCGGGTTGGCACTGATCAGCTCCTTGAGGCACTCCAAGCCGTCGTCGGGCGACAGGTTGGCAAAGTAGTTCAACAAGAACTCGGGGTTGAGCACGTGCGTGTTGCCCATGACGCGCTTGACGTCGGCGAGGTCTGAAAAGTTCTCCAGCGCGTGCTGGAACAGCCCGGCCCGCTCCGCCAGCAGAGCAATCTTGTGCTTGTCATAGTGGTGCCACACGTCCTGCGACAGGATAGCGTCAGCTACCGGCGGGGCGTTGACCAAGTTGGCTTCAAGCACCCGCGTCTGCAGCTCCCCGTCCCCAGGCAGATCCCCCTTGAGGTTGTCGAGGCAGTAAGAGGTAGCCTCCTGCAGCATGCCCTTGTTCATGAACATGTCAAACATGGAGGTGTGGTCCACACCTGAGCGCTCGGCAGAGGAGCCGGCAGCATCAGGTGTCGGACCACCGCCCGCGGGCACGAGCGCACCCTGCGCTTGCAGAGCGTTGGCCAACTCCAGCGCCGCCTGTGGGGAATAGGCCGAGGCCATCTGCACCAGCTGTGTGTGGCTAATGTCCAGGCCAACCTTTTTGACGTACAATGCGACCTTGGAGGTCTGCCCCGTCTCCAGCAGACACTGCACGACCTTGGGGTGCGCCGGCGCCTTGATGTACACGGCTAGGGCGAGGTTGACATTGTGAGGCCGCAGCATATCGCCCAGCTCCTCCGAGCACCCCAGCTTGTTTTCCTTCAACCACTTCTCCAGCAGCTGCACCCGCCCAAACGAGAGAAGCTGCGTTGCCAGCTCCACAGACTCGAGCGCATTGAGGGGACCCCGCTCGAGCAGCGCCTGAAAGTAGATGAGCAGCGGGGACGGGGAGCCCTCCTCTGAGGGCGCCGCCTTGAAGCGGGCAATGACCGCCTCCGTACGCAGCGAGCCGGCAGGCGACTCGGCGGCGACTAGCGCTGCGTCGCGCCAGCGCTCCTCCTCAAACAACTCCGCGAAATGCTCTGCAAAAAGCCGCTCCGCGCCGGGAAAGCCGTTGCGGGACGCCAAACGGGTCGCCAGCTCCACATCCTGCAGCTTGGTCACCACGTACGGCACGACGTTCTCAGGCACGACCGACAGAATGAGGACCTGCCCCTTCCGGTTGATCGCCATGACGCCGCCCGTCGCCTCGTGTGGCGCCGATGCGAACGGGGTCGACTCTGAGACGCGGTTCTGGTACAGACACTCGCCCGACTCAATGTCATACACGTGGGCGTAGCCGGCCTTGGTGAGCAGGAAGGCCAGCGAATACTTGGTCGACACTTGCAGGGACACAGGGAAGTCGGCCGCGCCGCCCTCGGGGGCATAATACACCGACACGGCCTTCTTCTCAAAGCGCGGCGCGCCGTCCGCCTTGGTGTCCGCCCCCACCTCAATGATGTGGAGTTTGGGCGCCGCGCCCTCCGCCACCGGCTTGGTGGAAAAGAGGAAGAGGGTCGTCGGAACCCCCTCCAGCGGCAGCGACGCAAAGGCGGCGGCGTGGCCCTCAATGGGCTGGCTCAACTTCTTCGCCACCGAGTAGAGCTGCAGGCGGCCTGCGACTTTGCCACCCTCCGCGGCCGCAATGCCGACCAGCACCAGCCACTGCCCGTCCGGGCTGGACCGGTAGTTGATGATCTGCGCCGCCGACAGCGACGCGTGCCGGTCGAACATCATCTCGGGCGGCGACGTCGAGTTGGTCGTGTCCCAGTGGAACACCGCCGACGCCGTCACAATACCGACCGTGGTGGAGTCGAGCCACTTCCAAAACACGACCGGCTCGGGCATGGCGTGGGACTTGAGCTTGGACTTGGACGCGAAGTCAAACAGCTGTAGCGTCGTCCCATTCTTCAACGCAATCACCTTGGTCGACGGGTTCATCAGCGCCGAGTCGGCCGAGATAGGCCGCCGCAGCGGCGTCGACGGCCTGCTGGTGTCGATGAGCACCACCTGCGTTTTGGTCGGATCGGTCGGCGACGCCTCGCGCACGCACACATACTTGTCCGACTCGAGCGTCGTTGCTGCAAAGGTGAGCGCCGCTGGGTTCACCCCTGAGGCGGTCAGCTGTGGTACGGAGCCGCATCAGGTAGAGGAAGAGGGACAACGGACGGCAGATGCATGGTGGAGGAGCGGAATGCAGACCTGTTAGTTAAGGAACCAAGACAGTCAAGTGCAACACGAAGGTGCACGGAGATAGAGTACGAGAGTCGTACTATTGGCAGCATGCCCACCTGATCTACCCGCTCTGCGACCCGCCGACACCTTCAACTCGCTTCTCCCTCCGACGAACGTACCGAGAAGGCCTCTTGGAGCCGAATCGGCACCGGCGCCGCCGCCATGATGAGGGACTCAGCTGGCTGCCCCGCCGCACCGCCGACGCGATCTCACCGCCAGGGCCGGGAGGACATGCAACGCCACCAGCGGTCGATCGCCCGAGCACCGGAAGCGCTAGGCACCAAACGCAGCGGCGTCCCGCCCTGTCACAGCGGAACACAGCCCTGTCCCCAAACGACAGCCGCGCGGGGATGGGGCTCTGCTGCCGGCCCAACGGTGTGCGGGCAGCAAGCTCTCCTGCACCGCGAAAGGATGACAGGACTGACACCCTAAAAAGTCCACATTTCCGAGCTTGCGACGGATCAGCGTGACTCATTTTTGATGTTTCCCTGGACTTTAGTTTCCAGGGTACTACCACAGATGCACGTCGAAAAGTAAGTTCTTTTTTTCTAGCGCATGCTTGCGGGAGTACTTGCCAGATTTTCAAGTTTGTGGTTATTGCCTCGTAGCTCGGCTATTCTTGCGCTGCACGTGATGGTTTCTACATGGAGAGGTGCGGGCGGGTGTGGCGCGTCTTCGTGTAGAGTGGGACCGTCAGGAGGCCTCTCTATCGCCGGCATGGGCAGCTGCAATTGCACATCCGTCGGAAATGTCCGTATGGTCAGGTGCGCGGTGTACGGAGTCGTGGGGCGGGTTCTGTCGCTTTCTCTTGAGAATGAGTCTGTGGGACTTGGCACGGGCGCGCATGTGGCCCTTTCGGGGCTGGGTCGTTTGATTCTTTGAAGAGCGGTCGCGTGCGGTCGCAATCTTTTGGACGGGTTGCCATGATGCTTTCTGACGGTGGCGATGGAGCGTGGGTGGGCTCTGGTGAGGGGGGCGTGGTACTCGGATCAGGCGTTTATGGGCGCGTCGGTGGTAAAATGGTAGGCTGGTCATGTGTAGAAGGGGACTGGGTCATGGTGGTGTGTCGAGTGCGATTGGGCGGTCCTCTGTCCATCCCGTTCGGCGGGTGGGAAGTCCCTCTGTATGATGGCGGTCCCCGCCGCTGCCAAAAGAGGCATGCCGCCACCACGAAGGGCGGCGGTGCGGAATTTTCTGTGGTCAGAGGGGACCTGGTGCGGAGGCGGCGGGGAGCAGTTGGGATGGGTGCTAGGGGGCACCTACGCCACGCTGCGTGGCGGAGGGGGACGAGTGATGGTCCGGGCGTGAAGGGGGACGACTAAGGGGGCGGGTGGGCGCGCTGGTCGGGATGGCGTCAGCGGTGACGGCTGTGGGTCGCGGCGGCCGCCGCCGCAGCTGCTGCCTGCGCTACTCCTGCCCCAAGCGGCAGGGGGGGGGGTGAGGACGGCGTTGTCATTGTGGGCGCGCCCTCTCCACCGGCGCGGGGAGCAGCGGAGTAGGTGCGAGGGCTGGCGGGCAGGTGGTCGCGCGCTAGCAGGTGTGGTGGGCGCGGCCGGGGCGTGGCGCTGACATGCTCTCACGCTGTCGCTCGTGACGTGTATTTCGCCAGAAGTCTTTGCACCTTGCTGCTCCCCCCCCCTCCGTACAAGCGCTCGTGAGCGGCGGAGGCGGCCCCTCCCACACCTCCACGAAGCTGGTACAGTCAATCCCCGATGGTAGGGCACCCCTGTGGCGCAAAATGGCCGGAAATCGTTGTGCGCCGATATTCCACCTGCGACAGTCGACCGGAACAGCGTTCTTTCGTTTCCGAAGGTGTGGGCTTCAGAGGGTCATGGGATGGGGTCTCGGTCAGTGGTCTTCAAGATCGACTGAGTGGATGGATGAGGTTATCCCGACAGGCGTCCTTCTTGCTGCCTTAATAGCGGGCAAATGAGCTAAAACGTGGTCAAATAATCCCTAACACGCTTCGTTCCAGAACTTGTAGCCCCCGCTTGAGCCTCGTCGCAAGTGCTGACTGTGAGAGTCTGGGCCTGCCAAGAACGTCGCACTCGCTCACAGCTGGTCACCAAAACCGCCACCACGCCAGGTCGACTTCTGCTCCCATGCGTTGCAAGTCTGCGACGCAGAAGCGGTCTGTGCCTCGTCCCCCCCACCACGTCGCCTTCTCGCTGCCCTTCCTCCCACCACAACCCTCCTTTCCCTCCTCTCCTCCCTGTTGCTCGTGGGTGCTGTCACGTGTTTGACGGTGCCTGTGGCTTGCCATCCGTAGGTGGCAGCTGTCTCGTCACGACAGCACCTGATCCTGTCGCCCGGACATCGCCAGCCGCTGTACGTACGGTTGAAGAGCACTGCCGTGGTATCTCGTGCTCTTTTGTGTTTTCTCCACGTGGGTCCCGTGCTATCCCTCCGTTGTTTGCGTGTGTCCTCCCCTGTTTCATTTTCAAGCCAAGTCACTTACGGATCATGCATGTGTCCCCATCTCTTCTGTCCTCCTTTCTGTCAATCATCATCGGTCGGGTTATACTTCTGTGCCTCCCCTGCTCCTTTCCATTCCTTGCGTAATGCTCACGGTCTGTGTTTTTTTCTCCCCTCATCCTAGGCAACCAGACCAAGAGCAAATCCGTCGCACGGAGAAGCCTGAAGTATTGAGCACACGCAAGGAACGGGCTGATCGTCGGTACGTGGGACAATGGAGAGGCCGGCGGCCGTGATGGAGGTGGTGGTGGCGAGTGACTTGTTGATGGTTTTTTTGTGGCGGGGGTGGCGGGGGCCTCTTCGTTCAGTTCCCCCATCCAGCGGTGCGATGTTCTTGCGTGGCCGTCCACGGCGAGTGGTGGGTACAGTTGTAGAGAGAAGGGTGGAGGACGCTGCGGTGGTGGGGTCGGCGGGGGTCAGCGAGATGCCCTTTGTCAGAAGTCATTCGACTTACAAATCGACACACATGTGATTCATTTGCCTCTTTCTTCGTGGTCAGTGTCTCTTTCGTGGTGGTCACTGTTCATAGCAGATGGAGGTATCCGGCACAACGTATTAGAGTCGGGCTGGTATTGAGACCCAGTCGATGACAATACAAGACATAACGGTGGCAGGCACGTACTTGTCTGCTACTCCCGCCGCTTTCGACACACCGTGGCCATGTCCATAAAACGACTGCCACGTGCGCCCCACGTCTTCCAGAAACATCGTTCTCAAAACAGCGAATCCCTTCCCCCGACGCCCGCCCCGTCTTGCCGCGCCAACGAGCTTGTGAAAGTGCGTGTCGGGGCGGGACGCGGGCACGGTGTCGGCGTCGGCGGCTGTGGGGTGCCCGCCGACAGGCCCTCGTGTCGGCGAGTGCGGGGGGGACGCAGGCCCGTCTCCGTCTCGGCGGCGCTCGGTCGCCCGCCGACCGATCCCTTGTTTGGCGTGTGGGGGGGGGCAGTTGCGCGCCGTGTCGGCGGCGGCAGCGGTCTGCTACCCGCCGCCCGGCCAATGAGCGACAGCCTTGGGGAGTGACTCGGACGCCGTGTCGACGTGGGCGGCAGTCGGCTGCCCGCCGACCGGCCCCTGCACGGGCGTGTGGGGGAAAAAATCGGGCGCCGTGTTGGCCTCGGCGGTGGTACCCTGCCCGCCAACTGGCAGTTGCATTGTCGTGTGGGGGCGAGGCGCGGGCGCCGAGCCGGTGTCGGCGGAGGTCTGCTGCCCGCCGACCAGGTTGTCTGTGGGCGAGTGGGGGCGGGATTCGGCCGCTGTGTTCGCTTCGGCGGTGGTCGGTTGCCCGCCGATGGGCCCGTCTGATGGCGTGCAGGGGGGGGAGTCGCGGGCCGTGTTGGCATCGGCCACGGTCGGCTGACTGCCGACCTGGCAATGTATGATCGTGTGCGCGGGGGACTCGGGTGTCATGTCGGCGTTTCCGGCGGTCGGCTGCCCGCCGAGGGGCCCATGTATTGGCGTGTGGAGGGGGGGGTCGGCCACCGTGTCGGCGTCGGCGGCAGTCGTCTGCCGCCCGCAAGACCATGGACGGGGACGCTGAGGTGCGACTCGTGCGCCGTGTCGCCACGGGCGGAGGCCGGCTGTCCTCCTGGCCGCCCTTGTATTGGCGCGTGCAGGGGGGAGCCGGGCGCCGTGCCAGCGCCGGCGGTGGTCGGTTTCCCGCCGACTAGCCAGTGTGTCTGCGTGTGCTGGGGGAAGTCGGTCGCCGTGTCGGCGTCGGCGGCGGTCGGCTGCCCGCCGACCGGCCCGTGCATTTGTGTGTGCGGCGGGGAGTCGCGCGCTGTGTCGGCGTCGGGGGCGGTCTGCAGCCCACCAACAGGCCCGACCCCAGGTGTCTCCGGGGGGTACTCGGGCGCCATGTCCGCGTCGGTGGCGGTCGGCTGTGCGCCGTCCGACCGTGTTTTGGCCGGGGGGGGGGGAATTCGGGCGCCCTGCTGGCGCCGGCGCCTGTCGGCTGCCCGGCAACCGACTTGGGTGTTGGCGAGTGGGGGGGGGACCTAGGCGGTTTGTCGCAATCGGTAGCGGTCGACTGCTCGCCGACCGGCCGTTGCATGGGAAAGTGGGCGGGGGATTAGGGTGCGGCGGGGGAGTTGCGCGCCCCGTAGGCGCCTGCGGCTGTCCAAACGCCGTCACCCGACGGTGCACGGGCGGATGGGAGTGGATACAGGGAAACGTGTCGGTGTCTGCAGCGGTCCGCCATGCGCTATCCCGCCCTTACATGCGCGTGTGGGGAGGGGACGCTGGTGCCGTGATGGTTGTGGCGGCGGGTGGCCGCACGCCGACAAAGCCGTACACGGGCATGTCTCGATAGGTCGTGGGCGCCGTGTAGGCGGCGAATCCGGTCCGCTTCGCGTGTGCCCGCTCGTGCATGGGCATGTGGGGGGGGGATGCGGGCGCGGTGTCGGCGTTGGTGGCGGTCCGCTCCATTCCAGCTCGTCCGTCCACGGGCGTGTGAGGTGGGGACGTCTGCACTGGGGGGTAATTGGCGGCTGTCCGCTGCTGGCCGACCAGCGCGTGCACGGGAACGTTAGCGGGGGATGAGGGTGCCGTATAGGTGTCAACGACGGTCCGCTCCACATGTGCTCGCCCGTGCACGGGAGAGTGCGGGGGGGACGTGGTTGCTTGGTGGGATGTCCAGACAAACATCGTTTACTCATCTTCTTCCACCTCTTCGCTCTCGCTCTGCACCGCAGTATCGAAAACAGTTTCGGGCAGCTCCTCTACAGCAAGCCACTCCGCAGCGTCCATCGCTCGCTCCGCTGCGCGCTGTCCCGTGTCTGGCCCCTCCCCCGCCGATATCTCCCGCATCATGCTCACAATCTCACTCACCTCCTCGTCCATGCGGAGAAGCCCAGAGTGATACAAACCATGGTGACCCCGGAGCTTCGCGGCCACGTCTGCGCGCAGCAGATCGGCCTTCAGCCAGCATTGCGCGATGGTAGACTCCGAAACCGCCTCCCACTCAGCCTTGAGCATCTGGCAGACGTCCATGAATTTGAGAGAGTCGTCCACGCCGTCGTCGCCCCCGGGATCGACCTCCGTTGCCACCTCCACCACAGGTACAGTCGCAAGTGCCCTCTGATTGGCAATAAATGGTCCGACGAAAGTGCGTCGAGGGGGAGGGGGGAAGGGGGTAAGTGTGGCGGTTGGGACCCTTGGGAGGCGGACTGGCCTGGGCGGCTGTGTACGTGGCTGGCGGATCGGCTGTGATGGTGGCTGGACGGCTTTCGTGGGCCCTACGTTGGCCTCGCCCCGCGGCCGGATCGGGGCTGTGATGTCGCCGTCTGATTGGGCCACGTGCGCTTGGAT
>Ga0209093_1000775_pt1 | contig 17750 bp, 22 predicted proteins | sample SidtaG_4_FD_187450 | JGI IMG/M metagenome (GOLD analysis project Ga0209093, IMG submission 187450) | Marine algal microbial communities from Sidmouth, United Kingdom - Sidmouth_Male1 metaG (SPAdes) (version 2) | ecosystem: Host-associated > Algae > Red algae > Unclassified | place: Sidmouth... | reverse complement strand
ACGAGGAGCCGCGGGCGGCGGGGCACCCTTGTAGAGTGATCAATCTAAATATGTCCGTGCTGACGAATGTATCAATGAATCTGACTCATGAAAGACGGCTCGAAAGAAACACTGGACAGGGTCAGCGCAATCTTCATGAGCACCAATAAGAACAACTCCAGTATGGCGATAAATCTTCGCACGTATGGTGCAGGGTGGTTCACGTGCCTCTTCAGAGGCTCATCTCCTGGGAAGCGAGGTCAACAGAAACTGTTTGGCATCCCTACTTTCAGAGGTCCCAGTGCCAAAATGTCAACCTTTCACCTGCCCCTGAGAGGTTCTCAGAGCAACCATTTCATCTTTCAAATGAAAAAGCCGGATACAAACAGTGGCCCCCTATTTCCCATTCTCCTGCATTCAAAAGCCGAAACGAGGTATGTGCATGGTATGGGGGCCCACTGTGTCAGGCCCAGAGAAAAACGGTAGATGGCCTCTGACACTGGCGAATCTAGTGAAACGCGTGTTTTCACTGACACTGTCCAATCCAGTGGATTGCATGCCTGCGCTTCCCTACTTGCCTACAGCTGTTCCCATCATGTTTTTCCAGAAGAAAAGCAACTGCGTGACTTGCGCGGACCCCTTTTCCCTTTCTGTCAATATTTGGCGTGAGTTCGTCTGACCTGGTTATGGTGCACAACCCTGCTGCTGCCTTGTCCCACAAGGGGGAAGAAGAAGACATGTCTGGGCGAAACTTGAGCAAAACAAACTTTTTCCAGGAGGCCCATCCTGGGTGCTTTAAGGGGTGATATGAACGGTCTTATGAGTCACAAAGCGTCAAAATGCTTCCTTCATGTCTTTTTCGCCCCCCGAAGTTCACAACAGCCAGAAATACCACCACATCCCCACTACACCCTACCTGTCTGCTGGCCCGTTTTCTGTGTGGATTGCCATACACCTACCCCAGGCCCTCTGTAGAGATCAAAAGACGACACTACAACCGTCGCAGGATGTCCGCAGCACGCAACGTGCTTTCAACCAACCCAGGAACCCCCGTGTCATGTGCATGAGTCGCCTATATATCTGAGTTGCAGCCACACCAGACCCAACCGTCTCTGGAAGACCCTAGATGACGCGCACACTCCCGGCTGCGCCGTGCGTTCCCCCAAGGCGAAGCTATTCAGGTTTTACACTCTGGCACCAGCTGACTGTCTGCGGACACCAACGGCCCATGCGGTTGAGCACAGCGATAAAACAGCACCCCGTACACATAGAGGGCTCTCTAGAAGGCTCCAACACGACAGCAATCACAGCAAAAGCTAAAAAGATGACACATGCCCCCCCATACCGTACACCTTCCCTCCTTTCCCGCGATGTACACTGGCTCCGCCCCGCCGTCGGTGTACACGCTGTGGCCTAACACCGGAGGCCACACTGCGCTTGAGCCAGTATACTTGGTGGCGCTGACGGGCGCGTTCAGGCGGTTTTGGGCGCACCTGCGTCCGCCCCCGCCCTCGCAAGCAGTGGCGCCGAGGCCGCGCACGGCCGGCGTGCCCGCCTTTTAGGCTGCCGACGGCCGGCCGTCGGAGCTGTGGCCGTCGGCGGCGGCGGCGCCGCCGCCCACGCAACGCGTCACCTTCCCGGCGGGCGGCAGAGGCGGGTGGGTTGCCGCCGCCGGTCGGCGGCCCCGCGCGACGGCAGCCGCGAGACGGGTGGTGGTGATGCGGTCACCGGAATGGGTGACAGCCGTATTTCTATCTGCAAAGGGAAAATCCTGGCGGCGGAGCATTGCGGTCGTGGCGCCGTTCGCGGCCGGGCCACGTGTGGGACGCTGAGAGAGCCAGTCAGAAGTAGCGAGCGCTCTCAGAGCTTCTCAGAAACCACCCGAGCCGAAATTCTACTCCGTGATTAAGGTTTTCAGATCCTACATGCACACACCTCGGACACCACCTCCACACCACGTCTCGCAGTGCCATGTTCACCCCGCCCGAAGCGAGCGCCTTGGGGCTGACCACAGAGCAAGAGCGTCTGCGAGACACCTCACTCCCGCGTCCATCGTTGATAGCGACAACGCAACACGATGATGAGACGACTACGTGAAGCCACCTGAGCCCGCATGACAGCGGTCACCCCATCAACAACTCACGTCACCCTGACGCCCATCAGAGATGCACTTGATTACGACAATCCCAAGTCTCGAAGTCGATTGACTGAATTATGTCTGCGAAAATTGAGTTTCATAATGGTAGTCCCCCATACAGCACTAATGCACCGGCATTAAAGAGATTATTGCGCCGTCAGTGGGACAATGCCTATTTGGCAAGGCTTTGGTAAAACCCATGACACTGTCGCTTGGCCGACTCAATGCATCAGTTCATAGCACTCCGTGAAGAGGAGGTCGGCCTATTCATTACTATAAGCACTGTCTGAAGTCGTGCGCACTGAAACAGGCAGGCTCACGAGGAGTTCCGATGGCTGGCTTGGTCACACCTTATGGAACATATCCGCACAGAATGCGCACCATGCTGGCCGCACATCACGTTCAGGACGCTCCAGGCTCGTCCAGCAACATGTTCATCCCTGCTGACACGTAGTTTTTCCATGAAGTACTCAGATGCGATGCTCTGAGCAAAACCACGAAATGTCCTTTGAAAGTGTTTTTCCATATTTTAAATATTTGGCCGGATACTACGGTAACTTGGCCTATTCAAAGCGTTCCGCTTCGCGAAATTCAAAAAAAAAAGGACGTGTGTGCATGGTGCGCGGGCCAGCGATCGATCCTCCCAGTTATATGGCAGAGTGCCATCTATTACTAACTGGAGGGCATGTAGCCGGATACTGACTGTACCGCACCACACTCTTCTCTCACACTCCCCATGCCCTGTTTCTTTGTCCCTGATGCTCTCTTCGCCACTCCTTACCAGCCCGTTTCCGTTATCTCTATACCCTCGCCCCCCCGCCGAACTCTCTGTCGTCGATTGATGCATCGGTGCCATGTGCCGCACCCCCGCTGGTCTTTGAATGGTCGTAGGCATCCGTCTACGGCATCGGTTCGGGTAGTGACATCATCCTTGTGAACGCAGATGTACCGATTCGGGTCGACGGCTCCGCGCTCTTCCTTCTTGGGGCTCACAGACAGAATATACGTACACGGGGCTCTTCTTCTTGCCTGGCGGTACCAATGCCCAAACATACCATTCCGGTACGCGTCAGGATGCACGGGGTGCCTGGGGAAGGCCACCGGTCGAGCTGTCGTCGCCAATTGACGGTGTTGGAGTCGCAGGTGGCGGCGTTGGTGTGGCTGTGGTCGGTGTGGTAGCAGGCTGTGAGGTAGCCGCAGGCCGCAGTGCCACCGGTGGTGCCATGGTGGGCTCACGGGAAAGGAAGGATCGCCGACGAGGTCTGTGTGAGAGACGGGGACGCACGTCGTCTGTTCAGGTCGTACGGAGGTCATCAACTTGGGGCGTGCGACACTCATAACGCCGCAGAACAGGCATAATTCCGTTCTCATGACCGCAACTGTTCCGTATTTAACAACCAGTTCGACCAATATCTCGTGTCCAAATCCAGTTCGCCAGCGATGTCCGATTTTGACCCAACTAGTCTTAACCATTTCCGATAAACCGGTTGGACATCCCTACTTGGAGGTGGGGGCTGGAGTCAGAAGCTGGACGACATTTGGGCCAGATATTGCTGAACCCCTAACTCAGTCCTCATCGACCCGGAACGGTACGGTTCCTTCTTGAGATGGAGGCCCCTGATTGGCCGAGAGGTCTGCGACGGGCGCCTTTCCGGCCCGATCTTTACACAATGCGTCTATACGGCCTGCAATCGCACAATCGATCCTCTCAGTTCTCTGGCGTTTTCTGCGATTCTCAAGCATTCTCGGCGGTAATCTCAATATCTCGCGATTCCCGTCTTCCTCTCCAGAAGAAAACGAATAAAATCAAGAAAAAGCGAGATCTTGATTCCCGGAACTGGATGCGCTGCAGCCAATGGGATACCTCAGAAATCTGCTTTGCTGCACTTCTGGACCAATGGTGAACCGGTTCTAAGAACTGTACCGGTTCGAGAAGGCGTTCCAAGCATTGAGGACAGAATTGGGGGATCAGCAATAGGCTTCTGTGCAGCTTCGGTCTCTCCGCAACTGCATTCTCAGTCGATTGTGTCAGGTTCTGCATTGTCTGGGCACGTCAACCCCCTCCTCGCGGTGGCGTCGTCCAACGCGAAGGAGGCAGGCCGATGAGGCCGATTCGGCCCCTTCCACACGGCCTCAGGCGACGGTCAAAGACGGCGGGCCCGACCGACGGTATGGCAGAAGGCTGGCTTCATTTTTCCGTTCGTCGCGTACCACGCCGCGTCACAGCACCGCTGGAGCTTGGGCTCGGCGTGCAGTGGCGACGATACCGTATCGTCGTACGCTGCTGGGTTGCGCTGGGACGATCCGCAGCCTCTGACCATATGACAGAAGGCTGGCATAGGTGCCCCAATCACAGCGTGCCGAGCATGCGCTGTTGAAGGTCGACGGCAGCACAGATGAATATCCCTGCTCCGAGGTTGCCGAGAGCACCTCTGTCGGTGTGCAAAAAAAACCATCTGATATGGCTTGTTGGTATAGAGCACCTCTATTGGTGTGCCAAAAACCCATTTTCCGATGTCACCGATAGAGGTGCTCTGAGCCACAACTGCGGAGCGCCCAACCGATGCATCGGGGAGTCAGACTAGCGCACTCCGTTACGCACCAGTGCCCCGAATCCCACGTCGCCGCCAACGCAGACCACCCCAGGCACCATGCGACCAAGAGAATCAATGCACTCCACAGAGCCCCATTCCTTATCTGCTGGCTGGCTACGCCGTTCCACGGACTTCTCGCGCAGGCACGACAACCGCAGGCTGCGGTCGGCACCGGTTGACGCTTGTGGACGCTACTGGCAGCGGTCTGGGCCACCTAGACCGCCCCCGGTCCATGAGCGAGGGGTGACGCTGGCGCGTGGACGGGGATTTACTGGTGCGATTCCACCGTCAGCCCGTCTGGATCGCGGCCGCGTTTCGTTGGCCGCCGCGATGACCACGTGAGAGCCACACGCAGGAACCGGTGCCTGCCATCCTGTGTGACGATAGCCCCCCGAAGAGTTGGTTGTTGCGTCTTCTTTAAGCTCCCTGATTGGTCGAGCCTCCTGTGGTCTTGCACCGCCAAGGATGCAAAAAGCGCTCCGCTCGCACCGCCAGCTGTCGGTTTGATGGTAGACTGCAGAGGTCGCACCCGCTCGCCACCGGCGTCGGCTGCCGGCGGCGCCACGGGATCTTCGGGGACGCCCGCGGCCTAGGCTGACGATCGGGTGCACGTCTCGTGCGCTGCCCACTGCACTCGTCGGTGGTCTCTGCTCGGGGGGCGGCAATGGCACGATGGGATTCCCGGCGACAGGCCTCCCGCCACTTGGAGGCCAAAGGCAGCGCAAGGGCGCTCGGCGGGTTATCTGCGCGGCTGTGTGCGTGGATTGCAATTCAAGCGCCCTGATGTGGCATCCTCCAGAGTCGGGTGGCAGACGGAGCCGAGGTGGCCAGTGGGGCACCTTTGCGGCGCGCCGCGCCTGCTGTTCTCGAACCCCAGATGCGACGCTCGGATATCTCTGGGAAGGGACCGCGCCGAGGGGGCTGCCAGGAGCAACGCTTTGAGGAGCCCGCTACGGCCACTCGGGCGGCGCCTCCCACAGTCCGTTTCCTAGCCCCACGGGTGGTGGCCGCCCCGGCAACAGCCCGGAGTGGCTGACGTGGGCACAAAATGCATCGATGGCCGCAGCGGCCAGTGTTTCGCGGCGACGTACGGCAATGGACGAGCCATCCATCAGACGCAACACGAAGCAACAAAAGCAACTCTCAGGCTTTATAAACAAGACACAACGAGAGCAATTCAGGGTCAAGAGATGACAAGGAGCAAAAACAAAACACCAGCACAGAGCACATCGCGACGCAGCACAGCCACGCACCCGCAGTTGCCGCCAAACGCCGACACACGGCCGGTTGTCAAATCCCACCCCCTGCGTCCCGGTATCCATCTGCTCCGTGTGCTGGGCTCGCCCCCCCGCTGACATCGCCACCGCCACCACCACCGCCACCGCCACCACGCATGTTGCTGCCACTCCGGCCCCCTCCCCTGCCTCCCTCAGCCTTTGTGTCATCCCCCCCGCCAAAGGCCCCACCGCCCGACAGACCACTGCTGCCCGGTGGGCCAACGCCGCCAGACGCGCCGCCGCCCCCCGAAGCTCCCCCCCCGTCACCCACGCCGCCGCCCCCGCCGCGGGGCGGGTTCAGAAACTCTGCGTGCGCGGCGCGCAGCCGCGCCGACCGCTTCTTCATGACGCTCAGACGGGTGACGACCGCGTTACGGCTGCGCTTCTTCCGGAGCATCCCCACCACCCTCGTCAGGTGTCCCCAGCCAACGTCCACAACCACATCCTCCAACTCCTTGTCGTCCGCGTCCGTCCATGGCAGCCGCTGCGCAGGCGTCGCCGTCTCCCGCCGCCGCGCATACGCCCTCGCCACATCCTCATGGTTTTCGCGGAGGGCGTTGGCCAACCCCCGCACGGACAACAGGGAGCGTTCGGTCGGCAACCGTGCGCGGAGGGTGTCAAAGCGTCCCCACCCGAGTTCGACAATCAGCTGCCGGACCAACTCCCGCTCTTCAACCGAGTAGGGGCGCCGCATCTGGCGGCGTCGGCCTGGGCCTGGGCCGTCTGCCCCGCCGCCGCCACCGCCACTACCGGGCGGCCGACCACCGTGGCCGTCGCCGCTGCCACGGCCACCACTACGGCCACCGCCTCCGCCAGCCGAGCCGCCACCGCCACCGCCGCCGCCGCCGCCGCCGCCGCCGCCGCAGCCGCCGCCGCCGCCGCCGTCACCACCACCACTCCCCGACCCGCCGTCGCTCATGTCATTGGCCTCGTCCGAGCCGCCCTCGTCCGTTGCCGTGTAGGATTGGCTGTCGCTACGCGGGGGTTGGCTCCCCCCCCCCGCCATGACCGACACTGCCGGCGGCAGCGGTGGCTGCGACAGGAACCTCCCGGCCGCCGAGAGGCTCGCAAACGGGCCGAGAACAGAGCCGGGGACGCCAATCCCGGCCGCCGGACCAGACGACGACAAGCCGCCCAGGTCTCCGTGGTCATTGATGCGCTCGCGCTTGCGCGAGCCGCTGGACGGGGATCGGCCAGGAGTCCCAAAGCTCCCCCCGGCAGGCGATGCGCATGCGCCGTAGCTCCGCGATGCCAAAGGCGCCAGCGAGTAGGCTGACGCGGGGTGCTCCCCATTTGCAGCGGCGGCGGCGGCAGCGGCGGCGGCGGCGGCGGCGGTGGCGGTGGCATCCGCGCGTTGGGGCGGCGACCGTTGCACGTTGGGGGCCACCCCGTTGCCGACACCGCCGCCGGCGCCGCCGCCGTCTGCGGCGCCCCCCGCGTCGCTGCCTTGCGGGTGGATGCCGGCGAGCAGGTGCGCCACGGGCGGTAGCCGCGCCGGCGGCTCGGCGGCGCCGCCCGCGCGGCCGACCGTCGGGGAGCCACCCAGCGGCGGCGGCAGCGGGGGCGGCCCGGGGAGGCGCGGAGGCGACACCTGCATGGCGGCTGGGGCGGCGGCGGCGGCGGCGGCGGCGGCGGCGGCGGCGGCGCCCGCCGCTCCGCCCGCCGCCGGACGCCCGGGGGGGCTGAGGCTGACGGGGGACCACGCGTGGGTGCCAAACGGCAACGGCACGGCGGCCGCCGGCGGGCCGCCGCGCGGCGGTCGATCGCCGCCGCTGACGGCCAAATTCCGTACAATGACCCGCGGACCGCCACCGCCGCCGCCGGGCGGCTGCGACCGCGGCGCCACCTGTGCGCGGTTGGGCGACGGTGGCGGCCGCTGCACTTGCGCTTGTACCCCGTGGGCGTGCGGCGCGTGCGCGTGCTCGCCTTGTTGAAGGGGTCGACGGGCGTATCCGTCGCAGGCGTGGGGCGATTGGGCTTGCCCGCCTTGTGCGTGGGGCACTGGTACGTGCTCCCCGTGTGCGCGGGGCGCTGGTACGAGCTCCCCGTGTGTGTGCGGCGCTTCCGCCCGCCCTCCATGAGGGTCCCGTGCTTGATGGTGTCCGTCGTGCGCGTCGCGAGCGTGCGGCGGGCCGACTGGCGGCGCCGCGTGCGCGCCGCGCCCAAGATGAGATTGGTGCGCCGACGCGACAGCCTCAGCGACCGGCATTGGTGCGCCGCTGCCAACGGCAGCCGGTGGGGGCCTGGCAGCCGGCTCAGGCGCGGGCGGCGGCAGCGCCGCTGCCGAGGGCGCCACCCCCCGCGCTTCCGTCAGCGTCATCCCCCGCTCTCGCGTGGCCGCCATCCCCCCCCCACCCGCCGCCACCGCGCCCGATGACAAGACATGCGTCGGCGACAGCGGGGAGAGTGGAGAAAAGGGGGACAACTGGGCAAAGCGGGGTTGCCCACCACTGGCGGCGGCGCGGCCGCCCGCTGTCGACAGGGAGGCTAGCGGGAGGGAGAAGGACGGCAGCGTCAACCGGCGCCCAGAGCCATCCGAGGCGACCACCTCGAGCGTCGTCAGGCCCCACCCGAGGCCCGCGAGGGTGCCCCGAAAGTCCGACACGGCGCCGAGGAGCTCTGTGGGGGGAGCAGCGACGCCGCCGTCGCCACGCAAACCGTGGGCGGTGAGGGCGAGCGAGGAGCGACGGCCGCCGCCAGGGGGGAGCGGCTGCAAACCACCGACAGGGAGCGGTTGAAGACCACCCAACGCAAGCGGTCGCATGTCGCTTGGCGGGAGGGGATGCATGACGCTCACCGCCACCGTGGCCGACGCCGTCGCCGCCAAGGTCACTCACCAAGGGTCGCTGTGGGGGACAGGGGAGAAGGATACAAGGGAGCGGGGCTCGGGGCACCGAACGGATGACGTGGAGGTGGAGAGCGAGGAGTGAGGTGGACAGTGATGGACGTCAACACGGCGGGAGGGGGCAGATGGGTAGACACGGCCGTCCCGGGTGGGGGGGGGGGAAAGACTGGCCGCCCGCGAGCGTTGCGGGCCACGGCCGTCCACCGCCGGGGCCGAGCACGTATCCCGTTGGTGCGCCGCCCTGCCGGCGCGGCACGTATGCGCAGGCGGAGGCGGCCACACGACCCCGCGCAAGGGGCAGAGGAGGAAGCCGCGTGGCGGAGATGTGGGTGGACGGTGGCGGTAGGGGCACGGTGACGGTAGGGGCGGTGCGGCCGGATGGGAAGGGGCGGTGGGGAGGGGGGGGGGGGAGGGGGGGGGGGGGGGGGGGGGGGGGGGGGGGGGGGGGGGGGGGGGGGGGGGGGGGGGGGGGGGGGTTGAGCTTTTCGTGGTGGCGGTCGCAGAGGGGCGGTGGGCCGGCGGCAGCCTAGGCGGCGGCAGCCTATGCGGCGGGGCGGCACACGAGACATTGGGCGGCGGTCACCGGGGGACCAGGAGAGGGGGTCGGGAGGGGCGGGGGGGAGGAACGGCGAGGGGTCAACCCGCATCCCGCAAAGGAGCGGATGCGGTTGTCGAGGGGATGGGCGCACGCGCGTGCGCCGCCGGCGCGTGCGTCACGTGGGCGCCCAAAGGCGTTCGAATTGGTAAAATCGGGGGGTGTCGCGCCCGAGAGACGCGCGGATCGCGGGGGGGGGTAGGAAAAAAAAACAAGCACTGACCGTCCCCCGCGTGCACGTATCTGACGGTTGTAAACAAGCCTCGGCCCCCAAGGATGCTATGGTCGCAGACACAAACCAGACGCACCTGCCGTGCGCCTGGCTGGCGCATGGGCCACGGGCCGCATCCCGCCGGTGTGGCGCGGCTCGTTCAGGTTGGAAGCAGGGCGCAAAGACGGGGGCCGAAATCGGCTGCAACCTGCCGGCCACACCCCGCACGCCCAGCCGTGGAGAGGTGCGTGTGACGTGGGTGCACCATGGACGGGATCGGTAGTGGCAGACAGCGGGCGAGGGGAAACACAAAGTGGAGGTACTTCATGTTCCAGGGAGCAGAGTACGGCCGCGAGAACCATGCCTTCGTTCTCCATCCAATGGCACGCCCGTGCGTCCGACCGCTAGTAGCCATCGTAAAACACTTGTCGACAGATGCTGGTTTTGCCGAGTTCCCTGAGAGACACGAATTGGTTCTGGACGAACCGTGTCAGCCGTCAACCACTCCCACCGTGCGAGGGGACAGTCTGTGGGGCCCCACGGACCCTCTGCATGACTCATGCAGAGCTCCAAGGGTTTCCAAGCCACTTACCGGCCGAAAACGATTAATTTTGCAGTGGAGACATGAGCACCCGTCCACGAGAGCCCCTGCCAGCCGCCCACGTCGATGTTAACGAATCGAAACTCGCCACAACCAGCGCAAGCACCTGGACACGGGAACTTTCTCAAAGTGGTCGCGCAATCAGGGCCGTTTCGTGGGCCCCACACTGGCGCTTCCTGCCTGCGGGATCTGTGGCACGGGATGCGCGGATGCGCGTGGCGGACTAAACGCCTGTGGACTGGGCCTGGTGCGCACCGACTGAGCCAAGCAATCACCCATTGGCTAGGAGGGACCATTCAACCTGGGCATTGGTTGGGTGGGTGGGCTCGGGCCCGACGCGGGCCAGGCATACGGGACACGAGGAACCGGTCACCCCGAGGGATTTCGACGCTGTCCAGCTGAGGTAGCTACAAGAACTAACAACTGCGCAAGGCGAGCTGTGGTTCCTGAGCGAAGTGTTGAGTCCTTCGAGTGACTTCCAGGTCATGCTAGGGCATGGCTCTTGCACGCCACGATCTGCCGCAATATGACACGCGCCATCACGGCATCTCGCGTCCACTACACCTCTGGTAGCTCGTGCAGCGCGGGTGCCTGCCCCCGCTCCCCAGCACTTTTGACTCTCGCACCACGAGAGTGCGCTCCCAGCTGAAAGACGACGGTGTCCCGAACGCCGAAGGATGAGCAGATGTTGGTTCGCTTCCGGTGGATAACACTAGAGCGGACAGTCCCAAAGCTGTGCACAAACACAGATTTCTCGTCCCTGTCTTGAGGACCGCCTGTCCCCCAAGCTGTCATCGTACAATCACAGTGGAGGAACAGACGTCCGCAGTTCTGAGGAGAGGGGGCTAGCACCCCTGCTGCAGGCACCATTCGCGGTACATCGACCACGAGATGCTGCAGAGGACACTGCACTCGCGTGTCAAGCCCAGCGTCCCTGGGAGACCTCTTGGACGTTTCTACAACTCTGGACTAGACCTTGGCTCTCGTGTCCCAAGTGCTGGTTCTTGCAGCCAACGCCGCTGGAATGCGTGCCTAGAGGCGTCTGGCCGCTTGCTCTTCAGAGCAAGTCTACTACTAGCAGTGCGCCATTGCGCTATGGCCAGTTCGCAATGTTTTTCGGCGTCAGCGAAGAGCATGTCTATCGGTCAATTTCTTTGCCCTGTCCATAAGTGCACCCCCATCACCCCCCCTTCGATGGCCCATGCCTCCTGAATGACCCTCCAGCACTGGAGATCGCCTTGCATTTGGTTAAGTTCCTGCATCGGATCGCTGAGGGATGGGGCCATTGACAACTTCAACCCTGGTGGACACGAGACATTTGATAGCTCATCATGCCATTGGTCCACGTAGAGACGGAGAGGGTCTGTTTCGCTATCCTTGCCATCCTGTGCAGATTTGGTGGAGGCGATGGCGCAATGTCAAAGAGTACGGCGGAATGGCGCACCGTTAGAGACGGCCTTCGCCATCCGCTGTCGTAGAATGGCGAAATGGCGCACCAATAGACTTGGTCTCAGGTGCACTCCCACTCCTATCGCATCTATTCTCGAGTGCGATACAGTTGGACAGGTTTCAGAAAGTACTGCAACCGCCAACGTTGTTTGACGAGAACACGCCAGGGACAGCTGTGCCGGCATCGTGAGCAGTCTTAATCCTCGGGTCATTGGAGCGGGATGGTCGAAAGACGGCAACGTGACTTCCTCTTGGAGGGGTGCGCCCGATCGGTCCAAGAACCAATCGTCAAGTGCAACTATTACGGGCTCTAGTCATGTGAGCAAATGGCACGAAGGAGAGCGGAAGGGGTCAGGTACTGATAGCACTGCCCGCGGAGCGGGTTGGCCGGCAGAGCTTGCTTCACCGAGTCCGTGAGTTTATTGCTGTCTTCCCAATTTTGGCCGATGTGGTCGAGGTCAAGACAGGGTCTCGGTCAACTGCCCATTGGCGGATCCACTTTATCCGGCCAAATGGATGGCTGAGACACAGTTTCGCACAGTTGATCACCCTTCTTGACATCGACGGGATCGGCCAAAATTGGGAAGGCAGCAATACTACTTGGGCTTTGGAGGTGGGGAGGTTTCGCTTGTTCTTTTTGGGTGTTGGCATGCGCCTGCCTCACGGCACCACAACCCCACTTGCATGCGACAGCAACGGATGACAGAGTGATCTGAGGGACGTTAAACGCACTTGCGGCGCAGCACGACTGACCTTTTTATGTTGCACGGCAAGAAGGCTCTGTTGCCCACGTGGGCCGACGGTTGGAGCGCAGCTGTCAGCATCGATGGTAGGAGGGAAGGGCTGGGCGACGATGCTGTCGGTCTCGATCCCGCCCACGCAACTCTGGTGAATCGATCCGTTGATACTGCCAGGGCCTCTCCCGCAGCGCCGTTAGAGCGGGACACACCAGCGGCTGGCGGGTACGATGGCGTAAAGGAATGACTTAAACACTCCCTGCCCACGCTCGGGTGTATCCGTTCTGGCTATGGAGACAGTTCGATCATCATTGACTAAGTCGAAGGAGAGGACTGGACTTGATGCCGGACCTCTTCTATGGCTCAAGTTTTCCAATCCTGCTCGCCGGTTGACGTGCTTCGCCCCTGGATCGAGGCGGCACATGGATGGTCTGACCAGCCTATTCCGTGCGCTTGGCCGGGCGATACGTGTGTGGGACATGCATGTTGTTTGGGTCGCACGGGTTGGCAATGGAGCGGCTTCCTCGACTGGGGCTTCCACATCAAAAACCCAGCGCACCGGCCGTACCACCTCCTTCCCGGTCCTCGTTCCTGAAACCTCCTGTTTCTGATCAACTCCCATGAGCTCCGTCAACAATGGGCAAACGACACTCCCTGGAAGACACATGTCGGCCGGGCCCTGCGGGCCCGCTGTGCTGTGGTTGACTGGGCAGGGAATGCTGAGCAGGGAAAGTATCGAGGCGCTGTGGCCAGGGGGTTTTCCTGGCCAGCAACAATAGAGGACACTGTCGATTGTGTGGGTGGGAGCGAAACCTCCCAGTCGACATGGTCACGCTCGGGTCGCCACTTGAGCACACTCCCCTTTGGTCTGCACTCGTGATGTGCACTTGTGGCCGCCCCTCATTCCGAGGCCGACGCCGCGGCTCATAGCCACCTGCTTTGCCACATCGACCTTCCACTGGGGAGCCCGTGGAGCAACCCGCCACACTCCATGACCTCCCGCTGCCGCGACGGGGCGGAGCGACTCAAGCTGTGTGCGGAATCCCGGCGCGCAGCCTTGCCAGGTGAGCCATAGCCCCGGTATCCATGCCGGCACGAACGGCTACCGCCCAGCCGTCGGGGCAACTCCACCGCTGCCGCTAGAGCCGCAACCGCCCCGCGGCAGCGCGTTGCGTATTGCAAGAGCGAATTGTCAAAAGACAAAAACAGACCCCATAGTAGACGCCACACCTGTCTGGACCGTCGTCGATGACCGGCCGAGTGGCAAATGGGAAAGTCCAATGGAGCGTGCCCATTGCGCATTGGCCAACGAGCTTCCCCCTCACCCAAACGCAACGACGCAGGGGCGGTGTGGCAGTGCACACCGTTCCAGGCGAGCCACGCGTGTCGAGTCCCATCCAGGAACCCCTACGGAGCAAAACGCTCGTCCAAGCGCGTCTGCTCACTCTTATTGCTCGGGTGCTGGCGCCCAGACGGGGAGCACCTGCAGCCCGCACCGCTCCAAGTGCGTGCTGAGACGACGCCCACTCGACCGTCCCGCCTGCTGCCGCTCCCACGCGTGGCGCAGCAAGGAGCAGCATGGCCCGCGTCGGAGGCAGTCGTTACACGCACGGGTCAAACACAGACTGCCCGCGGCGAGGTAGCTCGCACTGGGCGCAATTCAAACAACATGCCAATCACAGCGCAACGCTGTGCGACAGGCGTCCCACCAAGGGCACGACGGGATACCGGTGCGCCTGGGTGGACGGCGCCTGTGCCAGTGGACCGCACACAAAATGACAAGAGGGCGAGTCGCGTCCGTCGTGCGCGCTACTGCCATCCAGCGCGGTGGGCAGGCGGGGGTGACCGCAGCACCCCATCGCACTGCGAGCGCACCAGGCAGATACCGACGTGCAACGGCACTCGACGCACGGGAGATTTCACGCGACTGGGCGAGCCACAAGGTAGAAAAAAGAGGCAAAACGGTGGACATTCTTTTCTTTTGTTGATCGCCAACTCGGGCCAGACGCAGCCTCTGCACCCGGTCCAGCGCAACGACCTAGAGTCCGACACACGCGGAAGCACGGCGCGTGATGCAACGCTTAAAGGGTGATCTTGTCCAGGACTGGGAGCCGCACGACGGAGACCAAAGGACGGAGCGAGAAACGCACAACCAGCCCGACCAGGATGCAGGCACAAACGGAGCAAGACACAGACGCAAGCGAGTCAGCCACTGTCAAAAGAACGCGACCCACCAGCGACCAGAACGCCACGCACGGACGCCGTCACACCGGGGGGCACGCCAGCCACACACCAGCCCCGCCGCGCGAGCGTGGGCCGACACCCCGCACGGGAGCAACGCAAGGAGCGCCACCACGCAGGGGTAACCGCAACCCCTACTTACCTGGCGGAAGCGACGACTCGAGCTTCTTGGCCTTGACCTGATCCGTCACGACCAGCGTGTACATGTACTTCGAGCAGCGGACCTTGAACTTGGTCGACGTCGACGACTTCTTAATCTTCACTGAGTGGGCATCCTTCCTGCGAGCGGTCACCAGAAAGTTCTTAATGTCCAGGATTTGGCGAGGCTGCCAGGGGGAGAGGCGGCAAGAACCAAAGGGGGCAGCGAACACAAAGCAGACGGATCGACAGGCAGACCAAACAAAGGGGGGAAAGGGGATTCAAAGGCCGCAGCGTCAGGGGCGGAACGCATAGAAGGGACACGCACAGGAACGACGCCCACCGCCAAACGGCTGTGCCTCGATCAGCGGCCGCACCTCGAGCACCAGCGCCGCTCCACAGCCGCCGCGCCAACCGCAGAGGGTACCCCGCCCCAGCCACACAGAGCCACAAACAACCCAACGGCAAGTGTACCTCGCGTCGGCCCTTGCTCCTCCACCACTGACGCGCAGCGGCACCCCACCGTCGGGACGTCGGGGGGCGCCCGCCACGCCGGGCGGCGCCATCCACGACGCGGCTACAGGCACGCAGGGTCGGCACCCGCCAACACGCAGCACTCGCCCACACAACCTACCATGATGGCGACACGGACAGGGACGACACCTGCGTGTGGGAAGGGGAGGGACGCGCGGGGGGGGGGGGAACGTCGCTACCGCGGCGCACGAGCGCGATGGGATTGGCGGGGGGCGGACACCAGGCGTCACGTCGGCGGCAGTCGCAGCGACCGCGGTGGCCGCTCGCATCGGTCGCGGCGGACGTTGGGGCTGAGAGCGGCCGACGCACAGGCCGATTCGGCCATCAACGCACACGCCGACACCTGTCTCGTTAAATCCCAATACGATGGCTGAACAGAATCCCAGTAGAATGGCTAGTAGAATTGAACAATTATTCTCCAAGAACTTGAGCGCATTGGTTTTCTTCAACAAGTAGGGTTGCGTGTAGTACGTCCACGCCTAGCTAAAGGTGCATCTCACCAGGGGTCTTCAGCTTGGTCAAGATATATCATAGTTCAAAACATACACGGAAATATACGCTTGTCCTTTGCTGGCCGGAAAGTACGCTTGAACCTGACCTCTCGCGCTCGACACGCCTAGTCAAGGTGGCTCTTCTGGGTCTGAGCATGACAGTGACTCATCGAAAATCTCGGAGCAACGTGCTAATTTATGAGTGGTGCATCGCGATTTGCGTCGCGACGCAAATGCGACCCCCGCAGAAGCCTGAATGAGGGGGGTGGGGCACCACCAGTCCCAGTTTTGGATGTCGACAAAATCGCTCGTCTGTCTCGTCGCCGACAGTGGCTTGGAGCGACTGGTCCCGAGTCTTGCGCCGACCGAGCGGAGCCACCCTCTATCGCCGCTTCCTTGCAGCCGTCGTCCCGCGGAGGTTCACAAAGTGGTCAATATGGATGGCAACCGGTCGTAAGCTAGGTCTCTACGGCTGAGCGTGGGAACTCGATGGTGGTGGTTGGGCACAGCGAGCCACGAAGGCAGGCGATAAGCGCTTGCGCGCCAACAAGCCCGCGCTGCCCGTGTGCAGTGAGACCCAGAAGAAAGCTGAGCACGACCGGGAGCTGTGGGCAGAGAAGGTATTTGCAAGGGCGGCCGAGACCATGATTGCGCATGAGAGCCGACTGCAGAAGCAGTCTCATTGAAGCGTGGTTGTGTTTTGTTTGTGGTCATGGGCTAGCCGAAGGGGAGGCTGACGGGATGCACCTATGGCTCAGGTGTGGTGGTAGCATGCTTTGGGAGTGAGTTAGCAGCGCCTGTCCATGCCGCGCGCCGCAATGTGTGCTGGGGGTTGGGTCGGTGGGGGCGATTTTGCCCAGGTAGAGGTCCTTGCAAGGAAAGCCCCCCCTCTCAAGGCACCGCAGGGGCCGGTGACCTGCTCCACGTTGCAGTTTCGAGAAAAGGAGAGGTGGTTTTTGGATTTTTTGAGCTGACGCTGACAAAATGGATAGTGACCAATGGTGGGTCGTATTTGACACGGGAACCCAATGGGACGCTGCCGCTGCCGCCGCGACCCAGAAGAGCCGGTACACTGGGTCTTGACTAGGCGTGTCGACATACGCGGACGCTAGCCATGGATCATACCGAATACGCAACGCTACCCTGAAATGGGTACACTCTTGAAGACCCCGGATAGACACTAAAGGCCCCGCCACCCAGTTTCCGATTGATTCGATCTGGCCTCGCATGGACACGCCCTGCTGTTTCTCACCCGGCTCTGCGAGCATGGCCAGGTCCCCATGCTGTGGGGCGATTTTTTTTTTTTTGTTACCTGTTAACGACCCCACGGCATGGGGACCTGGCCGCGAGCATCACCTGCCCCCCGCCACCACCGCTTCTCCGTGGATCGGACACGCTTTCTGCCGCCAGGCCACGCGCCTGCCTCGTGACGCGCGCGGCGCAGGGATTCCGCGGTGGCCCCATCCAGAGCTGCACGCATCGCCTTGAGGCGCTTCCACGGGTGCACGGACCGCAACGACGGGTTGCACCGTGCCCGTCCCACAGACGTTTGCGGCTAGACAAGACGCGGTTGCGAAACCCCGCACGTATGCTACACGCTGGAGGGGGGCCCGCCAGCGGCGGACGCCCCACCCCCGACGAGAACCGGTGCGTGGGGGCCACCGCCCCGCCTGCCGCGCCCGCCGCCGGGCGGGGCCGGGGCGACGCCGCGCCGCTCACGCCGCCCCCCCCCGCCGCCCCCGCGCGGTACGCGAGCGCGTCGCCGGCCGCGGGGTGGGCGCCGCCCCCGCGGCCGTGTCGGCGGCGGACGCGGCGGCGGCGGCCGCGCGCCGCCGCGGCGTTGCCGCCGCCGCCCGCAGCGTGGCCGCCGCCGCCGCCGCGCGCGGCGTTGCCGCCGCCGCCGCCGCCCGCGGCGCGCGCG
>Ga0209093_1000773_pt1 | contig 17767 bp, 15 predicted proteins | sample SidtaG_4_FD_187450 | JGI IMG/M metagenome (GOLD analysis project Ga0209093, IMG submission 187450) | Marine algal microbial communities from Sidmouth, United Kingdom - Sidmouth_Male1 metaG (SPAdes) (version 2) | ecosystem: Host-associated > Algae > Red algae > Unclassified | place: Sidmouth... | reverse complement strand
GGCGAGTCCTGCCATTCTCAATCCGATAGCACATGGCGCAGACATCGTGGTACACTCGGTGACGAAGTACGTCGGCGGACATGGTACGACGATTGGCGGCGTGGTCGTCGATGGCGGTAAATTTGATTGGGCAGCACATGCCGACCGCTTCCCGATGATGAGTACGCCCGAACCTTCGTATCATGGCGTGGTCTATACGGATGCCTTTGGTCCGGCGGCTTACATTGCACGGATGCGTACCGTTGCCTTGCGAAATACAGGCTCGGCACTCTCGCCGTTGGCTGCATTTCAGATTTTACAAGGCTTGGAAACGCTCTCACTACGCATGGAACGACACTGCGAAAATGCAATGGCTGTGGCGAAGTATCTCGAAGGTCACGACCAAGTTTCGTGGGTGCGCTTCGGTGGTTTGGAGAGTAGCAAGTACCATGCGCTGGCGAAAAAATATTGTAACGGAGTACCTTCGTCTTTGATGACTTTCGGTATCAAAGGCGGATTTGAAAAAGCGGAAAAATTCTATGATGAATTGAAGCTATTCAAGCGTTTGGTGAATATCGGTGATGCGAAATCACTGGCTTGTCACCCGGCATCGACCACACACCGACAAATGACCGTCGAAGAGCAAGCAAGCGCAGGCGTGACACAAGACCTCCTACGCCTATGCGTCGGCATCGAACATATTGACGATATTATAGCGGATTTGGAACAGGCTTTTGCGGCAGCGAAGTAGGAAGTTTCAAATAGCAAATTCCAAATTCCAATTCGGAGCAGCCTTTGACCTTTTGGTTTTAGGCTGCTTTCTTTTTTGCAGGAAATAATGTATCTTTGAAATATCAAATCAAAAAAGATTTTTTGTATGAATACGTTGGAATTAAAAGGTGGTATTTACGATTTGATTTCTACGGTGAATGATGAATCTGTGCTACGACAATTGCACGAAATGGTACAAGACGTATTGGAACAAAATATGGATAAAACCGATTTTTGGAACGAACTAACCGAAGACCAACAAAAAGCCCTTGACGAAGCCATTGAGGAAAGTTATGATGAGAAAAACTGGATTCCGCATGAGGAAATCGTGAAAAAATATCAACACATCACCAATTAAAATCAATACGAATGTTACAACAAGCACAACCTTTCACCAATACACAATTAGAAATTATCAAGACCTTTCGACATGATTTGTCTGAAGTGGATTTGAAGCGTTTGCGGCAGCATCTTTCGGAGTTTTTTGCCAATATTTTTATGGATGAAGCGGATAGAGTTTGGGATGAAGAAGGTTGGGATGAGGAGAAAATGGAGGAATTGCTCAATACTAAACTTCGTCGCAAAAAGTCCTGACCATGAAAAAACGGGTTGTTATTGACACAAACATTATTTTGGTTTGTGCTTCTCGCCGTTCAAAGCACAATTGGCTTGTCCAAGCTCTGCTCAATAACGAATACGAGCTTTGTGTCACGACAGAAATTCTGATGGAATACGCTGAAATCATTGAGCAAAAAATGGGTGTGCGTGCATCACAGGCGTTCATGGCTACCTTAGACAACCGTGATAACGTCAATTATATCAATACTTTCTATGAATTTCAACTACTCATGGATGAGGACGATAATAAATTTGTGGATTGCGCTATAGCTGCCAATGCCTTATTTATCGTGAGCCATGATAGCGATTTCAGGCGTTTGAATAAAGTGGAATTTCCGCTTGTAGAGGTGATAATTTATGACGCAAGCGGAAGAATCGTGATACAAGGCAAAGATACCGCACTCGAAGGTATCAATAATTTTACAGCCGATGTATCGACATTGACTCCTTCGATTTATATTTTCGCTGCTACAAAAGATGGCTTTCATATCAGTGAAAAGTTTATGATAAATTATTGAGCGAGGTACGTGATTTTCTTTTTAGTAAAAAATAATATAGAACGGCTGGCTGCATTTGTGGTTAGCCGTTTTTTTGTTTATACATCGCAACAGTCGTAATGCAAGTCATAATAAAATCTCATAATTTTATTTGTATCTTGCAGAAAGATCATTACAAATATGTAAATTCAAAATGAAAAATCCACTCACACTATTGCTCCTCATCCTCCCCTTCTACCTCCTTGCCCAACAACCGACCAACTACGTCGATCCCTTCATCGGCACCTCCAATTACGGCGCGACCAATCCCGGTGCGGTCATGCCTGCGGGTATGGTATCTGTTGTGCCGTTTAATGTGGCGTTCAAGAAGGGTGCGGAGAATAAATTTGAAAAGGACAGCGAGTGGCACTCACGTCCGTATGTGCATGAGAATCGGTTTTTGACCGGATTTACACATGTCAATTTGAGTGGTGTGGGCTGCCCGGATTTGGGGAGTATTATCCTGATGCCGACGACGGGTGAGGTCGAATTGGACCCCGAAAAAAACGGCACGACTTACGGCAATGAAGTCGCCACACCCGGATATTATTCCAACACATTAGACAAATACGACATTAAAACCGAAATGTCTGCCACGCTGCGGACGGGGATTAGTCGCTACACTTTTCCCGAAGGACAGGCGAATATTTTACTCAACTTGGGCTTGGGTCTGACGAATGAAACGGGCGCGATGTTGCAAATAAAATCCGATACCGAAATCGAAGGTTACAAACTCATCGGCACCTTTTGTTATCATCCCGAAGATGTGCGTCCGGTGTATTTTGTGGCACGATTTTCAAAGCCTGCGAAATCTTTTGGTGCATGGAAAAAGATGCCCGCATATAAGGGCGCGGAAAAGGATTGGACGAAATATAATGACACTTACAAACCTTACGAAAATTATCTACATCCAATGGCAGGCGAGAATATCGGCACCTACTTTTCCTTTGACACAGAAGCGGGCGAGACGATTGAAGTGAAAGTGGGCGTTTCGTATGTCAGCATCGAAAATGCGCGTAAAAATCTGGATGCCGAACAGCCGGATTTTGATGTAGAAAAAATACGAAAAAATGCAGTCATAAAATGGAATGAATTATTGGGTAGAATCCAAGTCGAAGGCGGTACGGACGAGGACAAAACGATTTTTTATACGGCATTATATCACATACTTTTACATCCAAATATCCTGCAAGATGTCAACGGCGAATACCCGACTATGGAGGGCTACGGCGTAAAAAATACGAATGGAGGAAATCGTTATACGGTCTTTTCGCTGTGGGATACGTATCGGAATGTGCATCCGTTTTTATCGCTGGTATATCCTGATTTACAGACGGATATGATTGAGTCGATGTTGGATATGTACAAAGAAAGCGGCTGGCTGCCCAAGTGGGAATTGTTGAGTATGGAAACCGCCGTCATGGTGGGCGACCCCGCTACGCCCGTCATCGCTGACAGCTATCTGCGCGGCTTGACGGACTTCGATACCGAACTCGCCTACGAAGCCATGAAAAAAGCCGCCACCCAATTGAAAGACAATAAATTGCGCCCCGGCATTGAGTTTTATGACCGACTCGGCTACATTCCCGAAGGCGATAGTAGCGGGGTTTGGGGAACGGTTTCGACGACCTTAGAGTATAATATCGCGGATTGGAATTTGGCGCAATTTGCACGGGCATTGGGCAAGAAAAAGGATGCGCGGATGTTTGAAAAACGCTCAAAATCTTACCGAAAATATTTTGACACTCCAACGGGTATGTTGCGCCCGATAATGCAAGACGGCAGTCGGCTCGACCCTTTCGACCCCGAAGCCGGAAAGAATTTTGAACCCGTCGTCGGCTTCGTGGAGGGCAATGCCTGGCAATATCGTTTCTATGTGCCGCACGACATCAAAGGGCTGATTCGCTTGCTGGGCGGTGAGCAAAAATTTGTCGCCGAACTCCAAAAATGCTTCGATACCGACAATTACGATATGGCAAACGAACCGGACATTACCTATCCTTTTTTGTTCAATTATGTGAAAGGCGAAGAGTGGCGCACCCAACAAACCGTCCGCGAACTCATCCGAAAATATTACTTCCAAGCCCCCGACGGATTACCCGGCAATGATGATACCGGTACGCTTTCTACTTGGCTGGTTTACAGCACGATAGGGCTATATCCCGATTGTCCGGGCAATATGGATTATACGCTAACTTCTCCCGTTTTTGATAAGGTGACAATTGACTTGCATCCCGATTTTTATCCGGCGAAACAAGACCTTGTTATTGAAACAGTGAACAACGAAAATGAGAAGTATTTGATTGATAGGATGACTTGGAATGGGGAAGCGCATCAAGGGTTTTTTATTGGGCATGGGGAACTTGTGGAAGGTGGGGTTTTTCGGTTTTATTTGAGGTGAGTTGGGTAATAGATTGGTGCAGCGATTATACTAAAATATCAAATTCATTCTTCCTGACTCTAAATTTCTGGTTAATCTAATTTTTATATTATCAAAACTCCACTCTCTACCAAGCCATTCATCTGAGCCTAAAGCCGCTAAATCATCATTTGAGTATAATCCATATCCAAAATCGTCCATTCCTAAAATCTCAACTAATTTATTTACCATTCTTTCATAATCCTTGTACCAGAAATAATGGTAAATCCGCTTGACTTCCTTGTACAAAATAATATAATTATCATTTGAACCGTCTGTCATCTCTACAAAAGATATACGATTAAAAAAATCTAAAAACATTATTCTAGGAATAATAACTGTAATTTTTTGAAGTTGATTTACTGAAAGCCTAGTGCTTAAAATTCTACCGGCATTAAATTCAGTCACAATCTCCGAGAATAATTTTGAATTTATTAATCTGCCACTCCTAATCAACAATTTCAGTTTACCTTGAAATTGCTTAAAATTCATTACCTCTATATCAAGTCCATAGAAGTTAATTAGAAATTTTGCTTTATTTAAAAAACCCACATCATTAGAAACGACCCAATCTGAAACCATGCTGTACAAAAAATGCTCACTATCATGTTGGGTGTTTAAGTATTTGACTTTCTTATTTTTTTCACTATCAAATCCAAGAAAATTGAGTAGCATAAAAGCTGTTGTCAATTGAGTATACCAATAACTTTCTTCAACATTTGGAACATTTTTTATAGCTGAATCTAATAACTCCTTGAAGGACATACCTAAAGGGGTTTCTGACACTTTTTCGTTAAAGTCAATATTTTCTATGTTGACACCTAACTTCTGTACTTCCAAGTGTTTTTTGCTGGCAGATCTAACATCTTTAATAATACTATCATCATTTTGTAAATTGTCTATTACTTTTCCAAAATCTCCAATCCACTCCAACAAAGTCATTGGGTTTTTCTTTATTCCTAAACGTCCAATAAGATTTTTGGGATACCTATCTTCTGTAATTTCACCTAAACCTAAGTCAACAGGAATTACATCAAATAACCCAAGAAGGGAAGAAAAAATATTACCGTAGTCGCTATCGAATTTTAGTTCATTAATACTTGAAGAAATTATCTCCTCAAAAGAAGAAAAACTTGGTTTGTAATGCTCATAAGCTTCTTCTGGGCGAACTAACAAATTTCTTATTGTATCATGTTCTCGATTATACACAAGAAAATTATCCTCTACAAAAGAATCCATGAATTTCAAATCATAAAATTTCTTATCTGTTTTGTCTCTGTGTAAATCATGGATATGTGCTTGGGAAAATAGAATTATTATTTCCCTATTTTTTGCGCCTTTAAGTAGTTCTTTGAATTCGCTGTTTTCCTCCTTATCAAGTAATTTGTAAATATTATTGTCTAAATAAACCTTAATCATCCCATTTTATTTTGATAGATAACAATTTCACGGACGTAAAAAGTTCATTAACTAAGTGTTGAATATAAATAAAGTAAATTTTCTAAAAACCAAGAAGCAAATCTTTCAGAAGCTATCCACCAACTCAAAAGTACATCACATCAACAATATATCCAAATGAAATGCGCTTTGTGCAATTTGTTATACACACCTCAAAAACACATCACATCAACAATTTTCTAATATTTTCGCCGGTAAGATTCTGAACATTTTCTGTGATTTTTTCGATGGACCAATCCCACCAACTTATTTCAAGTAATTGCTTGATTTTTTCTTCTGAAAACCTTTTTCGGATTTCTTTGGCTGGATTTCCGCCTACGATAGCATATGGTTCGACATCCTTTGTCACGACAGATTTGGTGGCTATAATGGCACCGTCTCCAATCGTTATTCCCGGCATAATCGTCGCTCCATATCCTATCCATACATCATTTCCGACAACTGTATCGCCTTTTGTCGGATACGCCTTCCCGTCCATAGCATTTGCCCAATCCTTTCCAAATATCGCAAATGGATAAGCGGTAATTGATTGGCTTAAATGATTCGCTCCATTCATAATGAAAGTGACATCTGAAGCTATCATGCAAAATTTTCCAATGACTAATTTATCTCCTGTAAAATCGAAAAGGTACTTTACATTCTTTTCAAAGTTTTCAACCGTTTCAAAATCATCATAGTAGGTGTAATCTCCTATAATGATATTAGGATTCTTTACGATATTCTTAAGAAAACAAAGCCTGTCGTAATCCTTTAATGGATATTTTTCATCCTTATTTGGTATCTCCATTATTTAATGATTGAAGCAAAACCTTAGTGTGTATAACAATCAGACAATTATTACTTTTAGTCCAATTGTACTCTACATGAGAAAAATTTAAAATGATAATGTGAACTTGCTTTTGCCCTAAAACTCGCCTTGCATTTTGAAAATGCAAGGCGAGTTTTAGGGCAGACTTAACTTTCAATTTCAATTCATATTATCAAAAAATATTTTTTCTCATGTAGAGTGTCCAATTGCCTAAAACAACTTTTGCTCATTCACCTGCAAAACCTCCAAATCAGGCGCGGCACGATGCACAAATGCCACGACGCTACAATTATCCACGTTCCATGCTGCGGGAATATTGAAGGTAAAATTTTCTTCTAAACTCGTTCCCGTAGCTTGTGCAGAAATAGGATCGCCCGCTACATTGGTGAGCATGGTACGCAAAACATGTTTGTGCGTGTAAGCATCAATCAAGCCTGATGTATCCAACTGTGCATCTACAATATTATTCTCCGTAATCATCACCGAAAGCCTCAAATCACCTGTTAGTGTTTCGAGGAAATTCACGGTGATATTGCTCGTCAATTCGCCGTTATTTTCATTGAATGAGTTGGTGATTTGTACATCCAATTCCGGCGGTAGCGCAAGCTCCTCTCCTACAAAACCTGCCCAAGATGGCGAAAAATGAATATTCCCCCCCGTTCCAAATGAACTTCTATCAATCGCAGCCGAGGGATAGGCTTGCACCGGACCTATCAGCGCATCCAATTGCTCGCCCTCATCTGTACTCAAATCAAATTGACTTTCCGATAAAGGATTAGCAAAAAATCCTGCATGAATAGACACTGCAATTAGTCGTTCGCCATGCGTATTGATTAGATTTTCAATCAATTGTGCGCCTTGTGGGCAGTTGACACATTGTACACCCGTAAATTCTTCAATCAATACACGCCGTATTACGTCATCCGTACTATCTACCGGAGGATTCGTATTATTTACACTTGGCGGGTCAATATCAGTCATCACTTCCTGACAAGCAGCAGAGGCAAAAACAATTAATGCGAATAGGATTATTTTTTTTGTGAAATGAGTAAACATATTTTTTAATGATAAATGTTGCGTGATAAATGTAAAAGCAAGTTAGATAAAATAAACCAAGCACACAAAATAATCATGTCAGTAAAGTGACACATTGCAGTGCTTTAACTTTTCGTCAAAACAAATACTTTCTCCATTCGTTTTGTGAAAAGAAAGAAATAAATTCATCATTTATCGTTCACCGTTCATCATTAAAAAATATTATTATGAAATATACCTTGTTATTTTCCCTATTAATAATCTTCGCTTCATGCGGCGTCACTACTGATTCTTCAAATGTAGAGTCGGCTGACCATCAAGCGGTTAAAGTCGCGAAAAAAACATCCGGCGAATTAGACAAATACGCCAAAGCCTACTTTGCAAGCGGTTGTTTTTGGTGCGTAGAAGCAGTATATGAAAGTGTGCGAGGTGTGGAAGAAGCCGTTTCAGGTTATGCCGGTGGCAAACATCCCAACCCGACTTATCGACTCATCGGTACAGGCACGACAGGACATTCCGAAACCGTCGAAGTCTATTATGACCCCGAAGTGGTTAGTTTTGAAACCTTAGTCAAAGTTTATTACGGTTCGCAAGACCCTACAACGGTCAATGGTCAACACCCGGATTACGGTTCGCAGTATCGCTCTATTATTTTTTATCAAAATGACGAAGAGAAAAAAATAGCAGAAAATTTCAAAGCAAACCTCGATGCTTCCGGCGAATACAGCAAGCCGATTGCAACGGAAATCGTTCCATTTAAGAAGTTCTATCCTGCCGAAGATTATCACCAAGATTATGAAAAACTCAACCCAAATCAACCTTATGTGCGAAGTGTTTCCATCCCGCGTTTGAAGCGTTTTCAAAAGAAATTTCCAGAGCTGTTGAAGTAACGGTAATGACTGCTTTACAGGCTGACAACGAATACCGTACAGGCTCAAAAAGATAAGAAAATCAAAAATGAAACGTCTTTCTGAATTTATTTCAGAATCTCCCAAGTGATAGAAAACAAATGTCGAACAAAATATTAGCTCACATTTAAGTATCGTATTTGTGGCTCAGGAGGTTCTGAAATAAATTGAGTGTGTCACAAATCGGTGGTAGCACATTGCGATGACAAGATGCGTTAGCATCGACCCTGTTTGTAGAAAAGCCAAACCCAAAGTACATCAAGGTGCGTAGCACCGACACCGTTTGTACGCGCTAACCCCGATAGCTATCGGAGTCGGTACTACGTACCTTAATCGCTTGTTCTTTAGACCTTGCTACAAACAGGGGCGGTACTATTGTACCTTTTAATACCACCGATTTGTGACACACTCAAATAAATTCAGAAAGACGTTTTGGTTTGGAGTTTTGGATTGCTGTTACCACCGATTTGTGACACACTCAGTTTTTAAAAAAACCAATAATTATTTTCATTTTAACTCAAAAAGGCTTGCCTTCCTCTAATTTTCACTACATCATAATAGTACTAATGCTTCAATTCATAAGTACTTGACAACTATATCTGCTTCTTTTTCCGTTATTCTGCGTTGTTCATCAGTCATCCCGATAGCTATCGGGACAACAATTATCCTTCTTCATGCCTTGACTAACGAAAAAATAAGCTACCTATAATTGTCAATTACATATGAATTGAAGCACTAAACCCGCCATATAAATATTTCCATATGTCATTGTGATATAAAAACCTTATTTTTACCCTCCAAACCAAATCCGCCGCCTGATTAAAGTGAATTATAAACTAAACAATGCTACGACAGCTCACTATATTCTTGTTTATCAATTGCTTGTGTATGACTATGCAAGCACAGAGCGATTCTATCCCGAATCGTACCTATTCGCCCGTCAATGAAAATGACCTCATCGAAACCAAGTGGCGGTACGCTTTTACGGAACATGTAGAGACCAATAACATTGTCCACAAAGCAGATGAAAACTATGACTATTACCTGCATTTGCGGCACGATTACAGCTTTGAGCATTACCTCAACGGCAGGAATGCCGAAGGAGCTTGGGTCTTGAATGAAGAGCAAAATGAGATATTCTACAAATTCCGAAATATTCGTTGGTGGCGCATCGCAGAGTTGACCCAACAGAATATGGCGCTCGAATTTTCGCTTGGAAATGCCTCTTACCAATACCATTTTGTCATGGTCAGTGATGAGGAAGCACCTTTCGTCAAACGCCCCAATGAACTGCCCGACATTGATGTTTTGTCAAAAGGAAAAGCCAAGATAAAAATACGTGAAATCATTGCTGATGACCGTCGAAAGCGAGATGTCCGCCGCGAACGTAGGCGCGAGCGCAGAAAAGCTCGCCGCAAAAGACGCGAAAATAAAAGAGCAGACCGCTTCGAGCGTCGCAGCAGTCCCGAAGAAGTTGCCGAATTTATCGAAATTGCTGTCATTGGTGGCGGTTTTTATGGTGGGCTGGATCCCGTAATTAAAGACTTTACGATTCTACGAAACAATGGCGAAATTGTCAAAGAATTTGAAAGTGTACAGAAAGGTTTGATTAAAACCTCCAAACAAGTTGACAGAGAAGAAATGGAGCGATTAGTTAAGTTTATTATCAATAAAAAATTCTTTGATTATGAAAATTTATATGATTGTGTAACAACGGATTGTGTCAAACGAAAAGGTAAAAAACCCACGCCCATTCCCTTGCGTGTATCTGTACAATATGGTTCATTGCGGAAGGTCGTTACCGTCGGAATTTGGGGTTATGATGGCGACGAAAAAGTGAAATATGTCGATTATCCCGAAGACCTCGAATTGATTATAGATGGATTGCAGCGATTGGTAGGAATTTAACCCACCACATAGGAACAAGGCATGCCTTGTCCCTATGTGGTGGGTTGTGGATATTGTAATTTGCAAAAACATTATTATAACAATCATCACAACTAATTTTAAATTCATTTTTCAAAACGAATCACGACAATAAATGCATTATTATTCACTTGGTAAAATACCGCCCAAGCGGCACACGCAGTTTCGCAAACCCAATGGCGAATTGTACAAAGAAGAACTCTTTTCGACAGAGGGTTTTTCGGATATGTATTCGCTGTTGTACCATTGCAATCCGCCTACGCAGATTAAACAGGTGGGCGAGCCGTTTTCGGTCAAACCCAAGTTGATACACGACGAACAACTCAAACCGCGCAGTCTCAAAGGCTTCAAAATCACACCCGAAGCTGACTATATAAAAAGTCGCAAGGCGGTTTTGGTGAATAATGATTGCAAAATCATCCTCGCTGCACCAACGAAGAGCATGGATGATTATTTTTTCAAAAATGCAGATGCGGACGAAGTTATTTTTATTCACGAAGGAACGGGAAAATTGCACAGCATGTACGGCGAGATTCCGTTTGGATATGGCGATTACCTCGTTGTGCCGCGCGGTACGATTTATCACCTCGAATTTGATACGGCGGATAATCGCCTGTTTATCGTAGAATCGTACAGCCCGATTGTCACCCCAAAACGCTATCGCAACAACTTCGGGCAATTGCTCGAACACGCCCCTTTCTGTGAGCGCGACATCCGCAAACCACAAAACCTCCAAACTCGTGACGAGCGCGGCGATTTTTTATTTTATATCAAAAAACGCGACATTATTTACCCCTATCATTACCAAAACCATCCTTACGATGTCATCGGTTGGGATGGCTATGTGTATCCTTACGCCTTTTCTATCCACAATTTTGAACCGATAACGGGGCGTGTACATCAGCCGCCTCCGGTACACCAAACATTTGCGACGCGCAGCTTTGTGATATGTTCGTTTTGTCCGCGTTTGTACGATTATCACCCCAATGCGATACCCGCGCCATACAATCACAGCAACATTGACAGCGATGAAGTTTTGTATTATGTAGATGGTGATTTTATGAGTCGTAAAAGTGTCGAACGCGGGATGATTTCTTTGCATCCCGGTGGTATTCCGCACGGTCCGCATCCCGGCACAGTGGAAAAAAGTATTGGTGCGAAAGAAACGCACGAACTTGCCGTTATGGTCGATACATTCAAACCACTTTTAATGACAGAACATGCTGCAGGAATTGAAGATGAAAACTATTATTTGAGTTGGCTGGAGGGGCATTAGCAGCGACTTGTACCGACGACTTTAGCCGTCGTGGGAGTGAGAAAATATTTACAAGTAATTGGCTATTGAGTCCGTGATGTAGAGAAAATTCATGAATTTTCTCTACATCACGTAAAACGCGAATTTCCCGAAGAAAATAAACATCAATTTATTACTAAACTATCGATTCCGAAATAAAATTTACTTGACGGCTAAAGTCGTCAGTACAGTTATGGAAAAATTTACACAAATCACATCATCCGCCGTACCGATGCCCATCGAAAATGTGGACACCGACCAGATAATCCCTGCGCGATTTTTGAAGGCAACGACGCGGGAAAATTTCGGGGAAAATCTATTTTGCGATTGGCGATACGAGCAAGACCGAACGCCTAAGCCGGATTTTGTACTGAATAATTCGATTTATTCAGGGGAAATTTTGGTAGCAGGAAAAAATTTCGGCTGCGGATCGAGTCGTGAACATGCCGTGTGGGCAATTTACGATTATGGTTTTCGGGTGGTCGTATCAAGTTTTTTTGCGGATATATTTAAAAGTAATGCCTTGGGGAATGGCTTGCTGCCCGTGACGGTTTCCGATGAATTTTTGCATGAAATTTTCTCTGAAATAGAAAAAAATCCCAATGCCGAATTTCAAGTGAATTTGGAAACACAAACCATTACGATTCTCTCCAATAATTCATCAACCACATTCGACATTGACCCGTATAAAAAAACATGTCTTCTAAATGGTTATGATGATATTGATTATTTATTAACTTTGAAGGACGATATTAAAAAATTTGAACAACAGCAAGTCGTTTTTTAACGGTGGACGGACGCTTCGCTTGACGGAATGATTCATTTCCCGACATAAGTACGGGATTTCGTTTTACTCAACATTCAAAATTCCATTCACTCATTCATTAGAAATGAAAAAGAAAATAGCAGTACTCGCAGGAGACGGAATCGGACCCGAAGTGGTCGCGCAGGGCTTGAAGGTGTTGGACGCGGTGGCAGAACGGTCTGAGCATGAATTTACGTATTGTCACGCAGATATAGGCGCACGGGCGATTAAAAAAACGGGCGATCCGCTACCCGAATCAACGGTGGATGCTTGCCTCAATTCGGACGCAGTATTGCTCGGTGCTATAGGCGACCCGGAGTACGACAATGCGCCTGACCTCAAAGTCAGACCGGAGCAAGGTTTGTTGCGTCTGCGCCAAAAATTGGGTTTATATTGCAATATTCGTCCGGTCAAAACTTATAAGGAATTATTACACCTTTCCCCTTTACGCCCGGAAGCTGTGGAAGGGGTAGATATGGTCATTTACCGTGAATTGACAGGCGGAATTTACTTTGGCGAAAAGGGCAGAAGTGAGGATGGGCAAAGCGCATTCGACACTTGTACGTACTCAGTGCGCGAGATTGAGCGCATCGCAAAACAGGCTTTTGAAGCCGCCGGACATCGCCGCAAAAAAGTAACGCTCGTCGATAAAGCGAATGTGCTCGAAACCTCCCGCCTTTGGCGCAAGACTGTAACGGAATTTGCAAAGCAATATCCTGATATTGAGTTGGATTTTATGTACGTGGATAATGCCGCGATGCAGTTGGTCGTCCATCCAAAGCAATTCGACGTGATACTGACCAATAATATGTTTGGTGATATTATTTCGGATGAAGCGAGTGTATTTGTGGGGTCTTTAGGAATGTTGCCGTCGTCATCCGTAGGTTTCAAAACCTCACTGTTTGAGCCGATTCATGGCTCGTATCCGCAAGCTGCGGGGAAGGATATTGCGAATCCCGTAGCGACGATTCTTTCGGTGGCTTTGATGCTCAAATCACTGGGCTTATACAAGGATGCTTTCCGCATAGAGCAAGCCGTCAGTGCTTGTCTCAATAAAGGCATCGGCACGCCCGACCTCAATCCGAACATTACTTATTCCTGCTCACAAATGGGCGATGTAATTGCCTCTATCGTGAGTGGTGCTGATGTGAAATACGAGCGTATTTCGGATGGAATTTCTACAATAATATAAAATCACAAAAGCGGTGGGTTTAAACCCACCGCTTTTGTGATTTACCCAATTCTCGCTCCATTCTCCACACTTCTCTCCGGTTGGAGCAGCGTCACTTCTTTATCGTTTCCAATCACGCCCAAGACCAGACATTCGCTCATCAAGGTAGCGATTTGTTTAGGCGGAAAATTAACGACAGCTATCACTTGCTTGCCAATGAGTGTGTCGGGTTCGTAGAGTTTCGTGATTTGTGCCGAGGTTTTTCTTGTACCGTATTCGCCAAAATCAATCATCATTTTATACGCCGGATTTCTGGCTGCTGCGAATACTTCTGCCGAGATAATCGTTCCTGCTCTCATTTCGACTTTTGTGAAGTCGTCCCAAGTTAAATCTTTACCATTCATAATGTTTTGCTTCCTCCAATGGAACATGTTCCATTGGAAACAAAGAAAAAGGGACAACCTTGCGGTTGTCCCTCGTAATGAGTCTCTTAAAAATTGGTATATAGTTAGGATTTCATGTAGTCACCGGGTGCTGACATGGTTTTATAAAAAATTCCAAATCCCAAGTACCAAATCCCAATTTGAGCATACTTTTCTATTGGAATTTGTGATTTGGATTTTGGAATTTTCAAGCTAAAAACTTGTTAGTTACTTAACATGACCGGCATGACCAGCATGAGAATTTCTTCATTATCATCTTTTTCGGCAGGCAACAAAATACCCGCGCGAGTAGAGGTCGAAAGTTCCATTTTTATTTCGTCGGATTCGAGTACGCCGAGCATTTCTACGAGAAACTTAGAATTGAAACCAATCGTAAGTGGCTCGCCTGTGTAGGTACAAGACATTTTTTCGCTCGCTTCATTCGAGAAATCCAAATCTTGCGCCGATACATCCATATTGGTATCGTTGATATTCAGAATGACTTGATTGGTTGTTTTATTCGCATAAATACCAATACGTTTGAGCGAACTCTGAAAATCGCCGCGTTCCAAAGTCAATAAATGCGGATTATCTACCGGAATAACGGCATTATAATCCGGATAACGCGCATCAATCAAGCGGCAAGACATATTCACATCGCCAAAATCGAAGAATACGTGCGCCTTATTGAAGGAAACCTTCACATCGCCACCCGAAGGTAGTGTACCTTTTAGTAGGTTCAAGGCTTTTTTCGGCACAATAAACGAAGTCGAAACATCACTTTTTATTTCATCAAAAGCGTATTTGACCAGTTTGTGTGCATCAGTAGCCACGAATGTCACCTTATTAAAATCAATTTGGAAAAACACCCCCGTCATCGCCGGACGCAACTCATCGCTACTCGTCGCAAAAAGCGTTTTGACAATCGCTTTATTTAGACTTGCAGACGGAAGTTCGATACTGTCCACTTCATCCGGTGTCGGAATGGTTGGGAAATCTTGCCCGTTTTCTCCGGCAAGTTTATATTTTCCGTAGGCAGAAGTAATTTCTACGGCAAAATTTTCATCATCTATATCAAAGGTAATCGGTTGGTCGGGCAGTGCTTTGAGGGTTTCCAGCAAAATCTTTGCGGGAATCGCTACATTACCATTTTTATCCGCTTGTATTTCCAATTTGGTGGTAATTGAAGTCTCCAAATCAGTAGAGGCAATCGTGAGAGAGCTACCTTCAATATTAAATAAAAAATCTTCCAAGATAGGCAACACAGGATTAGAACCAATGGCACCACCTACCAGTTGGAGTTGCTTGAGCAGGTCAGATGACGAAGTGCTAAATTTCATATTCAGATTTGTGATTGTGATTATTTTTTTGGGCGGGAGTTTAAAAGCCAAAAATACAAGTTCTATTTGATTATTAGGTATTAAGTTGGAATAAAAAATAAATAAATTGAACGACAGACAGCAGACCATGAAAAATAAGCGGTTTTTATTTTCCGGAAAACATTGTCACATTATTGCATAAACAAAGATATTCGGTGATTTTTTTTTGTGTAAAATATGAAATCGGTCACAAGCACATGACATGTTGATTTTTTTTAACATTACACCACATTAAAACAATTTCTATCTCATGGGCAATTCATTGATTTTCAACAAAAAAGATGTCACGTCTGATTTTTACAATAAATATATAAACACACCATCGAACCAATGACACAAAATTTGCGTCTATGTAAGAGGTCGAAATAATATTTTGACTTTATCCGTTTTCTGAATTAATTATTATCGGAATTTAAGATATTAAGATTAAATAACTACCTTTACGCCCATTCTTAAAAACTAAAGAGCATATTTAAAGCAAAGCCAGAAACCATTTTTCCAAAAATTCATTTATTGAAACTCTGCGACCCCAAAATTAGCGCAGCATTGAAACTCTGCAATTCCAAAATAATTTTTTTTTCAAACACATTTATTCATTTTAAATTATGAAGAACGTTTTAATGTTAGCTGCTTTGCTTGTTACTATCGCAGCAGTAATTGTAGGATGTACACAAGAAGCACTTGACGTCGTGGACACACCTATGGAATCCTTAGAAGATGCACAATTGATTACTTACGACCAATCGGAAGTAATTGAAGGAGCTTATATTGTAGTGTTCAAAGATGAGGCTTTGCCTACGAAAAGAGCAAATGTAAACAAAGCCAACTATGCTGCGAAAAAGCAGGAAATGGCAGATTTTGCTAAGAAAGTGATTGCTGAAAAGCGTCTTTCTGAGCGTCCAATCAAGCATTCATATGCTAAGACAATTAGCGGTGTTGCTATAGATTTGACCAAAGAAGAAGTCAATACGCTATTGAATGACGATAGAGTTGACTTTATTGAGCAAGACCAGATGTTCCATGTTACTATGGGAGGTCCTCCTGGTGGCGGAGGAGGTGGCGGTAGTGCTGCCCAAACTACGCCGTGGGGTATCACCAGAGTTGGTGGTGCTATGGACGGTACGAATGCCGGAACAGCTTGGATTATTGATTCAGGAATTGACTTAGACCACGAGGATCTTAATGTTGATGTTGCCAATTCAAGATCATTCTTGAGTGGCGGTCAATCTTCTAATCCTGACGACCAAAATGGTCACGGTACACACGTTGCAGGTACAGTAGCTGCGATTGATAATTCAATCGGTGTAGTTGGTGTTGCTGCGGGTGCGCCTGTCGTTTCTGTTCGTGTACTTGACAGAAGAGGAAGTGGTTCTAACTCAGGCGTTATTGCTGGTGTCGATTATGTTGGTGCAAACGCATCTTCGGGTGATGCTGCCAATATGAGCCTCGGAGGTGGTGCTTCTACTGCCCTTGACAATGCTGTAAAAGCTGCTGCGAGTGCTTGCCCAATGGTATTAGCTGCCGGAAATGAGTCACAACATGCCAATAATTCATCGCCTGCAAGAGCAAATGGTAATAATATTTATACTGTTTCTTCTATGACATCAAGCGATTATTGGTCTTCTTTCTCTAACTACGGTAACCCACCTGTGGATTACTGCGCTCCTGGTTCAAGTATCAACTCTACTTACAAGAGTGGTGGATACACTACTTTGAGTGGTACGTCAATGGCTGCTCCTCACGTATGCGGTATCCTCCTCATCGGCGGAATTTCGTCTGACGGAACAGTAAATGGTGATCCGGACGGTAATGCTGATCCGATTGCACATCACTAATTTTAGTAGCGAGTGACGAGTAGCGAGTTGACGAGTTATTCGGAATTTGCATTTGAAAATTAGTAAAAAATAAATATTTTGAGAGGTGTATCAATTCATTTTGATACACCTTTTTTAAATTCCAAATTTCAAATCCCAAATTCCAAACGTATTAGGCAATTGGAATTTGGAGCTTGGAATTTGGAGCTTGGAATTTTTTATGGGAAAAAATAAAAATTTCTTTCTGCTCTTGTCTTTTATAGAAGGTGGTTCGGTGATGGCATGTGAATTGATTGGCGCGAAATTATTAGCACCTTATTTTGGTACTTCACTATACGTATGGGCGGCGGCACTTGCTTTGACATTAGGCGGATTGACACTGGGATATTTTCTTGGTGGAAGATTATCACATAAATATAAAAAC
>Ga0209093_1000772_pt1 | contig 17787 bp, 18 predicted proteins | sample SidtaG_4_FD_187450 | JGI IMG/M metagenome (GOLD analysis project Ga0209093, IMG submission 187450) | Marine algal microbial communities from Sidmouth, United Kingdom - Sidmouth_Male1 metaG (SPAdes) (version 2) | ecosystem: Host-associated > Algae > Red algae > Unclassified | place: Sidmouth... | reverse complement strand
GGGGCCCCGTCGACGTCTGCCCCTTCCGCGATGAGCCCCCAGGGGACCCCCGGTTGGCGAGCGCCATGACGTCTTTGGCGGCCCGATACTTCCCCGCCACGTAGGTCGACAACTGCTGGTAACTCCTTTGCGCCGTGTTGTACACGAAGGCATCCGTCCGAAGGTACTCTGGTAGGCCTCGGATTAGCTGCTTTTTCATCGTCCCTTCGGAGTGGATGTTGCCGCACAGCTCGGTGAGGCTCCGTAGGTGTGTCGCGAAGGTGTCCACCCCTTCGTTTTCCACCAGCGTCGCCCGGCTAAAATTGTCCTGCGCTAAGCCCAACGCGTGCGGCTCCGCGTAGGTCGACAACAGCCAATTGACCGCCGCGGGGAAAGACCCAAGGGCTCTCTGTCCGCCCCCGATGTCCGATCCCGGGAGGTTCCGAGTGAACCGCGCCTCGGCGTCGCCCGCAAGGAAGTTGGGAATTAGGTACAGACCCATCCCCTCCGATACGTCGTTGTCGTCGCAGGCCTTGACGAACTTCCGAAGACACGAGAAGACCTTGAGGGGTTCCTTCCCGTTGAACAGCGGGGTACCCCCGAAGGAGAACTTCATGTTCCTGGCCGTCCGTCCCATCTTGCGGGCTTGCGACGCCCCGTAGGTCGAGTGGCTGTTGCGTAGGAGGTACGATCGGTAATCGAGGACGCCCGCGAAGCGATCGTCCGGACACTCGAGGACTGCCAACTTGCCGGAACCCGCCTTGGTCCCCACGCGGTCTTCGTCGTCGTCGGTTGTTGTCGGTGACGACGAGGAAGATGTAGACGACGAGGACGGCGAGGGACTACGATGACGCCTTGTCTTCCCTTTGCTGCGGCTCTTCCGCGTGTCCACGGGGGAATCCCGGCGTGGGGCATCTTGAGCGGAGCCTGCTGGGCTCGCCGCGATGACCCGGGATACGTCGGCCAACAAAGACTCGCGGAACGTCGACAGCGCCGTATCCAGGTCCGCCATCGCGAGGGGCGTCACCGGATCGTGCTCTTGATCCGCCAATCCCGTCCGATCACCGTGACGTCGAGGAAGAAAGGTATCGGCCCCCGGTGGGGCCCGTCGTGTTTTCTCGTCCACGAGATCCGCCAACGGTGCAGGCGGGGTAAAGGGAATCCCTGATCCACCCGCGGATCCCCCGGGTGCGGCGCCTGCTGGGGTCACCGAGGATGCACCCGCCGGCATACCGGCAGCGTTCGCGTCCGAATTGGGGTGGTCGGGAGGAAACGCCATCGTAGTGGCCTTGCGGTAATCGACGACAGACCGACGCGGAGATCCACGTCGTCTTCACTTAACAAACCAACCAACGATCGGGGAACCGGCTACCCGATACGGGCGTGGCAACGGCCGGAATCCCCTGCTGCTCCACCAGAACTTGTAGCGGTTCTTGGCACCACCACTTTGGTTCGTCTTCCAGCCGAAGTGATCTCTTGATCAGCTCGGTCTGTCGAAGGAACTGCCCCGGAAATCGACCCACAGCCCAGCCTTCCCCCAACGGGAGGAGAGGATCACGGCAAAGCCCAGGCGGGAATCGTAGTCCAAAGCACAGTTGGTTTTCTCAAACGGCGGTGGGGACGACCTCCCCACTGTCAATAAAACCCCTCCCCAACCCGAGCGCCAGCGGCCAAAGTAGCCACCCCAAATGCGCCAAACAGATAAATCCCTCCAAAGCGAAAAGTTCAAACAAGTAGTAGGGGGGTTGGGAAAACCAGGAGGGAAAAACCCCGCCCCCGACCAGATCCGATCTCCCTGAGATCCGGACAGGTCATTCCCTTGCTGGCCCGGATCGGGATATTTTGGGGCCGCCCCGGGGGTGTGCTGTCCACAGCTGAGGGGCCGCGCCCCCTTCCAGCCGTGGGACCCCCGACCGCTACATGTGTGCAAGAAGACGTGTCCTACATGCGACATGACCGGCCACGACAACCGCACCGTGGCCGTCAACAGCGTACACTTCCGCTTAGGGGCTGGAGGCAGCTTTCTACGCAAGGAGGGGGCACCTCCGTTGTGCGGCGCGGACTTTGTCTGCCATGACATCAACGACCTACAGGCCAGTGGCTTTGTCAAAGCTGTCATGGCAAACTACCAGAAGAAGCTTGACGACTCGACTCGTCTGGCGGGGCCGACGAAATAGCTGGTCGGCAACACCTCTCGGTCTGGGCTTGATCCATCCGCCACCCTCACGCGCATAGGCGAGATGGGAATGAAGGCCGCCACGCTGGACCTGTCGAACCGGGCGCACTTTTTGGAGTCATCTCGGTTGCTGCAGAATCTGAACGTGTCCGCGGTAGATGCGGCATTAGAGCATCTCCACCAATGGCTCCAACCGTCCAAACAGCCAAACGTGGCACCGTTCGGCCGTTTGGACGGTTGGAGCACTGGTGGCTGGGATCCGCTCCAAAACTAGGGTGAGACGGGGCTGTGACGGCCCATAAATAGACCTGTTCACATTTTCTAATCCCTTAATGCATCTCGTGGTGGCCTCGCGGGATCGCCCTTCTGTTGGAGCTTGAACGGCAGCGCCACTCCAAACAGGCCTGTTTGGAGACGCCCCGAGTCGTTTGGCCAACCCCTGGTTCCCTGTTCGGACCACGAAAGCCAATGGAAAGCGTGACCCGTGGCTTGCAGACAGTTGCGAGACGATCTGGCAGTCATGGAGATTCTCTGTAGTGCGTCTGTGGGAATACTGGCGTGCCACAAAAGAGGCCCACCGCCAGAGACGTCGAGGCGAGCCCAAGTTTGAGACGTGATCTGCTTAGTTTTGGCTCTGCGTTTGGAGAGCCAGTGACAGCGCCACACGTTGTGCACACGTGGCCGTTGGGTTGGACGGTTGGCTCCATTGGTGGAGATGCTCTTAGGCGCATGCGGTGTGCTGGTCGAAAGACCGGAAGATCGTCTTAGGGCTTCCGCGAGTTGTGGCGTTGGTGGTAATGGCCAAGCCGCTGCAGCAGCAGTACGGGCATATCAAGGTGCTGCTACAGCGGCGGCGAGCGGAGTCCCAGCGCCGGAAGCTGGAGCGGCCGGTTGTCGTCTTTGCGGTCCAGGCGGCACGAGCGGCACCGCCCTGACAAGCGGCGCCCACATTCTATTCGGCTGCAACAACAAGTCTATGCAGCACTCCGGCTTGGACGCCGCTCGAGGCTTTTCTCTACCACCTTCTGCGTCGGTTCCTGCTCTTCCTGACTCCGCTTCTCCAGCAACAAACGCTGGTAGCGGCTTGAGCTCCGGCGCCGCGGCTTCCCTCGTGGCCGATGTGGACAGAGCTTTTGATTGGCCCCCTGGCGAGCGCAGCAAGTACGAATGCGCCCTGGGCGTCTTTGAGATGCCGGAGCTTTGTGCCATGACGTCAGAGGAGCTCGCCTCTGCCGCGCACCAGGGCTCACTGGAGGAGGCGATGGCTTCCAAGCTTCCGGAGCTGAAGGCTGATTTCGTTGACGGATCTCGGAACAAAATGCTGTTGGGTGTCATGCTAAAATGTGGTGTGGTGTCGCCGGCGCGGTTTGCGGAGCAACTTTTCTTGAGTCGGACCAAGAAGCCGCATTCTAATTTGCTTCTGATGCTCGCGAACTGGATGGTGAAGATCCGGTTGGAGGCCTCTGCTGCCGGGACTGTGGCGGCGAAGCGAGCTGGGCGTCTACGCAAGCGTCGCCGGTCTGGTTGCGGTCCCAGAAAGCCTGGGAGCGCTGGAGGTGACCGCGAAGGCAGTACAGACGACAGTGCAGAAGGAAGTGGGGACCGGAGGGTCCCTTTGATGTTGACGAGATGCCCGATGCTGCGTGACGTGGGCTCTACAGAACAGGCACTGCATCCACTTCATCTGTTGCTTCCAAAGCGTTTGTCGGCCCTGTGCCTGCACGACCAGCGTTGTGTGTGAGAGTGGGTCGCTGCTCAGGCTATTGTGATATTCCCATGTGTCGTTAGGCTGGACATCGGCACTCTTCGGAAGCGCTCAGGAAGCCCCATGATTGTTAGCTCTCCCCATATTCATCCGATCACCAGGACACCGTCGAGCCAGTTATGCTAGAAATTTCCGAGCTATGAGAGCTCAAGGGAAAGAACCCGCTGATGGGGACGCGACGCCAAGTGGTGACGATGGTGAAAGCACTGTGACGCGATAGCGGCGCCACCACCCCGCCATTCATCGCCGCCACCGGCGGCCCACCCAGCACCTCGAGCAGCCGTCGCCCACATCCGTCGTAGTCGGTGGAGGGCACCACCTCCGCCGGTACGGCGGCGGCGGCAATCGTCCGTTGCGGCGGCGGCCCATGTAGTACCACGATCAGGGGGGCTACCTCAGTAGGAGGGAAGTAACGGCCGTCTGGGCCGCTCACGCGACACCCGCTATGGGACTCGAGGTCCAGGAAGTCGGGCCGATCGAAACGCCAAGACATGAAGACACGGTTTACTTGCCGGCGACGACGGTGCCTCCCACCGTCGTCGCCCTTCGTCCTAAAAGGGCGGAAACAGTCGCTCGGGCCCAATTCCCCGATAGGGAATTGACCCGGGCAGTCACCAACCAATGCAGATAATTCCCTCCATGCAAACAAAGTCCCCCGAAGCGATCATTACAGACGAGGAGGAGTGACCGTTCCGCGCGCAACGCGCTGCAACCGCCGCGTGGCGCCCGGTCGGTTGTCGCCTGCCGCGCCCTCCGGCCGCGGCCACGCGGACCCCGCGGCGGGCGTCTGGGCCAGGCGCGCCCCTTCGCGGGCTCGCACCTGCGCTCATAGGCGGGCCCGCCGTCCCCGTTCCGCCCGAGCCCGACCTCGTCGGCACCGCCGACCCCCCCCGCGTCCGCCGCACCTCTGGTGCTCCGCCGGCCGCGCCACCGCCGCCGACGAGCTCCCGTAGTACTACATTCCCTTCGGCTGAGATGGAGCCGTCCCCGGCGACGCCCCCCGATAGCCCCGGCGGGGCCCCGTCCGCCGCGCCCCCGATGCGGCCGGGAACCGACCGCGCCGAGGTCCCGCCCGTCGCACCCCGGGCGAACCCATCTGCGGCTGACGCCGCGTCGGGGGCTATGCCTTCGCCGGCAACACCGGCGACGCCGGGACCGAAGAGGGCCCGACCGCCCGTCCCCGTGCGCCCGACGTTGCCGCCGGGCCTGCGGCTGCCGTACGACCCCAACGGTCGTGAGTGGCGGAAGCCGCCCCGCCCAGCGGAAGCGGCGGCGGCGAAGAGTGGCGGGGTTGGGTCTTCAGCGTCCCCGGCCGCCGCCGGGGGCTTGGGCACCACCCCAGCACAAGGCGGGGTTCCCGCGGTCGCGTCGGCGGATCGGCCGCCGTTGTTGGGGCAGGCGGCCCCCTTCCTCCCATCGCGACCGGCGTCGCCCGCCGTCCGATCGTGGCTCGCCCACCTGGGGCCTGCCGTGGCGGCGGACGAATGGCCGCTCGTCAGTGACGTCTTCCAGTCCGCGCATCCCCAGGATGTCAACGGGGCGCAGGCCGTGTGGCGGGTCTTCCGAGAGTTCGCCGTGGCGGCGGGTTACGACGCCAGGCCGGCGGCCGAGCGCGATTTCTGGTCCTTCATCCGCTCCGTCGGTAGTAGCGCCGCGTGGTTGCGTTGCATGCTGCGTTGCAACCCGGGTCGGGTGCTCTTGGTCCCGCACCCTGCGGCCGAGCTACCGTTTGTCGCCGGCGGCGAAGAGTACGCCTACCTCGAGGACTGGCACTCCCGCCTGCGCCACAGACCCGCGGTCCCGTTCGGCCACTTCTTGGCGCTCGTCAACTTCGGCGGTGTGGGCCCCCTGCTCGCCCTGAGCCCGGTGGGCCCGCCGACCGCGCCGGCGGATTTTGCGTTGGAAGCCGCACGCCGTTCGCGCGGTGAGCTTGTGAGCACCCGCCGGGCGGGGCACGGGGCTATCTTCTTGCCCGTGCGGTCCGGCATCGGGTTGGCCCCTGCGCGCGCTCCCTTGCCGCCGGCGATGGCCTCGCGGTGCGCGACGCCCCGGCTGCTGACGTACTAGGATTCGCCCGTCATTCACCAATAGCAGTCCCTGCTCCAGGCGTACCCGTGTCACCCCATCCAGGGGACGCCCTACGTCATGATTACGGCGGCTATCGTGTCGGGGCTGCTCCACGCGTACCGCGAGACGCACCGCGTCTTCGAGCCGTCGCCGTGCTACTACGCCCTGACGGAGGCGTTCTCGTTCGACGACCTGGCGTCGGGCGATCGCTCTGCCGCGGATGCCCTGGCGGAGTACGACGCCATCGCACGGGTGGTGCCCTGGGCAGCCGTCCACGAACGGCTACCCTACCACCGAGACCCCACCCGTCAGGCCCCCAGCACTCTGCTGCCCCACCAAGTGGGTACCGTCGCGGACCGCTGGCGCCACTACGTCCGCATCGTGGGCGTCCCGCTGTCGCCGCAAGCCCCGCTGGTGGTCATGCTGGCGGAGCCGCGTCTCGCGGATGCCGTCCCGCGGTCACTACCAGGGGTTGGTGGGAATAAATCCTTGAAGGATGTATCCGCGCCAGGTACTCGTATCCGTCCGGGATATCGGGTGAGGCGGGAAGCTCTTAATGTTCTCAGGTTCGAGGGAGAAGAGTAGAGCAGTCCTTATCGGAGCTCTGGTCCCGGAATAGACTGTACTCAGATCGGACTCAAGACACTCCGCTTTATCCGGTAAAACGAATGGTCAAGACGACGGCGGCGGTCGTGCCTGGGACTCCATATGAAGGGATGCAATTGAGCCGTCCAATAAGGCACCTTTCTCTTCCGAGCGAAGTGAGCCCCTAACGGCGAATTGAGATCAGCGAGTAAAGGAAGACAGGCTGTTTCTGGCGCCAGCCGCCAATGTGACGTTCCCTCGACGCGTCAAGCCACGAAGGGGTGGCCGAAGCGCGTCTCTCTGGCCGACACCCCCCCGCATCCCCTGTCGACAACTCATTACGCCATCTGCACCATGGCATCCATCGGTGGAGGCTCCAACAGCGGTAGCGACGGACTCGAGGACGAGGTGGCACCTGCCCGTCGAGGTGTGGCGTTGGTACAGACGCCGCTCTCGCCCCAGGGCAGCCCAGATGAGAACGCGAATGCGCCGGCCTCCGCGGCGGGCGGCCCAGACTTTTTGGCGACTATCATCGGGCCGTACACGGCTTCATCCTCATCGCAGTGCCCAACAAGCATCTTCCACGCGGGTGCAACGTGGTACCCCCACAAGAGCGGGGAGAAGTGCTGGACAACGCGACCGCACGCCAACGATTTGTGGGATACGTTCACGGGTGCCGAAGATGGCCAGAGGGGTCACTTTGTGGTTCGTTGTCGCGTTTGCGCTCTTGTCGGGGTCACCGCCACCTACTATCTCAAGCACGGAAAGTCGAGCAACGCTTGGCGCCACTACGGCAACATCGTCGCTTCAAGCGTGGTCGATGACGTGCAGCGTCGCCGACACGCCGCTGTGCTCGAATGGCGCACAAGGAAGTCGGGGACAGCGGACGGTAGTGGTAACGTGCATGGCGGGCCACTGGACGGCTACCTCACGGCGTCAAGGACCCGAGTAATGACGCCTGCCCAGGCGCGACCCCACCACGTCCGCGTCGTCCTGATGCTGGTGATGACTTTGTCACCGCTTGCTTTGACGGAGAACAAGTACTTGCTTGAATTTGTGCGGGGCCTGGGCGTCTCGTACGATCCCCCAGCACCAGCCGGCGTTCGCGACATCCTTCTTGATCTCTTCTCCTTTGTGACAGATCAACTCCGAGCTCACGTGCGGCGCTTACAAGGGCTGTACCGTGATGTGCCATTCTTCCACTTGGTGACGGACCTGTGGACGGAGAGGCACGGCTCCGGCTCTTACGGCTCCCTCGTGTTGCGCTGCGTCGATCCTGTCACCTTCTCCATTGTGGAGCTCCACCTTGGTGTGGCTGCCTTCAATGGGCGGCACGACCATGGCAACATCAGGTCATGGACGGAGCGTCTCCTTCGCCGATATGGTGTGCGCAACGACGATGTGAGCTCGTCGACCTCCGACTCTGGATCAAACGTCAAGAAGGCGTTGACACAGCTGTGGCCACGCTGGGTGCCATGCGCTGCCCACACCCTACAATTAGCTGTCAAGGCTGCCCTTGGCGGAACGGGAAAGACGGCGGCGGCAAGAGCGGCACGGGCGGGCGCGGCATCGTCTTCGTCGACGTCAAGGACGGGTGGAGCAAATCCGGGCGCTGCTGACTTGCTCAGCCGTGCTCGCAAGATTGGAAACCTGTTCCACAAGTCAACGGCAAGCGTCGAGAAGCTGAACTCTGTACCTTTCAATGGGGACAAGGCGCCGCGCAAGTTGCTGACCGAGTCTCCAACTCGGTGGGGATCCACATATCCTTCTCTTGTTCGACTTTTCACCCTCATGCCAAGGCTGGTTGAGTTTTGGAAGCTGGATGACCTAACGGCGGCGCAGCGGGAGCGTCGGTTATGGAGGTCCGATTGGGAGGCCATCCGCCACCTGATTGGAGTGCTGCAGCCCGCGTTCGAGGCGTGTGTGGCGATGCAGAGTACCAGTTTGACGGTTTCTGACGCCCTTGGACTCGTCTGCCGGCTGCGTCGGACCATGCGACTCGGTGTCTTCCCATGCCCCAAGCCGCACGAGAAGCCGCTAGCCGTCGGCCGCGAGGCAATCCTTCTATTCCTCGGGCTCGACAAGAAGAGGACAAACGTCATGGAGCTGGACAACCGCATGTACGAGCACGAGATTGTGCCCTTGGAGGCCACGCGCGACGCTGACGGTTTGCGCGACGAGGCCGCGACAATCGTCAAGATCCTGCACGACGAGATCGACGCGCGCTTCTTCAGCGCGGAGAGCGACATCAAGAACTGGCTAGCGAATGACGCCGTGCTGGCTGCCACCCTCATCACTCCAGGGGGAGCTGCGATGCTCCGCAAGGCCGCTGCCCGTGTTGGGCAGGAGAACCCGATCGAGCGTGCTCGTGGTGCGGTGTTGGCGACCGCAGCCCATGTCGAGCAAGTCAATCCTAGCGCGCCTTCTCGCGAAGGTCTGCTGCATGAGGAGCGCCACATGTGTCGTACCACCCTTGTTGGCTGGGACTCGGATGAGAGCGACGCTGCCGACTCTGACACGCCGCTGGACACCGTCACTCGCGAGCTGGACACCTTTCTCACGACACACACCGCGAGCGACGACGCGCTTGGGTTTTGGCGCTCGCACGAAGCCGACTTTCCCCTCCTCCACTTGGTCGCATGTGCTCTGCTCGGTGCATCTGGCTCGTCGGCGGCATCTGAACGAGACTTCTCCGTCGCAGGCATGGTGCTCCGCAAAGACCGCTCCAGGATGCTGCCTGAGCACGTGGAGATGCACTGCCTTCTGCGCTTCAACGCCCACCTTCTTCCTGCCGACCCGTCGACGGTTCCTGTCCTGTCTGAGGCGGAAAGGTCGCGCGCTCGTGCTGGAATGAGCCGAATCTTGGTTGACACGGTGGTCGGCGGCGAGGCGTCGGGCAATTCGACCGCAAGCGACAGCGATACGTCTTCAGGGCTCACCGACGAGGAAGGGTTGTGGTGAGAGTTTCGGGTCGGTTCTTTCGTCTTCTTTTTTTTGCATTTTTTTCCCGTGTGTGCGGTGGCGAGGCTCTTTGCCAGTGGATAGGAATCAGAAGGCGACGTGTTGAGCAGGCAGCTGTCACCTGTCCACCATCACGAGCGCGGAAGCAGGCGCGTGCTGCGTCCGGATGGACAGCAGCCTGCAATCGACAGCGCGCATAGTTCCGGCCTCACTGCCTGCGTCTTGGCCAGGCAGCCTCACACGAGAAAACCTACACTGTGCTGCGCAACCTGCCCCCCGTTGTGACGTAAGAGTGGTCCCAGGTTCTTGACCACGATTAAAAACGCAGCGGTTTCACAGACCCTGCGGGCCAGCTGGCATACCCGCCTGGCAGCTTGAAAAACCATCACTGCAGTGGTTGCACAACGATGGAGTAACCTGACTCCCCCTGGCAGCGGCAGGCCACCAAGAAAGAACATAAACCATGTGAAAACATCACAGACGCTGTACACAACCATCCTAAAAGCCACGAAGCCCTTTTCAAGCACCGACACACTCGCCCAGCCTCTCGCCCTTTCCCGGACACCGAGTACCATTGCCGCCAAGCGGCCGTTTCCCAACGGCGACACCCCCACCTAGTCCCTCTGGCACCAACCCAGACCGACCGCCGACGCCGCCGAGCCACCGCTGCCATACGCCGGCACGCTCTGAGAGCCCCCCGCGCATTTGCCGCGACCAACCGCAAACGCTCCCGGCTTGCCATTGCCGAGCGCCGACACACCCTCCGAGTACCCCGCGCACCTGCACACACAGGCCACCAGCGCCGAACCGTTCTTGCCAAAGCCCTACACCTCCGCCGAGCACCAAACGCACCCGCCCACCCCGACAGACAAGGCTGCCGAGCCGCCATTGCCATAGCTGCACACCTCCTCCGAGCACCCCGCGGACCTGCACGCACCGACCACCAACGCCTCTGAGTCGCCCTTGCTTGACGACGAGACTCCCACCTCGCCGCTCGCGCGTCCGCCCACACCGACCAATATCAACACCGCCCGACATTTCAGAGGCAATGAGAGAACCGCAGAGTCCCTCGCGCACCGGCCAAGAACCGCCCCCAGCACAGACAATATGACCGTGCCCAACGATGACACTCCCGCCCAGCACCCCGAGCACTAGGTCACATCGTTTGTCAACGCTGCAAAGCCGCCCTTGCCAAGCGGCGGCACCCTCACCTAGCCCCCCGCACACGCTCCCACACTGACGGCCAACGCCTCAAAGTCCTCCTCGGCAAGCGCCAACACCCCTGCCCAGGCACCGCACAGCTGCCCAGCCCGACCGCCACCCCCGCCGACTTGCCGTTGTCTAACGCCGACACCTCAGCCAATCTCCCCGCGCCTCCGCCCGCACCAGCAGCAAACGTCACTGGGCCGCCCTTTCCAAGTGGCACTAGCCCCACATAGCCCACCGCACATCCGCCCACTGCGACAGCCGACGCCGCAAAGCCGCCGTCAGGGAACGCCGAAACCCCCGCCGAGACCCGGCACACCCGCCCAGCCCGACCGCCAGCGCCGACACCTTGCCGTTGGACAACGCGGACATCTCCGCCGAGCCCCCAGCACACCCGCCCACACCGACGACCAACGCCGCCGAGCCGCCCTTGCCAGCGTCCGACGTCCCCACCTAGCCCCACGAGCACCCGCCCACACCTACCAATACAACAACAGACCCGCATTTTACAAACACTGACACAACCACAGAGTCCCCAGCGCACCGACCAAGCGCGCCCCACAGCTCCTACAACGAGACCGTGCCCAACGCCGACACCCCGACCGAGCCCCCCGCGCACGCGGTCACACCGACCACTAAAGCCACAAGTCCGCCCTTCGCAGACGCAGACATCTCCTCCGAGGCCCCGCGCACCCGCCCACACCGATCACCAATGCCATATCGACGGCCTCGGCAGACGCCGACACCCCCACCGAGAGCCCTTGCACCTGGATAGCCCCACCGCCAACACCGCAGATGTGCCGTTGCCCAAAGCCGACGCCTCCACTGAGCCCCCCGCGCACCCGCCCACACAGTCCACGAACGCCGACGAGCCGCCCTTGCCAACCGCCGACCGCTTCACCTAGCGCGCCACGCACCCACCCACAAAGACCCGAACCCCCGCCGACCCACATGCCGCAAATACTGAGACCGCCACAGAGTCCCCCGAGCACCGACCAAGCACGGCCCCCAGCACCGACGACCAGGCCGTGCCCAACGCCGACATCCCCGCCCAGCCCCCCGTGCACCCTGTCACCCCGCCCACCAACGCCTCAAACCCGCCCGTGCCAATCGGCGGTACTGCCTCGCTGCCCTACGCACACCAGAGAACAGCGACCACCAACGCCGCGAAGTCGACCTTGGCAAGCGCCGAAAGCCCCGTGAAGACCGCGCGCGCCCGCCGACATCGACCACCAATACCGCAAAGCCACCATTCCAGAACGCCGTCACGCACGCCAAGACCCCACGCACCTGCCCAGCCCGATTGCCAACGCCGCCGCCTGGCCGTTAACCAACGCAAAAACCCCGCCGCGCCCCCGCGCACCCGCCCAGCCCGGCCGCCAGCGCCGCCGACGTGCCGTTTCCCAACGCCGACGCCTTCGCCGAGCCCCTCGCGCGCCCGCCCACACAGACCACCAACGCCGCCGAGCCGCCCTTGCCAACCGCCAGCATCCCCACCTAGCCCCCCGCGCACCCACCCACACCAACCAGTACCACCACCGACCCACGGTTTACAAGCACTGACGCAACCGCAGAGACCCCCGCGCACCGCCCAAGCGCGGCCCCCAGCACCTACGACCCGACCGTGCCAAACGCCGACACCCCCACCCGGCCTCCCGCACGCCCGCCCACACCGAGCACGAACGCGGCAAAGCCGCCTTTGGCAAACGCCGACCTCCCCGCCGAGACCCCGCGCACCCGCCCAGCCCGCCCTCCAACGCTGCCTTCTTGCTCTTTCCGACCGCCAAGACCTTACCCGAGTCCCCCGGGCACCCGTCCGCACCGATGACCAGCGCCGGCGAACCTCCCTCGGCCAACGCCGACACCCCCGCTGAGCCCGCGGCGCATCCCTAGCGAGGCCACCAAAGCCACCGACCTGCTCAAGCACAACGACATCAGTCCCGCCGTGCCCCCCAGCACACCCGCCCAGCCCGAGCGTGGTCGCCTACTGGCCGCGCTGGACGACGGTTGCGGCTGTGCGGCGGGAACGTGCGCACCAGCGGGGCGGAGAGACGTGCACTGGGTGCGCCTGTTGTGGGCGGTTTGGGGCCCGTTGATCAGGGCTCTCTTGATCAAAATGGGCAGTGTCAGCCTGGGTCATCGAATGCTTTTATCTGATTGGACCACTGAGAGAGAGAGAGAGAAATAAATCCGCTTGTGTCTGTCTTCGAAGAAGAATACACGACCATATTGGTGGCATTTTTGATGCTACGCTGCCACACGACGAAACCGGACGACAAAACAAGGAAGGGCGTCTTTTTTTGCATATTGTGCAGCCAAAAATTTCCACTAACGCAGCTGTGCTCCCAACGCCGGCTGGCAAATGGGTGCGAGCCTGCGCTAGAGCGACAGCTTGGATGTACGCCAGCCGGAAGGCGCAAAAGCAGGGAGAGGATCCATCGGGGAGGGGCGCCAGCCGGGAGGGGCTCCAGCAGGGAGGGGCGCCACCAGGGAGGGGCACCTCCATGGAACGGCAACACGAGGAAGGGGCACAACAGCGAAAGACGCCAGTGTGCAGGGATGACAGAAGGGGGGGGCGCAAGCGGTGACGGACGCCAATGGGGACCACCGGGGAACGGCGCCACCAAAGAGAGGCGCCACAATGGATCAGCAGCACAAGGGAGGGGCACCACCAGTGAGAGGCGCCACCGGCGATGGATGCCAGCAGGAGGGGGCGCCAGCGACGAAGGGCGCCGATGCGGACCACCGGGGAGGGGCGCCACAAGGGAGGGGCACACCCAGGGGAGGGCAACACCAGAGAGGCGCACCACCAGCGAGAGGCGCCAGAAGGGAGGGGCACTGCCAGCGCGAGGCGCCGACAGGGAACGGCACCAGCGGGGAAGTGCACAAACACGGATGGGTGCCAGCGGGAAAGGGTGCCAGCGGGGAGGGTGTTTGCTCGGAGGAACACCAGCACGGAGGGTGTGGCAAGAAAGGAGTGGCGGCAGAGAGGGGAGACAGGCGACGGAGAGGCGGAAAAAGAAGGGGCGAGAGCGAGAAACGGCGCCAGCCGGAAGCGGCACCGGGGCGAAGGAACACCGGCGGGAGCCAGCATGGGCGCCGTGGGGCGCCGGCGGGGACGGAAACCGGCGGGGACGAAGACCGGTGGGCACGTAGACCCACCTGGACTGTCGCAGCCGCTGGCATCGGCCGGCACGTCGTTTCCAGAAATTCCCATCCGTTCGGTTGTGCGCCAGTTTTATCGAGTTTACATTCAGTCAACATTGACACAACCAATGGGAGGACGCGTTACCAGTCCGGTGGGCTCTTCGTGCATCGCAGGGCGCGTGGCGTGACGCACCATTGGGTGTGTGGCGCGCGGCGCAACCGCGCGCGTGGCGAGAAACACAGTGGCGCGGGGCTCTACTCAGTGGGCGGTGCGAGGAGCCGTGGGGTGCGCGGCGCGTTGCGAGGCGCGCGCGTGTGTTTCGCGCCCTGTGGCGCAGGTTAAACCACCATGCGGGCACGGTCGCGAAGTGCCACTGGACGACCTGGCCCAGATCGTGTGCTGAGCCAGTTACGTATCTCGACCGCTGGTGAGCCGCTCCAAAATGGGGCCAGCGAGGTCTGGTGTCGGCCACCAGCACACAATTTTGTGGCAGTCCCGCCGCGTGCACCAGCTGGTGAGAGCACCAGGGCAATCGCCTCTCGGGCCGTTCTTATTCGGTTCCATGTCCCATGCGCGATGCAAAGAAATTTTGCGATCTTATCGAATATCGCAATCGGATTTGATCGCAGATCATTGCGTGTGCCGAATCCGATATGACTCGTGATCTCCTCAAGAAATTCTCACCTAATCCGTATTTGAGTTCTCGCTGTTGACATGAGCCCGGTATGCAATCCACGTTCTTTGACACGGAATGTATCGGAGTACCGAAGAAATCCCGGATTCCACCAATCCCTGGTCACTACCTGTGACGGAGGAGGCCTGGGCGGTGCCGGCCGGCTTCCCCTTGTCCGACCCGGGGGATGTCCCGCCATCGACGGAGGAGGCGGCCGCATCGGCCGCGTACCACGCCCGGAAGCGGCGGCACGCCGACATGGAGCGCGGCGGCCCTGCGCAGCCCGGGTCCGCCAACCCGGGGTCTCCGGTCGGCGCCGTGCCCGATGTCCCGGCTGGGCCCGTCGCCTTCCCCGCGCCGGGGTCGCCTATTCACGAGCTGGGCTCCCACGGGCCGGGAGGTGGCGAAAAGGAGGTGCGCGCATGCCGTTCCGCGGGTCCCGGTGCGGGGCCCCGCGGCGGAGTCGCATCGCCCTCGGCGGCCAACACCGCCTGGCACCGTTACCCGGCGGCCCGTGAGGAAGGGTCCGGGGCGGCGCCGGGCGGTCGCTGGGCCGAGGAACGGCATGAAGACTACCCCGGCATGGCCGGTGCCGAATTAGGTGACGGGTGGCCGGCCGCTGCCGTCGGCGGCGCCGGAGGCGCCCGCCACGACCCCGGGGACCGTATGGACGGAGGAGTGGGCCGCGGTGCCGGCGCGTGGGATGACCGCGCGTGGCCGGCGCCCAGTCAGGGCGACGGTCGCAGCTGTGCTGCCTCCGGCCGCGACGACCCCATGAGGCGCACCGACGGCGGCCAGGGCCGTGGGCGTGACGCCCACGCCGGCCGCCACTGAGACTCAGTGCCCTAGCGCGACGACGGGGGATACCCCACCGGCGGTGCCGGGGCGGCCGCCGGGTCGCAACGCGACGCCCACGCCGGCCGCCACTGGGACTCGGAGCCCCAGCGGGACGGCGGGGGATACCCCACCGGCGGTGCCGGGGCGGCCGCCGGATCGCACCGCGACGCCCACGCCGGCCGCCACTGGGACGCGGAGCCCCAGCACGACGGCGGGGGATACCCCACTGGCGGCGACGGGGCGGCCGCCGGATCGCACCGCGACGCCCACGCCGGCCGCCACTGGGACGCGGAGCCCCGGCGTGAGGGCGGGCGATACGCCACCGGCGGTGCCGGGGCGGCCTCCGGGTCGCAACGCGACTCCCCCGCCGGCCGCCACTAGGACGCGGAGCCCCGGCGTGAGGGCGGGGGATACCCCACCGGCGGTGCCGGGGCGGCCGCCGGGTCGCAACGCGACGCCCCCGCCGGCCGCCACTAGGACGGGGAGCCCCGGCGTGACGGCGGGGGATACCCCACCGGCGGTGCCGGGGCGGCCGCCGGGTCGCAACGCGACGTCCACGACGGCCGCCATTGGGGATCGCAGTCCCGCCGGGACAGCGGGGAGTACCCCGCCGACGCCGCCGGTACGGCCACCGGCGGTGTGCGCTCCGTGCGCTGGGACGCCGGTCCCGACAACAACGGACCGGCGGCAGCGCTGCTGGAGCTTGGGATCGTAAGTCCCGTCGCAACCCCCATCCCGGGGCAGCCGGACGTCGCCTACGACTGGTGGCTGTCCTGGCTCTGGGAGCCTCCCGCTCCGATGACAGCCACGGCGTGGCGGGACTCGCTCACGTCCGGGAAGGTCGTAGCCCTCTTTGGGCAAGACGGGGCCGTGAACCGGGCCGAGGTGGGCCCCCCGGAACTCACCGCCGCCCTGGTGGAGTACGCCAGCATGGAGCTCGCCGGAGTCGTGACGCCCTGTCTAGAGACCCCGCGGACTCGGGCGAAGCGGTTCCATGCCGCCTTGCGCCGCGTCCTCCGTGGGCCGGGTCGCCCAGTCCACGTTTGGGAGTACCGCGGCCGCGACTAAGGGCATCGCTCTAGCCCCGTAGATGCCACGCTTGTTTGGGCGGCATTAGGCCGTCGTTGCCTTGTCTTAAAGCCGCGGGCTTTCTCCTTGTGTCCCCAGAGAGTGTGCGGGTCGACGTGGCGCTGCCTCATGGCGCTGGCGCCCCGTGACCGCCGGTCCGGGTGACCCAGTGGCCCGACAGCCCCCGAGGGCCCCACCGAAATAACCCCACCACCGAAAAAACCCCACCTCCCCCCCCCGGTCCGCACCCGGCCGCCGCGCCGACCCAAGGGGTCAGGCGCGGACTGTCGGGGGCGACGGGGCAGCGACGCCTGCGGCGGCCCCAACAGTGGCGCCCGGGGCACGCGAGGGCGTCGGCGGCGGGTCGGCGGACGTACGGGGTAACCCCAGGCGCGTGGCGCGGCGCAGATAGACGCGAAGCGTCTCGTGCGGGGCGTCCACGGCGTCCATCCCGGTAGGCTGGGGGTACCCGGTCCAGTAAACCTGGACCCGCAGGGTTCCGTCGGGCAACGTGGCGTGGTCCGCGATCCGGTCCACGGCGTACCGCTGGCCATCGACCTCTGCCCCATGGAAGGAGCGGGCCGTCCGCAACGCGGGGTGCTGGGCGGGGCCCGGGACGGCCGCGCACGAGGCACGGACGACGTGAGCCACGTTTACCCGGCGGTGATCCCCATCCACGTCGAGGAGGACCGTGGGACCATCCCTGGAGACCACGCGATAGGGCCCGCGGGCAACGTGTGTCAGCTTGCCGCCGGCGCCTTCCTCCTCGGCAAGACCGCGTAGCCACGCGCAGCCCCCGACGGTCAGCTTTTCCGCGCGCAGCGCGATGCATCGGTCGTGGTCGCGCTTGTAGCGCCCTTGCGTCGCCTTGAGCGTTGCCCGCATCTGCGGGACGAGCTGCACGAGGCGGATCAGCATGTCGGCCTGGGCCCCTTTCTCTGCGGCTGTGCCGCGTTGCGCCGTGAGGGGGTACGCCCCTGTTCGGGAGACGTCCTTGAACGCCCAGCTCGACACCCCCATGGGGTTGACTAGCTCCGGCGGGGCGACCCCGGTGCTCCGGTGCGGGCTACTGTTGTACGCCAGCTTTAGCGCCCGAAGGAGTTGGTCCCAAGACCGCGGATGTTCCGCCACGTAGTGGTTGAGGATGGTGTGCATGGTGCGGTTTAACCGCTCCGTCTGCCCGCTCGTTTGCGGGTTGTTGAGCATTGCTCAGCAATTCCATGTCACTCAATGCTTTGGCGGGATGTCACATTGCAATTTGTTCTGTACTTTGACATTGTATTTGATGTTATCGCATGTACTTGATTTTGGGGGCGCCCTTT
>Ga0209093_1000771_pt1 | contig 17796 bp, 22 predicted proteins | sample SidtaG_4_FD_187450 | JGI IMG/M metagenome (GOLD analysis project Ga0209093, IMG submission 187450) | Marine algal microbial communities from Sidmouth, United Kingdom - Sidmouth_Male1 metaG (SPAdes) (version 2) | ecosystem: Host-associated > Algae > Red algae > Unclassified | place: Sidmouth... | reverse complement strand
GTTCGCCGTCGTCGGCACCCCCGGCTCCCCATCGGATGTTGCACGAACAAAGGTTCTTCTTCCTCGCCTCTAAGGCGATAGCGTTCGCTTTATCGCGCGTCTACGGTCGGTCGCCATTTACTGGTTATTTAACCAACGTCATTAATCCCACAAGGTCGATTGCAGAGGGGGGTGGGTGGTTGCGGGGCTGGAATCAGACATGTACTTGTCAGCGGAACGAAATAGCGCCATGACAGGACGAAGGATGGGGAGCGGTACCTCAAACAACAGCGTGAGTCACGGTGTGCAGGCATGGGGCGGCAGTGGGAGGGCGGCTGTGAAGGACGACGGGGTACACCGCTGTGCACCAGCAATATGCAAGGCGAAGACACGTCGAGGACCGCCCGAGAAGGGCTTGCGATCGCACAAACTGCTGAGAAATCTCCATTCTAACCGCTGAACTGACAGGATCTATTGCGGTCGCCGTTGGACGTTCGAGGGGTCTGATTGGACGCGAGAAGGCTGATCTATCGGTCGATCCCCTCGTCAATTGCCTTCGACCGCGCATCTGAGGCAGACCGCGTCACTCATGTGCTGCAATCTGAATTTCCTAGTGCCAGGGTCGATCGCCACAAAGGGTGCCTAGGAGAGGAGACAGACATTACACGGAAGGGGAGCGCCGTGAAGTAGCCCTCTACTTCGTATGTGCGTCCTGAGACTGGCCAGTGTGAATTCGCCAAACATATCATCCGGATCGTCGATCGAAGACCCATGTCTGTCTCGGATTAGGGACTTGATTGCGACACGGCCGATGGCACACAACCGACGCCAACGGCTCACCTGGCAGCCCGCCACCACTGGCGGCACTACCCGCCGATCGACACGCAGATCGGAGGCAAACCGCACACCCCTCCCCCGACAGTAGTGGCTCACGTGGCAGTCGGCCACCATTGGCACCACCCGCCGATCTTCGCACGCAACCGAAACCAACCGTCCACCCCCCCCCCACTTCAGTGCCACATCTGGGAGCCCGCCACTACTAGAACCACCTGCCGATCTTCGATCACGACCGAGGCCCACCGCGTGCCGTCCTCCTTGTTCAACGTTTGCCTGGTTGTGTTCGCGTTCACTTGTTTCTCTTTAGCATCCCCTCCGGACTAGGAATGTTGCTATGTACGACGCGGAGTGTGTCGTGGATGGCCGCCAGCGCATGAGGTGCGCGGAGTACCCGCAACTTCATGCGTTTCGACTCTTTTTGTGCCGTCAGGTGCACCATGTTGACTTTACCTGCGGACATAGTGCTCCCTCATTCTATCACTTGCTCCATGTTTGGTCACTGGCTGAGAGTGGTGGGACCTACACCCCTGTTCACAGAATGATTCAATAGGCGTACCATATACCTCTCCGTACTCGCACTGCGTCGTTCGTGGCCGCTGCCTACACGAGGATATGTGTGAACAACGATGTGCTCGTTTCTCGAGCCCAGAGCTAATGCACTTTGTTTTGCATGATACTATCGTCGGAGTCACCACCGCCGCGGCAACGCGTGTGCACCGAGTCAACAAGAACGGTCTTTTCACTCCGTCATGTCATGGTTTCTGGCTTGTGCTTTTTTCTTCTCCTTGTCCTGTCCATTGATGCACTGGTTTTTCGTTTCACCGTCTTCGTCTTAGCTGCGTTGATCTTTTCTGTGCTCATTCGCGGGCTTTATTTTTCTTGGATCTTGTTTGTGCCATGGTCTTCGACATGTTCTGTACATTGATGATCTGAATGTCCATTGACCCGTGTTCGTCTTCGCTGCATTGAATGTTCCTGTGCTTTCTAACTCTCTTGAATTGTTGCACCTTACCTGTGCTAACTTTTTGGCCACGCTCTGTCCATTGTTGCTCCGCGTTTTCGTTGCCCTGTCTTCGTCTTCGTTGCATTGAACGTTCCTCTTATTGAAGCAGGTGCTTGGTGCTTTCTGCAAGGAGGGGGGAGGTGCTAGTTGTCAAGTGGCGGGGTTGATTCGACTCAGTGCGTCTAGTGGAGTGTAATCTAGGCACTGGGCGAGTATTCGTTTGTCAGTTGGATTACTCTGTGTGTACCTATGGCATGTTCTCTTTTCTGTGCCATCGCGCTCTTGCCCTACTTTTCTTTGCCCGCTCTTGCGTCTTAGCCACGTTGCATTGCTTGTCATCTGTTAACATTCCGAGACTGCTTCGGACCATTGCTTTCACTTCTTCACAAGCGAACCATATATTGCTCTTCGTCTTCTGTTCCGGATGCACGTCCCATGGCACACTCCACGTCCACGGTGTCTTCAATGGCATGCAAGTCGTCCTCCCATCCCATCCAACCCTTCACCACCCACTCCTTCTCGGCCGCGTCTGTCTCTCCAAAGCACTCCTGAGAAACATCACAGGTGCCCATCATACCAACGATATCTCTGACCTCATCTGCAATACCGCGAGACGAGGCGCGGTACTCACCGTGGTCAGCCAGCAAGCGGGCCTCCATTTCCAACAGCAATATGCTTGCCTTTGCCCAAAAGTGGGCAATAGTTTACGGAGACACAGCCTCCCACTCCTCCAAAATCAACTCCGCGACATCCTCAAGATGCGCGGAGGCGCCGTCCCTGACTCCCAGAACCGGGCGCGGGGACGCTGCTAGGCGGCGGCCGCGCCGAGGATTTTTCCCTGCGGAAGTTGGAGGAGGGGGGGCGGGGGGCTCAACCCGCACGTTGGGTCGGGCGGCCAGCGCCAGGTCTTGCGACGTCTGGCCTGGAAGACCATCAACCGTTCGCGGTGTGTATGAAGGCGGGGCCGCGCCCGAAGTTTGCGTTAGGGGCGCCTGTGACATGCTGATTGCCAGAGAAGAGCTTGTCACAGGCGGAAGAACACTCGAGGAGGGGGCTAACGTTTCCGTAGCGGATGTAGGTGTGTGGGAAGCGCTTGGATTTCCAGCCAATGACCGTGCCCCGGGTGGCACCACAAATCGTAAGACCCCGATTGTCCCTGCGACGAGTGAAGTCTCAAGCCTTGTGCCTTTGAATCCCGAACAAGCGGCCATGAAGGGCGGACCGCGCGTGGGGCAGCGCCGGGATTGGTGTTCAACGGTTCTGGTGCCACGGCTTCCGCCGCTGCTCCAGTCGCCCTCGCTGCGCTAGCCGATACTGTCGGCCCCGCGGCCGCTGCCGCCTCTTGTCGACGCCTCTTTTCAGGCAACGAACGTAGCACCAACGAAATCAGCCGGCTCTTGTATCTGGACTTCAGACACGCGATGATGCCAGCGTCCACTGGTTGGTGAACCATCGTCACGTTATGGGGTAGACGGCAGATCGTGACGCCGTCGCACTCGACCTTGGTGTATGCCACACGATTTTCCACCACAAGAACGACGGGAGTGCGCGTTCTGGATCGCACGCTCGGCACATAAACCGTCTTGAACCACTTCTCGTAGACGCTTCCGTCCATCCAAGACGACTGTTGTGAAAAGCACGGCAGTAGACAGCCGTCTCTTGGCGGTTTGAAGCACTGCGGGACAGTCGCACACTCAATTATGGCGATGGGGATCTCGTAGGAGCCAGTGGCGTTGCACGCCAGCACGAGTGTCACGCGATCTTTCGCTTTTATGGCCTTAGATCCGGGCACAAGCCGTCGCCGCCCAGCAGCAGTGTAGGTCCGACTTGGAAGACACCGGTACTGCAAACCGGTCTCATTCATGGTGTAAATGTTCTCTGGGTCATAGGTGGCGAGTTCTAAAGGTCCTTCGGCCATGCGCCGCTCTCCCTGCCGCACAGCCTCGGCCACCGAGCCCTCCTGGCCTCATAGCTTGACGCTCTTGAGACGATGACGAGACGCCCACCGTTGGATGAACCCTGGAGATCCCACAAAACCCTCGACGCCGAGTTCTGTGGCAATCCCTTTTGCCCTTGTCTCCAGCACATCCATCGTCATCGGCAGCTCCGCGCCGCCCATGGATTCTATTCCATCAAACCAGGAGTTTAGAGCAGCGTCTATTTCCTTACACTTGGACCTCCGTGTGCGCGTAGCGTCTAATGGCTTGCCGTCAAGCGCTCGCTTCAGACGCCGAGCGCGCTCTCGCGGCTCTCACGTGCGACGGGCTACTTAGCGTAGAGTCTCCTTGCGGAAGGCATCTTGGAGTGACCGCCACGAGTGCGCGCCGCTGTCGTACATGCGGATGAGTTCAATATTGTCGCCCAGCGTCAGCGTCACCTTGGTCTGGCGCGGCGCCTGGCGGGGTACGGATGCGGGCCGTACATCTGGTCCGGTCTGGTCAATTGCAAGGGCAGCGGGTCGGCCAGCGTGATGATCAGCTGATGGGGGAGGCCTTGCCGGTGACAAAGCGTGGACGGCTCTCGTGCGAGCGAGCGAGAAGCCGAGCAAAAGTGCACGGCCGTTGCCGCGGCAGCAGCAGCGAACGCGAGGCTAACCGCATGCAATGTCTCACTAGAAGGATCTGTGAGAACCTCTTGCACCACCTCCTCGGCGGCCGCGGCCGCAAGGGCACGCGCCGCACGGGCCACGACAGGGTCCAATCGTGGAGCACTGGTGTGCAGCTGGGACCCAGCAGTTGGCTGTTGAGAATGGAGCTTTGAGGAAGCCGGCAGAGCGAAAAGGAGGTAATGGAGTGGTTTGGGGGCGTTGACGACGGTGGTCGACAGCGGTGGTCCTGACGACGGTGAGGACCCAAATCTCACCAACCAGCGACGGCGACGGTGATTTGTGATCCGTGATGTCAAAATCATGATCGTTTCGTAGAGTCTGGACCTTCAAATTCAGAACGGTCGATCTCATTCACTTGTAGAGCACCCTGCTCTCCAACTGAATGGCACACAAGTTCATATCGACTGTAGGTTCCATCGCAGAAAGGTGAGGTGGTAATCACAGCCTTCGATGTACTGCAGCAGTACATCGATGTACAGCAGCAGGACATCGAAGGCAAGATGGAGTACATCGCAAAGTGATGAACCAATCAGCTGGGTTGTTTCGTACCGCTTGCAGGTGTGCGTCTCCGTGGCTTTTGTCCCCCCAGGCTTATGGGATTTGTGTTTCGTGTAGCATATCTTCGCCGGTAATTAGCAAATTACCGATGGTAGCCCCCTTGACGGGACGATCGATCGACTAGTGCCCTTATTCATATTGAAACCCCGTGGGTCCGGGTGTTGCCGTCGTCGGCATCACCCGGCTCCCCATTGGATGCCCTTCGACAAAAAGGTCCTTTTTCCTCGCGTCTATGGCTATAGAACTCTCTTTTATGATTGGATACGGTCGCTCACAATACACCGGTGATTGGACTGACGTTATTGATACCACATCTCGTGCAGCAATATCGGCGATGCATCCCAGATTGGACCAATGGGTGGGCTCCTCCCGGAACTCGACCGGGCCGCCATGACTTGGGCGAGCTTTCGGCTGGCTCCAAGCACCACCCCTTCCTCCTCAGATTACCTCGAGGCGGCTTTGACTTGGGCAGAGCTTGCTCCACCGCCTGATTCCCTATGCGCCCCGCCCACCCTACGAGTTTCGCATTCATTCACGAGCACCGCCGCGTCTCGCCGAGCTGGACGTCCTTCTGCGTAGCGACGACTCCCCGCACGAGCCCTCTGCACCCCCATTCCGGCCGACTCTACCCGCACACTCCCCGCACCCCCCCCCCGCCACCCCATGGCAGTCATCTGGGATGACCTGGTTGCTATTGCGAATGTGGAAAGGTACTCGCGCAAGCAGTTCGACGAGATGAGGGCCGAGCGGTACAGCTTTGTTTGCTGCGCGCGGCGAGGGGATGAGAAGTACTCACTTCTCTATTCTACGGGTGTCACGTAGCGCAGCTCGGTGGCATGCGCTGCGGGTGCAAGCGGGATGAAGATGCTCTTTGACGGACTTGTTCTTCCAGCGCGAGCTGGCCGCGCCCCGGGGAATGGCTCTTCCATTGAAGAGGAGTTTGCAGTTATTAAGACCTCCATGGGGAGCGTCGGTGGCGGAGGCGACCTCTCATCTGTAGCATTTGTCCAGGTTTCCTTGCCTCACAACGTGTCTTCTGTCCTCGGATCACGCCCCCCCACAGCAATCGGATCTTCCCTCCCTCATACCACCAGCTCAACACGTGCACCCCCCGCCGGCGCACCCCTCGCTCCCGCCTTCGGACCTTCCCCCTGCCCCCCCGCTGCTGACTCACCACCCGCTGCCGCCGACAGCTCATCACCCGCTGCAGCCGACGGCTCACCATCCGCTACCGCCCCTGGACCTCTTCTCATCCACCCCGCGGACGGCTCACGACCAAATCCTGACGACTGCACATCCTCTGGCCCCGCTGCGGGCGGCTCCTCCGCGCCTCGCACCCTCTTAGCACCGCGTCTTCCTCCTCTGCCGCAAGTCATCAGCATTCCGGCGCTCGTGGGATCGGGACTCCCAGCCAAAGACGACGGCGAGGGGCCGCTGTCGCGAGCCCAGAGGGACGCGCGAGAAAAAGCGGTCGCGTCCCACCGGTAGCACTTAAAATCGTCGATTTCCGCCTCACAGGAGAAGGAGCACGTGGTGGAGGCCACAGTCTTTCGTGATGTTGGACGGAGGCTGTGCGGCGGCGAACGGAGGCGGGTGAAGCTGGTCGACTTGGAGAGGTTCTTAGTCATCATGGCGTACTACTGAAAGAAAGAACTGTCCATGACGCAGGTTGTCTATGATCAGCTCGCCCCTGTGGTCACCGTGGGCGGTACTGTGAAGGCCCCATCATTGGCCACCCGCCTCACAAAGCCTTCTACCCTCGTCGCGCTCAAGATGTCGAACCGGTCGCACATGCACGTAGAGACGGCCCTCGTGCTCATCGTTTACATTTTGCACAATAAAGACGCCTTCTACAAGTGGATCTTGACAAGTGCAACAGCGGAAACCGCGTTCCCGGTCCGAAGAAGAAGAGCCTTTCGGAGAGCAAGAAAGGCTCCAATAGAGGCCTGGGAGGGGCCAGTGAGGGTGGTGGCGGTCAGGGAGGGGGTGGTGAGGGCGAAGGCGGCGGGGGCCCGTCCCGCTTCGGCGCCGACCGAGTTGGGGATGGCGAGAGTGGGCCTGGCCGGGATGATTCCAGACGACCTCTTGAGAGCACAGCAGGTGCCTGAGCCGCTCGCGTACTCGCTGCTGTTCGGACTGGGACCAGCGCTGAGAGCAGGCAGAATCTCCAAGAAACCCCTCCATCACCACTCCGACGCGGCGGCGGGCGTGCCGGCAATCCCTTTCCATCAACAAGACAAGGCGGCGGCGGGCGCGGTAACGGGGTGGCCTCTGTGGGTCGTGCGGGTCCTGGTGGCTCGCCGCTGACACCGGCACAAGTCAGCGGCGGATCCGGCGGCGGGGCGGCCACGGTGGGCCGTGCTGGTGATGGTGGTCGGCTGCCTCCAACCGCCCAAGGTGGGGGTGGTCGTGGCGACGGCGCGGCCTCTGGGGGCCTTTCCGGCGCTGGTGGTCGGCTTCCGTAACCGGCCCAAGTCAGCGGCGGGGAGACAGCGGAGAGAAGTCCTGGAAGTGGTGGTCAGCTGCCGTCAACGGCCCAACGTGGGGGTGGGAGCGGCGACGGAGTGGCCGCGCTTGGCAGTTCCAGCGGTCTTGTTCGACTGCCGCCACCAGCCCATGCTGGGTGTGGGAGCGACTACGGCGTGGCCCCGGGGGCTGTCTTCTCCCCCGGTGACGACAAGTGTACCTTCGGGATGCCCGACACCCCCGGACACCGCCAGCGGTGACTGCCTTATGGGGCCGTCCCGAAGCCCATACAGCTCGGGGTGAACCCGTGTGTCAGATGCCCTGTGCGGGCGTCCCGGCGCGGGCCCCCTGGGGCACGCTGAGAATGAGTCATGGGGGGGGGATTTCCCCCCGTGGCCTGAGTGGGCGGCGAGACACCGCCCCCGGTCCCGCAAGACGCGGGCCCTGAGGTGGCGGATATGTGGGGGAAACCCCTTTTCAGTGGGTGACACGGGCCCCGTTACGAACCGGGGATGGGTCGCGAGCAACTATGTAACACCCCCTATAGGAATAGCGTGAGACGCCCCCCTTGGGCGGGTGTCCAGGGACGGGGTAGGAACCCCCGTACCACTGCCCCCCGAAGAGGGCCGCGTTGGCGCAAGCGCCAGCATCGGGCCGCAACCCAGGTACCGTCAGCCCAGGGACACGAGGCCCCCAGACGTCGTCCGAGCACAGCAAGCGCGAGCAAGGTGTTCGAAAGACGACGGACGTACCCGCCAGGCGGGGAAGGAGCAAGACGAAGCGGCGGGTCGTTATATGCGGCTCGCGGCGCACACGCCCGACCGCCACGTCCGCTCCTTCCCTCGGCAGGCGCCCGTGTCAGTCGTAGCACTGCCCCCCGACACGACACTGTCGTGTCGGCCGCTCGCTCTCCGCAATTCGACGGAATCAATTCACAAGTTACACGGATAAGGCAAGCAAAAATAAAGCATATCATGCCACAATACCTGCCCAAAGAAGGCATGGGCTCGCGCAGCTCGAGCACCACAATGCAAAGCACGTGGTGTCCGCAAGCCCACAGCCGGTTCGCCGCCTCAGCCACGTCGGGCATGCGCTGCCCATTTGGCCGCACAGTTATCCAGCGGGTCAAGGACAGTGGTTGCTGTACACGGAGGAGGAGCTTCACTGCTTGCCAAACCACCGATCGACCGGAAAACCTGAGCCAAGCCTGCCAAAAGCCACGGACGATCGAACCAACCCCCCATGCAACCCCAATATCCCCCGTGAATTGCATTGCGCCCAGTAGCCTCCACTGCCAACAGTAACCTCTATTGCGAACAGTAGCCCACTGCTTTCGCCAACCCTATGATTTCCAGGGTTCGAACGGGCGGTACTGCTGCTCGGTGTCCCCGATGACAGCAAAACAGTGATGGCAGAGTCTGCCGGAGACGCAGCTTCGCCCCCTGACTACCTGGGCATGACCATAGATGAAGCCTTGAAAGGTACGTCAGCCGAGCGTCACTCTTTTCACCGTCGTTGTGGAAAAACTGCCGACCGTGCTCGCCTGTTGTTCGTTGCTAACTCATGATGCGCGCTTCTGCGTCCCCTTGTGCATTGGTATGCGTTATGTGCATGCCTTGACATGCCCGCTTTTCGTACTGCTATCCTGCACTCGCTGTTTGATTCCACGTGTTGTTGTTTCTTCCCCTGGTGCTCCCCTTTCTCTTCTGTCGTAGGTGTGGCCTGTGGCGACGGGGGTCCCTTTGGCGCTCTCGTTCTCCACCCGTCGACTGGCGAAGTCCTGGCACTCTCCCACAACTGCGTCCTCAGCACCCACGACCCGACGGCGCACGCGGAAGTGGTGGCCATCCGCACGGCAACCGCCAAGCGGGGATCGTGGGACTTGTCCGACTGCATCCTCTACGCCTCCTGCCGCCCGTGCCCAATGTGCTACGGCGCGTCGGCATGGGCCAAGCTCCCCCGAGTGGAGTACGCAGCTGGAGCGGAGGACGCGGCGAGCGTCGGCTTTGACGACAAGGCCATGTGGGACGCCGTCGGCCGGGAGGGGGGGAGTGGCGGCGGCGGCGCGGCCTCACCAGGCGAGATGGTCGTGGCGCACACGGCACACGCGCGCAAGATGGAGCCGTTTATGGCGTTTTTGAAGGCCAAGGATGAGGGCAAGAGCAGCTTGTACTGAGGGGGCGGGTCGATGCCGTTGGGGGGCTGGATGCGGCAGCGTTTTGTGGGAAGTGTCCAGACTGCTGAGCGCTATACAGTGTTTCCCTCTCAGCAGCAATGAATCAATGGTATGATCTGAGCGTTGTGACCCACTCAGAATGGGACACGTTATTCCGAGAGCGAAAGAAGTTCAGATTACAGCCGTTCTCCGAAAAACCTCGCACCGTGCGAGGTTTTTGGGGGATCGGCTGTATGTGGAAGACGGGCAGGAAAGCGTCAACACACTGACCTGGAGACTCGTGAAATGAACTGTTCATTGCACTCTCAACAGCTGGAGGTCTGTGTTGAACCGCTTCCGGTTCAGTTGCTGTCTCCGCAAGGATGGCGGAATGATTGCTGTCACACCCCGCTCTTGCTCTGACCTGCACCCCACCTCATGCCCTACAGGCGTCGTGAGCCTCTCACAGGCGGTGGAGGTCTGAAGCGGTTTTCACTCCCGTCAAGCAACTCCGCCAGCCTGCTACAATTGGCACTTGCCCTGTTGTGTGCTCCGCGTCTGCTCCGCAGAGTCGTCGACCATGACGTTTTTGACGATGCGACCAGCTTTTTGCTCGATGGCTTGGCGGCCTGCCATGTCCCGCTTGGCATCGATGTACTGCCGACAGGTTGTCTCGTCGCCCACGTCTACGGCGGCACCATGGTCCTGGCCTCCCGCGTGGCGGCGGTCAGCTGCCACTAGCACGGCGGCGCCACCACTGCCTCCCGTCTCCTGGGTCGGCGTGGGCGCTATGGGCACCCCGATGGCGCGTCGCTTGGTCGATGCAGGTGTGCATCTGCGTGTGTTTGATGACTCCCCGGAGGCGGTTGGGAGGTTCACGGACTCGCTGCCTTCGTCGACTGGCCACGTCCACGTGGCGACAAGCCTGCGAGATGTCCTTCCCCCTCCCCCTTTGCAGGCGGAGCACGGCGACTCGCCCGTGAACAGCCTTCCCCTCGTCCTCATCACCATGCTGCCGTCGCCGGCAGCCGTCACGTCGACCATCAAGGCTTTGTTGCCGCGGACGCCACCAGGGGCTCTGATGGTCGACATGTCAACCATTCCACCTGACGTTAGCCGCTCCTTGGCGTCGCTGGTGGCTGCGACGCCCAGCCGCCAAGGCGGTAACGGTGGTGCCGGGGTTGTCCTCCTCGACGCTCCCGTGTCGGGCGGAACGGCCGCTGCCGCCGCCGGCACCCTGACCATTATGGCCGGTGGTCCTGCCGACGCCGTCGCGTCCGTCACACCCCTCCTCTCCCAGCTTGGCAAGCCGACCCACGTTGGTGCCGCTGGTGCCGGACAAATCGTCAAGGCGGCCAACAACCTGGTGCTCGGCGTGTCCATGGCTGCTGTCGCCGAGGCCACGGCCTTGGCGGCGGCGGCAGGCGTGCCACCCGCCGTGACGGCGGCCGTAATGGGCACCTCGTCTGGCCGGTGTTGGGCGACAGAGGTGTACCACCCGGCACCGGGGATAGTGGCTGGTGCGCCAGCGGGGCGGGGATACACTGGCGGCTTTCGGGTAGAGCTAATGCGCAAAGACCTTGGAATTGCGCTGGGTATGGGGCGGGGGGAGGCGACGCCGACACCCATGGCCACCGCCGCCGAGGGCGTGTACCGGTCAATGTGTGAGAAGGGGGGGGGGGGCAAGGACTTCAGTGGAGTGCTGGAATACGTGTACAAGCGAGGGAAGGGAGGCTTACCCACGCGGGGTGCAGGTGCTTGACTTGGTGGACAGGGGCAGGTACCACGCATCGAGGGCCCAGCAGGAGCGGGTGCGTTTTGCAAGCGATATGTAGCAGCTGGAGACCCCGCAAGATCCGGTGTGGGCAATATAGTGCAGGGCTGGTCGTAGTCATCAATATTCTTGACGCAAGCAGCGGAATGAGAAGCCCAGAAGGGAGCGCTTGCATGTCGCGGGATTCGCAACTTACCTGAAGCCACTTCAGTGTCTCTGCTCCACACCGTGTTCCGGTCGTAACTGTCGCGGGCATGGCAACAGCCCTTAGGGAGCCAGGGGAAGGAAAAAGAAAGACACAATGGTATCTGCGCAGGGCCCAGAGGTGGTCCGGTTGGCCCGCTTGCATGGCGCGCCAAGGCCATGCGCTGTCTCGACAACTATGGTCAAGCGTCATCCTGCCGGAAGAGCCCTAGGTGGTGGGCTGGCGCACACCACCTTACCCTCGTACTCCCCAGCCCCCCACGCCTGACAGCCAGACAGCACACCTCTGGTCGCCGCCAGTGCTGTGGCCGTGGGAGCGCGGTGTGGGGAGCGTAGCGAGCGACTAGGGGCATCAATGCGGCTCTGACACCCAGGTGGCTCGCCTATGCGGTACATGGAATTTCGAGCGAAGTGACTGCCGGTCGGCGTGCATCACGCTCGGGAGCACTTTAGTATTTGTGGCGCAGAAGCGGCCACGTGCCAATGGACGAGACAACGAGCTCGACAGGTCCGCCAGATTCCACAGCCCCAAGCCCAATCAACTTGGCTTGCTGTGCAAAAGTTCTGGTGCGAGGGCCGAAACGGCGGTTATGGTCGGTGCCAGAACGAGCAGGCTGTCACTGTCGTGGTGCTGTCCAGCACGTCGGGCGCCCTTCTTTGTGTGCAACGCCAATGCACCTCAGTAGGCTCGTGCTGGTGCCCAACGCGACTTCGCTAGGCGCGGCTGTCTGTCGACTCGACGCTCGCTCATCACATCGCGTGGCTCTCTCCCGTGCTCGTCTGTGGTTGTCCTGCTCCCAGTCCACCCCACTCAGCCACCTCCCAGAGGGCCAGTGCGCTACACCGCAACTCCGCCCCCACGCTCGTCCAGTGCGTCGGCCAAAGGCGGCGGATGTGCCCCATTTACCGCACACTGAGACCTTGATCGGATTAGATTGGCCAGCTGGACGACGGGTGGCGGGTGGCGGGTGGCGGGGCGGCAGCGGATGGGAGTATCAGCGAAATCTTTATTGCCAGCTGGCCGGCGTTGTAACCATGGTGTGGCCATGGGTGGTCCAGGCGTGGCGGAATGCTCGGCCGTTTCTGAGCCGGATCGCCGCCATCGGCCCCTACGCCAGTTGCATTGTGTGGCGCGCGCCCTGGTGCGGCATGACTGGCTGGCGCTGTGGCGCGCCTCCCTGGCCTCCCTCCTGGTCGCTGATTTTCCCCGCAACGAAAGGAGCTTGCGCCGCGCGCTACACTCTGGCCTCAATTCGTTGAGCGCCAGTGCCGACGTCATGTTTTTCCGGTTCGTACCGCACGAAGTGGGTGTTGGTTGGAACCAGGGGCGCGAGTTGGGCGGCAGGCTGCCGGGGAGCGGGTGGGGGCAACAGAGAAAGTGCCCTGCCGCGTGGCGGCCTGCCATCCTACGCCTCAGTGGGCAACAGTGAGCCGTGGTCTCGTCGGGCGTACACGGACTTGGCCGTGGAATAGGGGCGTGATCGTGTTGGGCTCGGAGAAGGGCACCAGGACACGCACACAAACTCGCTGTCGACTGTCGCCACGCTGCACCTACTGGCTGCGCGTGCTGGCGGCGTCGCGCGGCGGTTCGCGCATCGCCAGTGATTGGTGGAGGGTCAGGGTCAGTTGTTCGTTTTGTGACTGCTGGGTATTCGCTCGCTGTTCTGCTTCCTCAGCCGGGCATGCGGCGTCGGCTGCGGAGCCGTGCTGTCTCGAACCCCCCGCCCGGCATTCCATTCAAAATCGTGCGCTTTGCCAGCGCTTTCTCGGAACGTCGTCAACTCCCAACGCCTGGCTTCGGACGCCGCACCAGCAGGCCGAGCGGACCACTCTGGCCAGCTTTTTTTCCTCGACTACCCACCCCCCCCTCACACCTCACGCTCCCGACATGCCGCCATCTTGTGCACGGCAGCCTGTCCCGTCCGAGTCGCCATCTTCGTCGCCGGCCTCTTCCCCCTGCCCATCAACGGAACTCATCCGCGTCGGTGTCACGTGCAACGCCAAGAAGCAGTCCAAGTTCTTTTCGCATTTGGACGCTGCGGCAACGGAGCACGGCATCCTCCTGATTCCACTGCCTTTGGGGGCCGACGGCGCCGGCGCAGAGGGGCTGAGCTGCTTGCGCTCGTCCGGCGATCGGGGTTCGTCTCCCCCTTTGATTGACCCTAAGAATCCGCAAGACGCAGACCGCTGCAACGGCGCCGACGATGGCGAGCGGCACTTGCGTTTGGCTGCCAGCCTCCGTCTGGACGCCATCTTCCACAAGCGCACGGACGACATGGCAACGCTGCTACCATGCCACGGCGACATGTCCCTGGACGCGGACGTCACGGAGGCGGCTCGTGGGCGGATCAGTGCTCTCGCCGCTGCGCTCGCATCCCCCTCCGTGGCGGCCATCGACAACCTGTCGGGCGTGTGGCGGGTGACCGACCGATTCCACCTCGTCGACGCTGTGGACGTGGTGCTCCGTCACACCCGGCTGCCCGGCGTGGGTATCTTGCCGCACGCGAGCGGGTCGGCGCTGATGGCGTCGCCAAAGTCGGGGATGACACCCAGCTGGTTGTCGAAAGGCGGGCCGTTTCTCCTCAAGCGCCGCCGCGCGTGCGGGGAGGCGGCCACCCATGAGCTCCTGCTCGTTTCTGATGCGGCCGCCGGCCGTCGTGCCCTTAAGAACGTCCTCCCCCGCCACTACCCCGCGGACGTGCTCGTCACTCCGTTTGTGGAGGACCACGGCGGTGTTGTGTTTAAGATTTACGCCATCGGCCGCTCTGTGACCGTGCAAACGCGCGCGTCCATTGCGTCGTCGCTGGGCCGACCAGTGGCGGGGGCGGAGGGGCGGGACATCCTCTCCTTTGACTTTGCCACGATGACCGGGTTGAAGAAGACGCGCCTGGCAGGCAGGGGGGATTGGTCAGTGGGCAGTTCCTTTGCGGACAGTTCCCTTGCGGAGAGCGCGGGTGGAGAGGGTGCCCCTGCCAGCCCAGCGGCACAACAGGCGGACATCGGTGGGTGGAAAGAGTATGATGCATCGGCCAGCGGCCTCGACGCCGCAACCACACCCACGCGGTACCCGCAGCAGCCGTCCCATGCGTTGGCGGTCGCGCTGGTCAATGCCATTGGTGGGGAGCTCGGCTTGACCCTGGTGGGCATTGACGTTGTTTGTGACGTCCGCACCGGCACCTATTATGTCATCGACGTCAACTACTTTCCAGGCTACACGGGGGTGTCTGACGCACACGACGTGATGATGAGTCACGTGCGGGAGGTGGTGACAGGGCGCCGGTCGTGTCCGACATCGGCGCCGACGTCACCGGGTGTCAACATGGGGGGCGTAGATGTAGCTGCGTTCTGCACTGGCGGTGAGTGCAGGGTGTAAGGTGCTTCCGCGTGTGGGGGAGCGGGCAAAGGTCGTGGTCGCGAGGACTACAAGGCGGGGTGCGGGCGGTGGATGCAGTGACGGGGGTTGGGTCATGCATGCCACTGGTGTGTGGGTGTGGTGTTGCCCCACTCGGATGATCCCTCGAAGGGAGCCCGACCAGTGCAAGGTGTGCCATTGCTTGACATAACCGGCCCTAGCAGGCGTTGTACGGTCCCTTTGCGGACGGCTTTTTCGGGCCTGTGGTCGTGCTTCCGCGCTGTAGCTTCGTCCCCTCGCGCTGTCGCCTGTCTTGTTGCACTGTTGCTTCGACTCTTTTCTTGTCCTGTCTTGTCTTGTTTGCTTTTCGCTTCGCATTTTTGTGCTTTGTGTGTCTGTGCCTGGACAGTGCCTACGTTGGCGACCGCATCGTTTTGCCCAGCTGCGCTTGACTGTCTGTCGCTGACTGACTGTCTCTTGCTTCTCCAGCACCTTGTTTCGTTTCTTTTGGTGGCTTGGTATCATTGTAAACTGTGCGAGCGCGCCCCCGGTACGCACCTTTGTTCGACGTTCTCTACGTTTGTTGCAGTCTGTCAGCGATGTAACTCGTCTTGTGTGGCCCATCCATCGCGGTTGTCGGGTGGATGGGATTTTGATCAAAACACAATCGTTGCATAGCCGCCGTGCAGCATTCTGCGTGCACATCCACCCTCTGCTGGGGTGGGTTCATCGTGCAATCATCCCTCCAGACATGCGTGCTTGTGTCGCCACAGGCGACATCATGTCCGTGTCCCATGATGGGTGGTGCCACCGGTCTGGCCGTCCAAGGCACGCGCACCGACGCGCAGCTTGCAGCGTGGTAGAGATGGGAAGTACAACTGTTTGCAGCTTGTGGAATTTGAAAAAATACCTCTGTTTGCTGACAATTTCCGAGGCGAATCAGGAGGCATCGTCGCGGCACGCGCCACCCGACCGACCCGCATCGAACACCACCACCACCGCCATCCCCCGGCGCGCCGCCCGGTGCCGTGACGCGGTCGCGGCGTCTGCGGCCGCCCCGCCCGCTGGCCGCGCAAACCCGTCGGGCGCGTACGGCTCTGACGAGGGGGGCGGTCGCGCAGCGCCTTGGGGCCGACGGCTTGTGCTTCTTCCCCCCCTTCTCCCGCTGGATCCTCCACGCCCAATGGACACCCGCATGGACGACCGGTCGGGCGGGCGCCCCGTCCCCCCCCCCTCCCCCACCACCCCCCACGGGGTCATCAAGACCGGCCCGCTGCCGCTTCCATCGTCCCCCCGGCCCGCCTCCCCCGCGCGCGGGGGCGCCCTCACCCTCCCCGCCCTCACCCCCGCCGTGTCGCTGCTGCCGTCGACGGCGGCGGCCGCCGCGGGCGCCGCCGCCGCCGCCGCGTCGCCCACCGCCCCCCTCCTGCCGGCGGTGGCGTCTGCCGCCGCCGCCGCCGTCGGCCCCGCCCCCGACGCGACCGGCCCCGCCGTGTGGGTCGACCGCTGCGCCTTTGAGCACACCGTCGCGGTGCCGCACCTGTTCCCCGCGGCGGTCGACGCGCGCGCGCTCGCCGCCGAGTTGGCGCCCGACCGCCTGCCGGCGGTGGGGGGGGGCGCCGCCGCCGCCCCGCGGCTGCCGGCGGTGGGCTTTGACGCCTGGGTCGCTGCCGCCGGCGGCGTGGCGCGCCTCGACTCGTCTGCGCACGCGGGGCTGGTCGTGGAGGGCCTCGCCGCCGCCGCGCCCGCCGCGTGGGCGGCTGTGAATGGGCGCCCGTGGCCGCCGCCGTCGGGGACCGCCGCCGCCGCCGCCGCTGCCGCCGCGGGTGCCGCCGCCGGGGGGGGTGCTGCTGGCGCCGCCGCCGACGGCGCGCCCGCCATCCCCGACGTGGACGCGGACGGCGTGCGGCCGCGGGATGCGATCCCCCTCGCGGAGCTCCTCGCGTTTGTCGTCCTTGCGTCGGCGCCGCTGGCGGGTGGCGCGGGGAGTTACCGGGCGACCGCCAATGCGGTGTGGCCCGAGGATACGCTCCCAGTGTTGCCGGGCGTTGGGGGGGGGGCGGCGGTCCCTGCGGGCGCGGCAGCGAGCGGCGGCGGCGCCGCCGGCGCCGCACCGGCGAGCGGTGGCGGCTGGTCGGCGGCGGCGGCGGCGGGCGGCGGGGACGGGGCGGCGGCGGGGGGGCACCCGGCCGCCGCCGACCCGCTGCTGCCCGTGCCGGCGGTCAGCCCCGCCGCGCCGAGCTCCCCGTCCGTCTCGGCGGCGGTGGTGGTGGGGATGGGCGGAGCCGGCAGCGTCGCCGGTGGTGAGGGTGGGGGTGGCATCAGCGCCTTTGCCAGCGTCGGCGGCGGGGGCTCCCCCGCCCGCACGCCGACGCCGACGACGCCCGCGTCGCCCGTGCCGTCGTCGCCCGGCGGGTCGGCCTCGTCGGCGTGCCGACGATCGCGCGCGGCGGCGGACGCGCGGCGCGCCGTTGCCGACGCGATGGGCCAATCGCACGCGCGGCAGGTGCTCGGCGTCGCCGCCGCGCTCGGGCGGATGCTCCAGGGCGTTGCCGCCGCCTATGGCGTGGCGCCCGTGGCCGGGTCGACGCCCGGCGGCCTCGGCGGCGGCGGCGCGGTGCCGCTGTCGCCGACGCAGGGCGGCGGCGGCGGCGGCGGCGGCGCGTCGACAGCGTCCAAGGCGTCGGACGTGGCGGCGGCGTTGGTGGCGGTCGCCGCCGAGGGGATCCCCCCCGCGTGGGCGGGGACGCCCCTCGGGCGCGACGCGGTCGACCGCCTCGGGTGGGTGCTGCTGACGGCGCCGGGCGGCGGGCGCCTCTCCGACGCGCTCGTCGGGTGGGACGCGGGGGGGGGGGGGTTG
>Ga0209093_1000769_pt1 | contig 17840 bp, 12 predicted proteins | sample SidtaG_4_FD_187450 | JGI IMG/M metagenome (GOLD analysis project Ga0209093, IMG submission 187450) | Marine algal microbial communities from Sidmouth, United Kingdom - Sidmouth_Male1 metaG (SPAdes) (version 2) | ecosystem: Host-associated > Algae > Red algae > Unclassified | place: Sidmouth... | reverse complement strand
GAGGGGGGAGGCAGCCGCAGGGGGCAAGGCAGGTAGGGGGGCGAGCAAAGGAGCAGCGCGGCGCAGACTGGACGCCGCCGGCGGGGGTGACGACCGTCAGTGGCTGCGCATGGCATGGACAGGATGCGGAAAGCATGGCGGCAAGGGATGGAAACGGTGAAGGGGGGGCCCCCGTGGGACAAGCCGGGAGCGCAACCGCCGTGACGGGCGGGGGCGTGCGCCGCTGGCCGGCGGCAGGGCGCGGGAGCGGTGCCGACGCCCCACATACCGCAGCGCACCGCGGCGAAAGGCCGCCGCGACTTCAGCGTCGGTGGCCGACGGCCGAACGTTGAGAGTTTCATAGTCCCTATTCATAGCGGGGGGGGTGGGGAAGAGGCCAGCACGTGGGGGGAGTAGCGCCGACGCAAATGGTGCGGGGGGGAAGCACTGTCGCACATGACGTCGGAGAGGAGCAGTAGCCGCGAGTGCGAGTCTGGTCTCCCTGCCAGCTGCTTGCTTCCACGAGTGTGATAATAAAAAATAGTAAATAGCGTCCGAACTCGGGGGGCGTGGCGTACCAACGCTCACAGCGCGCCCTTGCCAAGCCCGTTTCAAGTCTAACAGTTCCCTAAGCACACCACTAGTAGCACCCATCCTGCAGTACATGTACTGTAGCACCGCGGGCGCTCTTCCCAACTCTTTTTGCTTCCACTGCCGTCGGGGACCGCCCGCCATCAACAGCCGATTCGATCGTGATGGTTTCGTCCAATGGGCCACTGGCGGCCGCCTGTCGACGCCACCAGCGACGGCTGACCGGCCCTCTGCACGCGTCGGTGGCGCTACTGTACCACTCTGCCAGCCATGGCAACGAGCGACGCCCCCGTCCTGTCCATGTCCGCGACGGACCGTCGCTGGGAGCGGCGTCGGTGGAACAGATTCCTGGTCCGACTCTTTTTGTATCACCTACACTTGCTCGCCGTCAGGTAGGCTGCCTCCTGCTCTGTTCATACTTATTTTTTGGGCGGTTGTCAGCCGTGTGCCCCGTCCCCCCCTTCTTCGAATTTCTACAGTCGAACCTCGAACCACGCCGAGCGTGGTCGGCTGCTCTTGTCTGACAGTCTTCGCGACCGAGCATGCACCAGGTCGGCGATGCCCGCGGCGACCACGTCGACAAGCGTGTCCCCAGCCGCGCAACAGTTTTTCGCAGGTCGCCGAAGGTGGCGGCCGTGGCACCTGCATGGACGGAGTAGTTTGAGCTGCCGAAGCTCGACGCCGTGCCTGCCGCTTGTGGATGGGCACTTGTGGGAGTGAGAGCGTACACAGTGAGGGGCGGGGCGTCATCTCTGCCGCCAACTGTTGAAAGCGTTCCGATCCCCATTCCGCCAGTGTGTTCGCGGTGGCCACGGCTGGGGGTGCAGCCGCGACGCAGTGGATGGGGGGTCGCCACTGGTGCCGATGCTGGGTGCCGCTTGCTGCTCGAGAACGCCGCTGACTCGGTCGGGGGGCTGGTGCTCGGTGAATGACACGGTAAAGAAGATACACCGAGGGACCGGTAGATATATGGGGGTGCCTATTGACTAAGGGAGCAACATGGGGGATCGCCGCCAAGCGCCGCAGAAGCGCACCTTCATGGCCGACGGGCGCGCATCCAAGCGCCAACGCCCGCGGGTTGGACGCCACTCACCGCCGCCATCGAAAGCGCACGTGCCGCGGCGCCGCTTGAGGCGCCCTCCTGGCAATGCCACTAGCCAACAAGACCGGCATCGCCGCCCGACGTGGTGCGAGGGGATGATCAAGGAACGCTCGCGTTGCCGGAATCTGGTCGGGAGGGAGCGAGTGGTGAGGCCCACCCGTTGCGCTGACCGCATCATTGGATGCATTGGATGCTTCCGTCGGAGGCGTGTCGCGGCCATATATCGTGACCATCGCGACCAGAGCCATCTCCATTTGAGACCATCCCCCCCCCCCCACACAGAGAGCGGAATCGACTGCCGTTGGTTGCTGCTGGGGCTCCGACGATGCGGTTGCGCTGCGCAGAGGGCGTGCAGTGCCCGCCAGCAGACGAGCCGGCCATGCTTATCGGAACCCTCGGGGTCCATCCGCCACCAACTCTGGCGGGAGAGCCGTTGGTGTCGGCTGGCCAAGCGCTGACGCGTGGTCCACCATTTGCAGTGGGGCCCTCGTGGCATCGCAGCAGTCACTGCGGCGGTGGAAGGCGGGCCCCGGGCGGAACGCAGGGGCCTAGACCACGGGCTGGAACGCGGGGGCACACACCACGAGCGTCAGACGACCTCTTGGGGGAGGGCGGGACGCCGTTGGCGTGTGGCTCGGAGATTTCACCTACAATACCGAGGCGACAACAGGAGTGATTCGGGATCGAACTGGACGGATGAGGGCCGCGCTTCAGCCTCCCCGTCCGAGCTTGTGTCTGCGGCGAGCAGCTTTATCGCTGTCCCGGTGAGGCGTCGGGTGCCACCTACGGTACTCCCGCGTCCGCGGGGAGTCAATCCCACCACGGCTCTTTCCGCAGCCCCCGCTTGTGCGTGGGTCCCGTGTACGCCCACCAAAACCGGTCGTGCAGCCGACGGGAGGCGCCAAGCTTGCGTAGAGGGCCCGTGTTTTGGCGCTTCTGTACAGCCTGACGCTGCGGTCTCGACATTCCATTTTCATCTGTGCGAGGACCTGAAACCCTCAGACACCCCCAGGCCCAGGCCTGCGCGCGGCGCCGTCATCGCCGTCGGATCACCTCTGACGCGGATTCCCTGCGCCTCACTCCCGCTGAGGTTCGCGTGGCACGGATTGCATGCGCCACAGGCTGAGCCTAACGCAGCGCTGCGGGGGGGGCTTGCTTTCGTCGAACCGCCGCCGCAGCGAGAGTGGTGACAGCTGACCGCGCCTGCTGGCCGTTCTGGGTCGGCAAGGCCAGAGACTGGCGGAGGCCGGGAGAAAGACCAGCGGATCTGGTGGCCCTTGGGCCGCCACGGACCAGAATCTGGAATGGCCCGTGCGCCAGGCGGGGGGCCCTGGCCGCAGGAGTGTTTGTGCGCGCACCCAAACTGGACACGATGGAAGGATATGTATTGCGCTGTCCCGAGGCCCGTGCATCAGGGTGCGGCTGCCTCTCCTGTGGCTCAAGGGAGGGGTTTGCAACGCGCAAGGCGCTGCCGCGCTGGCCTGACCGCGGCCAGGGGCTGCCCACCGCAACGGCGGCGGCTGTGCCCCTCGGTGGCCCCTCGTGGCAGGACCCTCACCGGCGCGACGGGGCACAAGCCCCCTCTCAGTTGCCGCGCCTCGCCATTCGCGGCGGGCCGGCACCCCAAGCCGCCCCGCGCCCGCACGCAGTCGCCGCGCCGCTGCCACGGCGCGGCACTCGCTCGTTCGGGCGGAAATCCGCGGCGCTCGCCTCGGCCCACGCGAACTGTGCGCCCCTCCACTCCCCGTGGTCGTCGCCCCGCGGCCTAGACGCCGTACACGTTGTGCACCTGCACCGTCCGGTTGTGCTTGACCGTCGTGCCGCCCCCGCACGTCGGCCCGTGGGCGTGCTCGCCTCCGTCGACACCCGCCGGCGTCGCGGAGCCGGCGCTTCTCTTCGACCTGCGCCCGCATCGCGCCGCGCCCAGGGCCGAGCCGCTAGGTGTCACGTAGCATCGGACTTTGTCAACCGCTCGTGGCGCGCCGCACCTATTGTGGGAGGGACGACCACTTTCCGATTCTTTGCTCCCCACGACGATTATCCTCTACCCCCTTGTGTGGCGGAACCCGTACGCTTCTCTTTTTCTTTTGCATTTTTCGTGTCCTTCGACGTTTGTCGACCATCTTGGTGAGGCAGATCTACGCCTGGCGTCCCCCTACCTTCCTTACCCCGGCCCGCCCCGTTCCGCGTGTGGTCCCTTTCCGTTGAGCGCCATGAGTGCACCACCTCCCCCACCTCCCCCTCACCCCCGTCGTCCGAACCCTTTGGACAAGGTGACTCCGCGGCCGCTTGCACTCCTCCCCGTCCGTTCCTTTGGTCCATCACCTTTGGGCGACGGCAGCCACCCGCCGCCGTTGCCACCAACACACCGGCTGACTAGCGGCCATCCCGGCGACGGCCGGTTTGGGCCAGTGGGCGGAGCCGCTGGCAATGCCAGCGGCGGCGGTGGTAGCGCGTACGTGCCGCCACCGCTCACCTATGGCGGCGCAGGAGGAGGCGGTGGCGCGGGCGGTGGCGGTGGAGGCAGCTATGGCGTGCCACCTCCGCCTTATGGTCCGAGCAGTAGCGGCGGCGGCGGTGGTGGCGGCTACGCCGTGGGCGGTGGCGTTGGCGGGCCCGCACCCCTCGGCACTGCACCGCCGGGCCGTCGGCACCCCAAGCCGATCCTGTCGCCGCCTGGGCGGGGCATGGCGCCCCTGCGGTCTCCTCCACTTGGCGCCAAAAGCACCAGCGGCGGCGGGGTCGGCGGCGGCCTCGGCGCCAAGGGCGGTGCGGGCGGTGTTGGTCCTGGGGTCATGCCTCCTCCACCCGTTCGCCTTGGCGGGGCAGGTGTGCCCGGACCACTCACCCCCTTCTACTCGTCCACGCCTGTTCCACCGCCATCGTCTGTGGGAGGTGGCACGAGTGTGGTGGCGGGCGTGGGGCACCACGGCCCGCCGGGCGGAGGGTATGATGGGCCGCAGTATGGCGAGCGCATGTACCACTACCCCAACGCGTTTGGAGGTGTTGGTGGTGCTGGTGGCGGTGGCGGCATCGGCCCCCGCTCCGGCGATACGGGCGCAGCTGGTGTCGGTGGGGGAGGCGCCGGTGTCGGTCGCCGCGCGGGTGCTGCCCTTCAGAAGGCTGCCGTGGAGAGCGTCGTCGCCAAAAGCATAGGCGCGTCGGGTGGATTGATGCCGCTGTCACCGCCGCGGTCCATGGGTGAGGTCAAGCCGGCCTCGGTGGGGGACCGAGGCGGTAAAGTCGGTTCGGGCGCAGCGGGTGGCAGCGGCTTGACCGGAAGCGGCTTGGCCGGAAGTGGCCGCGCTCTGCCGACCGCCTCCCCTGGTGGTAGCAGTGGCGGGGGCGGTGGCGGTGGCGGCGGCGGAGGTGGCGTCGGCAGCGGCGGCGGCAGCGCTGGTGGAGGTGGTGGCGGTGGCGGCACTGGCGGCGGTGGCGGCCGCCGGCGTGTCGCGAATGCCAAACCTGCGGGTGGCCTGCTCCCTGGCGGGACCTCCCGCTCCGCTGGCGGTGGCGGAGGCGGCGGGGTTGGTAGCGGTGGTGGCGATCCGGCGGACCCAGGTGTGGGATCTTTAACGCCTGCACAAGTGCAGGCCGCGATGGCTACCGAGGCCGCACAGGCTCGCGCGGCCGTTGCGCAGCAACAGGCTGTCGTTCATGTGCAGCACATGGCCGCACAGGCGCAGCACGCGGCGCAGGTGGCGCAGGCGGCGCAAATGCGACATGTGCGACAGGCGGCGATGGCTCACCAATCGTCTGCGCACCAAGTGGCGGCGCAGTCGGCGCGCGCGTCGGCCGCCGCCGTTGCCGCTGCGTCGCAGGCCCATGCTCAGCAGGCGGCAGCGGCGGCGGCGGGGCGCCAAAAGATGACTACCAGCGCCTCGCCGTCGATTGCAGCTGGTGCTCCAGGGCCGGGCGGCGGCAGCGGCGGGGGCGGTGGTGGTCCTCCGCCACCGCCGCCTCACGTTGGCCACCTGGCGCCGCCATCTCAAAAGCAGCGCTTGGGTGGAGGTCCACCGCTGCCTCTTCACACTCTCGGGCATCTTCCGCATCCGTCATCGCACGGGGCGGGGGGTCGGGAGCCGGTGAGCAACAGGGGGGAGGGTGCTCCTGGCCGCCGGGGTAGCAGCGATGCCGCGCCGCAACCGCCTCCACCCCCACCGCCCCCATCAATGCACGCGGCAAAGGCGGAGCCACCGGCACCGCTGCCACCGCCGTCATCCCTGCCGTCCGGACGTCCGGGGCGCCTAGTATACGGTGGAGGTGGTGGAGCTCCCGGGGGCGCGCCGATGGCGCTCGTGGGTGGTTCCACCATCGTCCGGGGTGGCGACGGTGGCAGTGGTGTTGATACTGGCGGCCGTCACCCCGATGCAGTGGTAGGGCGCGACGTTCGTGGCCTCCCACAACCGCCACCATCAGGTGGGCGCGGAGATGGACCAGGTGGGCGCGGAGATGGACCCAGCGACCGTGCGGCGAGCGCCGCGGACGAGCGGGACCGCGGGGTGGGCGGGGACGGGTTGGCGCCTGCAGCGGCGGGTGCAGGCAGTTGCCTTGACAACGGTGTTCGAGCGAACGCTGGTGGTGGCAACACGGGCGGTGGCGGTGGCGGCGGTGCTAGCGGCGTTGGCAATGGCTCGTGCCGGCAGCTCAAAGTGGAGGACGCGCTGGCCTACCTAGAGCAAGTCAGGGACCAATTTGGTTCGGAACCCGTGGTGTACAACCGCTTCCTGGAGATCATGAAGAAGTTCAAGGCTCAGTCGATCGACACGACACAGGTAATCAAGCGCGTCGCCTACCTTTTCCGCGACAAGCGACCGCTGATTCTCGGCTTCAACAGCTTCCTTCCGCCTGGTTATCGCATTGAGCTACGCGACGACCCGGTGACGGGGTCGCCCATGGCGGGCTTCTCAGCCCCTGATTGTCCTTTTTCGCCGCTGGACACGTCCCCTGACGGTGACCTCTCTCCGCCGCGCTCGTCGCCGATGGCGGCACCCCGCACGCCCCCTGGGCAGGTCCTGACGAGCGGACCGTCGCGGGCGGCAGGGGCTGGTGCGGGCGGCGGCCGTGGCGGCGGCGGTGTGGACGAGCGCTACGATCGCCGTCCGTCTGGTGTCCTCACGACCGACACTGTTGGTAGTGGGCCGCCGCAAGCGCAGCCACCGCAGGCCCGCCGCGCCCGCCATGCGCCCTACGTTCACGTGACCAGGGAAGGGCCACCAGAAAGCGCTTTGCTCACGGTGGGCAGCGGCGTGCATGCCGGTGGCGCTGCTTCTGTGCACCACCCGGGAGGGCTCCCCGCTTCTGTCGCTGCGGTGGCGGTTGCTGGCGGTGGCGCCGCCGGTGGTGCTTTTGGCGGCGGCGGCAAGCCTGTCGAGTTTGACCAGGCGGTCATGTACGTGAACAAGATCAAGTCGCGTTTCACCACCGCCGACGACCAGTACAAGACGTTCCTTGATATCCTGCAAACCTACCAAAAGGAGCAGCGCACGATTGAGGAAGTGTACGAGCAGGTGGCGTCACTCTTCCGAGACCACAAGGACCTACTTGATGAGTTCACCCACTTCCTCCCTGAGTCCCTGCCCGTCGCTTCCCAGTATTCGCTGGCGGCACAAGCGCGGCAGCGGCGGGAGGCGCTTGCTGGTGCAGCAGGCGCTGGTGGTGGCAGCGCCGCATCTGCCCCTCGGCCGCTGTCGTCTGCGAGTCATGGTGGGTCGGATGCGCACGTGCCACCACCGCCGCCGCCGCCGCCGCCGCCGCATGCGCATGGCCAGCCGTACTCGGGCGACGTCAAACCGTTCGCGGCAGCGGCGGCGGCGTCAGCGGCGGCAGCCGCTTCGGCCGAGCAGCCACCGCGGGGCACAACTACAGGTGCGCCACATCGCTTCCCGCCTGCGGCGGCGGCTGCTGTGGGCATGGCATTGCCGCCGCCACCGCCACCGCCACCACCACCGGCCGCCGCGGCTGGTGGTTCAGTGGTGGCGGGTGGTGGCGTCGTGCCGTCGGCCGCTTCACGGCAGCACACAACCACATCGACGGCTGCACGGCCGGTAGCACCACGCAAGCGGCGGGTCGCGCCCTCCTCGTCGCCGACGGCGCCTGATCCCGCCGCGTTGTCGGGGGCGGTGGCCGGTCGGGGAAGCCGTGCTGGGGGCGCGGCGAGTGATGCGAAGCCCCGGAAAAAGCCGCGAGCTGCCGAACCGGGGGCTGGCTCAGCTCCCGTTGCGCCACCTGCTCGCCGCCCCGCGGGGACTGGCCGCGGGGCGACTACGGCAGCAGCTGGGGCTTCCTCCGTAGCGGCCGCCGCTGATGCTGCGGCGGGTACGCTCGGCGGCAGCAGTCCCGTCGTCCCTGGCCTTGTTGGGGTCGGTGCGGCGACGGAGGAGTTGGCCTTCTTTGATGAGCTCCGCGGCGTCCTCGGTGACGGGTCGACCCATCTGTATGCCGACTTCATCAAGTGCTTGTCCCTCTTCTCACGTCACATTATCAGCCGCGACGAGCTACTGCGACTGTCGGATGATATCTTCACGGACTCGCACAAACACCTCACAGACGCGTTTCGGGCGTTGTTGGCGAGTTCGGCCCCGTCAGCTCCGTCGGCAGCCACGGCGCACCTCCGGTCGCTACCGCGGCCGAGTCCGTCACCGCCGGCCCCAGCGAGTGGTGGCCCCGCGGCAACGCCCGGGCCGGGTGCACCGGCACCTCCTGTGGTCTCTTCGGCCGCCTACCGCGGCCGTCGGTTGGCCGACGTGGCCGTATCGCGCGGGAAGAAGGAGGGCAGCTACTATGAGATGCCCGCTGACTTTGCACCACCGCCCGCGTCCGGCATGGGGGAGCTGGAGCGGGAGGTGCTCAACACTCGCTTTGTGGCCGCACCCGCGCGGCGACACACATTGTTGCGGCCAACCCCGCCCGGGTCATCCGTGTCCTCGGCGGCGGCGGCGGTAGCCCCGGCGTCGCTGCCATCCCTGCCGCCGGTACCCCTGCCCGTGGTAGGTGGTCGCCCGCTCGTGGGGGCGGCGGCGGCCGCTGCGGCAGGGGCGGCCGCTGCAGCAGCTGCTGCCGCTGCGGCGGCGGCGAGCGGCGGCAGCGCCTCCACAGCTGTTGGGGTTGCAGGCGACACGCTGGCACCTGTTGGTGGCGGGGAGGGCGGCGGCCTGTACCGCACGCGGGTCGTACCGGACGACGATCGCTATGAGCTGGACGTGCTCATTGCAGGGGTAGAGGCGGCAGCGGCCAAGTTTGCGAAGCTCGCCGCTCTTGCAGCTAACACCCAGGATGCGAGCAGCACAGCTGGGACCACAGGACCTGGTGGTGCGGGCGGTGGCGGTTCTGGTTCAGGGGCGAGCCCGATTGGCGCTGCCAATGGTACTGTCGTCCCGCCGTCAATTGCTTCTGGTGGCGGCAGTGGTGTCGGTGGTGGCGGTGCATGGGCAACGCTGACTGCCGTCGATTTTCATGCGTTGGACATGGTCTACGGGCGGCACGGGCGGCCGGTCGTCGATTTTGTACGCCTCAACCCGGTGCTGGCCGCGCCCGTGGTGCTGGCGCGCCTACGCACGCAGCTGGCATCGTGGAAGCACGCTCGACGGCAGCTGGGTGCGGTGTGGCGCACCGAACCGTTCCGCTCGTCCTCTTCCCTGACGGGCGCTCTCGCGCGCTCGGCCAACGTTGCGCCAGGCGCGGCACAACAGCTCGGGGAGGATGGGGAGCCCCCCGTCGGTGCCGCACCCGACGGCGATGGTCTTGGAGATGTCGTGGTGCCGCTGCCCGGCGGCCAGGTGACGGTGCACAACAATGGGTGTATGGACACGCCAGAGTTGGTGGACAGCCTGGTGGCCGCCCGACGGTACGGCGGCTTTTGGATGTACAGTTATGTCCGGTGTGCGCCAGACTACCTACTGGGTCGCCGACTCCTGTGGGACGCTCTCGAGTGGCAACTGCGTGATGGCGATGGGGCGGCGGCTGTGGCGGTGACGGTATGGCTGGATGGCTTTTTGGACGGCTTGCTTGGCGGCGGGGGAGACGAGAGCGACGTCGTGAGCGATGCCACCGCTGCGACGCCTGCTTCGCCGGTTGACCCCGCCGCCAAGGCTGGTGGTGGGCAAGCGTCAGCGGGTGTAGCGGTCGGCCCCATTGGGTCCAACGTAACCTCGCCGCCAGCCAACGCCGGCACACCCGCCGCCGTGCACGTGCTGTACGGGGATGTGCCGCTTTATACGGTGGTGCGACTCACCGCCGCATTGTGCGACAAGCTTCATGTTGTCAATGCGCTGCCTGAAGAGGTGCGGGAACGACTGCTGCTGCTGCTATCCGATGCCCTCTGTGGCCGGCTGACAATCCCGCTCTTCACGTCAGGCCTTCGGACGCTGCTGCATTTACCTGAGCCTGGGGCTGGTGCTAATGGAGTGGGTGCCACGACGACTACCGTGGGCGGCGGCAGCCGTGGTGACGTCGTTGCCAAGGCTGCGGTGGCGCACAATGCTGACGTGCCAATCGAAGCGGTGGGCAACGGCAACAGTGCGGCGTCGGCCGATGATGGCGACAAGAGTGACACTGGCGACACGGCCGGCTCGCCCGACCCTGACGGCCGGTCGGCAATGGACGTCGATCAAGTTGAGTTGGATCACAACAATCGGGATGCTCTCAACGCGCCCTCCCCAACGGTTGAATCGTTTGGCGTTACCCTGGCCGACGCGACAGCGCTTTTTAACCTTCCACTGGTGGCATCGACCTGGGCAGTTGCGGTCATGCGCGTCGCGCTGAGCCCGTCGCCAACGACAGCGTCACTGTTGGCACTCCACTCCTCCTCGCGCCAGGCCGACGAGTCAACCTACCTGGTTCGTGCAGCGGCAGCTGTCGCGGCGGCCACCCCGGGCGGTGCACCTCCGCCGTCGGCCGCCCCGTCGGCCGCCCCTCCTTCCCCCCTTGTGCGGATCGCGTATGACCCTGATGCGGTAGCGCTCCACTTCCACGCTATTCCTCCAGCATCTTCTGCTTGCGCTGCGTGCACGGCGCCCGGCTGTGCAGGCGACTGTGAGGGTGCGCGCCTTCTGGGCGGCGCACCCCCCACCGGCGGCTCATCGAGTATGGACACTTCGGCGTTTTTGGACGGCCGGCCGCGGCCGGGCATCTCAGCCGAGGCGTCCGAGGCGCTTGCAGCCAGTGCGTTCGCCGCCTTTTTGCGGCGCCTGCGGCGCTTGCCGGGTGCCCGACTGTTGCACCTTGGCGCTCTCCCGCCCGGCGATAGTGACAGCGTGGCTACTCGTTTGCTCCACCGCGCCGAGTCGGCGGTGGTGATCAACAATCTCAAGCTGTCGTCCAAGAGGACACCGGCGCTGTGGGCAGGGGAGGCCAGCCGCCCAGGGAGCGGTGGTCGTGGCGCTGTTGCGAGTAAGCGCCGCGGCGGGCTGGCGGGTCGCCGCTTTGTGCCCGAAGGCGGGGAGGATTCGATGTTTGTGCCTCGCCGCCACCGCCGCGCGTCGCCACGGGGCGGCGGCGTAGTACTTGAGCGTCTGTGCGAGCGCGCAGCTGCGCGTCAAGTTGCGCTCGGCGGTGGTGATAACGGCGAGCGGGACGGTGTTGCGGCTTGATAAGCCGCCACCAGCTGCATGTGCCTGCCGGTTTTTTGGTTAGTCTTTTGAACAGGTTTGTATTTCTTGCTAGAGCGTCTTGTTTTTCTCCTTGAATGGACGTGTACGCGCCTTGTCGTCAGCCGTACCCCCTCTTGCCTGTATTGTCCTTGCCTTTGCCGTCCGTGCCACATCTGTACATTTTGTTTTCTCTTCTCTGTCCTCCTGCGCGTTGCTCACTAATTGTCCTTCCGGCGGAGTATGCGCATTCTTGCACACAACGTGGTTGACCAAATGCATCGACACGTCGGTGCCCACTGGGCGCGCACGACCGGACGTATCTTGATGGCTGGCAGGGGGCAAGGTAGTACGGTTGACAGGCGCATGGCACCTCGCCATCGTCATGAGAGGAGTGGAGAAAGGATGCGTAGAGGACAACCCAAGTTCAGGTCCTCTCCAGCAGATGACGGCCAAACTATTCAGGACGTGAACTCAATGGTGTCTCATCCTCCCTTCCCTCCCCACATGTGTGTACAACCTGCTCTGCCCGTCACGACCAACGCTCCGTCCGCTCCGAATCTAGAGAGGCGTCCCCACCTTTCCCCCCTTTGTCGTCAGCGTCCCCCGCACCACCGACTCGCCACTGGCCGACGGGCTCAGGACATCCTTCCACAGGTGCTCCGGGGGCGGCTGTGGCGCCTCCGTGGCAAACTTCACCGCCGCGTCCACCTCCTTGCGCAGCGATCGCTCGACGCCCTTGAGGCTTTGGAGCGTTGCCCAGCCGCCATCAACGAGCATCGTCTTGACCTGGTCAATGGGGTCGCGCGATGCCTTCATGCTCTGCACCTCGTCCGTGGTCCGGTAGCCCGTACCCTGATCCGAAATGGAGTGTCCCTTGTAGCGGTAGGTGTCGACCTCCACGTAAACCGGGCCCTCACCAGAGCGGCACCGCTCCGCGGCGTAGGCGATGCCCTCCCGCACCGCCAACACGTTCATACCGTCAATGTACAGACCCGCCGCGTAGTCACCACGGGTGTAGAAGTCGCCGCTGGCCGCTGCGCGGGCTGTGGACGTACCCATTCCGTACCGATTGTTCTCACACATGAACATGATGGGCAGCCGCCACAGCTGCGCCATGTTGAGCGCCTCAAAGATCTGGCCCTGGTTGGCCGCACCATCGCCAAACATGCTAATCGCCACGTTCTTAGTGCCCTGGTACTTGGCCGCAAACGCAAGGCCGGTGCCAAGCGGGCCCTGCGCGCCGACAATGCCGTTGCCACCAAAGTACCGGTTCTCTGGCTTGTATAGGTGCATTGAGCCACCCTTGCCGCCCGAGCAGCCGGTGGCACGGCCGGTCAGCTCCGAGAGCACAGCCTCGACCGTGTCTCCGCGTGCCAGCTGCTGGCAGTGGTTGCGGTACGCGGTGATGAGGTAGTCCTCATAGCTCACGGCGGCCTCCACCCCGACCGCTACCGCCTCCTGCCCGTTGTACAAGTGACAAAAGCCGCGCACATGACCGGTCATATACAGCTCGTCGGCCTTGGTCTCCATCCGCCGCATGCGGTACATCGACTCAAAGTACTCTTGCAGCTGCGCCCCCGACGCGGTGGTCGACGTCGGCAGACCATTCAAGTCCATGCGGTGAGTCTTGAATGCGGGCAGGTCGTACGTCTCGGTCTCCTCCAGTGGACGCAGAGGGGTGTCGGGCTTGGCCTCTTCGGCCGCGGCCACACGCGACTTGAAGCGCATACCGGTCACCGACATCAAACCAGGGGCGCTTGCAACCGACATTGCCCGGGGAGTGGCGGCGGCTTGTCGCACTCCTGTCGCCGCGTGGCGCGCGAATGCCGACAGCATGTTGCCAAAGTGGTTGGCGACGGCGGGAGTGGGTGTAGGACGGCGCTGTGGTAACAGGGACGGCACGGGAAGCCGCAGTGAGGGTCGGTATCTGCCGATCCACCTGCTGCTCACGACCAGAGGAGGGAATAGCAGCCACAGTCAACAGACGCCGCACGAGGTCGCTTGAAGAGGAAAAGGGAGAGAGCGTTGGACACTTTGCAAACTGAGACGTCCGGGTACAGTCTGTATTAGGGGCTTACGGAATAAATATCCGATATAGAATGATACTGTAATTAGAGTGCGCTAAAGCGGAGAGCACTGGGTTGTAGGGTTGCTAAACGCGCCCCGATTTTGGGGGCGCGGTGTCATCCAGGTCCAATAAGCGCCCAAAAGCGCCCTAAACGCACCAAAAAGCGCCCCAAAGCGCCTTAAGCGCCCGCATAAATTCAGTATGTAGCACCCACTAAAATAACAGAAGTACAGAAGTGGTGCCCGTGGCCGCTCTGTCAAGTATCATGTAAAAAAGAGTTGCGTCCGGAACTACGTTCCACGACCGCAGGAGTACGCCAGGTCCGACGACTAACGACCCCAGAGCGTCATCTGCGGGCGTGCCACCCATATGGTCGTTGCGCCAAAAGCTGGACAGTCGCAGACAGGCGGATCGACGTTTGGGCCAATCAAACGCACAAAAGCGCCTCTTTGACAGGCCTGGACTCTCCACTTTTTGGCGGAACGACAATACGAGGGCAGTCGTCACAGGTTGGTGGCAAGGTTCCTTTCGACGTCTGACAGCTGTCAGGGCTCCCTTCTGCTGGGACAGCAGTAGCAGTTCACAGATGCTGGGTCAGCAGCCTGCTCGTTGCTGCCGCAGTCATCGAGTTTTGACCGGCACTTGACAGTGACATGTCTATACTTAGCTCAGCAGAAATTACAGTTGGCGCCCCAAAAGCGCTCCTTCCAACGTGGGGCGCGTGGCGCTTACGCACCGAAATCGCACTGTTAAGCGCGCCCTAAAAGAGCCCTTAAGCGCGCCCCGAGATGCGTTTAGCAACCCTACTGGGTTGGTCATCAGGTTGTGCATACCATTAAAACATGGAGGGAAGAAATACATTGTATGTATCAAGTTGAATCGATTTACTTGTATTTAGTTTACCGACTAATCAGTCTTGCACCAGGGGTCTTCAAGCGTAGTTTTCCCCAAGCGTATCCGCGCGTATTTGATTCGGGTACATACCCGAGCGCTTGAAGTTTTGCTTTCCTGAAATTGTACGCTACCCGAATAATCCCATTGACCGAAGAACGCTTGAACTCGCCCCAACCGGGTATTATTTGGACATACCCATACCCAGTGATTTATGCCAGGAAGTACGCTGGCCAGATCTTATTCAGCGTATTCTACTGCAGCCTCAGTCCCTGGACTTGTGTTCATGGGTCTACACAAGACTTGAAACTTTCTTTGTTCGGTTGCGGGTGGCAGCGGCGGCCCCTGAAGCGGCTGCTTGCTCCACACCTTCCCGAAGCAAGGGGGAATGGGGGCAGCGAGCGGCGTCGTTGGAGGCCCGCCCAGTCCGCCGGCGCGGGAAGGGGCGGGATGGGCGCCCAGTTGTTCCGTTTTGCGTGTCCCAGCCGGTCGTCGACCGCCAGCTGGAGGAGTCATTGCAGTGACTCCCATTTTTCGTTGTCGATTAGACCCGCTTCAAATGTCACGCGCACCTCAAGCCACGGAGCGTGGAGGCGATTGTCGCAGCCGCCACCGTCGCATGAGACGCGTCTACCGCCCAAGAGGCCACGGCGGATGGACCGCTGCGCACGCACCGCGCGCCCACGCTCGGCGGCGGGCGGCGGCGGCGGTGGCGGCGTGTGAATGGTATTCCGTCGGTAGTCTTCGCAATTGGGTCATCCGCGTCACCTAGCCGTGGCCTTGTACGGACCTGCTCTCGAAAGTAGGTATTGTGCCCGTCAGAATCGGGTCGAGTCGCTCGCAAGCCAGACAGATGGCAGAGGTCGGGTCCGGCAGTGAAAAGTACCCACACAGTACGCTGTGCCACTCCCAGGAACAAAAGTACCCGGTCACCCATTTCGGTCACAAAGTACCCGAAAAAAGACGCTTGCTGGTCATCGGATGACACAGTACGCTTGCTTGGGGGTCTCTCTCACGGAATACGCAGACGCTTGTCTAAGAAAATCCCAAATACGAGAACGCTAACCTAAACTGGGTACGCTTGAACACCCCTGTCTTGCACCCACCGATTATTATGCATTTTTAAATGTTATGTACAGCGTCCTCCACCGCCTCCGCCGCAGTAACGGTCAGGATGCGGGGGCGACCCCCCGGGTAACTGACACGGGAGGCGACGGCGGCGACAGTCCTCTGTGACCCGCGCTGCTGTTTGGCGCAGGGAGGCCGGCGGCGGTTATGTTCTAGTGCTTCTGGCGGTGCGCTGGTCGGTTTAGCGTCTTCCCCCTCGCCAAGTACGGAGACGGCCAATTGATCACCGATTAATTAAAAATCGAGATTTTATAGATTAATCGATAGAATAATCGAACGCAGTTGTAAAAATTGTACGATTTTTTCCATCCATGCATCAAATATGTCACAAAGCCCTCTTCATGTGGCACTAGGGGTGCACACGACGCCCCTATTCGGGGGGCGCCAGGGGCGCGCGACGGATAAGACGCCTTACTGACGCCCCAGTAGGCAGCCAAAACGCCCTTACGACGCCCGAAGTAGCACCCTCAGTATTCCCCATATGATTCAAGTGGCACCCATACTGTGCACTCGTATGTCATTTTCTGTTTCAAGACTGGGTGCCTGTCCCCAACCAAGGTGCACAGCCGCCACCTGCTGAATCTTGTAGACCCCCCTGAAGTCTTTCTCTTCGCGACGCCTTGCTGACACCCTTTTGAGTTGGGGCGTTAGGGGCGCACGACGCCCAAATGACGCCCTGGTGATGCCCTTAATGACGCCCTTAACGACGCCCTGGGCGTTCTGAGCAACCCTATGTGGCACTCAGGGCCATGTATTTACTTCCTCCGTGGCGTGCCCAAAACACGAGAAAATGCACGCCCCAGGCGTATATTTAAGCACGTCCCATGCGCTATGTTTGGGAATGCTGCCCCTCCTGCAGAAATCAGCCTGCATTTTGATTGGCGGATCGATCCGGCCATCTCGCGGTCGACAAAAATATCTCAAGGAGAAAAGGAGAATACAGTCTGTATTTGTTGTTGTCACGTCGGATGATGGCGGTGTCGAGAAACCATTCTTGACGTGGACCGAGCGGGTGGCTGCGATCATGCACTCAGTCGGGCTGCCAAATGAGAGAACGATCGAATTGAGGTTCTACGAGCTCTGCGGAGCCATCAACGTATTTGATCTGATCGCTCTTTCCCTTCGTTCGCAACCTTCACGTGGCGGCACATCGAGCACCCCCCCGCTAAGACCATAGCCGTCTCCCACGCACCACTCGCTGATTGCGTCATCAGGCTGTGTGCAGCCCGCACAACACACCCATCTGTCGAGGAGCTGCTTCACTGCCCCACACCCACCAGTCGCCCGCAACGCGGAACCCCACAGCTGCCCCATGCGTCGCCGGTTCCCGTGCCTCCGCATCGCCTCAGTCTCTCACGCGGAAGCAATCACGGACGCCGGACTCCCTTCCCTCCCTCCGCTGCCCCCGCGGCGGTGTCGATTGCCTCCCGCACTGGTATGCCCGGTATCCCGCCTCTGCGGCGCCCCACCTCCCTGTGGCGGCCCGCCCCGCCCTCCATCATTCGCACCCCCCCCACCGTCGCCTCCTCGCTTTCGTGCGACGTCTCTTGCCTCCGGTCGCACCGTCCGCTACTGCTCCGGTGGTACGGACGACGGCCGCTGCCTGCACCCCAACCACTGTCGCTCACCCGTCCCACCCCACCTGTAAGACCTCTGGCCTTTTATGCCACGTGGAAACCTACTTTCAACATTTCATCCATTTCAAACATCACTTTCCACGTGGCACGCTTCCTGCGTGACTCGCTGTACGCGTCCAACATCCGCTACAAAGGCCTCCATCTTTTTAGTGGAAGCTACGGACACGCCGATCGACCTGATCCGGCGTGAGGCCATCCAGCGCCCCGCTGACTCATCATGGTGCGGCGTCTGACTCCGGATGATTCGGCGTCAGCTCAAATGCACTAATGGGAGTTGGTGTCAGTCGTGTAGGCCTATTGGGACGCGACATCATTGTCTGCGCCCCTGACAATCCGTTACTACGATCCGGGGCCAGCAGGGTTGGGTCGGTTATGCCCTGCTGTTGGGGCTGTCGAGCGCCGCACTATCCAATGGGAAGTGCCCTCTGTTCTCGGCTTTCGTGTCGAAAGCCGCCTGCTTCTCCACGTTTCTTTACCTGCGTTTCTGAGCCATTTCGTGCCGCGTTTTGGCGGCACACGCCCGTCTGCCTTCGTTTCTGAGCCATTTGGTGCCGCGTTTTGGCGGCACACGCCCATCTCCCTTTGTTTTTGGCCCTTATGGTGCCGCACCGTGTGGAGACGAGCGCATGCATGTTCTGGGGCACCTTAGGTGCCCCAGTGTAAGGTGAAGCGCGAAGAAGCGCCGAAAACGACCGCACACTCGTGCTCGCTTGGTTCCTCTCACGCTACCCTACTCCCACCCTAGTCACACGTCCTCAAGCGCCGGTTAACGTACTCGGTATCAGTCGGTCGCGGGCAACGCGTGCTCGCGATGAAGACGTCCGCGAAGAAGACGGGTGTGAAGAAGGTGAGGT
>Ga0209093_1000768_pt1 | contig 17867 bp, 28 predicted proteins | sample SidtaG_4_FD_187450 | JGI IMG/M metagenome (GOLD analysis project Ga0209093, IMG submission 187450) | Marine algal microbial communities from Sidmouth, United Kingdom - Sidmouth_Male1 metaG (SPAdes) (version 2) | ecosystem: Host-associated > Algae > Red algae > Unclassified | place: Sidmouth... | reverse complement strand
CCCCCCCCCCCCCCACCGCGCAACCCATGCTACCGGACCACAGAGTACGTCACCTTTTCTTTCGTTCGAGTGCCCACCTTCTCTGCGGTCTTGCCCGACTCCCTTCCCACCCCCCAATATTTCCTGGTCCTTCACCTCCTTAGTCATACAGGGCACGGATCTGACGATTCAAGATCATTGACATCGGGTGTTGCTTGTGGTTGAGTTTTCGTGCTCCTGTCGTTCTCTTCTCCTTTTTTCTTTCGTTTTATTCTTTCTAGACGCTACTACGGCGGGGGGGTCGTCCACCCCATCGTCATCCACCGGCGGGCGTCCCCTGCTTGTTGGGGGGGTCCTTTTCAACCCCCCCCCGAGACGTGGCATTCTTCCGCCTGTTTCTCGCGCCGCGGCCGCGGCTGCTGCTCGTGCCCCGCCTGCAGCTGCTCGGGCTCCGTCCCGGTCGCCTGCCGATGGGAGTCGCCCCATCGGCCCGGCCGCACGCACCGCCCGCCACGTGGTGGGCGCGGCCGCTGCAGCTGCCGGACCCGCAGCGGCGGCGGTGGCCGCCGCCCCCGCAGCCAGTTGCACGGACGAGTGGTCAGACGGCCGCCAGACGCTCAAGTTGGCGGGCGAAAAGCCTTACGACTGCCCCATGCTTGGGCTGACCGAGGAGGACGTTCGATTTCTTAAGGCTTTAGTACCATCAACTGTGAAAAGCTGTTTTGTGCTACGCCTCACGTTTATGCAGCAGGACCCGGTCGTCCGCGCCAGGGCGATCGCCGTCGTTGCGCCGGGCGGAGAACAGCTGGGAGGCCATGAGCCTCCTCGCCAAGGCATCCGACATTCTGCGAGCCACCAAGAAGCGGCGGAAGCGACGGCGCGCTCTGGCCCAGGTGGCGGATGATGAGGCCCGCAAGGAGCGTCTAAGTAATATTGACGCAGAGACCCGAGACCCCACCCCCACGGCCGAGACCGGCAACTTGGAGTTTTTCATGGTTCACGGGCACGCCCGCACTTTGTCGTAGCGGCGGGGGGGGGGGGGGGGGGGGTGAGTCGCCTCTCGATGTGTGTGAATATGTAGCACAGCGAAATACTAATATTGAAAACTTGAGAGTTCAAAGTTAAAAGAGAAATACGTAGAATCTGGGTGCGTCCTGCTCGCGGTTGGAGCGATCCTGTGAGCCAATCATGTGTCTGTCCAGTCTCAAAAAGAGGTCAGCTTTTGCTGGATGCCGAGTCGGTGTGACTGGATCGCCAGTCCAGCGAGCTGGATGACCAGGCGCACGGGCTGGATATTCGGGTCGTGGCAGCCCATTTTCCAGTCATATTTTTACCGTAAGGAGTCGCCACGAAGCGCCGCAAATAGCAGGGGTGACAGTCAAGGGCGTAGGCTGCCCCGACCGTGAGCTATTCCCTTACTGTTTCCCGACCCCTCGTCCGCTAGGTGGCGCTAAAGGCTGTGTAGGCATCGACCTACCCCCCGCCCCCCTGATCACGTATGGGGCGCGACAAAAGTTGGCGGTACAACCGTTCTTGAAGAGAAATGGCTCGGAATTAAAGCTTCTCCTGTTGGCCCAAGACCAAACCGGCACAGCTGTGCTCATTTCTGTCGTCGAAATTGCCATCCAACGAGCTGTTCGGAGAGCAGAGATCATCCAAAAAACGGCATCAATTGACGCTCTGGGCATCAATTGATGCCAGTGGTAGAATAAACACTAGACGTGTACTAAGAAGCGTACTAGAGCAATTTTCATGTACTATAGGCCCGATTTCCTTACTGGCATCAATTCGCAGGTGAAACGGAGCGGAGGCCGAAGGGGGGGGCCCAAACGTAGGTCATATGGCAGGGGAGGGGGTCCAGAAGGTGGGCTTCAAGTCCCCCGTGCTGTTCCCGGTGTGGAATACCAGATGAATCGGTCCATTTGTGTGGACTTGTAGCCCCTGCCGAAGCAGGCTACAAGTGACGCGCACACAAGGAAATCAGGTGTGTCGTCGTCGTTTCGGAGCATGCAAGGGCCGATCAGGACGGGTTGTCACACATCAAACTGTGTAGGGCGTCTCTGCACTGCCAAAAGCCACCAGCGTTCAGCTCGTATCAAAATGAGCAACGAAGGTGGATACCGGTCAAAGTTCCGTTCGAAAAGCTATCGTTGCCCAATCAGATACGTGCACACAGCTTGATGACGCAGCATTGCTGTCGAGAGCTGACAGCGGGGCGATCGCTGTGTTCCATGGAACGCATCACGTATGAGTCGCAAACGACAGCGCGCAGCTGCACACTGAGTCGAAAGAGGCTGGGTGGACCGCGCACAATGTGCCCTCTCGGTGCGTCTGAGAGGGTCTGAAAACAGTGCGCTCGCATCATAGTAGACAACGTGACCGCGAGGGCGGCATCTCTGACGCTTTGCCACAGGTTGTCGAGTCGGCTCGCAACCGACACCCTCGCCCACCCTCCTGGCGTCGTCGAACGCCCCGCCGGCGTCGCCGTCGTTGGACACCCTCTCAATCCGTCTCAGATCTGCCGCAGGCTCCTCGGTACGTGCCGTGAGGCGAGTGCTTTGTCGTGCAGCTGCTCAGAGTGAAACAACTCAGTGTTGTGTTGTACCTGCGTACTTGGTGGGTGCCGGTGCGGGTCTTGCGGACGTACTGAGTTTTTGTAAGATTGTACGAACCCACGTCTCGGGTTTCCGTGTTCCTCATCGATCTCTTTGCTTCTTGTGATTGGCTACGTGTTTGTCTCTTTCTGGCTTTTCTGCGTTCGACGCTGGTCTACTCCTCTCTCTTTCATTGACGCGCTCAGAAGGACACGCGGGGGTCCAGCATGCGATCAAGCCGGGGCGGTGTGACCTCTGCTTTAGTTATGTATTCTTGGTCCTTTTTCCTGGCCTGGACTCTGTTTGACATGTTATGCAGTGCTTGAAGAGGAAGCGCAGCCAAAGAATAAACGAATGAGACGAGGCATAAACGGCCCCCCTGCAGAGCAACAAGCAGCCTCACGACAGCCCGCAAGGGAAGCGTGATAGATCGCCGTTTGTAGGTGCCCCGTAGCGCTTCTTGATCGTGGGACGTCCTGCGAGCTCTACGTGTCCCCACCCAGCGCCGGAAAGAGCCCCGCGTACTCAATGTCTGAGCAGTGTCGGTGCCGTAGAGTGGCAGCCAGGCGCGGTGTGGGCGCAGTGTATTCCTATACTCGGCGCGTGCAGAGGAGCGCCGCGGTCTAAAACGCGAATATCGGGTCTATGCTGCATTGGAAATTTTGCAGTGTGAAGGGGGGTCGATTATGGTCTAGTACACGCATTTTTACCCTGTACTGGAGGCCTTTGGAGGCAATTTGAAAATTGTGGGTCCCGGCGCCAGTACAGAAAAATAGCATGTGCCCCACTTTCCCGACGATGTCAAGAAGAGTGATCAACTGTGCGAAACTGTGTCTCAGCCATCCATTCGACCGGATAAAGTGGATCCGCCATTGGGCAGTTGCCCGAGACCCTGCCTTGACCTCGACCACATCGGCCAAAATTAAGAAGACAGCAATACGACGATTGTACGTACACTCGTATCTATCGATCTTCACGCTGATCTTCGAAGACCTCCCTCACTCAGTCGCTGAGCGACAACGATAGGTCTTAGTAAAGAAGATCGAGATGGTGACCCGGATTAAGTGCACTCGATGAATGAAGACGCTGTCCTAGAGTATCGCTCGACTTGGAGGGAGGACCGGTGGAGGTGACGGAGCGTATGAACGGTCCTGAGGACAGGCGCAGGGCCTGATTGTGCTGTGCCGAGGGTGTTCACTAACCTGTGCTTTTTGTGGCGAATTGCTGGACAGACCTCCAGGAGAAAAACCTGCCAGCATATGTGCGTCACATAAAAAGAAGGCCCACGGGCACCTCTTCCTTCTGGAGAACACACAAACAGAAAAATGAAAGGAGCAGCTTGGTAGAGACATCCTTCATTCGGCTCATGGAGAGTCCCACTGAGATGCCGATTTGGCGCAAATCATGACCACTGAGAGCCGCGCGTCCGCGTGCGCTTGGTCGCCCACAAGACGTGCTCAGGCGCATCAGTCTGCACGTTGCGCCGCCCCCGCACCGTGCTGCTGCATTCCGCTGAGTCCTCCGCCACACCCTCTATCGCAGTGGTACCCTGTTGCGTGGCAGCAATGACCGCCCCTCCGTCGTTGCCCGCCTTCTGCCTCCACCTCGAAGCTTCCGGCGGCGCCCTAGCGCTTCCGCACCCCCTCCCACCACCTCGAAATTCCGGACTGGGAACTATGGGAGGGCGGGGGGAGAGAGGTGTGAAGGGACTAGGCAGAAAATACTGAATTACTAAAGGGCCGACAAGCACGCTGGAGCGCTGAGGCACACCATTGTCGAGTTCCGTCACCCTCCAGCAGTTGATCACAGAACTGACACACAATTTGAACGGGAAATAAAATCATACATGAAGCGTGTTTTCAGTATTGAAACTTGAAAGCGTTGTTTGGCGTAAGTGGTCTCTGACGCATACGACAATGAAGAGACTTTCTTATGCAGAACATGCGACCGCGCCCACCCCTCCTTCGCATCGCTCAATATCGTGTGGGTGGGAAGACAGCCGTCCGCGCCTCAGTTTCGCGCCGGCCTGTCCGCGTACCGTAGCCCCCGGGGTCGACTTGCCGACCGTAGGTCATTCCAACCCGCATGAGCGCACAAAGCTGCGTGAGCGCGTCCGGGAGAGCTAGGAGCTCGCGTTTGCCACACATGTGGCGCGAGGTACCTTCGAGGGGTGGGTAAGGACTGTCGTTCTTGTATTGTACCTACGAAGGTGCGGTCGATAATGTGTGCCCTTCCCAAATATCAGTACACACACTTCTAGGAATGGGAACCAGCGCCTTCATCTGTGTCGCACTCCTTTTATTGAAGAACGTGTTGTGAGACCATGGTGGTTTTGGCGCAATGCTGAAGCCCTTCGCAGCTTCATGTCCAAAAGCACGAACAAAGGAAGAACATGTGGAGCACGCACCCAGCCAAGCATCCGCGAGTGGGGCTGACACAGGACCACTGCGCTTGCCGCCAGTACAGAGCCATTCCGCGGGTTCCCTCCTCCGTAGAGCATCCGCTCAAAGAATAATTTGCGCCGACAACCGCCGGGAACCCCGCCACTGGGCATCTCGCAGTAGAAGAACCCAACATATAGAGCTACGGTGAAGCACGCCTGAGGAAACCACTTCGCCATCCTTCCTCAGGGCGTCTCCACCTATGGCTCCAACCGTCCAAACAGCCAAACGTGGCACCGTTTGGCCGTTTGGACGGTTGGAGCATTGGTGGCAGGGATGCGCTCCAAAGGTAGGGCGTGACGGGCCCAAAATAGCCGCACCTCACATATTGGGATCAACTAATTCGAGTCGTGTGCCCCACAGGGGATTGCACTAGATTTGGAGCTTCAACGGCAGCTCGACTCCAAAAAGGCTTGTTCAGGGCAGCCCCGAGTCGTTTGGCCAACCCCTGGTTCCCTGTTCGGAACACGTACGCCAATGGAATGCGTGACCCGTGGCGTGCAGACAGTATCGGGAGTATCTCCCGTGCCTCGTAGAGCGTTGATTGATCGCGGTCGATCGACTCTAAGTAGTAGGAATACTTTTCGGTGGTCAGAAACTCCACAGAATCTGATGTCGATCGGTGGCTGTTCAATCGTGCATCCCCCACTGGGCGTTGCATCCGTTGGCCGTCGTGGTCGAATCCTGCGTTGTCGACTGTCGCTGTCGCGCCCATCTTCATCGCAGTGACGCGTACCGGCGCGCTGGCCTCTGGACCCGACACCGTCCCCGCCGTGTCGCTCCAGACAAGATGGTCAAGGGTTGCCAGTGGACTGAGGGGGGGGAGCTTGGGATCACCAAGGGGTGGATTGCGAGGTCTAACAGGGCCGACGTTGGGACGAGCTTGAATTCCGGTCAGTTTTTTGAGGGCATTCGCATTGATATGCTAGCGGAGGGAACTAACTACCCTGAGACGATTGACGACCCGCGATACTGGAAAGCTCGCAGTGTCGCCGCCATGCGCACGCGCTGGCTTGACCACATCGCGTCTGACTTCACGCGCCTGAGCGCCTGCCTCGCTTCACTAACTCGATCGCAGCACACTGGGATGACCACCAAGGACCTCACTGATAAGGCCATTGCGGCATTCGAGAAGCGAGATGATCACAAAAATGACATTCCCAATTCCTGTGGTGTCTTCCGCCTTCTTTCATCATGGGAACTCCTGCGTGAATACCGCCGCTTCTCGGACACGTTCCCTAGCCCATCCTCTGGCTCCGCACTCTCGCCTCCGGCTGTAATCGCTGGCCTGGAAATGGAGGACGAGGATTCCGCCGTGGCAGTCGCGGCTGGTGCGGGCGGTGGGTCCACTTCGGCGGCCCCGGCCGGGGTCGAGTCTACGCGGCGTGGTTCGTCATCATCCCGCGCAGATGGATAGCCTGCAGTGCAGTCCATGGGTTCTAAGCGCACTAGGGACCAGGCAGGGCTGCTGGCCGCGACAACAGCCATGAAAAAGCAGGTGAAGGAGCTGACCGAATCCTCGGTTAGCAGAGCAGGAACCCTCAAGAATATGGAGCGGGCCGTGTTCCTTAATTCCGCCGCGATGCGCGGCACGCCAGCCTATCAGGCGTTCCGGGATCGCACAGCGGCTCGGACGGAAACCGAAATGGATGAGGGGGACGAGCACGCTCGGGTGCGGAAGGAAAAGGTCGCTGCAGAACATGCCCGCGACGCTGCCAGATCCAGGCGCGTCCAGGTAATCGCAGACGCTGTTACTGAGACTTTGGCGCGCCGTGCCACGGCGCAAGCTGCACGCCTGGCGGCGCGACCGGCTTCGGCAGCTGCAGCTACCCATTCTGCTGCGGGGACGAGGGGGGGCGACGATGATTTTTCTTGCACTGATGAGGACGGCTCGCCGCGCCTCCCGAGACTGCCGGCCTTCGCTGCTGCTGGAGCACATAGCTCGCGTTCCAGCGGTGTTCGGCGTGGGGGGGGGTAGTGGAGGGCGTGGGGAGAGTGGTGGTGGGCACAGGGGGGAGGGTAGAGGCCGCGGGGGGAGTTTTGTAGGCCGCAGGGGGAGCGATGGAGGCTGGGCGGGGCGTGGTGGAGGCAGCGGGGGGGGTTGTGGAGGGCGCCCGCGGGGCGCAACCGCCGGTGGTGAAGGTGCCGGTGCTGCATGCGGTGCGGACGTGCCAGTGCATGGCGGAGACGGCGCTTCCGCTCCGCATGGCGGTCGTTCTCCTACCGGCAGAGCTCCCGGTCGTGGCACGTCGGACGGCGGCGGAGTGTATCCTGCCACGCCACCGCGTTCTGAATCCCGCCTCGCCGCGGGCGGAAGAGTCACGTCGGCCTGCAGGTAGAATGACCTCCACTGCCGACGGTACCGTGAACGGAGGCTTCATCGAAATGCCGTCTCGGCCGGGACATACGTTTTCCGATGCAGGCGGCGAAAGCGGCGCGCACAAGCGCCTCCTTGCTTCCAACTCCTTCAATCTGCGGTGAACGGGCGCCGGTGACGGAAGCGAATAATGACTGAAAGGCACTAGTGGCAGCCTCGCGGCGCTACCCCGACGGCCCGTGCGCCCTCGGGAGACGCCGGCACCTCCGCCGGCGGTGGTGGCACAGGCGAACCGTCGCCGCGCGGCCGTCGTCGTTGTCGGCCGCCGCCGGCGTCCCAAGATTGGCGGCCGGTCGGGGGCAGCGCCGCTGGTGGCGGGCGGCGCCGCGTCCGCGCCGCTGTTGGCGGGCGGTTGTTGTATGTACTGTGCTCATCAGTTTGCTAGTTTGTTATTGTCTGCTTTCTGTGACTTGAAGTTTCTTGTTGTCGGTCGTTGCTCGCTCTACGCCTTTTAGGGGAACTGGTATCATGAGCGGATGGCAGTATGTCTTTGATGCACATTTTGCGGCACTTTGGCCCTCATCTGCGCGTCCGGTTGACGCGCCCACACGTGTTCGATGACGTCCCGCTTCAGGCGGTGGTGCTCCACTCGGCTGGTAACCAGGGCACGCGCCGCCTGCAGCCGCTGGACCACAGCCTCCCGCGGATCGTCGTACCCTCCCCCGTCTGGCGCGCCGTGCTGTATCAATGCGCCGGCACCGGCAGCGGTACCACCGTGACCAGGCTGCTCATCTTTCCCCTCCACAATTCCCCACCACCATCGGCCATCGCGCCGGCCCAGCCGACTGCTCCAGGCCCAAATCCACCCGTGTCCGTCGTGGACCCTTGAGGGCATGGCTCCGTGAGCCTCTCTGTCCAACGAATAAGGAATCACACCGATTGAGACGGAGAGCAAGAATCAGTCGAGTTCTCGTGCAATAGCACATGATGTCAGAAACAGCGAGCTCGGACGCATCTAGATAGGAGCAATCAAGGTAAAAGAGTGTGCAGAATGGACATGAAAAACCTCCTGCTACGTTCTTAGTGACTAAGCGTGCTGCTCCTTGCGGCGGTGGAAAACGATCATGTTGTCCAGAATGGCACAGCAGGTGCCCACCTCATTCATCGTCTCCACATCCCGGAATTGCGACGGCCCGGCCAACATCTGCCACTCCGTGTACAGGACGGCGCACACGCGCTCTGCGTCTTTACGCCGCCCCTCTGGCCGAGAAGCGGAGAATTTCTCCCTTTCCTCGCCGCCCTTCGACGTGTCGATTAGGACAGCATGCTCGGGGTGTATGCCGTCGCGCAAGAAAGTCGGTCACGTCCGTTCGACGCCGTTAACTGTGTAGGTAATTGGGTGAGAAAAAGCGCCGGCAATCATCGACTGAAAAAGAGGAGAAAAAGCCATCACGTTCAAGTCATTCATGGCACCAGGCATCCCAAGAAAAAAGTGCCACAGGTAAAGATCCATGTCCGCCACGGTTTCCATCACAAAAGTTCGCTTCCCAGACTTACCCTGATATTGTCCGTGCTGGGCAACCGGACAGCTTTACCACTCCCAGTGGGAGCATTCGACACGCCCCATGCACTTCGGGAACCCAGCGTCCTCGCAAGCCTTCAGAACGCGCTGTAAATCTGCTCCGGTGGGCGAACGGAGGTACACAGGCTTGAACCTGTCGGTAACAAAGCGAGCAAAGCGATGGACGGTCTCGTTAACAGTAGACTCTGTCAAGCGAACGTACTCATCAACGCGGTCAGTGGCCTCGCCGTATGCCAGCACCCTCAATGCAGCCGAAAGCGTCACCAACGTCGACGATTGCGGTTCCCCGGTGGCGTTTCCACGTTGCTGCAAGTACCGTTCGCATAGCGCGGCACGATACAAGCGGTCGAATACCACACGAGGTACGCGAAAGCCGCGCTCAAAGTTAACTTCGTCATAGATGGGTGGCTGTCCGTTTAAACCAAAGCAGACGCGCCGGTGAGCTGTCTCCCCCAAGAAAAAGCCACCATTCTTGTAAGGGGCTTTTCCAGGATAAGAACCTGGGCGCGGGTTAGTTTCTTCCGCCTCCCCCGCGTGCGCAAGCAAGTCGCCAAATTGCTGAGCTTCCTGGATAGCGACCACGACATCGTCATCGTCATCATTCGAAAAGGCAGTTGCAATGGCCAACATGGCGTGATCATCGTCCGAGTCCGACATCAGATGGAGGACAGAGGGATAAAAGCGTTACCGAGGACAACGGTAGAGCGCGAGGAAAACACGAGGTGGGAAACGACGGATAACTCCTTTATGAGTCTCACAAATCCGAGATCTACCGGGTCCTGGCCGCGCGATTTGGGAGCTTTTGGCGCCATCACAATTCGATTCGCCCCTCGATCGATGGAGAACCGAAGCCTACTAGCCCGATCACTGGTGATCACAGGAGAGTGCCCTTCATAGCTTATTCTGTTGCAAGGACGGCTGATCGGCCAAAAAACAGTGCCATGGCACTAGTCTGCGCCACTAGGCCCGAGGTCGAGACGTGACCTGCTTAGTTTTGGCTGTGCTTTTGGAGAGCCAGTGACAGGACCACACGTCGCTCACACGGGGCCGTTTGGGTGGACGGTTGGATCCATTGGTGGAGATGCTCTCAAGCTCTTGAGCGCATTGCGCACAACTGTTTCCAGCTTCTCAGTGCTCAGATTCTCGATGGCTTCATCCTCCTCAACAATTGGCAGCTCGTTCCTCTCATCCGGATATTCCGCGTCCGCCTGTCCCCCCAGGCCATCCCCCCCATTCTCGCCTTCTCCTCCACCCTCCAGGACTGCCCCGCCGTCCTCCGCAGGCCCACCTCGGCCGTCCACTTCGTCCTTCCCCGCCAGGGCTATCGCAGCGGCGGCCGCGCTGCCGGCAGCGGCCGCCTCGCCGGTGGCAGCATCAACGGGCATCAGCCCCAGCTTGGCCAACAATTCAAACTCCAAGTGAGTACGCCGGTACGCTCTTGCAATATCGACGCGCTCCATCTGCGCGGAGGTGAACGAAATGCGGGTCTGCATGCCCGCCTTGTCGGACAACAGGCGATTTCACAGCCGTGCTAAGGTCCGGTTAAAGACATTAAACGACGGCACTCCGCCCGACGCCGACGGCGGAAATAGCACGATGCGCATGGCCAGCGGTCGCAAGGTGGGGAAAGCTTCGCCGTGAAGGCGCCACCAGTGGAATGGGTTCCCCCCCACCCCATCAGACCCAAACGGCACGGCCTCGACGTGCGCCAAAAACTGGGCGAGGTCTGCCGAGAGCCGGGCCCGATATTCGACATCCTCTCCGGCCCAGCAATCCAAACCCGCCTCTCGAAGGAAAATAGACGTCTTGCAACTCATCTCCAAAGCAGCGCCCCTCATGCGCACCCCCACCCAGAAAGGACCAAGTAGCAAGCAAGCGCCATCATCTGATCTTAAATCAAACTGTACCTAACGGCAATCCACACCGTTATGGCAGGTCAAGTTGACGCTGGCACGTCGGAAAATCAGGAGGCAAGGCACAAGCGCGAAGGACAAAAAACACCGGCACCAGCTGAGAGAGGGGAACTGTCCGCCTCAGTAGTGGCAACGCACTTGGCTAGCATCTTCAAAACAAAAAGGGCCCCCTCCATCCCCGCGAGTGGGCCCGGCTCCTTCGCTGCCGCCGTCACGGCTGCAAGAAAAGGAGCCCTTGGCCACATGCGAACGTCATCCGACAGCGTCCTCCGCAAGCAGCCGATGCTGCCTACAACAGGCGCATTCGTTTCCGTCTTTCGGACCCAGCGCGTCCAGCTGTACGTTCGCAAGTATGGCACGAGCTCGCCCGCCAACCGCAGCTGCTGCGCGTTGACCGACAGACGGGAAATCGCGCGCGTACTCCTCGTGAATACTACGAGGATGATGACCGCGTTGATGCGGACGGCGCGAAGCGGCTCAATTACAGCGACGTCTTTTCCCACCAGGTTAAAAATGACACCCGCAGCTGCATCTACGGCGGCCGCCTATTGCACCCACAGCTTCCCACCGACTCGCCCACGATGCTCAGGCCCGAAAATTGCCCGCCCGAATTTCCCGCCAGTGCCTGTCGCCGATGGAGGTGTTAAACTGGTCGAACGGCCTGCACGAACGGAGAACTGATGTAGTAGAGTTGAGGCACTCTTGGGAGGTTGCTTGTTGCACGTCTTGTGGTCCCCCACAGGCGGCACCGGACCCACCCGCGGCCACGATATCAGACAGGATGTCTGGCGTCCAAGCATGCGCCTTGAGGCATGTATACAGGGGTACAGCGAGCCGCTTAAGGTTCTTGTATCTGCTGAAGTGGTATTCTGGTGCCCCACAACTCATCTTGTTGCCGTCGATCGTCACGTACTTCCGCGCCTTGTCAGGGTCTAGCTTGACATTGGCGGGGAGCACCACAGCGACAAATCTGAATGGGGGGTGAGGGAAAGGGGAGTCGTGCAGGTGGGTTAAAGTCAGGGGGGAGGAGAAAGGAACACACGCGTACAATGGAGTGAGCGAGGGGAGGACAGGAAGCAGAACTACCTTGAGCCTCGGTGCAGGCCGCCGCCGTCACGACCTTGGCAGAGAGCGCGTACCTCCTACTGCCTGCAGAGGTCTCGACATTTAGCGCACACTGTGCGGCTGATAACGTGCTGGGTACTCGGGAGCTACTCGCCAACGGGCCCAGACAGCCTGCCCTTGGTCTTGTCTTAGGGACCACGTCTGAGGCACAGATTCACGTGGGGGGCATGACACGTTGGGACATGACGGGGACATTTCCATTCTCGGATATCCGGGAAATGAGGCCGTGACGAGCGCCGCGGAAATGTCATGGAAGTGTCACATCGTGGCTGGACATATTCCTTTCCTAGACCGTACCTTTGTGACCTACGCAGTTTCAGGTCCTGTGCCACATCGTCCCCACAGCGCCACCAAGGCCACCCTCCTCACACAGGCTATGCAAGCTCGTCCTCCGACCCTCTTTCAGCACCCTCCATGCACAGGCGGTGGACACCAACCGCTCTCAAAGCGCCACCCAGGCGACCCCCCTCGCATACGCTGTGGACAAATACCCTCTTCCAGCACCCTGGATACGTGGGTGGCGGACAGCCTCTTGCAGAGCCGACTTGACAGGTAGGCGCGGCAAACACTCTCTCTGTGCCTCGTTTCCCGGATCTTGCGGCGGAGAGGCTCTCTCGATGGAGGGTGGCAAACAAATCCGGGAGTCTTGAGGCCTGATATTGCATGGCGGAACTGGAACAGTGGACGTGGGAGAATCATTTACTTCTTTCGCAAAGTCGGCAGTAAATCTTCTCTGGGTTAGGTGGTCAAAAAAACTGCGATGATGACTTCTGTGCAGCGACCCGATTCTCTATCTCTTGGAAAACGGCTCCCGACTGTGATCAATAGAGTGTACCCCCTCTCTCTCAATTTTCGCCAAGACTTGAGCCACGGTAGCAACAGACAGGTAGTACTGCACACCCCCCAGCCCCAAGATGCTCTCAGTGCAGCGAGTCACCGCAGCGTACCCAAACGGACCCGGGGGGTCCTTGACGAAGTTCACATGCTCCACATAGGCAAATGCCATCGGTAGGTCGTCGATGTAGACGACGGCGTAGTGCAAAATGGCGCCAGAAGTCCAGACTGGGCGTTCCCCCTTAGTCCCTTCTGGTCGGTAATACTATTCCGTGGAGCTGATTCGCACCAAGTAGTTTCGCCACCGATGCTTTTCACAGTCTGACCCGATGAGCTTAGATCCGGCAAGTTGTCCGAAAACCAATTTAGCGAGGTAGTACTTCTCAGCCAGAATAATAGGAGGCACGGCGGTTGCGTCCTATTGTATCAGCACCGCCCGCATGCTGGCTGACTTCTCCCCGTTAAGGGTGGCAGGCGTACTCTTTGGAGGGAGTAGCGCGCAGTCCCGGCCGATGACTTCAGGCACCGTTAAGCTGCCGACCGGAGCTCCAGGTGACGCAGGTCGCTTGCCCGTCGCGTTGGCCCACTCCGTCCGTAATTACGTTTCACCAAAGGAAGTAACAAGGTCGGCTTTTTCATTGCGAGTTACATTTCCGACTAGGCTCGCCTGAGGTTTTTAAGCCGATCGGATGAGCTTTCCAAGCCTTCTAATCTTCCTTTCCATCGAAAACTTCCGGAAGACCCAGGCAGGTCCGCAAGCCCAGAGCAAGGGCACGATTTCCAGAAGAGTTACGATTGTAGAGAGGCGTAGCGGCAGCCGCTTGACTGTTCCACGGTAGATCTTATCGTAGTTGTTGGCCACAAAGTATTTCAGATCCTTGTCGATCGCTCCGATCTCCACCTTATTCACACCCTCTGGCCGGAATAGCAGGCAGAAGGCCCATCTCAATGACATGAATATGTCGTTGAAGGAGGCAGAAATGCTTCCAGCGAGGAGGACTTCTCCTCTGCAAAGAATTCAGTGCATCCTGTGGACCGCCCTAGAAGACTTGGAATGCAAATCAATGTTCCTCAGAGACGTGGCCTGCGCCCGCGGCACCGTCCGTGGTGCTCCCCCGAGCTCCTGGCCGATAAGAGCCACAGTAGCTTTTGGAATGATGTATTCTTCGTATTTTTTTTCACTTCTTGACGAGCTTCAGACCGGAAAATGGCTTCCACAAGTGTGGCAGGACGGTAAGAAGCACTACGTTCATCGTGTCGTAGGGTGTGGCAGTCGGGCGTAGATCCCAAAGGTGCTGTGGGTGCGGGTAGGCGGCGCACACTTCTGGACTGGGCGCAAAGAGAAGGGAGTAGCCCTTGACACCACTCTCGATCTCCAGACGAGCATGGAAAGCCTTCGACCGTCGCACTGTGCGCGCGTTCTCGCCTTTCGCAACCATTGCGGCGATACTTGGGCCTGAGCGGCGTGCCGCAGTACAATCGTGTGATTAAAACGGAATTCTTCCGGTGAAGGGTTCGTAAGTGGGCATCATATGTGGCTTCTTGCGGGCATGTAGACGCCCTTTAAATGCCATAACCCATCGTAGACGGACCTGCTGGTGCCCTGAAAATTGGCAAGCTTGTCGCCGCCGGGTCAGTCCGTCGTGAAGTTGAGCACTCCCGCCCTAAACACAACCGGCCTGGCGAAGGTGGCCACGAAAAGGCCGAAAACACTCTTCGCCAGATCGTTTAAATCCTCCGCGATGGGGTGTAGAAGCGACTCGAGGTTGACGGGCTGTCTTGGTCCACGATTAACGCCCAGCCGCATCTGGTACTTGTTTTGCGCCCGTTCCTTGGGGCTCATGCTCAGTGGGGTTGCAGTGACCGTTCAGTGGGGTAGCAGTGACCACGGCCAGCCTTCAAAATCATTCTTCCAGAAGAATAAGAAGCCGTCAGTCCCCCAGTTTAGCATTGCGAAAGGGCAGTCGTCGAACAGCTTTCTCTCATGAAAGTGGCGAAAGTTGTTTGAGTGGGGTTAGCCGTGCACACCGTCGGTCTGGTCTTCCGCAGCCTGGCGGGCAACAGCCATGTTCTCCAACATAGACTTTCCGATAACAGGGTCTCCAAGCAGCTGAGCTATCCAAGAGGTCAACGACTAGTATGTAGTCTGCTAGGCGGCTTTCCTGATGGGTTTGTAGCGCTGCGCGCCGCAGGCGTCACATGCAGTTTGCTGTGCGCGCTTCTGGGTGCATGCCAGGCACCCGTTCACGCAACAATCGACGTCGCGCGTCTCCGAATTTAAGCTTGCGTCAATTGAAACGTTCCAAAATGTAGGGCATGCGGTACGTGGCAGCAGTGGAGCTCGGCTTCAATAGATCCGAAATCGATGTGTGCCTCAAGTCAAGTTGCACGGCGCAAGCATACATCGCCAGATCTACATTGTGATCTTTGTTTTGTATCTTTGTGAACTGGCCAACGGGCTGCCGTTTTTCGATGGATTATACGTCTGGTTGGAAATTGGGAGCTGGAGGAGGCCCGTTGTCACTTTCCGGTGCACGTTTGTCGTCGACTTCGTGTGGTGGAACGTCGACTGGATCTCTGTCACAGCATGGATCGCTGGCCTCGATCGATTCTGGAGTTTCGTTCGCATCACAATGATGGCCGTCACCAGATGCGCCAGCGCGTGCACCAGCACTGGCGCCCGCCCGTGTGCCGTTACCGGCGGCCACTCTGCAGAAAAACATGCCGGTATAACGCGGGTATTCTGGCGGCGAAGTCCCGGGTGAGAATACGCTCTCACATGGTTGTGAGGTCCACTCAAAAGAGATGTGACTAGATCCTGGGTGATCCAGAACCCGCTGGAGCAACCACGTCTACCCCCTGATTCTTGGGATCACGCTGCCCTCATAGAAAGCCGCGTTGTCCAAATGATTGGCTGAGAGGCGTTGTCAGCACCATTTGGAGAGACAATTCTGACGAGACCTATTGGCGCCCGAGGTTGGCGAACAGTACTATTTACTGTAGTCTACACCTGATGAGGGTAACGTTCGGACCAAGGATTGCGACCTGTATGTAATGAGCGTACTACGGAAAACGAACAGTTTACAAGCTTTTAACCAAGAAATAGAAGAAAAAAACTCCTCTTGTGCGGACTGTTGCAATTGGCAGGGGCTAAGTCCCGTACTTATGCCCCTGACGGGACTTGCACCCGCCTCTCCGTACTTCGGATTGCGGGCTATGGGACGGCTGTCCTTCCCTAAGTAGCCCCCCCTATTCGGACCTGGGGTTACTATTTCGTCTCTCTTTTTCGTCTGTTTCCGTCTTGATTCTTTGGCGCCGGCCACGGCCCGCGCCGCCCCGTCTTGTTCGCCATCTAAATCTTGGCGTCTCTTTCGAGTCCTAGCCCTTGCGCGCCTTTGCGCCGTCTAGGTCCTCTCGGGAGGTCGACCCTTTGGATCCTTCTCTCCTGTATTGTCAGTGTTGCCACAGGGTATTTGCTCGCGCCTTCTTTGTTGCCACACCCCACCCCACCCACACCCACCCTCCCCTCACACACCCCACGCACCCCATTGAGCAGCTTGTCGTAATCCGTTTTCTGTTGTTATTCGTCTGAAGAAGCGTCAATTGTTGGGTACATAATTCTGTCATGGGGGCTGGATTGCCGACTGGCCCGCACTTCAAGTGCATGCAGTGTCATCAAATCCGCATTTACATGTGACCACTGGCCCACTGGCTGGAATCGGGGATGAACACTGACACGGTTGAACAATCATAAATCCGGGGTGGTCGGGGACAAAGTAGACTACAACCGTCTTTATAAGAGTTGATGTACCAAGCGAGGCTGGAAGTGCAAGCGGGCCTGATACGTCTCCGCTGTCCCCGTCGGACACTGGTGCCACTCCCAGTGGCAACTGTAAAGGGATCGCATGCAATCGTGCATCCCACGCTCCTTGCTGCGCTCCAGAATGGTGTTGATTTCGTCCTCGTTGGGTCTTCGTGGATAGGACGCTCCCCATCGCTTCACGATGAGCTCCATCAGCAGCTTTGTCGGCTTGACGATCACTTTCAGGAACAGGCGCATGTACTAGTTGGCTCGGTCTGCCGCCTCTTCCTCGGCGATGACGCGAAAGGGGGCCATCACCCTCTCCAGTGGATGCTCTTTCAGCTTCCCCGGCGCATTGGTGAGTTTATGGAAGAAAGTTTTGTCCTTGAAAGCCAGGTAGACACGCAGGAATACGACGCGACGGACACGAAACCACGTCTCAAAGTCCCGCTCGTCATATATATGTTTTAGACCGCCGACGCCAAAGTAGTCCCGCCGAATGGCTTGCACACCAGCCGAAAAGTCGCGGCGCTTGTTTCCGCGGCTCCCGACAATGGAGCCACGAAGCCTCCATCGTCGGGCAATTCTTATGACGAGCGCCCGTCTCCTCACTGCCATTCGCACATTGTCGTGTGATTGCACCACAGCAGTCATGTCCGCGCCGTCGTCCTCTGCCAGAACAGAGGTGGTGATAGATACCTCGTCGACCACTCTGGCCATGCTGACGAGGAGGGAAGCCGGCGACCATACCCGATGGGGCGGGGGGTAAAGAATGGAGGTAACAAGCAGGGGCACGCACTCGGTGTCACAACGGGGGAGGGGAGCGAGGGCAAAGCGATGCGCGCAGCGCGCGTCCCTAGTGATAAATTGGAAAGGGGCCGGTAGAGCGTGCGACGTGGGGCGGGGGGTGCACATGGAGCTCAAAGACACGCTCGTGCAGCCGGCGACGGGATTAGAATTTGGGGAGAGTAGCGCCGAGGGCCAAGCGATGCGAGCGACGACCATGGAGAACAGGATGGAGGAGGGGTCGCGTCGGCTGTGCTCACGGCTGCGGCAGGTGGCCCAAAATCAGCGGCGGCGGGATGGGTGTCACGACGGTGTTGGGAAATGGAGAGCGGCGCATGCCGTCCTCTATACTCCGTATCTGGCCGGCTGTCGCATTACGCGTCCCAGCCCACGCCCCTTGGCTGGCCCGGAGGTCGTTGGTACACCGGGTGACGCGAATGACGTGTCACGCCCCGGTTCGGACAGGTGGCGCTGTCGGTGCTGGGTGGGATCTT
>Ga0209093_1000767_pt1 | contig 17868 bp, 10 predicted proteins | sample SidtaG_4_FD_187450 | JGI IMG/M metagenome (GOLD analysis project Ga0209093, IMG submission 187450) | Marine algal microbial communities from Sidmouth, United Kingdom - Sidmouth_Male1 metaG (SPAdes) (version 2) | ecosystem: Host-associated > Algae > Red algae > Unclassified | place: Sidmouth... | reverse complement strand
AAACGCATTTGGGAACTTTTAGGTAGTAGTGGCCCGCCAAAGCTGGTTTTAAGTTGTACAAGTAGCACGTGTAGGCGTGTTTTCCATAAATCAAAAAAAGGCTGGGTCTGTGCATGGTACATTGGCCTGTCTTGGCGGCCGACGCGGGGGGTGCGTCTGCGCGTGCGGCAAGCATCCCTGTGCAGGGAACCGCGGGCGCCGGGGTGGCCCGCAACACCCCCCGCGAGGGCGGTGCCTGGAGCGTGGGGAGCCGCGGCCGCGGACGCCATCGGCAACGCGACCCCTCCCCGTGCTAGCGCCGGTGGGATCGGTGGCCGACGGCGCCCGCCCCCCACACCCCCCCTGCCCCCCCGTATCCCCCACGCCGCCAGCCGGGGTGACCGCTGACAGCTGCGCCGTCGCGATGGTCCTTGTGGTGCGTACCCCTCGCCGTTCTCCCGTCTTTGTTTTGAGCCGCGACCGGGTAGAGCCCGCGGCGCGGTGCTGCAGGTGGCGCGCCGGGAGGGACCCCCTGGCCGCGCGCCGGTGGCCGTGGGTGGCTGGCGGCCACGGGCAGCGGCTGGGGTGAGCGTTTGGTAGCTCCCCCCCTTGCCACAGGCGGTCGCTCGGCCGCCTGCCGCCGCGCGTGGCCGCCCCCGGCGCGCACGCGCACGTGTGCTTTCCCTCTCGTGTTTTGTTTTCTGGCCGCCAGGCCTGGTGTGTGGACGCCCACGCTAAAGCGCTCGTCTCTTGTGTTGTTGCGCCTCGCTCTGTCGGCGGCTCCCCGTCTGTGAGCGCCGTCTTTTGTGTGTCTGCTGGTGCTGGGCGGCGGCGGCGGCGCCCAAAGATGCTGCTCCACGTCGGCCTCGCGTTGTACGACCGCTACTATGCGCGTCGCCAAATGCGACTCGCTGAGCTCCCGGTGCTGCCGCTGCCCCCACCAGCGCCATGCGAGTCGCCGGCGGTCCAAGCAGCCAGCCGCGCGCGGGCGGACGCGCTGGCGGCGCTGCCGACCCAGCGGTTTGGTGAGCTGACGCTGCCCACAGACGGGGATGCCGCTGCGGCCGATGCGGTGGCGGGCGTCAACCCCCTCGACGCCCTCGACGGCGACGCGGTCGGGTGCGGCGGCGACGCGGCCGCCGCCGTGGCCGCCCCTCCATCCAACCGTGCGGCCGACGGCGCCGCCGACGGGGGTTGCTCGGATGCCGACGGGTCTGCCGCGGAGCCCCTCTGCGCCATTTGTGTGGCGCCCCTGGAGGCGACCGACGAGGTTGTCGTCCTCCCCTGCGCCCACGTTTTCCACTCGGACGCCGCGTGCGTGCGGTCGTGGCTCGCCTTTCGCGACACGTGCCCGACGTGTCGCGAGCCGGTGCCGTCGCTCGTCGCCGCGCCGCTGCCCCGCCGCCGCCACCGCCGGCCGCGCGCAACGGCGGCGGCGGCGGCGGCGGCTGCGGCGACCGCAGAGGCGGCGGCGGTCACGGTCGCGCGCAGCGACGCGGCGCCCGCCGCGGCACTGCCGCTGCCGGCGGCGGGTGGGGGGGAGGGCGGGCTGGGGGGGGGGGCTGGCGGCGCAGACCGCGGGGAGCTGCCCCGTGTGTCGGCGGGCGCGGAGCGGTGGCGTCAGCGGCGGGAGCGGCGGCTTGCGCGGCGTATACGGTTGACGCAGGGCCGCCACGCGCTGTCGGTGGGGGCGCTGCGGTGGTTGGAGGCTGCGTGAGGTGGCGCCGTGCCTTCGGGCGGTCGTCGGCACTGGGTGCAGCCGCGGCGGGGCTGTGTGTCTGGTTTGCAGTCGGTTTTTGACCAGCGTGGGTCGTCGGCTGACCTTGTATTGATTCCCTCAGCTTGCGGCTGCCTGTGCATGTGCTGTGCTGGTCCTAGGGGCTCGATTAAACTCTGTGACTTGTTCCAACGCCAGTGTACGGAGCGCGACCAGATTGATGGTCTGTCCTTGAAGCGGGCAGGACAGTAGCGGTAGTGGCAAAACCAGTACAGGTGCAACAGATTTGTACAGAGCCGAAAGAGAACCAAAAACAGCGAAGCGCCACCATCCCTACAATCCCTACCTCTGGGAACCGCACTGTGGCCGTCACTCTATAGGTGTGACGACCCGCATCGGCCCCGCCCAGAGGCCGTCGGAAACCAAACTCCACACCGCAACGGTGCCTGGCCCGCCCACGACCGCCTACCCCGAACCGCCGCCGCACACCCCCAGCACCGCCTACTTGTCCGCCGGCGGCGACGCGGCCGCCGGGGCCACCTGCTCCGCCGTGTACGGCTCCTTCTTACCCGCCGTGAACGTGTTCAAAAACGAGGCCGTCTCCACGGTCTCCTTGGCCACCCGCGCCTCGTCCCAGCCGAGCTCCTGTGCCATCAACCCAATGACCCGCGGCGCCGCCGCGACGGCCGCCTCGGCGTCGAGGAAGGCCAGCCGACTCCGCCGCGCCAAAAAGTCCGACGCGGTCAGGCAGTACTCGTAGCGGATGGTGTAGATGACTTCCGCTTCGAGCAGCGGGTGGTTGTGCGCCAGCTTCTTGCCAAAACCCCGCTCCGCTAGCTCCGCGACCTTGTACGCTTGGTCGCCGTACGCCGCCGACAGGTGCTGCGCCACGTCCACGCCCAGGAGACCGCCATACATGTGGTGGTCTGAGCGGTTCCCGTTGGCCAAGTCCGACGCCTTCTCCGCGTCGCTCTTGACCGGGTACTTGACGCGCTCGTACCGCTGGGCCAGAAAGGTAAAGTAGCTCGGGTCCCACTTGTGCGCGCCGACCAGCTGCACAAACTCAGTCTTGCACTTGGACGCCTTGGAGGCGAGCTCGGGCGTCACCTCCAACGCCCGGTCCAGTGCGTCCTCAGCCATCTTGCGATACGTTGTCCACTTTCCACCTGTGATGGTGACAACCTTATCGGTCGACACGTGCACCGCGTGCTCCCGCAGGATGTTCTGGGTGTTGCCACTCGGCTTGGCGTCTGGGTCCATGGCCAGCGGGCGGATGCCCGACCACGCCGACTTGACGTCCTTCCGCCGCACCTCCACAGTCAGGTAGTCCGACAGGGCATCGAGGATGAAGGCAATCTCATCCTCGTGCGGCTGCGGGTTGGCCGTGATCTCCACCGAACTGTCGGTCGTCCCGGCAATCGTCGAGCCCATCCACGGGAGCATGAACACGACGCGGCCGTCCTTGGTCTTGGGCACAATGAGGCCCATGCCGTCTGGGGAGTAGTACTCAGGCAGCGTGACGTGCACGCCCGACGAGGGAGCAATCATGTCCCGTACCCCCGAGTTGGACAGCTTCCGCACGCCATCCGTGAAGGGGCCGGTCGCGTTGATGACCGCCTTGGCGCGCACATCAAAGGTCTCCCCCGTCATGAGGTCCTTGACGGTGGCGCCAACGGCCTTACCGTTCTCGTCATGCAGGATGCCGACCACCTCCGTATGGTTGGCCACGGCCGCGCCGTGCATGGCAGCCGTCAGTGCGAGGGAGGTGGCAAACCGAGCATCGTTCATCTGGCCATCATAGTATACAATGGTGCCCCGCAGTTGCTTACCGTCCACGGCCTTGCTGGCAAGGGTGGGGAACAGGCGGAGCGCTTCACCGGCAGGTACAAACTTGGAGAAATACAGGAGCCCGTGACCGAGGTAGGCGATGATGTCGTAGGCCTGCCGACACGAACAAGATGTATGTCACAAACGTCACAGGCGGGAGAACAGGACAGAACGGTCAGCAATGAAGAGAAGAAGTACCACGACAGCATCAGCAGCATCAACCGAAAACAGAACGGGCAGTTAGTAGTCTGGCGCACGGGCAAACATACCGCTTCGCCACTAGAGCGCCGGCAACCGCAAACATGGTGCACGGCGCGCATCAATGCGGCTCCTCTCCACAACCAACACCCATTCCGCAAACCATTGCCAACAACCGGTGCTGCTCCCATAACAATGGCAGCAGCCCCTCGTCCTTCCTCACGTACCAGAAGCCCCGCGCGATAAAAGGGCACCTCCCACAGCTTGTAGCACGGCAGAATGGTCGGCAGCGGGCGGGTCAGGTGGGGCGCCTGCGCAAGCATAATCGACCGCTCACTGAGCGCCTCAAACACCAGCTTGAGTTGACTCGGGTCGAGCTGGAAAAACGCCTTCTCCAAATACCGCACGCCGCCATGGATCAGCTTGGTCGACCGGCTGGACGAGCCACTCGCAAAGTCATCCCGCTCGACGAGGGCGACCTTGAGGTCCCGCAGCGCCGCGTCGAGCGCCACGCCCGTGCCGGTCGCCCCCCCCCCAATGACGAGCACGTCAAACTCGTCGGCCGACGTGGCGGCGCCAACCACCTTGGGCGCCGGCCCAATCTGCCCGTCGGCGGGCGACGACGACTTGGCCGCCTCGGTCGCCGCGCGCGCCGACAGGGCGGCGGCGCTGGCCGACGCGCTCGGCGCCCCCGCCGCCGCGGTGGCGCCCGCGCCCGAGCGGCGGAGCGCGTCGAGCTGCTCCTTGCGGCTCGGCACCGCGTCGAGGGGGGCGAGCGCAACCGCCGCGCGGGCGGCCGCCCGCTCCTTGCGCGAGCCGGGGGGGGAGAGGGCGGAGCGGAGGCCAATGCCCCCGCCAACGGCGAGGACGCTGGCGCCAATGGCAACCTTGCGGAGGCGGCCCATGGCGGGGGTCGGTGGGGGCGGGGGCAAACGCGTGGGAGGACAGAGGCGCAGCGGAGGAGGGAGCGACGCAGCAGACCACGACGCCACGGCAGTGGCCCCGCGGCCGTTGCGCGACGGCCCGGGGTGAGCGGCTGGGCGGTCGATGGATCGCCACGCAGTGCCAGCCGCCCGCGTCGACCGCCGCGTCCGTCGCTGCTCGAGGCGCGGTCGGCCGCCGCACAGACCGCCGCACGGAACGGCCGTCACGACGGCCCGACGGACAAGCGGGCCTGCTGCCGCATGGATCAGGCCACTGCCCGACGAAGAGTCAAAAGCTTGAGGCGCCGGGGCACCCCCGTAGCGGGCCCAGTCGGCGGCGGCTGGCCAATGACAGCACCGACGGGGGACCGACACCGGACGGCCACCCAATCAGTGGCCTTCCTCAACTGCGTTCCGTGGAATGGACGGCTGACGAAGCGCCGCCGCTGGTGCAAACAGCTCTCTACGCAAGCACCCACTGTGCAAGTGCGCGGGGTCGGCGAACGGAGGCGTGCAGCGGTGACGCTGGGGTGGCGGTGGTGACGGTGCCGCTGACAATCACTCCGTCGGGCCAAAGAGGCATGCGCCACCCAACGGCGGGACCTAGCCCATATGATTCCAACGAAGTACAACTGGAATCGAGGAAGACTTGGCTCGATCAATCAAATATTTGAAAATACCATTCCTTCTATAACTATATATATTTCCGTTCACTTCTTGGTGATTGACCCGAGCCTCTCATCCGTCTGCCCCGTTCCACGGCAACGGACCTGGCGCGCTGCTCTCGTGACGGCTATGCGACAGGTCGCGTACACGCAGGCGGCCAACAAGGACTCTTTGCCGGCCCGCAACATACACGACGCAGCTGCCCACCCACCCCCGCTTGCGCGGCTCCGAGGACGAATCACGGGTGCTCCTGCAAGCTGGGCCCCGCACTGGTTGGGGCGCACCCCCGGCGCATGCTTCATCCACCACCGCCCCACGACGAGGCGAGGATCTTCATGGGCTGAAACACGCAGCGGCGGTACTAGAGCCGCGGCCGCCCCGCCCGCCCACTTGCAGCGACGGAGGCATGTCCGGGGCATCTACAATGAGACGCGGCACGTCAGGCGGTGGGGTGTCCGCGTGCGCAGCGCAACCGGCGGGGGCGTCAGCGTCGACACGAGATCTACGGTCGGCGTTGACAAGGCGACCGACCAGGGATCCCTCTCCGCAGTCTGACGCCCGATCCGCCCGCCCAACCGCCACTCTCGTCCTGCCGCCTGTCTTTTCCTTCATGTTCTTCCTACGCTACTCGCATTCCTGCTGGCTCTGGGTCCCCCCCCCCCTCCCCGTCCCCCCCCTTCGGCTGCGCTCTCAAAATGGGCACGGGCAGCGATGCTGTCGCCGCCGTTGCTGCGCGTGGGGGCCGTGGGCCACACTTCCCCAGCGGGGGTGTGCCAAGGTCAACGACCATTGTCACTGCGAGCCCGCCGCCGCCGTCCGCCACGCACCCGCGTGGCGGAACCCTACGCGACCGACTGCGGACGGCCGGCTGACCGCCGGCCGGCCGCCGGCTGGCCCGGCCAATCGCCGAGGCCGCGGCGGCGGGAGCGGCAGCAGCTGCGTCGGCGCCGGCGCTGGACGCCACAGCCCCCCCCGGCTCTCGGGAGCGACGGCGTCGCCGCTGCCCGTCCGCCCGCCCGCCCGACCGCGAACGCGTTGCGTGTGGGGGCGAGGTGCCTCGGGGACGGCGCTCGGCACCCGGCCGGCCGCATTCCGCCGCCCGTGGCCACTGCAGCTGCCGTGCGGGTCCCGCGTCGGCCGCTTGAGCGCACCGTGCCCCCACCATCCAAGCGCCCGTCTGAACGACAGATCGACCAGCCCGACCCAAAAAGAGCACATCGCGCGACCCGCGTGGCGCTGCCGACGCGCACGGGCGCCGTCGTGACGTCAGGGCGGCGGTGCCCCTGCGCACCTCCGGCCCCCAGCGCGCCGCTCGGCGTGGCGGCGCTCCAGTGTGCCGCACGCGCCCCCCCCCCACGTCTGCATCAAGGGCCGCCGGTGGGGTGGCTTCCACGGGTGTGTCCGCCTGCCGTGTCTGTACCGCTCTCGACCGCCCGGCGACGAGCACTGTTGCCTCTTTCCCCGAGTCGTGGCGCAGGAGAGCTGGGTGGCGGCCGGGGGCCGGGGGAGGCGGTGGCAGACTCTGTCCCCACGCGCACCCCGCCCCAAGACCGTGCCGCACCGCCCGTGGCGGCGACGGGCGTAGGACTTGCATGCCGGAAAGGGGCGGAGGGCGGGGGTGCGGGGGGATGGCGTCCGCCACCAAGGCTGTGCGAAACGTCTCTCGGCGGAGCGCGCGCCAAGGGACGGCACTGGACGAGACGGTGGCCGCCTTGACGGCAACCGCGGCGGCTGCCGCAGCTTGCCCTGCCAGCATCCTGAGCAGCACGCACCACGGGCGCCATGAGCCGACACGCACGACGGTGGGGGACGATGACCGTCGCCGTCGTGGCGGTTATGGTGGCAACCATAGATATGGCATTGTCGGTGGCCGGCAATGCGCCGACCGCTGCACCATGGGCGGTGGGTGATCGGAGGGGCGCCCCCCCCACCCCCTCCCCCCCTCTCCCAACCTCGCTGATCACGACGACGCGCGTCGAAACCCAAGAGGTGCACATGTGTACCTCCCCCGTCATTGCCGCCACAGCCACCTGTCCCTGTTACTTTGGCCTCGTGCTCGTCGCTGACGCCCCCGGCGCCGTTTTCACCGCTACGCTCCGCCCGACGGCTGCGTCGGCGGCGGCGCACCGGTGGTCGGCGGCTGATCGGGCGGTGCTCTCCGCCGCGTCCATCCCAACGACGGCCGCCGACACGAGCTACCATGTACCCGGCGCAGGACCCAACGGCTCCATCGCCATTTTGTACATGGTGTACGGGGTGCGACAGACGCTCAACGTCGTCGGCGAGGTAGAGTTGCTCGTTGACGGCGCGCCGGGCGTGGGCGCGCGGCCGCGGTGGGGCGGGCCGGGCGCAGTCGAGCGGGGGCGCCGGGCGCACCCGTCGTGCCCGCTCGCCGCCGTGTGGGTCCTTGAGGCCGTCGAGCCGGCGTGTGTGGCCCGGGACATTGGGGTGGGGGGGGACGGGCGGGCGCTGCGAGCGGTGGCTCGGCTCGAAGGGGGGGGGGGATTCGGCGCCGGCCACCTGGGAACGCTCCTCGGCGCCGATGGGTGGTCGCCGCCACATTCACGGGGGCCCCAGGTCGAGGGCACCCTCCCATGGGCGCGGGGCATGCCAGCGCCTCGTCGCCGCAACCCCCACCAACCTCCCTCCGTCTTGCCCATCAGCCGTTTCGTCACGGCAACCCCGCCCCCCTTCCCCCCACACAGGCAAGATGCCGCCCTCCCCCTCCCCACCGCCCGCATCGTCGGCGGCGTTCCGCTGACCGAAGACCTAGCGGCCGCCTTTGTCGTCCGCGTCAGCTCCACATATAGCATGTGCAGCGGCGCGCTCGTGTCCCCCCGCCACGTAATCACCGCCGCCCACTGCGACCTCCGGCCGGGGGATACGGTCGAATTGCTCCGCCACCCGCCAGACGCGGGGGTGTTGACCGTCATTGCCACGGCGGCGCACCCGCGGTGGGAGCCGACGACGCTCGCGCACGACTTGGCCGTCGTGACGCTCGACGCCGACGCGCCCGGCTACTACAGCGGCCGCCAGACCGCGGCACGCGGCGGCGGTGGCGGCGGCAACGGTGGCGGCGGACGCGGCAACGATGACCGCACCCCACCCGCGGTCGTCAACCATGACCCGGCGGTGCCGGCGGTGGGGTCGGGCGTCCGCGCCGCCGGTTTCGGCATCACCTCCCCCGCGTGGGCGCTGCCGATTGCGCCCACCGCCGCCGACGACGCGCGCACCGTCGACGTGCAGGTGGTGCCCGACGCGCCGTGTGTAGTCGCGTTTGCCGAGGCCGAAAAGGCAGACGAGACGATCCTATGGCGCGGCCCGCCCCTCGCGACGCTCCTCCACCCGCGCATGCACGTGTGCGCAGGGGTGGCGACGGGCGGCTGCGACGCGTGTCAGGGCGACAGCGGCGGGCCCCTGTACCAGTCGGCGCTCTTGCCCCGCGTGCATGGCAGCGGCGGCGACAACGACACTGGGCGCGTCGGCGACGACGCGCCCGTCTTGACGTACGTGCTCGTTGGGGTGACGAGCTTCTCCCCGGGCTGTGCCACGGCCGGCACGCCAACCGCCTACACGCGCCTCTCATCGTATGCGGGGTGGATTGACAGCGTCGTTGGGGCGGGCACGGGGCCCGTGCGCCCCGACGGCGGCCGCGTTGGGGGGGGGAACGACCCCGCCACGTACGACTGGGCGCCCCAGATGCACGTCGGGGCGCCGGCCCCGACGGCAGTGGCGGGGGGGGGGGGGGGGGGGGGGGGAGCGGCGGCGACGGCAGCGGCGCCGCGCGTGGCGCGGCGGCGGAAGGGCAGTCAGAAGAGGAAGCGGCCGCCGCAGTGGGCGACGGGGCGGACGGCGGGACGGGCGGCCGGGGGATTGGGGCGGATGGCCGGGAGGACGGGGCGGATGATCGGGAGGATGGGCCAACAGCTGGCGGCAACGGGGACGGGGAGGGTGCCGGGGAGGGTGCCGGGGAGGATGGCGGGGCAGATAGCGAGGCGGATGACCGGGCGGACGCGCCCGGCGCGGCGGCGGCGGCGGCGGGGGGGGGGGCCGCTGGCGACGGCGACGGCGGCGGCGGGGGCCTATCGACGGGCGCCGCGGTGGGGATTGGCGTCGCCGCCTACGCCGCCGTGGCCGTGGCGGTGGCGGCGGTGGCGGCGGGCGCCTACTATGGGTGGGCGCGGCGGGCGCCGCCGCCGCCGCCGCCGCTACCGGCAGCGGCCGCGCCCGGCGCGGCAACGGCGACGGCCGCCGGGGGGGCACACCGCGTGACGGTGGTCGACGTGGGGGCGGCCTAGGTCCGATATGAGGGTCTGGGAGCGGGCACTCGGGACGCGCGGCGGGGGGCGGGTGGGTGGGCGGGCGGGCGGGCGGGCCGGCGGGCGGGCGGGCGGGCGGGCGGGCGGGCCGGCGGGCGGGCGGGCGGGCCGGCGGGCGGGCGGGCCGGCGGGCGGGCGGGCCGGCCGGCCGGCCAGCCGGCCAGCCGGCGACGGGCGCAGCGTCGGGGTCACGGTCGGGGAGCGGGGAAGCCGACCAACACCAACCACGTGACTGGTCTGCTGGCGTCTGGGCAGAGGGCCGGGCGGCGCTTGGCCAACTGCCCACTGGTGTCGGCGCCACGCGCACGTGTGGCATAAACCCATTTGGGTTGCCCAAAAGGGGTGGTGCCCCTGCTGGCCAGCTGCCCCAGGGGGGTTGGTTGCGGCGCCACAGTCGCGCAGCCGCGTGTGGCGGCACCGCACAGCGTCAGCGGCGGAAGCGTACTGCTCCAATGGCCGTGCCTCTGTCGGTGTGCAGAGAGATCCATAGCCAGGACTTCGAATGGGCAAGTGATTCGAATGGATGTAAATACACTACAAGGAAATGGTGCCCACCAAACGGCTCTTCGTCATGACCAATCACAGCTACGGATGCCATTTGCACACACGAGGAATGGCAGCCACGTGGTTTGTCCGTTGTCGCCTCGCCGCAACCTCGACGGTGGATGGCCCCCTCCCGTGGCTCGCGGTCCTTCCCGACCACAACGGCGGACCACTCAAGGTTTCTCCAACACAATCCCAGAGACAGGTGACCGAGATTGCTCGTCGGGAGCTGCTGCCTGTTTGCTGTCACGTTTGTCTTCTAGGACCAGCACCCCACGCTGGAGGCATCGTTTACACCCGGACCACTCGGTATGGTTCGTGTCTGCTTGTGTCTGCAACCAGAGTCTGCAACCCGTCCCAAAACTGCATCGGACCAACCAACGCGGGTGTTGGTGAACCTCGGCGAGGGCCTCGACCGCCCCTGTGCCTTGTCAAAAGGCGCGAAGCCAGCTGGATTTGCGTCTCTCCAACACACACGTGCGCGTCAAGAAAAAGGAAATCACACCGGCGCAACGCACACCTGGCCGCCCCCTCGGGTCGGCATTGTGTTGCGCAGGCAGGTCGCTGGGTGGCTGACGGGCCTCTCTCAAGGCTCTGCCACAAGGGGCAGTGGGTGGCGGCAAAACCGCCCTCTCCTTGGTGTTGATTGGGCGTACACCAACGCGCCCAGCGGAGGGACCGCTCAGCAGGATGAGTGAGCCCGCACGGGTCGCAGAGTGCGGTGCGACAGAGCCCGTCATCGAGTGGGCGGCCGTTCACCTACCGAGCAGCGTGACGGTGCCTCTGTCGAGTGGGGCAGGCCGCTGACTACGCACTCGTGGCAAGAATCCAGGAGGCGTTTACAGACCATCCCCGTTCAAATGCGGTCCTGGCGCCCCCCACCGCACCGTTCAAGAACGTGGAACGGTCCCCTGTGCGGGGCAGCTGTCGTGAAGGCCCTGCACGAAACGTCAAACCTACGGTGCGGCTCGCACCGCTGTTGAGGGAGAATGGGGGGACCGATCGCCCCCTCACCATGCGGCAGGTGACGGATACTCTCTGTAATTCAGACGCCCTGAACGCAGCCTCCACCGCACCCTCCAGACGGCGGGCGTTTTCCCAGCCCCGGGAGGCCCTCTTGGCGCGAGCTGCGCAGGGTCGCCGCCCTTCAAAAAAGGGGGTGGTGCGGGGGCCCCAGCTCGCCCCCCCCTCACACGCGTGTCGCCGCGTGCTGCTGTCACACCTGTCGCCCCTCTGCGCACCGCCTGCGCCCGCCGAACGGGCACGCTGCTAAGGCGGGAAACGTACCGGGGAGGCAGGCCAACGTCTGCTGTTCTCCTGTTGTGGCACACCGCCAGTCCCCCGCTCCACACCACCGCGTCCAGCCACGTGCGGGGTCCGCCAGCCACCACTTTCTCCGTCAGCCTCGCTGCTCCACCCGGCGGCTGGAGCAACCGGCTGGCGCGCTGCCGTCTGTCGGCCGCCCTCCCGCGCCACGCCCCCGTCTGCTGCCCGTTGGTGCAAGGTTGCTTGCCGAGCGTGGGGCGTCTGCAAGCCAATCCCCTGCGTGGCGGTAGCCGCGCCCTACGTTGGCCCTCCCGCGGCGCGTCCACGTTGCGACGTTGGCCGGCCCCGCCGACGTCACGCCTGCTTTGCAGCGAGGGGTGGGGGGGAGCCTCGGCAACCGTCCCGCTGCTTCCGAGGGGGGGTTGACACCCGCTGCTCCGGACCGGCCGGACGGGCGGACTGCGACCGACCGTCCCCAGCGGGCCTCGCTGGGTGGCGGCTGCGACCGCGTTGGGTGAGAGGGGGTTCGTTGGGGAACGCAGTGTGGGTCTCCCCCAAGGGTCGTCACGCCACCGTCTCACGGCCATCCCTGGTTTTCCCTCCCCCTGGCCGCGAGCAGAGCGTGTGCGGAGCGGCCCGCACCGCTGTGTTTTTTCCGCCTGCACGTCACCCCCAGGCGGTGAGGGCGGGCGGTGACCTCAGTATCGACGGGGTGGACCGATTCCGGCTGTTTGACGGCGTCGGCGGTCAATCAAACGGCACCGTGCCCCGTTCACGCGCGCGGGCGACCGACCGCCCGGACGTGACCCTTTGGTGTCCGTCTGAGCAACGGGGGTGGCCGTCGCGAGGGAGCGGCATTGCGGAGCCGTACGGGTGATCGTTGCGTGGCACGTCTGTTGTTGCCGTGCATATACCGACGATCCTGCTTACCTCCACACGGTCTCCCATATCCTCCCCCACCGTTCCGACGTCACTTTCGCGCGGTCGCCCCACCCACCGCCAACGCCGACTCGCCGCGTCCGCGTCGTCGCTCACCCCCGCCACCGTCACTCCCCCCCCCCTGATCAGTGTCATGGCAGCGGCGGTGCAGGTGGACCCCGCGACGGCCATGGCGTCGACGATCGGCGGAGCGGCTGGCACCTCTGGCGCCGCCACCGCCGGGGACATGTCCGATACCCTTCTTGCGCGGCTGTCGACGACGTCAACGGAGGAAGAGCTGGCACGCACCCTGACCGGCGACGTCGAGTCGCTGCAGCGCACGGCGGACCGCCAGATGGGCAAGCTGACCGTCCTCAACACGAGCCTCAACCGCAAGCTGCGGAAGCTCGAAGCCGACGCCGCCCACCTGGGTGGGGAGAACGCCAACCTACGCCGCGCCTACATCAACCTCCTCGCGGAGCTGCGCACGGCGCAGGCGGCGGCGGCGGAACTGGCTGCCAAGGAGGCGGAGCTGGCGACGGCGACGACCAACTATGATGGGGCGAGGAAGAACGTGCGGGAGCTGAAGTCGCGGCTGAAGCGCGTCGCGACGGATGCCAAAAACGTCAAGGCGGAGAAGGAGGCAGTTGACGCGAAGCTCGCCGAGTTGACCGCTGAGGAGGAGATCAAGACGCGGGAGGCGTCCGAGGCGGTGATCGCCGCCGCAGCGCAGCGCGCAACGCTCGAGCGCGACTTGGAGTCGTCCCGCACGCAGGTGACGGAGCGGGCGGCGGCGCTCGAATCGGCTGCGGAAGAGAAGACGCGCCTTGAGGAGGAGGCGACGGGTCTCACGGAGCAGCTCGGGACGCTGACCGCATCGTTGGCGGCTGCCAAGTCCGCTACCGACGAGGCCGAGGCCGCCAAAGATGATGTGGCGGCGAAACTGACGGCCGCCGAGGAGCGGGCGGTGACCCTCGAGGGGGAGCTGAAGGAGGTGAAGGAGCTCCACGCGTCGGTGGAGGAGTCCGTCAATGACCTGATGAAGCAGGTGCAGACGGCGCAGGCAGCGAAGACTGATGCAGAAGCCGCAGCCACAGCGACGAAGACCGACCTGGACCAGTTGACCGCCGCCTCGCAGGCTGCGGAGAGCGCGCGCGCGGATCTTGCTGACGAGCTTGAGGCGGTCACCGCTGCGAAGACGGACCTTGAGGCGCAGCTGTCATCGGCATCCGTCGCGTCGTCGATGGCTGCGACAAAGGCCGCCGCGGCGGCGGCAGAGAAGGAGGAGGTTGACCGGTCTCTTGCGGCCACGTCTGCTGATAAGACGGCGCTCGAGGAAGAGCTCGAGCGCCTCCGCCGGCAGATGCGTGACATGGCGGACGCGCACGATGCGGCAATGCTTGTCATGGTCACCGAGAAGGAGGACGAAAAGGCGCGTCTGCTCGCCGCCCTGGAGCGCGACGTTGCCGGTGCGATTGACAAGCAAAAGGAGGAGGCGACGGTGTCGCGCCGCACGTCACTCGCCGACCTGTCCACCCGCTCCGCGGCGCCGCCGTCGGCGATTGCCCCTGCGGCCGCTGCCGCCGCAGTTCGCGATGTGCCGGCCGCCGCCGACGATGTGCCGGCAGAGGAGGCGGCGCCGGTCGGCCTCGGTGCGGGCGCGCTCGGTTCTAGCGCGGGGCCCCGGGCGTCAATCGCTTCGTCGGCGTACACCGAGGGCACCTACGAGGAGGACGAGCCAGCGTCGATGCCGATGGGCGCTGACACCATTGACGACTCGGAGGGCGCGACTACGCCCCGCACGTCGTCCGTCTCCCGCGCCTTTGACGGCGCCGAGGGCGTCGAGGACGATGACGATGACGTCGAGGAGGAGCCCGAGGCCAAGGCCGCCGTCGCCGCCGCGCCCGGCGGCCACGCTGTGTCGTTTGCGCCCGCGGCGACCGGCGACGAGACGGAATCCGAGTCGGAGGAAGAGGAGGAAGAGGTGGAGGACGACGAAGAGTTGGACGAGGGCGAGACCGCCCCGGCCATGGTGCCGGTCGCCGTGGCTACCGCCACCGCCGACGCAGACGGCAACGTCGTTGGGACGGCCACCGACGACCTGGCGGCGGTTGAAGCGGTGCTCGCCGAGGAGGGCGTCCGTACCGCCGCCCAAGCCGAGGCGGAGATGACCGCCGAGGCGGCGCTGCAAGCGGTCGCCTCGGAGCCGGTTATGGTGCCCGTGCTTGGCGAGCGCGCCCCGGGCTCCCCGGCATCTATCGTCGTCCTCGACGCTGCGGATCCCGCTTCCCCCGCCGCCACGACCGCCGTTGGGCCCGGCATTGACACTGCTGCGGACGCGATTGCGGCCAAGAAGGAGGAGGCCGCGTCGGCGGTCGCCGCTGGCGACAAGGCGGCGTCCAAGGCCGCAGCAGCCAAGGACAGCACGGCGACGAGCAAGACCAGGGGGACCAGCGACGCGTCGACGGCGGCGGGGCCCGGGGGCGCCGCCGGGGGCGGGCGCATCAGCGGCTTTTTCAAAGGCTGCGGCTGCTTCTCCTCTGAGTAAGGTGGCCATCGTGCCGGCTGCCGCGGGGTGGGGCAATGGGGCTAGCGGTGGTGTTGAAGGTGGAGGAGGAGGAAGGGGGTGTGCCCTCTGGTCCGTGTATCTCTTGTTGTCTACACTTGTCTTGTTGTTGCTCGCCCGCCTTTTTCGGGCAGGCCGCGTCGCCGCCGCCGCCGCCGCCACCGTCGTGGCGGTTGCCCCTTGCCATCGTCGGGCGTGCCATCGACGGTCCGCGCCGTACCGCCGACGACGCCGCCGCCGCCGCCGTCGGCCGAGACGTCCACCCTGCCGCTGCCAATGCCGTTGCTGGGGCGGCCGCTGGCCGCCCCGCTCCCGCTCACACCCCCCGCCGACGAAGGCGGGGGAGGCGTCATCATCACGACAGGGTTCGGACTCGTCTGGCAGTCGCCGCCCCCGCGGCACCGACTGGCGCATGCCATGACGGTGGCCGTGCCCGCCGGCGCCGACGCCGGGGCGGGGCACGGCCGCACCCACCGCCGCACTCACTCCGCGGGCGCCGGTCGACGCGCCTCGAGCGCCGGCGCCCGTGAGGCGCGCACCCGCCACCGGCGGGTGCCGCACTGTCTTCGCTTTCGTGCAGCGGTTGGATTGTGGGGCGAGGGGGGAGGGGGGGGGAGGCGGTCGCGGGCCGCGGTTGTGGCGACTGCTTCCCGCCCGACCCTTGTGGTTGTGGTGAAATAGCTCTGACCGTACATTCATGTTGTTCTTTTCAACCGCCTCGCCGCATCGCGCATGGGGGATGACCTCCCCGGGTCCACCGAGCACCCAGTACCGAGCGCCAGTTGTCCTTGTCGCGGCGCCGCATCCTCGCCGTCCGCTCTTGTGTCGCCCGGTGGGACTGTCGGATTGCGCCGCGTGGAGAAAGCCTTGCGTCGCCCCGCCCAGACGACGGGCCAGCCGAGAGGAAGGGGACACGGACCACGCCCGATCAGAGACGAGGTGCTGACGGTAGGCACTTTGATTGAGGCGTCGTTTGGGTCACGGTTCATAGATTTTTTTCCTGAACGAAATTTACAGGAAGATGCATGGAAGAAAAGAACTTCCACGGAATCAGAAGTGAGCGCGAGGATACGAGGGTGCTACTTATGAGTTCAATGAGGATTTGGCCACAAGGCAACTACTGCATTGGAAGGGCGGGCACCCGGGGCGCTCGCCCCACCCTCCCAGACGACAGCTGCCCGCGGTGCACGCCTAGTTAAGAGCCAGTGTACCTGCTCTTCTGGGTTTCAACACGGCAGTCGCACCGGGTTGGCTGCTGCTCCAAATGACACGACTCATTGGTCGTCAAGGCAAGTGTCAGATCAGGCGTCCACATTCTCGTGCAGAATACAACGTGGACAATGTCACCTGCTCTCACAAGGCTTGAGGCGATCATCAGAACACGTCCTTTCAAGTCCCTGGTGCCAAAATCAAGGCAGACTGGACCGGCTCCGTCTGACCTCTGCTCAGGCGTATGGGGTAGTCGCCGGCTCCCAAGAGAGGAAGAACTGGGCCCTCCCCCTACATCAGTCTACCTAAAAGAGGTGTGGTGAGCACGATTCTGCAGGAAAAAATGGGCTTTGACCACTTCCTACCCATATGCCGATGCTGTATAGGCAGAAAAGCTCGCCAGGCAGTGCCCGTGGCCTACTTTCTCGCGCGCGTTTTGCTACTCCGCTTCCAGAAAACTCGAGAGGTACCCTACAGCTGCCACTTTCTCCCACATGCACCCCAAAGTGACACCTACGACTTTCGCCGGGAGGATTCCTCTTCAGACCTCCTCGACACGGCCCCGCCGCCAAGTGGCATGACAGTTGCATGCTGCCCAGAAACACATTTCCGCGAGCTCCCCCTGCACCACTTATGGGAACAAGAGTGTGCAGAGCACGATTCTGCTGTCAAAAGCAGTCCCTACCCACTTCATATGCACTTCTCGGCCCCGATAGAGAAGCCGAGTGGGCCAGAGAGTGCCCGGGCCTACGTTTGTTCTCGCCGTCCTTTGCGTCACTCTGCTTTGACTAATTTGTACGCAGCTAGTGTTTAGGAGGGCATGGATGAAGTCTCTCGAAAGTCTTTCTGGCATGGACAGACATCCCGTCCCATCTTCATTGTTGAGAGTCGGCACACGATTGAGTGACAAGAGGTGATATCTTCAGCTACGACCATTTTGTGTCCCCCCACAGGAAGACAGCAACCGCACGGGGATGACAAAGGCGTCGCGGAATGGCCTGCAGGCAAAAGAATCGACGACGCTCGAGCAAGACGTGTTCCCCCCCGGATCACGACTCCGACCGCTGCTGATCCGCTCGGGTCAGGAGGGCCCCTCTCACGGAGACTGCAGAGGCATCTGAAAATTGGGTCGCGACCAGATGCTGGCACAACCCAGGTCTGCTGATCCACTGGCGTCAGCAGTTCCTCTCACAGTGGCTGCAGAGGCCTCAGAAAATTGGGTCGCGACCCAATTTTCTATTGACCACTGGATTTCTAACACGTCGCTCTGGAGCTTTCGAAGCCATCATGTAATGCTCAGACCCAGAAGAGCAGGCTTAACTAGGCGTGGGTGGTGCTCGCCACGCCCCGCACGACCCACCGTCTTGCGGGTGCCCGCAAGGACGGGGTAGCACACCCGCGCGGGATGGGGCTGCCCCGGCGCCCCCAGCGCAGTGGTCCTTAAAGCGTGGGCGCACGCAAGCAGCAAATCGGCCCGTTTTGGACTCCAAGAACTTGTTGGCACCCCCCTCACAGTACCCTGTAGCCCGATTTTCAGTACAAGTGATTTGCAACAAGGTTTTGCTCCGATCGCACTTGTAACACTCATATCACAGGAAGCGTCTCGCGGAGATGCAGACTGTGAGTGCAAGAGAGCCCATTTTCATGCTGCAGAACTGCGCTTCAAAGTGCGTCAACAACCGCGTGTATCGAGCGCCGCAATAAAACTTGTAACGACGGGTTGCGGAGCGGCCCGCT
>Ga0209093_1000766_pt1 | contig 17884 bp, 26 predicted proteins | sample SidtaG_4_FD_187450 | JGI IMG/M metagenome (GOLD analysis project Ga0209093, IMG submission 187450) | Marine algal microbial communities from Sidmouth, United Kingdom - Sidmouth_Male1 metaG (SPAdes) (version 2) | ecosystem: Host-associated > Algae > Red algae > Unclassified | place: Sidmouth... | reverse complement strand
CTCATCATCCCCCCCAGTCAAGACCATATGAACCGTCTGGTCAATGGCCTCAACATCAGTCTCTGCCGTCAGCCAGCGCCGCACCGCCAGGACCTGTTCCTGGCCACTGAGGCCGTCAAACTCATGATCCAGGGACGTATTGGCCATCATGGCCACCAAGTGGGACACATCCATGTGGGCCCGCTCGGCCACAACTTGGATGTCGCCCAGCTGGATCCTCAGACGAGCAACTGCTTCAGTGGGCAGGCAATCCGCCTTCAACCAGCAGCGCACGATCTGGTCCCCACGAATCTCATCCCACTCCAAGTAAATCGTTTTGTGTTAAATCAAGTACTAAAACCGGGTGACAAGTGCGTTTTAATTTCACATTCCTCGATCTCTCGGGCTCTGTGGTGCCTCCGTGGTCCCGGTTATATCCACTGTGGATATAACCGGGACGGATATAACTGAATAATGACTGTACAGGGTCCCTTTCTGCACTGCGCAGACTGCTTTCCTGCACTGTGCAGACTCCATTCCTGGCGGGCGGCGTACACAGTAAAACACTCCAACATTATAGGCTATTTCCAACGTCCAGAAGGGGTTGAAGCGATCCGCATCACCCCCCATCAAAGGCCATTTAGGGAGGCTAAAACATCGTGCAATCAACGTCGGAATCGCCTGTCTCGCGTCGGGAACGTGGACGGCTGCTAGCCAATCAATGCCCCTCTGCTGCGGGCCGTGTTGGGGGGCCGCCCAATTGAAAATATTCAATGTTCTGGTGCAGTTCCGCCGTGGGACCAGCAATCGGTTGTTGCTCCAGGCCCTGGGACAGGGGTCGCTGCCGCATTCGATCTGGCTGGTGCTCACGACCACCGTCGTACCGCGTCGCGCTGCTAGCCCCGGCGTCGCGCCGCGGTCGCCCCCTCATCGCCACCGCCCCCCGCCGAGGTTCCCTCTCCCCCTCCTCTCCCCCACACGGCTGTCCCTCTTCCGCGTCTACTACCACAGCCGCCGCTTCTATCACACCGCCGCCGCCCCCACGTCGTCGGCCACGGCCACCGCACCTGCGGCGGTTCGGCAGCCGCTGCCGCGGCACCACCGCTGCTCGCCCGTCCGGCTGGTCCGCGGTGCCCGCGGCGGGCCCTGTTCTTCGTCACGCTCCCCCCGCGCCCCGCCCCCCTACCGCAGCCGCTGCCGCACGTGCGGTAGCTGCCGCCGCCGGTGCTGACCAACGCGCAGCCGCGGCTGCTGCCGCGGCGCCACAGCTGCTTATTCGCCCCGCCGCTGCCCTGTGCCGGCGGCGGTGCCTTATTCGTCCTTGCGCTCTCCGCACACCGCTGACCCCTGTCGCGGCCGCTGCCGCGCGCGCGGCGGCAGCCGCTGCACGCGGCTACCGCGGCGGATCTGCGGCCGCTGCCGCGGCGCCACCTGTGCTCCTCCTCGCGGGTGTCACCCGGCGCCCGCGGCTGATCCCTGTTCTTTTTGGCGCGCCCGTGGTCCCCCCCCATGCTCCCCCGCCCCCCCTCGCCGCCGCCGCTGCCCCTGCGGCGACGCCATCCTTGCCGTCTGCCGCCTCCGCCGCTGTCTTCTGATATTACGTGCTTTCTACAATGCGGGGGTACCCGGCTGCAATTCGTGTTGCCATGGCGGTTGTAGCGTGCGGAAGCGCTGGCCTCCCTCTCTTGCTGTTCTTTCTCGTCGCTGCTTGCTGCAAGACGGCGGTCGCTGCGGCTTCCGGTCGCTCCCCGTCGGCGCATGAATCCTCCCAGCCTGTCGGAGGGGGTTCCGCGTTGGATAATGGCGTCTCACGCTCCCCTTTTGAGCAACTGTCGGCGGCGGCGCTGTTCCCGGATCTCAGGATGCTCTTGAACCCGTCCGCGGCAGCAATGCCCGCTCCTGCGCCAACCACTTACCAGTTTGACGGCGGCACAACGGAGTATTTGAGCGCCGACGCCATCCTGGCGGCCAATGTCGCCCAGCCGCCGTACTCCAGCGGGATTGCTCACCACACCGCTCCCCGAGCTGCGGCGGGATGGAAAGAGGACGGCCCTGGACGGGCGCTTGGCTCTAGGCTTCGCTTGCGTGAGTCGCTTGGCAAGGTGCTTGAGGTGCGTTTTTGTACGATGGCCTACGCAAGCCTCAAGCAGATGTTTGACTCGAGCGACGACAAGTTGTTGACGATGGCGGCGCTGCGCATCATGTGGCGCACGCGCGCCAAGATTACCTACAAGGCGCTGCGGGGTCGGGCGTGGGATCTTGCCCCCAGTGGAGCTGTTGGTGTCGTGCTGCGGTTTGGCAGCAGCGGATCCCTCAACGATGAGGGGCAGCACCAGGTGGTGGTGGCGACAGCGTGGCTCGACGGCGGCGTCGTGCGGTGCGCTTGCAGCGAGGAGGAGCAGTGTCTCGGAGCGGAAGGTTTCTCCCTGCGCATCCGCATGGTCTGTGCCCTCGAGGAGGTGCAGCAGACGGTGGGGGTCGACTTGTCAGCCCTCTTCGACGTGCTCAACGCTTCCATCAAGGTCAGCCGCTTGCGCGCTAGTGTGGGGTTGCTGTATGGCGACAAGGTTTGCGTCGTGCGCAACGGCAACACGAGCGGGCCCTTCTCGGCCATGTGCCAGTCGCGCGGCGCGGCGTGGGTCTGCCTCTCCTGCAGGACGGGCGACTATACCTGCAACCATTCCAGCATCGCAGTGGCTACAAGCAAGGCGCATGCGGACGGGCCTGGCGAGGACAGCCCGGGCTCGGATGTGGAAGAAGACGACAAGGATGAGGCGCGACTGCTGGATGTTGCACGCGCCGCTGCAGACGGCCGCGACCTAGAGGCCGCCGGCACTGTCGAGCTGCCACCCCATCTGCCAAGCAGCTTGCCACCAGTGATGCCGGTCAATCGGTTTAAGTGGAAGTCACGGTCGGCCAAGAGCCGAAACCTCGTGCCGCTCCGTGTCGCGCAGCGCGAGCGCGCGGACCTGATTCGCGCGCGCCGCCACAAGGAGCACAAGATACACTAACTTTCCGGCCATCAGTGCCCGTTTTGCCGCGTCGGCCGCTCCCCCAAGTCGCCGCTTGTTGTCAAGAAGTCCAAGGTTGATTTTGAGGACGGGGTAGTTCCAGCCACGGAGGAGACCTGGCGGTGCCACAAGTGCCTCTTCCGAGTGCCGCCGGACGGCGTGGAGCGCGGCGTGATCTTCCACTCGTGCTACACCGTCTACTCCGAGGCGTTCTTGTTTGAGGTCGCCGTGAACCTGGCCCGCAACGGCACTTCGCTGCACGCCACCGCCTACTTGCGGGAGGCGTTTACGGAGCTCGACACGGGCTGCAAGTACCCTCAGTCAAACAAGCGCATGCGGTCGGTGACGACATTGCGCAAAGCGCTGCTGCTTTATTTGGCCTTGGTCATCAACGGCCTCCCCTACGACGCAGTGTCGTGCGCTACCTGCAGGCGGCCCGACGGCAGCTACGCCGTCGTCTCCTTCGACGGCTTGCAGCTCGGCTACCGGTTCAAATACAAGGTGGCCTTCTTCCGCACATCCATTATCATCCACGCCGTCCCCCGCGCGTCGCGGGTGTCGTGCGTGATCGCCGAAGATTCGGTGGCCAAGGCACTTGGCCGGGTGCTGTCGTCCAAGCGGGACCAAAAGTCGGTTGCCTCGAGCAGCAAGGCTATCACAACGGTCACGGCGAGGCGAGGCCACGTCATGGCCGTGACCCTTCTCTTGGGCAACAATTCCGGTGGCGGCGTGGAGCAGACATTTTCGGGGACCCGGCCCCACCTTGACGGGAGGAACAAAGAGAGGGGGTGGGATCCCATTGTGGACGGCGGCGCTTCGGTGGAGCTTGTTGCGCTGCTTCGAGGAGTGTTTGACGTGCGCCGCGCCGCCAGGTTGTTGGCGTTGACGATCCTTGACGCGTCGTACGACCTCCGCCGTCGATTACCCGCCGCTCTGATGGCTCGCATCAACGAGCTCGTCGTGGACGCGACGCCGCAAGCTGCGGCAGTTGGGCTGGGCTCGGTGGTGCCACTTGTCGGGGGCGGCGGGGGCGACGGCGACGTCGTCGACGACGCCGAGTTGCACGATGCTGATGCCGATCGCTGCCGAAAGCGGGCGCGGCGGGCGGCGATAGGGACTACCGAGACAAGCCAGCCCTCTTCGAGTGACACCGGCAGCGAAGGCGACGTCTTCGCCAGTGACGACGACGGCTTCGACATCCCGCCGCCAGTCAAGATCCGCGCCCATGTCGAGTGGGACAAGAGCGCGCCGCTGCTAAGCTACGGCGAGGCGCTGGACGATTCGGCGTTGGGCACGACAGGTGGCGTCACCGGCACGGAGCAGCGGCTCATGATGAGTTCGCCGTGTCTGCCGCATGTGCCCGGAACTGCAGCGTCGATGCTCAAGGTCTTGGAGTTTGTGCGCGCGGTGACGGTCGACCCGGTCTTCTTGTGGGCGCCGCAGGCGTCGTGGGCGGCGGTGGACGCCGTGCTGGGGGTGCTGCTCGCCAACTACTTTTCCGTCGCCGCATTCGCCGCGGTGTTGAGGTTGCCAGAGGTCAAGGAGCAGCGCTGGTTGCGCGGCGCGGTCGCGTGTACTAGGCCTTTGCCTGAAGCCGACCCGGAGACGCGCAGGCTACTGGCGGCGGTGCTGAAGACCCTCAAGCGCAGGGTGGTTGAGTACGACAAGTGGGTCGGCGACGAGGGCGGGGTCATGGCGCTGGACAGTGCCGCGGTGGATGCGTTGCGGTATGAGATGGCGGCGGCGTACCCGCTACAAATGTTCTCCCACAAGGCGTACACGGGCGGGTGGCTGCTGCCGCCGGCAAATGTCGCCTCCTACCGGTCTGTGTACGGCGAGCACACGGACCAGTGGGACGACTACCTCCGGACGGGTATTTGGGCACCCGACCTGCCCGTGCTGCGGCCAATGCCGAGCTTCTCGGGCGCGGCGACGGCCAACACCGACCTTCCCGACTGCAACCATTTGATGGGCAGAGAGAACACGCACGCGGGAGGCACGGTCGGCGCCTTCTGCACGTGCTCTCACCCCAAGTGCCTCGGTGTTATCGTGCTGACGGGCGCGGAGAGCCAGCGGATGCCGTTGGAGTTTGTCGCGCAGCGGTTTGTCCGGATGCCGTTCACGATCATCTCCGACTTCGCGTGCGCAACGCTGAAGTCGGCGCATGTGCGGCTGCCGTGGATCGCGCGGCGGGTCGCGCCCAAGTGCAACCGGTTCCACTGGGGCGAGAACCACACCGACTGCTCGGCGGCGCTGAGCCTTAACTCCTATTCGTCCATGGACGCCATCAACACTTCATCGTGCGAGGAGCGCAACGCCCTCTCTAGGCGGCAGCAGCACCACCTGCGGCAGATGAAGCAGGACCAGTTCATCACGTTCACTGTCTACCAGCAAGCCGTTTTCAGTGCGGTTGCCATGCACAGGGACAGCATGGCATTGGGGGCAGCTCACAAGTGGCCAGAGTGGTATCACAGGTTGCATGTGGACGTGGTGGGGACTGGTGTAGATAGTAACAGAAATTAATAGAGAGTTGTCTTTGACTATCCTTTCTCACAAAGAACATAAAAAACACATCCCCTCATCCTGACAGAGCTTCTCACCGAGCCCCCGCAGCCCCCCCCCAGCGTATCTCCCCAGAGTGGTGTCTTGGTGGTGATGGGGTTGTGTTACAGGTCTTGTAGGTCAGCAGAGTTTGTCTGTACCGCCACTTCAATGAGTGGCGGTGGCGGCAGACAGGGTGGCGGCGAGGCTGGCGCCAGGGGTTGACAGTGGAGGGCGCCGGCCGCCGTGACGGAGTCACCGCTTTTGGCGGAACGGCCGAGGACAGGGACTGGAACGAAATCGTCCCGACCGCCGTGCTGCAGTCTGAACTGGTGGCGGCCGATGACTGAGCCTGGAAGTGGACGGCGCCGGCTGCTTTGCAGCACCCGCCGATCATGTCGGGGCGTCCAGAAAGCGAGAATGGTGCAGGAGCCCACCGGCAGCTGTGCCGCAGCCGCGATTGGTGGCGACGCACCCAGCGACAGGGACTGGCTGTGGAGGGCGCCGGCCACTGTGCCGCAGCCGCCATTAGAGACGGTGAGGCCGGCGACTGGGAATGGCAGGGAGCGGTGGCGGCCGCCGTGGCGAAACCACCATTGAGCCCAGCACAGCGATTCCCACCGCTGCCGACCCACACTGGCGTGTCGGCCCACAGTAGGGACAAGGACCGGTCGGCATGCGGACCACGAGTGTCTGTGTCTTCCAATCGGTGGGGGGGAACTGTGTTTCCCTGTCTGCACGCGGTATCTGATTCGGGGAGACGGGGTCGCCCCGCTGCCCCAGCCGCAGACGGATACCCTCCCACATAGCGGGAGGGCCCCGAGTACCCGTCCTTGGCCCTTGTGAGGGCGTCCAGCCGCGGCGCCGCCCACAAAGGAGGCTAGGTGCCCGCGGGATGCAAATCCGGGGGCAGGGGTGTGCGTCCATCGCGCCACCACTATCCCACCACGGACACCAGGAGTGCGAGTATTGGCGCCACACTTGCCCTCCCTGCCTCCGCCATGGCAGCAGGCGCTCGAACCAACAAATAGGTCCGGGAAAAGACGGGGAAGTAGTGCACAGGGGCGGTGGTCGGAGGCGCAGCTGTGTGCATGGAGGACGGGGGGTGAAGCAGCAGTGCTCAGGAGAGGCGGGGGCAACCACCAAAATCGCCGCCTCAGACCCCCCAGTCGCCGATGCAGGAACCCTTCACTGGACACCGTTGCAGGCCCCCCCCCACAGCAATGGTTGAGAGCCGCATGCCTGGTCCGAACGACACAGAATACCGCAAGACTTCAACGGTACGATATTCACCTTTCCCGAAACTCTACAGATGCTGCGACACACGAGAAAAAGGAAAAGGTCTATGGAAAGGCGCTTCAGAATAAGAAAGCAGAACCGTGAACGAAACGCTCCCTCATTCAAGGTCACAAATGTGGCTGTATATGGCATTCAGATGGGGTCCGGAATTCTAGACGCAATCTCCATGCCGTAGAGGTCAAAATACTGCCGCGATGGGCGGAAGGATGGCATCCGAAGATGTCGACAGAATACTTATTCTGTCCAGTTGAAGTATTGCGACAAAATCTGCATTCGGGGGCCCATGGGTAAAAGGAACGGGTCTGGTCCCCAATTGAACAAGAGGGAAACGGGCTTGTCTGAGCGACAGCTTGGCACTTGGGCGCTGCATGTCTTCCATGGAAAACGCGGACGGAATGGAATCTGGTCAGGGATCAGAATATGTATGTGCAAGTACGGCAGCGGTAGTTTTAGTTTTGGGTCACAGTGCGCCTAAGGGATGTCCTCAGTGGAGATGCAGATTGTTTTTGTAGTCTTGCGGTTCGACTGAGCAGTTTCGCTCTGGCCAATCTGTTGCCAATAGATTGTTGGTTTTCTGCGCACATTCTGATCCAGCCCATGCCGCACACCCGGCCCACGCTGGGCGGCTTGCATCGGTGGGCCCACAGCCACTGCAGTCGCGGCGATTTCGATGCCATCATGAAGGGAACCCCAGGCTCCTCCTGACGCTTTGCGGGGGGGCATCGCTCTCTGGTCGTCCTCGCGCTGACTGCTGCGGCCCCGTGCACTGATGGTGGCGCGGCGACCGCGGTGGCTGTGGCGGCCAGCGGCGACCGCACTCGTCCGCGACCGGCCAGAGGAAACAGAGCAGCCCACTGCTCACCGGCTGGCTGCTGCACCAGCTGTTGGTCGCTCACTAGAGATGTACATGTGCGGGAGGAGAGTATGCCCGGATAAATAATAAAACAAAGCAGTGCACGCCACACCCACCGACGTCAAGCGCGCTGCGGCCCCGCCCCTGCAGCACCAGACATCAATATAAAGAATATCAGAGAGAGACGCAACTGGTCACCGTCAACCCGGAACGATGTCATGTCCAGCCTGTAGGAAAAACACCAGGTGAAAGCGACGGCAAACAACCCGCAATTGTAGCCGTCCATCTGCCGTGGCGTGTTGACCTCATAAAACTGCCACTTAATCGAACCCACAGCTGCATCCGGGTGCGTGGCTCGCCTCCGTTGCTCTGCGTACCGCGCAAAGAGATGGAGGCGGGACGTGATGTGCGACTTTGTCGGGGATGACCCGCCTAAAGAGTCATACAGAGTCACTTGTCCCGTCAACAAGGACAGAGCAGCAGACATCCAATGACAGTTATCCACATTCAACACCATCACAAACCGCGTGATAGACGCGCTGCAAGAGTCAAGCACTTCGAGCACACGCGGAACAGCACTCTCCAGGCTTACCTGCCCCCCGCAAGCGTGCGTGAAGGATGCCGACCGTGAAGAGGAGAGGACGCCAATCGGCACCGACCCGGCGACGCACCTGCCCTGCAGCCCCGCCAAGCCCGCCTATATCAGCGCGTTGGTGATCCACTCCCGCTGGCCAGCGTCGCAAGCGTCTCACACGTTGACCGTGTAGCCGGAGAACACGCCGGCCGCCCGCTCAGTGGGCGCCGACCCGCGGCGGGCGGGAGGGAGCGACCACACGCAGTCGCCGAGCACTCGGCCGGAAATGTTGTCGAGCACTTGGTCCACCATCGACGAGATGGCTACTGACTCTCCCGACCAAAAGTTGAGCGGCGCCGGCAGGTGCGCGTCTGTCGCCCCGAGCCCACGCAGTCAGCACATAAAGTTGGCCGACGACACAATGCCCTCGCTGAATTCTAGTACCGAGCTCCTCTGGTCGAGCGTCGCCTCGAACGCGTACACAGGTTCTTTGTCGCCGAGGCGCACGGCCAACTCGTGCCCGTCGGGGACGCCTACTTTGCTGCTACGCGCGGCGGCGGCCAACGCCTCAAACGCGTTTTTGAGCAGCGCGTGGGGGAGGACCACACGCACTTTGGTGCTTGCCCGCACGGCGGCAGCACGAGGGGGGCCAGAGAGAAGTACCACGAAAAGAACCGGGGTGGCGGGAAGGACCGGGACCGCCCGCCGCGTCCACACTTCGTGCATGCGCGTCACGGTGGCGGCGCGCTCCAGCGCACACAGTGTGTCCGGCGTACGGGACGCGCCGGTGGTCTGACCTGCGTTGGCCCCAGCGGCAGCACCACGAGGTTTCGGACCAGAGCCGGCCGGTCGAGCGCCTTGGGGTTCAGGGGAAGCACGACGGCGGTGACTAGGCGGAGGAGCGGGCGAAAGAGGAGCACCGGCCTCGTTGGCACCACGTGCCTCGGAGGCTCCTGTTTCCGCGGCTGACGTAGCCACGTTGGCGACACGTGCGGCTATCGCGGCTCTCGCGGCAGCGACCCGCGACCCACTTTCTAGCCCTTGCTTGCGCCTTACGCAGGCGCGCGGCATTAGCCGCCGCGGTGCGCGCCGTTTTCGCCTCCGCCGTCTCGTCGCTAGCCCGGCGCTGCTTCTTGGTGGTCTTGCCGCCCATGTTCTCCGCGCCCTCGAAGGGGTCCTTGGGGCGGTATCCCTTCTTGCGCCCGCTCGCATGCGACGCAGCGAAGTGAACCTCAAATATCTTGGCCCAAAAGGGCGAGACATGGGCCGCCACAAACAGCACCAACCGCTTCCTGTCTGTGCCGTGACCCCTCGATGACGGGTGGGTTAAGGTAAGGTAGTGTGAGCCGTCCACGGCTAACGCCACCGCCGGCGTCGTCCACTTGTTCCCCAAATGCTCCAATGGGAAGCACAACGCCCAGGAGAACGGCTTAGACTTGGCCTGCTTCCGAATAAAGTGGCTGGCGGCGTTAAACAGGTCCGACGCGTCGTCAGACGTGATCTCCCGCACGTTTTGGAGCCCCACACGGGCGAGAAGCTTGTCGAGGTCGGCCGTCGCCAATACGTTTGTACCCAGCACCCCGCCGGCGACAGCGGCGATGGTGCCGCGCGTGTGCATCTGGATGAGCGGGCACGCCGCTGGGTCGGAGGATGCGGCGTCCCAACTGGCGTCGACCAGGTCTTGCTCGCTCCTGTTGCATCCTTGACCGTCTTGGCCGCCACCACCGGGTCCGCCACCGTCTCGGAAAGCTCCTCCGCCGGCTCTCGCTCCACTCGACGTCCGGTCCCCCGCCCCAGAGTCTTGAGTAGCGGCCTGTTGACGCCGCCACCGGCCTTCTCTGCCGCCCCCGAACTCCACCAGTCCTTGGAAAAGTCTTCTTGCTGCACATTGGCGCCGACCCCGCAGTTGATGACCTTTCTGGTGAAAGGCGACGCAGCCGTCCCGTCCCCGGTCTCTAGCACAATCGAGAAGCCCTTCCATCTCGGCTCCATGCCAGCCATGCTCCAAAGATGCCGACCGCGCACGCAAACCACGCCGAGTATCTCCCCCGATGCCCCCCGCAACCAGTTGCCCGCCAGGGGCAGGGTGGCAGCCTCGGCCTTGATCGGTGGTGAGGCCGCGGGGGGAGTTGTGGTCTTTCCGCCACGACCGGCCGCCTTCTTAAGGGTGAAAGCCCCGGCCGTCGCCGGGCCCGGCCGCTGAGGAACGGATGAGGCATCCTCCGGCGACAGCGGCGACCGAATTGGCGGCGGTGTGGACCGCACGGGCGGCGGCGGGGACCGTGGTGGTGGGTGCGGGGACCGTGATGGTGAGGGCGGGGCCCGTTGTGTCGGGGGCGGGGCTTGTGGTTGCGGGGATGGGGACCGTGGTAGTGGGGGCGGGGACAGCGGTGGTGTGGGCAGGGACCGTCGTGGCGGCGGTGGGGCTCGTGGTGGCGGTGATGGGGACCGTGGTTATGGGGGGGGGAATAGTGGTGGTGGGGCCGGGGCCGTCATGGCGGGAGCGGGGCTCGTAGTGGAGGGGACGGGGACAGTGGTGGTGGGGGCGGGGAAAGTGGTGGTGGGGTCAGGGACCGTCGTGGCGAGGGCAGCGACCGTCGTGTCAGGGGCGGGGACAGCCGCCGCGGCGGCGGGGATGGGAGCGAGAGTGGTGGCAGCACGAGGTGATCTCGCAACACACCAATTGGAGGCAGCGTAGGGACGGGTGCGCAGGTGGTCCAAACCCTGGCTTCCGCCCCAAATGTGCCGGTTGGGCCCGGGAGGGCGGGGATCCCCGTGTGGCGCAGTAAATGCGGGTGCGGTCCAGTAGCATTAAGAGAGGGAAACAAAGGCGGTAGGGGAAGTAGTCCAGGGGGGGGGCAGACCGCACGCTTAACTCCAACACCCAGAGGCCTACACGCCGGCGCTGCGGCCACCATCCCAGGCGCCAAGTCCAGCGCCGCCGTCGGCAGCCACGTGGGGAAAATAGTCTCTTGGAGAGGCTCCTCCGCCTGGCTCCCAAGGCCGCAGGCTCCGTGCGGAGCGCGCGACCATCCCTGTAGCCCCGTGGGGTCCTGCGAGCCAAAGACCGACGCCGGCCTGCCCCACGCTCCCCCACAACCGCCACTGTCCGGCTGTGACCAGGTCATCCCGGGTCGCACCACAGACCTTGCCACAAACGTACCGCAGCGCACCACGGACGCCTGGAACATGCCGATGCGCACATCCCGATGTGGTAACGCCCACCAGGCCGCCCGTCCCAAATAGCGGCCCCCACACCCAGGGGGTCCCGGCCGCTGACGTGGTGCGGCCACGCCCGGAAGCGCATCCTGCCTCCCCCCCCCCCCCCCCCCCGGCGCTCATCAGCAACTACAGGGCTATGGCAAGGTGCGGCACCGGTCCGTAGCCCGCAAAAAGGCGGGCGAGAAGCGCAGGCAGAGCTACAGGTGCCCATGGCGCACGCGCCCCGTAGCGGCGAGTATCGCCGATGCACCCGTGCGGGGCCGCGCCAAAAACCGCGGGCCCGCGGTGCCGCATAAAGGGCCGAACATGGGCTGATCAGTACCTGCGATGTACCCAAAGTGACCCTCTATGGAACAAGAAGTAGAGCATGCGGCCCGAGGGCTCATGAGCGAGCAGACACGTGTGAGCACGTGCTACGCTCGCTTCAAGTATCTAGACCACACGACGTCCAGATAGGTAATAGAAGGGGGTAATGCGGATCGCTTCAGCCCCTTCTGGACGTTGGAAGCAGCCAATTATGTTGGGAGTGTTTGTCGATGCTCGCGCGGCGCTGTGGTTGGAGCCGCAGACCGGGTCACGCGGGGGGATGATTTGCTATGTCAGGCATTCTCGTCACTTTCGCACCGGGTCCCGCATCTCTGCCGCCCAAATGTTTCAATGCGGGCGACGGCCTCCACTGGCCAAACCAGGAGGCTGGCTCTCTCTGGGCAAACAGAGGGGGGGGGGGGGGGGGGGTCGTCTCAGGGCGCATGTGCGGCGGGTGGCCAAATGGTGGCCTTAAGGTTCGGACAGGCGCCGTCGGCGAGAGTGCATGACGCCATCGACGGTGCATATCAAGGGTGTCGAGAAGATGCAACACTATTTGTCTCAAAAAATGATTAAAAGCATACGACACAGAGAACCACCACAAAAATCGTATGCCAATAATGCTCTCGAGAAGCTCTAATTTACGCCTGCGGCAAGCATGAGCTTTTCTCTTCTGCATCATGATTTTTGGGTGGCCTGCATTGTGCCCGTGGACGACGATCGTATGGTTCAGTAACACCAATACTCTGGAACGAAAGCTTACGTTAACAACCGTCGTGTCGTTCAGGCTTGTCACCGACGCGCAAATCTCGCCCTGTTGCTCGGCGCCGATTCGTTTGCTTTCTCGCCGCGTTGACTCGATCACCCCACACCTTTGCGCTTCCAACGCCGAGCTCTTTAGCGCAGCAGAGGACCACGCGTCGTTGGCAGCAACGCTGAGGCAATCTCGAGGGTGGCCGGGAAAAAAAATTACGAAGCAGCAAGAACCCGCCACGGAAACAAAGAAAAGAAAAGCACATCACATCTGCTGGCTGGCGCAGTTGTAACGTCCGTCGCTTGGAGATTGCAGCGCGCACGTGGATCGGGCGTGCGGCTTGGCGAGCCTTCGCACGGGTGCCCGCCACGGCCCGCAACTCGGCCTCCTCAACAGCCTCCCGCTTGGGGACCGCCGCCACCTGCGCGGCCTTCCGCTGCGTCTGCCCCGCCGCCGGCTTTGCGGCTGCTTCGGCGGTCGCTGCGGCTCTGTCGGTCTGCTTGGCCGCGGCGGCAGCCGTCGCAGAGACTTTGGCAGTTTTGCGCTGTGCCGCGGCGGCCGCCGCGTGGCTCTTGTTCTTGGCGTCCGCCGCACGCTTGGCAGCCCGAGCCCGCACCACCGCCATCACCGCATCGCTCGTCGCGTGGCACCCCGAAGAGGTGCTGACAGGGCCCGTCTTGGTGCCAGTGACGCTGTTGGCGAGCGACTCCCCCCGCAAGAAAAAAAGGACAGTGCACGTCCTCCCACGGGTCGGACACTTCCGCGACACCCTCAGTGGCATAGGGGGAGCTGATGGAAAACCTGACGTCATTGAAGACGGAAAAGCTTACGGGGAACATGCCCGTGCGCTGGAACCCACTCTTGATGTTCGCCGGGGTGAGCGCGGCCGTGTAGGCCGACGCAACGAGCTCGCACGCCGTGAAGATGGTGAACTTGGCGCCCGCGTTAGCGGAGTTTTTGCCGCATGAGCTCACCCTGATTTTGGTGGCACCGTTCATAGGCCCAAAGATGGCCACGTACAGCGGTTTAGTGTCATGGGAGCAGTGAGAAGGAAGCGCATGAACGAGCACGTTGTTTTCCACCAATCGCGTGAGGACATGAAGCCACAGAGGACTTGCGTAGCCATCATATACGAAGAGGGTCTGGCCCGAGCGCGGAAGGTCAGCCTTCTCTTCCAGGTACGAGCTGACCCAGCTCAACATGATGGCACTGTCTACCCCGGCGGGATCTGAATCAAACACCTTTGCACCTTGAGGTAAATCATCTGCAGGCGTCTCAACTTCGCCATCAGCTAACTCGCGGTACTTTGCCTCCGTGCCGGGAAGCACAACGATTGACGCGTATGCTCGCCCGCTGGCGATGACGGCGGCACCAACACTGGTATGTTCGCTGGCCTTGGCAACAGAAAGGCCGCGCGACAATGAACGACCTGCCTTCGGGTTGACGACGACCTTGTGCACGCCCGTCGTCATCGTGCCTAGGGAGAACCCCGACTCGTCCCAGGTGGAAATGCGCTCCGCCTTACTGTTGCTCGTCCTTACAAGGTGCTCTACGATGGCAAAGTACCTCCCCAGCGCCAGTCACTTCCCGGACCATCGGTCTCGCCCAGCCGCCTTGTCGTCGGAAACCCCAGTGCCGCCGCCGCCGACTGACGCCACAACAGGGTGCCTCCCGGACTACCGACACCGGCCCCGCAGCCTCGTCGTCGCCAACGCCGCTGCAGACGACCGACGCCACAACCGCCGCCTCGACGCTGGCGTCAGCATCCCCCGCCGACTCAGCATGGGCCACAACGCCACCTATGACGACGGAGGGGGTGACAGCCAGCCGACGAAGGCGGGGGGGGGGTGAGGGGGTAAGGGCGAAGTGTCGCCGACCGCCGCCACCGCCGCTGCGGCGCCGCCGTTTGTGCCGCCGTTGCGGTGTTGCGGTGCCAACGACTTGGCTGGATTCGTGTATGTGGATGTCGCAATTGACTTGGCCATATTTTTTGCTTGCGCCGCATTGACTTAGCGGCGTTTCGTGTTGGACTCGCGTGACACGGAGGCCGCAGGAGTCGCGGCGAAATCAATCTCGCACGCCGATGCAAACTTGTTCGATTTGCCCCACCAAGGAGCCGGATCCGGAGCCACTGCAGTGGCTCTGGCAGTATTGCAGTCATCCCAATTTTGGCCGATCCGGACAGGAACTCATGCACTCATGCGTCTTCGTAAGTTTTTATAACTCCACACTTATCTTGCATTTATGCAGGCATGTTTCACAACAAGTCGGCGGTTGAATTAAATTGGAACTGGAGGAGGTACAAGAACCCGCTGTCGGCGACCCGGCTGCCGTCGCATCGACCACTGCGCCGCACCCCGCCCCCCCACCCCCGCCCGTCACCATCGCCACCGCCTCCGTCGCTCCGCCGATCGCCGGCATCCGTCGTGCCTTGGCTCGTTTCGAGGGATTCACGGAGGTATGTCGCCGTGGCGCACACATTAGGGGGTCCGCCTTTCTGTATTTTTCGGTGGGTCGGGGCGGGGCGGGGGGGGGTCGGGGGCTCGTGAGGGCGCGATGAATGGCGGGAGCCATGATCGTTCATCTTGTGCTGTTGGTCTCTGTCTGTCTGTTGAAAATGTTGTCCCTTTCCCTCTTAATGCTTCATCCAGACGGTTGATTCTGTCAGCTGCTTCCAAATGAGGGTCGTCAAAAAGAGATGCAGTGTCGCACTCAATGCGATATTGTTCTGGGTGATCACTCGTCCTTGCGTCGCTTGGAAATGGCAACGCACCCATTGCAACCTGCAGAAAGAAACATGGAGGCAAACGCGACCCGCAGGCGCCACATGAAAAGAGAGCGCTGCTCGTGGCCTTTTTTCAGTTCTGCTGTCCAATATCACTTTTTCTGACTTCGCGCGACGCCCCTCTCCGAAGCACTCTGTCAGATCCGTCGATGGATCAGGTCAGAGCACGGGAGCGCCATCCAGCGTCTGCCAGCCAAGCTCACCCGCTTCGAGAGTGACGAAAGTTGCAGCTGAGCAGTGGGCGGGCCGCATTCGCATTCGGAAACCCGCTTTTGCACCAATGCCAATGACAGGCTACTCGCAGAAATCGGGCGTCTGGCTGGCACCCAGCTCACCGAGTTTGGGAATGACGAGAGTTGCAGGTGAGCTGCGGGCGGGCCACGTTCGAGTTTCGATTCTCTTATTTGAACAACTTTCACTGGCAGGCCACTCGCAGAAATCGGGGCCTTCTCGATTGAAGACTGAGCACGGCGGTGGTGTTGTGGTTGGTAGCACGACTAACTCCGCACGCCCGACGTCCGCACATGGGCCCTGCGGCACCGCCCCGGCATCGCCAACACGTGGGCGCCGACACCAGCGTCGCCGAAGCACGCCACACATAGGGCAGCGCCTGCTTGCTGCTCCCGGCCGTATGCAAAGAGACGACGCGGCTGTCGTCGTGTGGCGTGTGGGATCAGGGGGGGCGCCATGGCGGAAGAAAGCCCCGCACACACTGGGGCAGGCATCGCCATGCAGGGCCAGAAACAAACATGGCCAATCAGAGTCCCTCTGGCGGAAAGTTCGGTCACCAGGTCTACAAGCCAACTCAAGCCGCGAGTGCTGGTGCAAATCCAAGTTCGAATGAGAAGGCGCGCCTGGAGCGCATCATGAGAGCGTCCTGCAATCGACCGCAGACAAACTGTTGTATTGATCAAGACGTGAAGTGTAAGATTTGTCAAAGACGGGCACCCAACCGTGCGTGCCTGTCGTACGGTCTGGCCGGGGCAAGGACCGGTGTGACGGTCTGGGGTGGAAGCCCCAGGAGAGGGGCGAGCTCTACGGGAGCGACCAACACATGTTACTGACAGGGCACCGACAGACAAAGACGCGGAAGGGGACAGGAGCCGCGGCTGCGACGGAGGAGCACGCAGTCCTTTCTCGCGCGCGTCGCAGCCGCCCGCTGCTCTCCACGCGATGCACGCACACACACAAGCACACGAGCGCACGCACACAACTGCGCACACACTGACACACATGCGCAGAAAAACACACACGGACACGGTCAGCGGGAGGAGAGCGAGCCGTGAGGTTTGAGCCAGAGAGCGCGGTGCGTGCGGTTCGGCGTGCGCGTTTCGCAGCTTAGGCCCGTCTGGTGCCGTAGATCAAGGACTGTGGCAAAACGGCCGTCGGGAAGGGGCCGCCGCAGGTAGGCACTAGCAGACGCGCGTTGCTTGCGTGCGCCCGCCCTCTCCTCGGACCCCCCCCCGCCGCAAATGCGTGCGAGCGGGCTGTCAACTCGCTGAGAGCGCCTGTCTTCCAATGACAGCAAGCACGAGTGGGAGCCCCGTGGCCTGATGTCTGTACGCGACACAATCTGCTGGCGATCTTTCCGAACGGGGCCACGCGAGCGCAGCGCTGGCGCCCCCCCCCGCTGCGTCAGTGCAGCGGAGCTGTCACGCCCGTTCGTTGAATCGGCATGGGTGCCGCCGTGTGCTGTCTGGTGGCACTGTGTGCGACGCGCCTGTGATCGAGGGGGTACAACCGAGACATGCACAACTAGCTGATTCAAGCCATTGGTCACACGTCGATCGCGTCCATTTCTCAAACGGGCGCACGCGTCCGGAACACCCCCATTGGGTCTGTCAGAGCATCCGATGGAGGGGACCGGAACGGGTCTTTTTTTTTGTACGCCAACGGCCCCGAACCGGCGGGGCTGGCAGCGACGTACTCGGAGCGTACACGGGTGACTGCGCTGCCCAGTTTCATCTGCGCATCGATAGGCTGTTGCAACCGACCATTTCATGGACTGCACGGCGGCATGTCACCCGCATTTTGTGTGTGGTGTAAATCGCCGCACCAGCGCTGATCCGGTTACGTCGAGAGACGACCGGTGCGTGCCTGATTTCGTGTCGCTGACAGCGGATTGCTCTGGATCGGGACGTGCCCATTGGTTCACCAACGCGCGGCCGTAGGCGGCCACCGTGGGGCCTGCGTGTGACCGCTGCTGCGGTCCCGTTTGGCGCGTGCCGCGTGGCCGCGTCGGTCCGTTCCGACGTGTGACGCGTGGCAGCACGACACTCGCATCGTGCTTTTGGTGTAAATTGCCGCCGCCTCACCGCTGATGCGGATACGTCGAGAGACGACGGTAGGTGACTGATTTCATGTCACTGACAGCGGATTGTTCTGGATCATCAGGACGTGCGCGCTGGCTCGGCCACGCGCGGCCTTTGGAGGGGGGCCACCATGGGGTCACCGGTGTGCCTTGTGGCCGCGTCCATCCGTTCCGGCGTGCGTGTGCCGCTTGGCCAGTGTTTTCGACTGTTGCGTTGTGCAGGCGGAGCGGGCGCCCCCCCCCCCCCCC
>Ga0209093_1000765_pt1 | contig 17898 bp, 20 predicted proteins | sample SidtaG_4_FD_187450 | JGI IMG/M metagenome (GOLD analysis project Ga0209093, IMG submission 187450) | Marine algal microbial communities from Sidmouth, United Kingdom - Sidmouth_Male1 metaG (SPAdes) (version 2) | ecosystem: Host-associated > Algae > Red algae > Unclassified | place: Sidmouth... | reverse complement strand
GTGGGTGGTTTTGTGAGTCATGCCGCGGACGTGTGGACCATTGTGGCGACGTTCCCCACAACCGTTCCACAAGAAAATTCTTCCCAAAGCGGCATTGTGCTCCTACCCCCTTTAAGGACCTCAGCGCTGTGCTTCTTGGAGGTGTTGGGAACGCGTCCTGCCAGAGGTGTTGCACGCAGCACCCCTGCAGCAGACCTGTCCACAGGACTGAGCCGGCTGAGCCCTGACGTGCGACACCCTGCATGGTCACGTCTGTTTGGCTTTCGACCAACCGTCGCACATCACGAGAGCTACACAAATTGATGTTCTCCACCACATTCACCTGAGCGCGAGGCGAGCTCCTGCTGACTGGTCGGTTGCTGCTCGTGTAGGGGAGTCCAACCCGTCGCCGCTTCGAGCAGTAGACGGGTGCTCGCGCTAACCAACGTGAGGCATTCTACACCTGCAGCCGGTGCTATTTGGCGGTGTTTGGAACGCGTCCTAGCCGAGGTGTTGCGCGCAGCACCGCCCCACGAGGTGCAAGCCAAATGTGCTCGAGGTTTGCTTCGTTGTTTCACGATCTGGGGCACGAGCCTTTGGTGCCCCATTGGCTTATATAGCTGGCTGCGTCTGGGGCTGACCCGTCGCGCTCTTCCACAGGACGTGCACAACTCAAGCCGACCCCATCTCTTCATCGAGGCGTCGTCACCACGCGACACCAGCAAGCTCTAAGCTTGTCCTTGACACCACCGACGTCTACTCGTACAACATCTACGACGTGCCGCACCGTGTCGCCGCGATGTGCAAGACCATCAAGGTCACCACCAAGCGCGGCCACGAGCTCAAGGTCAAGCGGGACTGCGGGAGTGTACTGTGCCCGACCTCCCAGTACTACAATCCCGGTGCTGGAGCGGGTCAAGGGTCCAACTGATACGGCTGCCGCGCTGGGTGCGGGCATGTCGGCTGTGGTCCCCAACGCCGCATGCTGTGCGCTTCCAGTTCCGGTTGGGAGAGCTGGGACGCGCGTCGCCTCGTTGACAATGCTGCTCTGAGGGTTGTCGATCAAAAAGCTACCTGTCGTCAACGAGGACACTGTTTGTCGTCGACATGGTGACGATGTGTGTTCACCATTGCATTGAAAATCTTCTGTTGTCAACGGACCTGTAGTGTGGCGTTGGAGGAACCTGCATCTTGTTGTACTCGCCAATTTCTCTTGAGTCCGGATAAAAACGGAACACCGTGGCTATGTCCGGCTGACCGATTTGCAACGCTTGCCTCCCACCCTCACGAACGCGCCTACCCGGAAAAAATAGAGCAGCAGACGGCGGGGGTCACCTGCCATGACCGCTGCCCCCCATCTCTGCCACCCCAGGGCCTTCCACTCGCGCAGTACAGTACACAATGATGCAACACGAGGTGCCCAGTTGTGGCGTACCAAATAGATCACCGCTTTGCCCCTTCTACCCGCCCCCCCCGCACGGCGCGTCGAGTCGAGGACCACGAGCGGTGCGCCAGTAGGGAAGGGTACCAAGGCGCCTGCCACCGTCGCAGCCGCCGGTTTGGTGGCTGCGCGTCGCACGGACGCGCGGAGGCGGAGGAGCGAGGCAACGGGGGGACTCAACGCTGGCAACGGGAGGGCAGCGGCCGCTGGCCGCCACGGGCGGTGCTGTCACCCAAGGCGCAACCGGCATGCTCGGCGGTCGCCGAGGCCACCTCCCCATGCCTTAGGGTGATTATTTTTTGAATACCCTGGGCAGGCCTCAGTTTGATTTCCGAGCGTTTTGGACATATTTAGGTACTTGCCACGTGTGAACGACAAGTGACAGAATTGGACTGATTAACTGCATTGATGCTATACTTGTGGATTCCCGCGCCAATCGCCTCCGAAACTAAGAAAGGGCTGTAGACTGCTCGCAGGCGGCGCCGCCGTCCCGACGGGCGGCGGTGGCCGACGACCGCAGCTGTGGCGGTGTCACCACCCCCCCGCTACTCCTGCGCCACCATCCCGCATCGCGCTGGTGGTGCAAAATGAAAACGCGCGTTCCCAACCCCCAATGAAAGAAAGGCGTTCTCTTGATGCCCCAATCAGCGGGGCTAGAGTTCCCAGCCGAGTGTCATCCTAATAAAGGGGGAGCGGGCGAGCCGCCGGCGCGGGCGTGCGCCCTGCGGCGCACCCCCGAGCCCGGCGTCCGCCTCGCGCGTCCGCGCGCACCCGTCTCGCCCCTCCTCTCCAAAGCAGGCACAGGCGCCCGCCCCGCGCACGCGCCCGTCTCGCGCCTCTTCCCCAAAGCAGATGCATGCAACCCCAGTAAGCGTCCTCGCGCTTCCACCCTCATGTGGCGCGGCGCTGTCGGTGTTGTGTGACAGGTCCAGCCTGCCACCGTCAGCGCACCGCATGCGGCGCGGATCGCCCCGCGCCGAGCGGTCGCGCATCCGCGTGGATGACGGGTGGCTTGGCGCCACCCGTCAGTCGTTCATACTCACAACTCGCACCAACGTCTGGTCGGTAGTGCTCATGCTCGCGTACCACTCTCAGAGACATATACACACATTAAAAAAGATTGCATATGGCGCTGTCGGCAGCCGAGTGTGCGGGGTTCCAGTCACGCCGCACGAGCCGCCCGTCGCCGCCACGGCCATGCCGCTGCGCGTCGTGCCCCCGCCGATGGGCTGCAGACGGCGCGCAGCGGCCCAGTTGACTACAATATTGGCCATGAAAGCGGCAGCGGACGCGGCTGCGGCGGCGTGGAGGGGCCGGCATCTGTCCGCCGCGCCCCGGTACCACCGCAGCTGCGCAACACTATCACCACGGCTGCGGTGCACTAGCCGCTTTTGCGCGAGCTCCTCTCTGGTGGCGGGCACGGACCGATTTTCCACCCCCCCGCCCCACAAGACCTCTGGCCGGCTCGCTGCCGCCGCCACCCCGTTGGTGAATGGCGCCACGCGGCGGGGCGGCAGTATGACGCGCCCCTTTGTCGGCCCGCTGGGGCCGTCGCTCCTGCAGAAAGCGACGCAGTCCAGCTCACCATCGACTTAGTGCAGAATCGATTATCCAAGAAGACGGTCCGGCAAGTCCCGGCCAGACTGGCCACAAACTCCGTGATGAGATCGAGCCATCACCCTGTGGATACCCACAATAGGTCAGTTGGTATCGTCATACTGCCGTACGATTGGGTCCTGTTTGGCCACGTGTATCACTCAACACCAATGGAGAAAATGGTGTAGCGACTGGATTGGCGCGGACGCGGCTGTTAAAATAACGTCTCGAGCGATGTGGGCCAATCATTCGGGCTGTTCACGACCCCAAGGCATGGGGAGGTGGCCGTCGCCGCTTTGTGCAGCCCGACACGACCGGCCCTATGGGAACAGAACCAGAATAAAACCGGGTTATTGCCAGGATATGGCAGGATCTGAGGACTTTGCCATGAGAAGGGAGGCCTCCGCCACTGAGGCTTGTGCTTACAGACGCGTTGTGCTTGCCTGAAGGGCTCCACGCCACCTTCCTGAGTTGCATGACAGCAACGAAGAGTTTCCGACCACTTGATTGGTCAGATGCACCGACTCGGTTGCTCCTGACCACCAGCCCAAGGACTGGGCATGTCGGGGTCTTCGTCGCAACGGCTCGTCGACCACCCGCCATCGTCGTCGCCATGCTGTCGTCGTATGTGCACGGTGCTGCTTGACTCGCCTATCCGCTCTGTGTTCTTTGGCAGGTATGGCGTCGTGTCTCTTGTTTCGAAGGTGACAACGAGGGTTTGCAGTGGTCCGCCCCAGTGTCCTGCTTCTCGGGTTGGCCCGGAGGTGCGTGACATATCTCCCCCCCCTTCCATGCCCGTCGATTCTCTGCTCCCTCTCTTCCTGTGTGCTTTCTCCTTGTTATCTCTCTTCCTGTTTGCCTTCTCTTTGTTTTGCTAGCGAGCCACCGTCCTTCTCACACGTTTGGCCGCGCGTGGAGCTGAATCCCTGTTTGCTGAAGCGGGGAGGGGGGTGGTGTTACTGGGGCTTTTTGCACGATGGTGATGGATGGAATTCGTCTGTGTTCTTGCGTTGCGATGGTGGCGCTCGGATCGTGGTGTGATGCCCATTATTCCGGCGAGCTGTATGTTCACTCGTGACCTTCGTGACTACGTTGCTCTGCTCCTCTCTGCCGCGTTGCTCTGCTCCTCTCTGCTCCTCTGCTTGCTTATCTAGTTGCTTTATGTCGTGCGCTTTTTTTTGCTTGTATTGTGCAAGTTGGAGGGGTCAGGAGTGAGAGAGGGAGTGTGTTGGTCGCGGTTTGTGGGAGGCGAGGGGATGTTGTCATGTCGTGTGCGGCCCTTTCGCTAGGCCATACGTTGGCGCTGAGTGGTGCTGGGTGAGTGCCTTGACCTCCTGGCCTTGGGCGACGTCATCGCGCATGGGTTAGCGGAGATGGCGGTCGTCATGGCGGCCGTCTCTTTCCCACTTCTCCTTTCCTGTTGGGAAGAAGACGGCCACGAGCGTCTGTAGTGTCAATAAATATTACTACAATTCACATGCTGGTACGGAATTGCTGTAATGTAGCCGACCGCGCTCAGGCACCCGGCTGCTGTCGGCGGCCCGTGAGGGCGATTGTGAGCCAATCAAAGTCCAACCGATCCCGGTTTTATCCCGGTCTTGTCCCTGCCCAAGGCCGAGGAGCCTGCGATGGCGATACCGGTTTTAACCCGGTTCTGTTCCCGTAGGGCGGCCCGCTGCCGCAGCCACTGGCGACGGGGTCGACAACGGCGCGCGCCGTGGCGACCGCCAAAAAACCGAGTGGTGTGAGGAGGCGCCGTCGGGGACGACTTGTGGCCGTCGCTTTTCGCCCCTCGCCGGCTGCTGCACTGCTGTCGTCGGCCGACGCGTAGGGCGCTACCAGTGGCCGCGTCGCCCGCGGCCGTGCGTCGACGACGCGGCCGGGGGTGGACACATCGGCGGCGAGCGGACGGGGCGACACGGGCCCGCCCGAGCACTGGGGCAATGACGGCGGCGACGGCGGCGACGGCGGCGCGGCGGCGGCCACCCCCGAGCGGGCGCGCGGGGTCGTGCCGACCGGCGCCCCGCCACCCGGCAGCGAAAGAAGGCAGGGCACGGCGGCGGCGGTCGCGCGCGGGGACTTGCAACAGGACGACGGGCTGCTAGGCGTGCCCGGCGCCGCCCGTGGCATCTTGCTGCACGTGCTCGCGGTTGCCGGCGTCGGCGGCGCGGGCGGCCGTGGGGACGACCCGCCCGGTACGGCGGCGGCGGCCGGCTTTGCGCCGCCCACCGTGGCGCCGCTGCCCCCGCGGGCGGTGTTGCGGGAGTTTGTGTTTCGGGCGCCCCACAACTTGGTGCGCCTCGCGAGGGAATACAGTACCCGCTCGTGCGCCACGCCGCCGCGCAGGCGGCGCTCCACTGGTCGTACGGGGGAACAGATTGTCGTTGAAATCGCGCTCCATGATCCATTCACGGAAACTCTGGGCCGAGGTTAGATCCGTGTTTAAATCGCGTTGTACAGTAGCAGACTTACGTTGGCTCAGAAGTAGGGTTGTGCATCACGCCAATTTTTGGGTGGCGGGGTGGGCGATACACGCCTAATCACGCCCTTTTCCACGCCTCTCAGGCTGTGTCTTGACGACGCGAGTTGTGAACGTGATTGGGGCCAAGTATGGATCTAAGTCCGCCACACTCTCGAGATTCGACGACGGCTTTCTTGACGGCCCATCACAGCCATCGCAAAAGGACTGCTCGAACACGGCATCTGGAATCGGCAGATCGTGTCATCTGTCGCAGGAAACTGTTTCGGAGACAGCCACGCCACCTACGTTGCTGCCACCACGAACGCAGGAGCGCGCCCCGCGCGACACGATCCACCGAAGGTGCCGTCGTCCAATCTTGCGTGCAGGATCAAGGGCAGCCCAAGTGATATGTTCCTTTCCGAGCACGATCACGTGTGCGAAAATATTAGAAAATCTCGCGCACGTGAACGTGTTCGGCTCGAATCGGCCCGAGTCGGGAAAAAGACCCCGTGTTGGGCCGTAAGTCCCTTTGTGTGCGGATCTGCTGATCACACGAATAGTGTCATACCTGGCCGACGTGATTGGGCCGTGATTGGAACGTCGCGTTCCCATTAGCTAGCACTCCGCTATGCACGCCATTCATGCGCCGTCGTGACAGAGCTTCAGACAGGCACGCCCCTCTTCACGCCCCTATTGTAGCCCCCGTTTTGTTAGACTTACTTGATAGGCGAATCAAAGTACTAAACAATCTTGCAAGTTGGCTGGATTAAACGAGCACAAAACTCCCTGGACATATGGAACAAACAGCTATTGCTGACCTCCAAAAAATGGCGGTTGCAGAGTGGTTGCAATCATTCAACAGCGTACGTGGACCAATGGAAAGGCTAGGAATCGTTTGATTTCCTTACAGAGCGTCCCCATGCAGCTCTGCGCACTGGAAACGCACATCCGGATCTCAAGAAATCTGAAGAATTTTGTTGATCTCATGAGAAATCACAGGTCTGGCCTAGAACCGTCTCCATGCCCTCTTCAGGCCCAAGCAAGCGGCCCAAAAATCTCAGGAAATCTCATTGTGGGTTGCAATGGCTCTGCGTGACTCTTGCAAGGCACGGTGATTGGATTGCAAGATTACTGGCGGCAACTCTCAGCCAATAGTTCGATCGTGGTTTGTCGAACAGCCAATCCAACTTCATTTCTACGCCCAGTCGTCGACTCTGCCTCCCTTCTCTCTGCAACCGCCATTTTTTGGAGGTTAGCAATACATGCGACACACTCTCTTGGCCTCTGCGAGGTACCACTCTGCGTCAAAGATGCTTTGCACCATCACGGGACGTTGGCTCGCCTGGCCACCACCGAGCGCCCCACCGGCCGTAGTCCGACCCATGCGGCCGCCCACAGAGCCAGAGCAGATGATCATCAGATGATTCTCGGGCATGGCCGCGGGGGCGTCCTCGACGCCGCGACGGCTAACGTCCTGGCCAGGGACGCCGGCGCCGGCCGCGGCGAATCGAGCGACCTCCTCGTCAACGAGGCGCTGTAGGTCGCTGCCGGCGCCCCCTTCATCATCGCCATCGACCTGGTCGCTGCCGGGGCGCTAGGCGTCGCAGTTAACGTCCTCATTGGCGCCCGTGTCGAGGGGGCCCTCTACATCCTCCCTGCTCGATGGAGCAGTAAGACGCCGCGCCTGGAAAAGTCAATGAAGCAGGTGGCACGAAACTGCGCCTCAATCATTCGGTGGCCTGGTGCCCCCAGAGCGCATTTCAAAAGAAGCACTTACTCTTCGTAAAGCACGCCCCAATCGCGCCCCTAAGTTTCTGGGCGTGCAAAGCATGACACGCCCAACACGCGCGAAATTGCACGCCCTAGGCGTGTATTTTAACACGCCCCGGGCGTGCTGCACAACCCTACTCAGGCTGTGTCTTGACGGCGCGAGTTGTGAACGTGATTGGGTCCAAATATGGATATAAGTCCGCCACACACTCGAGATTCGACGACGGCTTTCTTGACGGCCCGTCACAGCTATCGCAACAGGACTGCTCGAACACGGCATCTGGAATCGGCAGATCGTGTCATCTGTCGCATGAACTTGTTCCGGAGACAGCCACGCCACCTACGTTGCTGCCGCCACGATCGCAGGAGCAGGCCCCGCGCGCCATTTATGCGCCGTCAAGACAGAGCCTCAGGCTCAATCTCTGTCTTTACGGCGCATGGATGGCGTGCAAAAGAGTGCTAGCCAATGGGAACGCGACCCTCCAATCACACCCCAATCACGACGGCCAGGTCTGACACTATTCGTGCGATCAGCAGATCCGCACACGAAGGGACTTCCGGCCCAAAACGGGCTCTGTTTCCCGATTCGGGCCGATTCGAGCCGAACACGTTCACGTGCGCGAGAGAGTTTTTAACAATCTCGCACACGTAATCGTGCTCGGAAACGAACATATCACTTGGGCTGCCCTTGATCCCGCACGCATGGTTGGACGACAGCACCTTCGGCGGGATCGTGTTGCGCGGGGCCTGCTCCTGCGATCGTGGCGGCAGCAACATAGGTGGCGTGGCTGTCTCCGAAACAGTTTCCTGCGACAGATGACACGATCTGCCGATTCCAGATGCCGTGTTCGAGCAATCATTTTGCGATGGCTGTGACGGGCCGTCAAGAAAGCCGCCGTCGAATCTCGAGAGTGTGGCGGACTTATATCCATATTTGGACAATCACGTTCACCACTCGCGCCGTTAAGACACGGCCTCAGAAGCGCCCTCCGCATAAAAATGTGTCGTAGAAGCGCTCCTGATTGGCTGTCCAAGGCGATGTGGCTGATTATCTGGTTTCTTGATGCAAGTTGTACTTGCTGACACAAGAGGCAATCAGAGCATCTCTGCCTTACAGCGTTTCGTCCCCGATTCCCGAACACTGAGAACTACAGTCGTTACTCGGTTATATCAGGGCACCATCCGAGAATGTGGCCTGCTTTCCCGAATGTACTTCATGGTTGCCCAGCGGCTTTAAGTTTTCCACGGAGAAACTTCGAGCCAGACCACAGATTACAGTGTACTGTGCGAAGAAGCGCCAGACTGCAGTGGCCGCTGGGTTGAGACTGGTGTCCTTGCAGTGTCCCAGCAAGCGCCTCTCGCGCGGTCTCGCATCTAGTACCGCGTGACGATCGTAGTCGCCGCCCGCAAGCCACCGTCTTGCTCCATCGGTCCTCATTCCCCGCGCCCCACGGTCTGCCACTCGATCAACCCTCCTTTTTGCAGTCACACGGCGCCCCCCCTCTTCGTCACTTATTCCCTGCTAGGAGGTCGGCCGTGCCTCGAGACATGCACCTTGCCGGCGTGTCGGGTGCAGCAGCCGCTGCCGCTGAGGCCGCGCTTGCGCTGTCGCATCCTAACCTCTCGCCACCGATTACCGAGGATCTGCGGACTGCTGCCCGTGTAGCGGCAGCCACCGCCAACAACATATTGACGTCCCCACCTGCTACTCGAGCTCCTGCCCGACGGATCGGTGGCGCACGCCGCAAGCGGACGGCAATGCGGCTCGAGGTGCGCCTCCAGATTGTCGCCTGGAGGGACGAGGGCAAGTCGTGGGTGTGGATCCTGTGCCCTCTCAATGGTCAATACTCCGAGAGTGCAGTAAACAAGACCTGCAAGCGTAAAGACGAGTTCGTGGCTCGAGCAGCGGCCGGGGTGCGTGATGATTCAATGTCGGCCAAGACTGGCGCGTTTCCTGAACTGGACGCGCAATTGCTGGCCTGGTTCCCGCGGTGCGCGCGCGCCGCCGCAAGAGAGTACCTATGTCTCTCGCTATCCTGCGCGCCAAGGCCTTGCAGATTGCTGTTTCGCTCGGCGTGTCCAACTTTTCGGCTTCCAATGGCTACCTCCTAAGGTAGACACGGCGGCACGGTTTGGTCAACGTCGCTTTGCACGGCTCCGGCGTGTCTGCTAACGTTGCTGAGGCGGCGGCCCGGATGGCGCAAATCAAGCAGCAGCTAGCCGGTGTCGACCCCGATTTAATCTACAACATAGATGAAACTGGGCTGCTGTATCGCGGCCTTTCGTCTCGCTCCTACGTGCGGGCCGACGAGAGGCGGACCGCGCGCGGGTCCAAAGTGATGAGGAGCAAAGACCGAGTAACACTTACTTTGTGCTGCAACGCGACGAAAAGCCACAAACTACCGGTAGCTATGATTGGCAAGGCCGTTCAACATTTGTGCTTCACGGGACAGGGCAACGCTTGTTCCTTACCCTACTTTTCGCAGCGGTCTGCGTGGACGGATGGGACCGTTTTTAAGATGTGGTTCGAGGAAGTGTTTGGACAGGCCATCCGCAGCCGAACGGGCTCCGACGTCTTCCTAATTTTGGACAACCTGAGATGTCACGCCGGCATTTCGAACCTGCAGGTCACCATAGTTGAGCTACCCCCGAACATGACGGCCATTTACCAACCCCTCGACGCCGGCGCAATAGCGGAGCTACAGCGCCGATACAAGCCGAGGCTACTTGTGCGCGTCGTGGGTAGCCTGGACCGCCTAGCGGCTACTAGTGGGCCGGCACCGCGCATACCCAGGGGCGGTGGCCTTGATCAAGGAGGCCAAGCCCATCTAATGGACGCTGTCAAAATACTCCTGGACGAGTGGCAGAGCATGTCTGCTGAGCAGCTTTCCAATTGCTGCATTAAGGCGGACGTCCTGCCCACGGAAGCCATGGCGGAGGTGCGGCGGTAAGTGCACGGCCTGCAGCCGTTGACCGACAATGCGCACACTGACGTCTCCGAGACTGTCGCCCTGATGGCCTGCATGACCTTGTCCAAGGAGTTTGCGGGCGTGAGCACCGGCGACCGTGAGCATGCCGCCCGGCTGTGGTTGGCGGCCGAGGATGACAGCGTGGCCGTCGACGAGACGGTAGACATGTTGCTAGCGGGAGAGGACGTGGACGAGTAAAGAAGCCTCTGAATACGGTCTCAGTGCGAGTATGATCACTTTGGACAGCGTGTGGGTTGGAGCTGCGAGCGACGGTTGCATGCGCGTGCGTTTGCGGGCGACTCCGTGGACGAGAAACGACCGGCAGCGCCCATGCGTAGGGGTCGGATCGGGTGATCGCAACAAGTCGACCCAACCAGTACGCCAGCAGTACGAGATGGGAGCATGTATTCGGCCCGGTTTTATCCGCAGTGGATATAACCGGGCCGGACATACTTAAATAATGACGGTACCAGATTCGAACACGCCCACAGTCGGTTCTCAGAACTGTCGCGCAATGATCCGGGGATCAAATCTTGTCCGCGTTTTGTTCGTCTTTCAGAATGGATCAGCAGAGAACTTGAAAGATGCGCGAAGGCTATCCTCACAAACATTTTGTGGGAAAGATTCTCACACCAACGCTTGCAGAATTAGAGACGGCCTGGTGAAGTCGCTGCCCGATCCGCAAACGGGATCATTCTGATTCGCTGCTCTGGATTGTTCTGCTGATCACTTCCAGGACTGTCCTGAAGTCGGGGGACGATTTTCCATCGGATTTTACGCACGGAACGGGCAGGAGAGCGCAAGGGAAACGTCCGAGTTGTATCCTTCGGACCAAGTCTCAGATGATAGACTGAATTTCTGTGAGGACCGTATTGAGGAGTGTCGGTATGGCTCGTCCAGAGAATAACCTCGTTGCAGCCGCACCAGCCGCCTTGTGGTCGTGAACCTTCTCTTCGCCGAGATGCTCCTCTGTGAAAAGAGTGGAGGCTGCTGCCCTCCATGACAAAAGATGGTCTATCAATTAGTTGTTCGATTAAGCGCAGCTTGAACATACTAGCAAGTGGAGACCAAACAATGGACAACGGAGCAGCAGCCTCTCGTGGGGTGCTGCCCGTTGTAATCGGGACGCTCACAGTGGGAGACTCCGTGCGACTTGGCACCTCTACGACTGACGTGCGGTTGCTGGACGCAGTACGAATTGGGGCTGCTTGAACAAGTGCGGACTCGCACATCGAGAAAACCACGAAGTCCCAGACGAAGTCAGCCTATAATCAATAGGGTGTTGGTTCGCCTTCGCTGTTCCATGAAATCCTTCGCAGCTCAGTGGTATCCTTGTCCGAAAATGTTCCGTCCGAAACGTAAAAACCGCGGGTTCGAGAATTCGTGCATTAATTGTGCCAGGAGTGACAACTGCGCCGTTCATCTCGCACATTGAGGGCGTCCGGACGAGACAGAACGGACACGACGTTCGTCGTTTTGACATTCATCTTTATTGGTGGTGTCCCCATACAGACAGTCTGCAGACCATGTCCGCTCATTCGTTCATGAAGGACAGTCTGTCAGACGATCGCATGGTCACATTAAAACCGACTCTGGAACAATCCTGGAATCAATCTTGAAGACGATCTTCGTCACGTGTCAAGAATTCTGTAGTGATGGATTATCCAATCACACAGCTGAGTCGGTCCTTTAGAATCCCGATGGTTTCCTCTCTTGCCGATCCACTGGACAGTGGCGCATGCGATGGTCCGGATCACTGCTGCGGCCGTCTCATTGGAGTTTGCGAGTCCATCGCAAGAAAAGCTTCACCGTCTACCGGTTATAGACTCACATGCCGTCATTTTCGGAGCTATCCCGGTGGTGAAGTACCGACCCGGAGTGCAACGGCTCCAACCGTCCGAACAGCCAAACGTGGCACTGTTTGGCAGTTTAGACTGTTGGACCATTGGTGGCTGTTGATGCGCTTCAAAATTACCATGTGCCGGTGTGTGACGCTACAACAAGAGCGCGTCTCACTTATGTTAATTCAAACATTGAGTCTCGCGCCACCACTTCGCGACCGCCTGTGTATTGGAGCTTAAACTGCACGGCGTCTCCGAAAGAGCCCGGTTGTAAACGCTCCCCCGCGTTCTCCAACACCTGCGCCAATATCAAACCGGTTCACTCCAATCGAACTCGTGATCCATGGCAATGAAGGACTCGTGAGAAAATCTCAAACCAGATGGGATTGTTCATAGTTCCTGCGCGGTTTTTTTGCCTGCAACTAACGAAGCGGGTGCGCGTGGAGGGCGCGAGACAACCCGCGGTCGAGACGGGACGCTCTTAGTTTTGGCTCTGCGGTTGGATAGCCAATGGGTGGCTCGCATGTATTGTACACGTGGCCGCTGGGTTGGAGGGTTAGCTCCATTAGTGGGGATACTCTCAGAGTCGGTCACTTTCGAGACGAAGCGCGAAGGTGGCGGCGGTGGTTGCGACGACAACCACCGCCACCAGCAACGGCATATTGGTGGATGCACAATTCTAAAATCTATTTCAGTCATAAACTTACCCCAGAACTGAAGAGAACTGCGATTGTGACACGTTACAGAAAACGTGACGACGAGTTGTGCACGACAGCTCGATGACCTCGTCATGAATTATTGCACCTGCAGCAGTTATCTGTTTGGCGTAGCAATCTCATTCGCCACGATAGGAAGCGGCCACTCTTTCTGGCTGCTCTAGGCCTCACCTTCAAGCTTCACAATCGCGCAGCTGATGTGGCTGTTTTGAGGTCGTTCCTGTGCTGGAGGGAGGCTGCGAGGCACGAAACGATCGATATGGATTCTTGTTGGCGACAGACAAACGGGGAATAACCCCATCGGATTCCTAGCTCGGCGTGCGGAGCGCTGCCATAGGGATACAACGCAGACACATGTGTACCGGGAGCGAAGCGCACCGGGACGCAAGCACTAACACGAACACAATGCCTGTTTATTTTGATATAAAAAAAGCCCGAGAACAGTGCCCTCAGATGGTTATACCCAATTCAGGCGCATGGCATGCAATAAAACCCATCCTAAAATGCAGCACATGAGAGGACCAGGGCCTGGGGTGCAAGTTAACGGACCTTGCGCCAGTGGAGGCGCCTGCCGTATCTCTAGCATATCTCCCGGTCAATTGAGATAATACCAATTGTGGCCCCCTTGACTGGTTGGTGTTCATGGGGAGGAATGACCCAACTTGTGGCTCGCCCTTTGGGGGTTTCTTGTGTCTTGCACATCTGTCTTTGTTTCTCTTTTCACATTTTGGCGGTTTGCTTCGATCCTTTGGATCGCCCGGTCGACCGACCCCACGTCTCTATCTTTCATCATGTTTAAGCACCGTGGGCCGGGGACCCGTCGTCGTCGGCACTCCTGGCTCCCCATCTGACGTCATCCAAACAAATGTTCTTCTTCCTTGTCCTTGGACGAGAGGGTTCTCTTTATTGTGTATCTACGGTCGGTCGTAACCTACTGGTTAACTAACCCACGTCATTAATCCCACACTTGGTGGAGCAGCAGGGGATACTCTTGCCACCCGGCGTGCTCCTGCGTGCGGTGACCAAGGGCTGTCGTTTGTCGCCAAGCGGAACTGTGACGTGTTCCTAGCCGCTTGGCTTGGCGCGCTGGGCACCTGCGGGAACCCCGTCGATGACGTTGATCTCAGTAAAGCGCCAGAAGGGGACATGCTAAGAACGCATTCACCATGTGGGACGGTACCGTAGGTACGATACGTGCTACTGAGCATGCCATCGTCGTCACCCCGCCCGATGCACTACCCATCCGGGCGCAACCGTATCGAGCGGAACCGTTCAAAGGGCAGATCATTGAAAATTAAATCGACAGTGTGTTTAATATGCAGGTCATAGAGCCAAGCCGTAGTGCTTGGGCTAGTCCGGTCGTGATCGTAGCAAGAAAGAATGGCAAGGCCCGCTTCTGTGTCGATTACCGACGCATCAACAACATCACCAAGAAGGATGCTTATCTACTTCCTCGAATGGAGGATTGCCTCGACTCCCTTGGCGACGCCATACTGTTCACCTCGCTTGACTGTAAAGCCGGATATTGGCAAGTGTCACTGCGAAAGGCCGAACAAGAGAAGACTGCGTTCAAAAAGCATTGTGGTACTTACCACTGGTTGTCCATGCCGTTCGGCTTGACCAACGCACCCGCGACGTTCCAACCTGCCCTTGATATTATCCTGTGAGGCCTCAAGTGGCAATTGTGCCTCGTCTATCTAGACAACGTCATCATCTTCTAGGCCCCGCCAGAGCAACACGTCAAAGACGTTGACGCAGTTCTTACTCGGCTGCGAGAAGCCGGCGTCACTCTCAATATTGAGAAGTGTACATGGTTCTCCGACGAAGTCGAGTACCTTGGTCAAATTGTCCGACTCGGACAACTTCATGTCGACAACAAGAATGTTGACGCATTGAAACATGCAACGTTCTTAACAGCTAGGACCCGGATCAAAAGCTTCTTGGGAATGTGCAACGTCTATCGACGATTCGTTAAAAAATTCGCCAAACGCACAAAGCCATTGAAAGCCTTGACACGCGCTGAGGTCCCACCAGACCTACCCAAGCCGTCGGACGCAGCACTTGCGGCTTACGAAGATCTAAGGCAAGCGCTCCTAGGGCCGCCCTTTTTAGTATTGCCTAAGGCAAAAGGCAAGATGATCGTAGACATTGACGCATGTGCCAACCAACTCGGTTGCAGCTTGCTGCAGGAGCAGCTCGACGGCAACACCTTGCCGGTCGGCTACTGGAGCCGACGCCTAAGCTCCGCGGAGCAAACCTATTCCACTACGGAACGAGAATGCCTCGGAGTTGTTTGGAGTGTCCTCAGGCTCCGTCATTTCCTCGACGGCCGCCGCTTCCTCATCCGAACGGATCATTCAGCTCTCAGCTAGATGTTGTGCTTGCCAGAAAAAGTGGATCACCTTCTGCATCTGACTCTTCTGCCTGTCGAAACGGATCAGATACTGATGCCATGCAATTACATCTGATACGCAAGATTGTTTGCCCGTCACAAATCTTCCGATCCGTCATCTCCTGTTTTGAGAATTGTTCCAGCTTCACAAATATTCCGATCCGTCTTTTCCACTTTTGAGATTTGTTCCAGTCTTCGTGCAAAACTTTTGTCGGTATTTGAGGAATGTTCGGACCGCGGGCCGTGACATCACCGATGCTGCGTCATCCACCGCTCATGCGGCGTCACGACGTCACGCCCATCACTGTCCCGCCACCCGTCCCCGTCGCTGCTACGTCGACGCGAGTCGCGCTTGTCCTTGCATATCCCCTACAGCAGCCATGAGTACGTCGGCGGGAGGACGCTTGTACGCGTACGCGGCTGGCCGGGCGTGACACACCTACACGAAGACCCCGCCGCGCGCTGCGGGACCGCATGGAGTACGGCATATCCAATTACCTTTCTGACACCAGTTCTGTTCCCTTTTGCTTATTCCTCCGGCTGATACGGACCGATCTACTCCTGCCTGCCATTGCACGCGTGTTTGCCTACTTTCAGGCTCCATTTCCCCGCATGGAGGTGCACCGGTCCAGTCGGCCGTCCCGGCCGGTGCCAGTTCATCCCCAACATCCCCGGACGCGCCTGTGTTTGCAAGCTGTGGCGCTTGCGGGTACCGTAAGAAATACGCGTCGGGAAGCGTACACTACTTCAAAGACTGCATCATCGTCAAGAACCGCATCCAGTGCCCGTCGGCATTGGAACCAACAGACGCGTACTACTCCCCGGTACCTTGCACCAAGGATGGCTGTGACTGCCTCAAATTGTACGTTGTCCTGGCTGCTGAGTGGGTATCGGACGATATTTTCTCGTATCTGTCATCCCATTTCGGCTCCCCGTGGGCCCACATGGTCACCTGCTGCTCCTCCGATGGCTCTTCAGTGCGGTACCCTATCTCACGCCCTCTATATCTATCATCGCCACGCTGTTCAGATCATTGCTTTGTACCGTGCTGTTAACTTCCTGTGATGCCCTGACTCTTCTCGGCCATCTCTGGGTTTGAATCGCGCACCACAGATGCACGAAGTGCTACAAGAAGGGACACCAGCCCATTACTATCGCGTTGAGCCCGCGGCTGTTCAAAAAGAACATCACAAAGGGCGGCATTTCCTTCACAAAGAAGCCCAGTGCCAAACTTTCGCAGCTCTCCTACGCGTGCCCACAATCGCGCCAGCCGTGGATCCTGGAGAGCGCCGCGCAGCGCAGCCGTGCCACGTGTGAGGCAGAAGACGAGAAGCTGGAGATGGAGCAGCGCCGACGCAATGGGCTTGTGGCCAACCTTGCGAGCGCGTCCAGACCACGGACGGACGTTATCGAGACGCTCGTCGGGCTGGGGTCGCCAGCCTCCACTGTGTCTGCTGCTAACGTTTCGGCAAGCAAAGAGCAGGCACGCTGTGCTGACGCTGGCCTGGACGCTGTAACCAGCGCCTGGGCCGGCGCTGTCACCAACGTGACGGGCGCACCAAGTGGGGTGGCATCGAGTGATGCCGCTGGCATGGCGCTAGCCGTTCTAAGCGGCCGACGCGTCGACGCTGAAAAGAGATCGGCCAAGCGGCTCCGGGATGCAGCTTTTGGGCTTGAGGCCCCCCAGGGATCCCGTCGCCTGTACGTTGTCTTTCTGTTTAGGTCCATTATGCCGCACATTGTGTTCACATCTTTCTCGCTGTTTCCCATTCTGCCTTCATTGCTTTACTTGGTACTGACTCGCTCCATCCTTTTGCACCAGTGTTCCTTTTTTCTACGTCTGTTTCCGTTGGCTTGTGCCTGCAGGTCGCAGCGAATTTCTGACGGCGCACCGGTCGTCCTTTTGGACGATGCCGGCACCCCTGGTGTTACTGGGCCTTTCGGTCCTCCTCGATTGGCCCCGTCTCAAGTCGCGGGCTCGTTGACCGAGTGGGTATTTGCAGACGAGACTGGCTCTGAGAGGGCCGAGTTTATGTCTCTTGTTGAGGCAGCTGCAACTGAGTTCGGCATCCGCGGTTCCACGCTGGGGGGGTCAGCAGACGTCGAGGAGCTCGTGACTCATCTTTTTTCTCACTTTGCAGCCACCAACAAGGCGCTTGGCTGCCACAAAGCGAGCTGCCGGGACTGGATTGCATCTCTGCGCCCTGCGCAGCGCTGAGGCCCAAGTCGCCGCCCGCAACCCGGCCTGCATCTCTTTGCCGCATCGTTTTGAGTCGGGTGCATTCATCTTCTTGTTGTGTACGTTTCATTGGACAGATGTGCTGGGGCTGACTAGAGGAGCCATACAGGAGCTGGATGGGTATTCACCTTTATTGTCAGCCTAGAGCGTCCTTTTTGCATCTATACCCTTCCCCTCGGACGATAGAACATCAGGCGATAAGCGCACCCAGTTGTCATTGGCGCTGGACTTTCCACGTTCCTCTGTGGCATGATTAGCAACTAGAGGGTATGTGCTGCAAGCCTAGGCGTCTATCAGTCATCTTGCCATCAGAGAGCAGTGAGTTGCCTCGCATTCGCAACGACGCGATGAGAGGGCGAAAACCGACTCCAGCAAGCTGCTATTGTTTGCATTCAAGCGGCGATGAGACAGATGCTCTGTACAAGTGGTGGCGGCCAAAGTAAGGCGCCAAGAGAGAGAGGGAAACACAGGTTGCAAACGCTGGGAACAGCCGA